>VFSW01006033.1_pt1 | contig 17843 bp, 16 predicted proteins | sample 5358111 | NCBI WGS metagenome assembly VFSW01 (sample SAMN11554181, study PRJNA540505) | mine drainage metagenome | isolation source: sediment from site ElyBrook_90M | place: USA: Ely Copper Mine, Vershire, VT | collected 2017
TACCTCGTTGAGGTCGACACTAATTTGGGATTGGAGTTATAAATGAGTGCCGAGATGGAAGTCACTGCGCCGATACGTCGAGAGCGTTCAGCGCCGAAGCCTTGGCAGATGGGCAAGGTAGTCGAGTTGATAGATGAGACTCCCGAGACGCGTTCGATTCGGATTTTGGTACCTCAGCCGACCCAATATACCCCCGGTCAGTACTATAACGTTCGGTTGCCAATGGAAGGTAAGCCGCGTCCGATTCAGCGCGCCTATTCTCTTGGCTCTAGTCCATTTCCTGATCCTTCCATAATTGAGATGGGCATACGTGAAATCTCCGATGGCCTTGTGTCCCCTATTTTGGTTCGCCAAATAAGAGTTGGCGATGAAATCGAAGTTCGTGGCCCATTTGGTGCGTTTACTTGGACCGAAGAACTTGGTGGGCCAGTGCTACTGGTGGGAGCAGGATCTGGCGTAGTTCCTCTTATGGCTATGATACGGTACCAGGTCGAAAAGGGAACGTCACACAAGATGCACCTACTCTTTTCGTCCAAGAGTCGCAACTTTGTGATCTATCGTGAGGAGCTCGAACGACTTGAAGCGGCCCATGAATGGCTTGAAGTAAGCCACACATTTACCCGAGATGGACACGACGAAGTCGCACGATACCATAGGCGAATAGACAAAGAGATGCTCGCTGAGGTCTCCACTGAGGTAAATCCAAAGGTTGCATATATTTGTGGTCCACCTGAAGTCGTAGAGGGTGCAGAGGAGATTCTCCTCGAATTGGGGTTGCCGCGCGAGAGCGTCTATACCGAAAAGTACGACTGAGGTTCCGATACCTGCTATTAACGCCTCTAAATTAGTTTAAACGAGTGATGGAAGTCTTACGAAGGATGGTTTCCATCACTAGATGCGTACTTGAAATCGGTGACCAAAAGATGGCGATATATGTTGATAAGCCTCTCTGGACCTTCAGAGGCGTTCGCCACGCCCATATGGTGTCGGATGAGTCCTACGAAGAACTGCACTTGTTTGCAAGCAAAATCGGTTTTCCTCGCCGTGCCTTTCAAGGTGACCACTATGACATACCTGAATATCTCATCGAAGAAGCAATTGCCATGGGGGCTATTTCGGTTTCGCCACGGGAACTTCTAGGTCGCTTGAAGGGAGCAGGACTTCGGCTCAGACCGAGGCAACGAGATGGCTAGGGATTTTTCAGATATACCGTCAGATACGGTAGTCCACTCGAACGAAGTGCAATCTGGTGACGCGGATACGGTTAGTGTCGCGTCAGATAATTTAATCGATGCAGCCTTAGAGACTATCGAGGTAATGGCAAGACAAGCAGGGCTAACTTTCGGTATCTATCCGGTGAGGCGCCTCAATAACTCTTACCATTTGATCCTTGAGCGTCGTGACGCTGGATTGAATGGATCAATGCAGTTCACTTATAGAAATCCTCTGCGGTCGACTTCGCCGGATCTGATCTTAAAGGGTGCAAGATCTATAGTGACCTTTGCGTTGCCGATCACGTTGCACGAGACGACGGGCGAGCTGATTTTGCCGCACCTTTTGGCTCGTTACGCTCGGAAAGACTACTACGGAATCTTGCGTAACGAGCTTGAAAAGATGAGCGTATCACTCGGTGCTCTCGGCGTTAAGTCGAAGGTCGTTTTAGACTCCAATGAACTGATTGACAAGGAAGTAGCGGTCAGAAGCGGCATTGGTTCGTACCTCAAAAATTCATTAGTCAATGTACCCGGAATTGGTTCGGCGACGATTCTCGGCAACTTGGTCGTAGATATACCACTCCCACGTAGTAAGGCGCCAGATCGATTGGTCTCATGTGGACGGTGTCGAATCTGCATCGATAGCTGCCCAACTAATGCTATCGGTGATAATGGTGCTATCGATGCTCGGCGGTGTATCTCATGGATACTGCAGAGTCCGGAAGAAATTGATATTACGATTCTTCCGGCAATCGAAACTCGTCTCTACGGGTGCGACATCTGCCAGGATGTTTGTCCGATCAACCGGAGGTCTGCGTATCCAAAGCGGGAACAGCTCCAAGAGATAGATGAGGCTGCAGTTGAAATACTCACGGTCTTTTCCTCATCTGATGAAGCGATCCTAAGTCTCCTACCCCATATTTATATCTATAAGCGGGATGTTCGACTTGTTCGTCGAAATTGCATAGTTGCAGCAGCCAACTTGGGTGCGGGTTCCAAATATGAGAGCGAAATCCTCGCAGAAGTTACCAAGCTTGAAGGCGCGGATCCTCTCTATCAGCCTTACGTTGACTATTTTTTTAGCACTCGGAAGGGTGATAGCGTTACGAGCACTCTAAATGGCCGGTTACCATCTTGACCCTCGTTGGCCGTGCGGCAAAGTTTTGTCGGCTAACAATTTGAGCTTTAGGATGTACGAAAAGACTACGGAGAGACGATTTCGAGCGATGACTTCAGCAAGTGGTAAAAGACGGCACCTCTTGGTAACAAACGACTTTCCACCTAAGGTAGGTGGGATCCAAAGTGCAATTATCGAGGTCTACAGGCGTCTTCCTGCAGATGAGATAGTCGTTGTCGCTCCATCGCACCGTGGCGATAGAGAATTTGACGCGACGTTGGGCTTCCCAGTTATTCGTTTGAATTCAAGTATCATTTTGCCTACACCGAAGACGATCGCCAGGATCAAGGAGGTATGTAGGACTTACGGAGTGGAAAGCGTTGCCTTTAATCCGTTGCTCCCTACCTCGCTACTAGCGCATTTTGTGGACGTTGAGCGAAAAGTTACGTTAATTTGGGGAGCCGAAGTTGTAATTCCGGCTGGTTTGGCGCCGACGAGGCCGCTAGTTAAATACGCAATGTCACAAGTTGAGGGATTTGTCTCTTGTGCGAACTACACGATCAGTGATTTGAGTCGCCTCTCTGGCGTTGAACTGAGCGAAAAGGCAACCACCATCTATCCCGGTATCGACCTGAGTCGATTTACCTATAGCGGTGATAAATCGATCTTTAGGCGGAGACTTGGAATCTACGAAGACTCTTTCGTAGTGGTTTCTGTCTCTCGCCTTGTACCTAGAAAAGGTATGGACACGTTGATCAAGGCTGCAGCAATTGCAAGTCGTGAAATACCGAAGCTTCAAGTCGTTATTGGCGGCGTGGGACGAGAGATGGAACGTTTGGAGTCATTAGCGCACAGTCATTCTGCCCCTGTTCATTTTCTAGGTCGCGTGTCAAACGATGACATGGACGCACTGTACAACTGTGGCGATCTTTTCGCGATGCTTTGCTATAACCGGTGGTTTAACTTGGAGCAGGAGGGTTTTGGGATCGTATTTTTAGAGGCAGCTGCGTGCGGCGTACCATCGATTGCTGGAAGCTCAGGTGGATCAGGTGAAGCCGTTCTTGAAGGAGTTACTGGTACGGTTTTGGACGATCCAAGGAATCCGTTAGCAGTCGCTGAAGCGATGGTGCGCTACTACAAAGATGAAAAGCTTCGAGTTGAACATGGAAGCAATGGTCGCGATCGCGTAGTGACAGACTTCTCATACGAAGAAATTGCTTTAAAATGGAAGAACTTTCTTCATCTCTAGAATAAAAGGTGCGATAAAAGTCTTTAGGTTTCGGTTACATTCGCTCTATTAGAAGGGGTGGCCGAGAACTAGATGATGGGCTACTATGGAGATACAGTCACCGTCAGCCCAGAGCAGGGGTTGAAATGGAGAGGTTGAGATGGATAAGACAGTAGAGTCGACGATCGTAGATGCAACTCCTGAAGAGTGCTACCGTGTTGCGAGCGACTTTGCTCGTTATTCAGAGTGGGCTGGAGACATCAAGTCGGTAGAAGTCCTAGAGAGCGACTCTAACGGAAGAGGCATACGTGTGGCCTTTAGAGTCGCTGCATTCGGTAGAAGTGCCGCCTATACCCTGATCTATGACTACCCGACCGGTGGTGGCCTGGAGATGAAGTGGCACCAAGAGAGCGCCGATCTTACGTCCAAGCTTGATGGTCACTATGTATTCACGGCAAATGGTGATGGCACTACGCAGGTAACATATGCACTTGAGGTCGATCTTCTAGTTCCAATGCCGGGGTTCGTCAAGAGGCGTGCAGAAGCAAAGATAGTCCACGCTGCTCTGAAAGATCTAAAAGTTAGAACCGAGAGCCTTTCTGATCGCGGCCACGCAGAACACCGCTAGAGATAGGGGAGATGTTTCGCTTTGGATTGGACCTCGGAGGAACAACTCTAAACGGTGCGCTAATTGAGCCGTCGGGAAGTGTCATAGGAGCTCGGTCAATCCTTGCGCCTCGTCACCCCAATTGGCTTCCGAGTGCGATTGAAGAGCTTTACAATCTCTTGTGCGAGGCGAGTGGCGTTGCGCCGTCCGAGATCGAGATGGTTGGGCTGGGGCTTCCAGGTTTGGTCGGCACCGACGGTACAGTTCTATCTTCGCCTCATCAGCCACAACTCATAGGCAAAAATTTAACTGCGGTCCTAGAACGCTTTGGTGCCCAAAGGGTAGCGATTGATAATGACGTAAATTGTGCTGCGCGGGCGGTTATCAATGAGGGCTACAACTCGTTTTGTCTACTAACGTTAGGCACTGGGATAGGTGGTGCCTTCGTTCTCGATGGGAATCTCATCGGTTCCCCCCGTTTTTGGGGTGGTGAATACGGCCACATGACAATAGTCGTTGGGGGCGAGCGCTGTGCATGTGGAAAAAGGGGATGTGCTGAGATGTATGCCTCTGGGAACTACCTTCGTAATGAAATATCTCGTGCATTCGCCAGTGACCAGTTGACCGATCTCTTTGAGACGATGAGTTCTGTCGACGGCGAGGTTATTGAAAAGGTATTCGAAGCTTCGAAGTGGCATAATAAGTGTCATTCAATCGTCTATTCGTTCAGTTATCACCTTGCTGTTGTTATTTCGAACTTGGTCGAGGCCATTGACCCAGACCGCTTCTTTATCGGTGGAGGTGTTTCGAACTCATTCTTTTACTTCGAAGAAGAACTGCGTGGCTCATACTCATCGATCATGGCTAATGGTCGACTACGGGAAGATCTGCCTATTGAGAGAGTTGTAGGCGGGCAATTCGCAGGGGCAATTGGCGCTGCGCTTATCTAATCGAGAGTAGGGCCGTCGCAGTCCAACTTCATTTAGACAACCTACTATTATGTCTAAATGGACTTCAGGCGCATCACAGGGTTACCACCTTACGTTTTCAAGATAATCGATCAAATTAAAATTGACCTAAGACGTGATGGCGTAGACGTCATCGATCTTGGATTTGGTAATCCGGATATTCCATCTCCAGCGATTGCCGTGGAGAAGCTTGCGGAGGCTGCTCAAAATAACAGAAATCACCGTTACTCGTCCTCAAAAGGAATTCCCAACCTCCGTAAAGCCGTAGCGAACCTTTATGCCAGAAAGTACGGAGTTGAGTTAGATCCAGATACCGAAATAGTGTCGACTATCGGTGCCAAGGAGGGGCTCAGCCACCTCATGTGGGTCCTAGTCGGACCGGGTGACACTGCTCTCGTGCCCTCGCCATCGTACCCAATTCATATTTGGGCGCCACTTTTTGCAGGCGCTGAGGTGCGGCAGGTACGTCTTGGAGGAGAGGTAAGCTCCCCCGATGCCTTCTTTGCTAACTTGATTGAGGCCTATGAGTCGACGTGGCCAAAGCCCCGCGTCGTCGTAGTCTCCTTCCCCCATAACCCAACGACGGTCTGCGTCGATTTGGATTGGATGGCAAAGTTAGTCTCATTTGCTAGGGAGCGTGGAGTTGTCATAGTCCATGACTTTGCCTACTCTGATACTTCGTTCGATGGATACAAGCCGCCTTCGATCTTGCAGGTTCCAGGTGCCAAGGACTGTGCCGTAGAGTTGTACACAATGACTAAGTCGTATTCGATGGCGGGTTGGCGTGTTGCCTTTATGGTTGGCAATGCTGAGGTGGTCGCAGCTTTAACCAAATTGAAGAGCTACCTTGACTACGGAACGTTCCAGCCGATCCAAATCGCTGCGACCGTTACGTTGAATGAAGCCGACGACTATCCACTTCTTGTTAATTCGATATACGAATCGCGCCGAAATGCCCTATGCGACGGACTGGAAAAGATCGGGTGGCACATCGAAAAGCCGAAGGGAACTATGTTCGTATGGGCCCCGATCCCAGAGCCGTACCAAGAGATGGGTTCGCTGGAATTTGCTCGATTTCTGGCTACTGAAGCACATGTTGCTACATCACCGGGTGTAGGTTTTGGTCCAGGTGGCGAAGGTTACGTAAGGTTTGCGCTCATCGAAAATGAGATGCGAATCGCTCAAGCGGTAAGAAATCTAAAGCGAGTCCTTGTCAAATTAGAGACTCCAATTCAGTAGGGAAAAGATTGAAGTCATCGCTCGTTGCAGCGTTTATCGCCATATCTCTAGTCTTTATCGTAATTCCAGGTCCAAGCGTCGTCTTTGCAGTTGGTAGGGCAATCGCTGGTGGCCCGTTGGTTGGAGTAATGACCGTGGCGGGAAACGCCACAGGTGTCTTTATTCAAGGAATTTTAGTAGCAATTGGATTAGGAGCGATAATTTCTCACCTTGGCCCATTTGCTACCTACCTTAGAATCGCAGGAGCCCTCTACTTGAGCTATCTGGGTATCAAGACCTTCATCGGGCGCAAAGAGGAGTTGCACATAGCGTCGGGTGCGGAGCGGAGTTCTCTTTCCTCGATATACAAAACTGGCGTAATCGTTGGGATATCGAACCCAAAAACTGCGATCTTTATGGCAGCAATCTTGCCTCAATTCGTGGGAAAGACCTCGATGTCACCGATCTTGCAGATGGTCATTTTGAATGTGATCTTTTTGGTTATGGGCTTTACGTCTGATGCGATGTGGGCATTGGCAGCCGGCACACTTAGGCGTTGGCTGTCATCTTCGAAGAAGAGAATTGAGGCCGTTACGGGTACCGGAGGTGCTCTGATCTTCTGCCTTGGGATGTATCTTGCTGTCTTCGGAAAGTGACGAGCTACTTTTTATGCGATCGAGATTCGGAGAGTTATGGTTAGGAAATATGTTTGTAATAGTTAACCACTAACCTTGAGGCGTGGCACGTTACATACTACGAATTTGGTTAGACGATCGTCCAGGCGCTCTCGGTCAAGTCGCCTCGCGAATCGGATCGGTTCGTGGAGACCTCGTTGGAATAGAGATACTAGAACGAGGCGCTGGCAAGGCAATCGACGAGATCGTCGTTGAGATTCCGAGCCACGACTTGCTCGATCTTTTGATACGCGAGATACATGAGGTCGATGGTGTTGATGTTGAGGATGTGAGAGAGTCGCACCACAACGATTACGACATCAGACTCGCACCTCTCGAGGTGGCGACCCGACTGCTCGACAGCGAGGCCGAGGCACTCTTATTTGAGGCATTAGCCAGTAACATTCACGCCACATTCGATCTCTCATATGCAGCGGTGGTTGATAGTAACGGTGAGAAGTTAGTTGCCGGTTTTGGTGACGTGGCAAGTGAACCATGGTTGGTTGCCTACGCCAAGGGTGGTTCGGTGCGTGCGGAGTATTCAGATAGCCATGGAGAGAACGATGATATTTTCTTCATCGGACTTGACTACCATGGCCATTTTCTTATCTGCCATAGAGATCGTCGTCCGCTTAGGGCGCTAGAGCGCTCACAGATATGGATGCTCTCTCGGATCTGCTCTCAGCACGCGCGAAGACTTTCGAAGTAGCGGTAATTTTGCTATCGAAGTTGGTAAAGACAGTCGATCCTTTATCTGCAGTCTCGCTTGTTTTGCTCCTTAGCAATCCGTCCTTCTCATTTAGGTCGCGTCGGACTATATTGGCATTTTGAGTACTTCAAATGAGAGGTACCTCTGTTTTGGCACCTATCTTTATTGGCCTCGGTCACGTCGGCGTTTTCAGCCAAGCCCTCATTTCGTTTTGACACAAAAATGGAAGTCGCATTAAGCCCGGATGTACTTCTTTTCGATCGAAGGTTCCCTTTTGGTTGAAAGTTAAATAAGGGTTGCCGTTCTCTGCTGTATTCGATTCGTTGGTCAGTACTATTGTGTTGTTTTTCGTTCCGTTATTAACGCGAATGAGGGGTAGGATCAACAGATATGACTGATGGAGCAAGCAAGATCGACGATAAATCTCAGCAAAGCCAATCGACGCCCCTAGAGGACTACGCAATTATTGGCGATACTCATACGGTTGCTTTAGTTGGCCGCAACGGTTCAATCGATTGGCTCTGCCTGCCTCGTTTCGATTCTGATGCTTGTTTTGCCAAACTCTTGGGAACGGAAGAGAACGGCTTTTGGAAGTTGGCACCGGTAGACGGAGAAAGCTCCGTCGAACGCTTCTATCAAGACGATACTTTGGTGCTCGTTACCGAGTACGCAACTGACTCCGGGAGGGTACGCGTCACTGACTTCATGCCGATCAGGTCGCACCAAGCGAGCATCGTCAGGATCGTAACTGGGCTCACCGGAACCATGAGGATGCGATGTGAAACTGTAGTCCGGTTTGGGTATGGAACGATCGTTCCGTGGATGCGCAAGGAGGGCGACCACCTCCATGGCTTTGCAGGCCCCGACTCCATATGCCTTTTTGCCACAGTCGAACTCGAAGGTCAAAACTATCGAACCATAGGTGAATTTGATGTAGCTGCAGGTGATGAAGTTTCATTTGTACTCTCCTGGCAAGATGCCGCTAGCCAGCGCCGTTGTACTGTGGATGTCAAGGATCAGCTTCAAAACACCTTGAGGTGGTGGGGAAACTGGAGTGGCAAGTGCACCTATAACGGTCCGTTTCGACAGTCGGTAGTTCGGTCTTTGATAACCCTGAAAGCACTTACCTATGCGCCAAGTGGTGGTATTGTGGCTGCAGCTACTACCTCGCTTCCCGAGGCCCTCGGCGGGGGACGTAACTGGGACTATAGATACTGTTGGCTAAGGGATGCCTCCTTTACCTTGTTGGCGTTTTTACAGTGCGGATACATGTCAGAAGCCGCGAAGTGGTGTGAATGGCTGATGCGTGCCGTAGCTGGGCAACCAGCACAGCTTCAGATTATGTATGGTTCCGCTGGTGAACGACGGTTGACCGAGATCGAAATCGAATGGCTTGCAGGATATGAAGGTTCAAAACCGGTAAGAATCGGAAATGCGGCCTCTGCACAGGTGCAGTTGGATGTCTTTGGTGAGGTCGGTTCGGCGCTCCATCATGCCCGTGAAATCACGTCGAAGCCAGATGCTAATGAATGGGACCTCCAAGTCGCATTAGTCTCGCACGTCGAAGATCATTGGCGGGAGCCAGACGAAGGCATCTGGGAGGTAAGGTCGACTCCGCGCCACTTTGTCCACTCCAAAGTTATGGCGTGGGTAGCTCTCGATAGGGCTATCAAGTCGGCATTGCAATTTGGCCTATCGGCGCCTACTGAGAAGTGGGAGAAGACGCGCGATGAAATTCGTCAGGATATCCTCGCTAACGGAGTCGACCATGAGCGAGGTTGCCTCACCCGATCATATGATTCAAAGGAGCTTGATGCGAGCCTCCTGCTTGCAGGATCGTTTGGATTTCTGGAGCGAAGTGACCCGTTATTCATCGGAACTGTGGCGGCGATAAAAGCCGATCTAATGAGTGATGGCTTTCTGCTTCGTTATCGCACGGACGACGTCGGTCATGCTGATGGACTAACAGGTGTCGAGGGCGCATTTTTAGCCTGTAGCTTTTGGCTAGTTGAAGCTCAAGCCGAGATTGGTGAGATCGAAGAGGCAAAGGAACTATTCGCTCGCTTAGTTGCGGTCTCGAATGATGTTGGTCTCCTATCAGAGGAGTACGACACAAAGAGAGGCCGCCTAGTGGGTAACTTTCCGCAAGCTTTTTCGCACGTGGGATTGATAAATGCTTCGATCGCACTTGATAGAGCCGTCAAAAAGGCTAAGTGAAGTTCGGTTCTTACGGTAGTCGTTTGAATTGAACCTGCGGTTATCCTTGGCTCAGACGTTCTACCTTGGTTTCAGATAGGTGGCGCTCCATATACTTTTCAAAGCGCTGTCGACGTTGGCTACTTGAGTAGCTCTTTTTGCTCGGAGATACAGCGGTCGTAAAGCGAATCAGCTCCTTAGCCTTAGTCATGTCTACTGTGCCGACAGAGATTGCGGCAAGCAGGAAGGCCCCATACGAGCTAGATTCTGCCACTTTGGGAAGCATTATTTCGCGGTTAGATTGATCGGCTTGTATCTGAAGGTAGAGGCTCGACTTAGTAAGGCCACCGTCACAGGTTATGGTACTAACGGGTTCGCCAAGTACCGCCTCCATCTGCTCAATTACTTGGGTAGTTCTAATAGCGATACCTTCTAATGCGGCTCGAACGATGTGACCCTTGGTAGTAGAAGCCGAAAGTCCATATATTGCTGCACCGACGTCACGCCTCCAATAAGGCGTTCCAAGGCCGGAGAAGGAGGGTATGAACGTTACGGTATCTGAGTCCTTTACGCCTCCGGCAACTTGATCGATCTCCTCGTAATTTGAGATTAAAGAGAGATTGTCCCGCAGGTATCGTATCGCAGAACCAGTAGTAAAAACCGTACCTTCAGTGACGTAGACAGCCTCTTCCTCAATGTGATCAGTCTTAACTTGCCACCCAATTGACTCAAGGAGTCCCTTGTTTGGTCGACGGCGTAAGGTGCCGGCGTTCGATAGGACGAAGGTTCCCGTTCCGTGCGTAACTTTTGTAGCGCCGACTTCAAATCGGCCCTGTCCAAATAGCGATGCCTGTTGATCGCCGACGACCGATGCAATAGATACTCCCGCGAAGGGAAGCCCGTTAGCTACTTTTATCCCAGAGAGGGTAGTAGGCGATATCTCGGGTAGGAGTCTTCTTGGAATTGAAAAGAGAGAGAGGAGTTCATCGTCGAAGGTAAAGGTGTCGATATTGAACAGCATTGTTCGAGATGCATTTGATGGATCTGTAACGAAGGCGCTACCTAGCGACTTCCCTCCCAAGAGGTAGACGATGTAGCTGTCTAGCGTTCCCATGGCACCATCGCTATAGCTTGTTACATCAGAAGTTGAGACGATTGACTCCATCTTCGTCGCGCTGAAGTACGGGCTCATCGCAAGTCCCGTCTTCTCAATGATTAGCTTTGAGCCCCCATCCTTCTCAATTCGTGCCAGTACATCTTGTCCACGCCCATCTTGCCATGAGATGAGAGGCGATAGCACTTCGCCGGTGCCGCGCCGCCATGCAACGGTTGACTCGCGCTGGTTGGTAATGCCAATCGCGATGACCTGCTTTCTGTCGTCGCCGAGGGCAGCTTCGAGGTTCTTCAGAAGTTCAAGGGTCGTATTACCGATCGCGGTAGCATCTTGCTCCACGCGCTCCCCGACTACTTCGAGTGGGATCTCTCGAGCTTTACTCGCCACTGCTTCACCATTTAGCGTGTAAGCAGTTGTTCGAATCGAAGACGTTCCTAGATCAACAGCGACAATGATGGCCATAGAACTAGGTTAGTTTGAAGCACTTCGCTTTATGCGCGCCTCGTCATCGTAACGGTGACGATGGGCGGCGAAGATTGTCCTCCGAAGTAGATTCCTCTAAATGGGGTAACGTCGTGGTAGTCCCGCCCCTTTGCGACCGTTACGTATAAGTGGTTGGTTCGATCGACGGCATTTGATGGATCCATCCCAATCCACTCCCCAACGAAGGCCTCCACCCATGCGTGAGACTCGCCGATAGAACTCTCGCCGACTAGGGGGTCTTTGTTAGGGTAGAGATATCCTGAAACGTATCGTGCTGGTACGCCGATCGATCTAAGAAGCGCAATCGCTACATGGGCAAAGTCCTGACAAACACCAAAGCCGACTCCAAGCGCCTCTGCGGCGCTAGAGGAGACCTTCGTTATTCCACTTCGGTAATGAAGGTTTCCGGTTACAAAGTCCATTACTTGGGCCACACGGTCTTCGACTAAATCCAGTCCACGAACCGATGCAAAGGTCTCTTCGGCCAAGCCGCTTGGGATTTGAGTGTACGGCGTAGGGGCGAGGTACTCGCTAAATGCGTCGCAAAAGTCAGTATCGTTCATGGCTGCAGGAGTAAGGCGGATACCACGACCACGAGGGTCATCTAATTCCACGTGGCTTGACGATGTGATATCTAAGTTATTGTGGCGTCGGTGAAGATCAAAGTATGTGACGGCGGTACCGAAATAGTCAGAGTAGTTATAGAGCGAGGCTCGAGGCGATACCGCAATCGATGACGAAAGAAGCAATTGATTGGAGGTATTCTTCGGAGTCATTCGAACTTCGTTATAACTGGAGTAGACGTCCTCTTCGTAGGTGTATTTGGTCGTATGAACTATCTCTAAGCGCCACTTCATCGCCATACCTCGCTCCGCAGGGGATAGTTGAAGTTCGATTGAGAGAGTGGAGAAAAGAAGGTTTCGTAGTAAAAGTTGCACATCAGGAGGTGGCATGACCAAAGCTCTTCGAGAAGTTGATCGACCTCGCCTACCTCGGTCGCCAAAGGATGCTCCAACCTTGCGATCTCTCTTGGAAGCTCTGGAGGCAATAAGAGGCCTTGACTTTCATCGAGGCCCCGTATCAATTCATTTAATATGTTCGAAATACGGAGCATTGAAGCGAGGATCGTTCGAGGAAAGATCTTCTCGTGTATTAGGAAGTTGAGCGCGCCCAATTCACTCACAGGTGCATTTGTTGCTCGCAAAAAGGCCTCATGGCCTCCGATTGAACGTAGGACAGCAACCCAGTCCTCGGGATATTCTGATCGACGCTTCTCGATGAGAAGGCGAAGGAGGATGTCGAGTTGTTCGACGTTGTATCCGAGGTTTAGAAAGTGCCATGCGGCGTCACGATTCATGGTCGAGACGGCTAACCCTCGACCCTGAGCGCAACGCTCCTTGATGATGGAGTAAAAGGTAAAGAGGCCGTGGCCAAATTGATCCAAGCTATAGCGTGATACACGTCCGAAGGCAACGTTTATGAGTTCCCAATACTCAAGTGAAATGGCATCGCGGGCCGATTTCGCGTTCTCATACGCCCGTTCTATTGAGTGCCGAATCGAAGAGGTGACCGATCCGTCGAGAGATAGGCCAAGTGCTAAGTCTTCAAAAGACGAGTAGTCCCTTTCGTAGGTAAAGATCGCGGAAATCTGGTCTGACCATCGTGCCTCATTATCGTCGGTGGTACCAATAATTTCGTGGAGGTGCACGTCTAGGATGCGGGCCATGGATTCGCTTCGCTCCATATAGCGGCCGAGCCAATATAGAGACTCGGCTGTTCGAGCCAGTACTATCGAACCTCGTGATGTCATTGGGCGGACTCCTTCACTTCGGTAATTTGACTTTGACTTGCAGTTTCGCTCTGAGCGAACGAAGTAGTCACCCTAGGTCTTGACCGCCCCTTGATGATCCATGTATCCTTCGAGCCTCCGCCTTGGGATGAATTTACAATCATCGATCCTGCTTCGAGTGCCACCCTGCTAAGTCCGCCAGGAACGACGTACCTGCCGTCAGGAGAAGAGACGATAAATGGTCTTAAATCGGCGTGTCGAGGTTCGATATTGTTGCCAACGACGGTAGGGATCGTGGAGAAGTTGACGATCCTTTGTGCAATGAAGCCGCGTGGGTTAGCGCTTATTGCTACTTTTACCTCTTCCAACTCCTTATCCGTGGCCTGACTGCCGATAATAATCCCTTTGCCTCCTGAAGCATCCACAGGTTTTACAACCAAGTTGTCTACATTTTTAATGACGAAAGCTCTTACGTCGGGATCTTCGAGGCGGTATGTCTCAATATTCTTGAGTATCGGCTTTTGATGAAGGTAGTAGTCGATGATCTCATCGACGTAGGCGTAGGTTAATTTGTCGTCCGCAACACCATTGCCAACAGCGTTAGCAATGGTAACTCCGCCGGCTCTAACTGCATTGACTATGCCGGGTACACCGAGGTAGGAGTCAGGTCTGAAAAAGACAGGGTCGATGTATTCGTCGTCAATACGTCGGTAGATTACGTCAACTCTCTTAGAAGACTTTGTTGTTCGGACGAATATCTCGTTTCCCTTTGCGAAAAGGTCGCGAGGTTCAACAAGCGGTACACCCATTTGACGTGCAAGAAACGCATGCTCAAAGTATGCGGAGTTGTACACACCCGGAGTAAGAACAACTACTAGTGGGTCGCTTACTTGGGGAGGTGCTTGAGAGATGAGAGATGCGAGTAGGCGACTTGGATAGTCGGTGACTGGTTCTATCTCATAGTTTTCGAAGAGCTCTGGAAGAATGCGAGCCATCGCTCGTCGATTTTCAATGACGTAACTGACTCCAGAAGGCGTTCTTAGGTTGTCTTCGAGAACTACAAGTTCGCCTTTTTCGTCACGAATTAGATCAAGCCCAGCAACGGTAATGCGCATCTGGTACTCCATCAATGGAAAGGCCGCTGACCTCGAGAACTGAGTCGCGTTTGCTACTACCCGCTTTGGAATTACCTTGTCTCTTACAATTTCTTGGCTTCCATAGATGTCGTCGAGGAACGCCTCTAAAGCAGCGATTCGCTGGACTAGCCCCAGCTCTACCTTGTTCCACTCATCGTAGGAAATGATTCGCGGAAGGGGATCGAGTGGAAATGTGCGCTCTAGGCCTCCGACGGTGAAGGTGATGCCGCGAGCACTCTGGGTCTGCTCAACTTCTATGGCTCTTCGCTTGAGTTCACTCAAGCCAAGGTTTTCAATCGACTTCGCAAGGCCAAGCCAATTTTCATCCTGGGCATTTGAGTTAACTATGAACTCGTCGAATGCCCCTGCGCTTCCTGTATAGAGATCAAACGGACTCGTCATTATCAGCTAGAACGTACCACGAAATTGATACGATTTTGCGACGGCTCTGTTACGGTTGTGTTACCAACCCTTTGCGCAGTGTTTCGCGATCGTTATTGACCTTCGCGAGCGACAAAGTCTCGGTACACCATCGCAAGCCCTTCCTCTATCGAGTATTGAGGTTGAAAGCCGAGAGACCTCGCGAGCGAGATGTCTACGCGAACTCCGCGCATTTCACCGCCCTTGGCATCGCCATGATTTACCTTTATCTTCTCTCCCGTTGTCCTTTCGACCGCTGCAATAAGGTCAAGAACCGAATAACTAATTCCGCTTCCTATGATCGTTGGTCCAGTCCACTCGTCTTCGAGTGCTAAAGTAAAGGCGCTCACGACGTCATCGATGTAGATGTAATCTCTCCATTGGAGCCCGTCGCCATATACTTCGATCGTTGTTCCGTTGATGATCGATCGCATAATTCTCGGTACGATTGAATCTTTACCGCCCATATTCGTTCCATATACGTTGGTTAGGCGTAGTGCCCCGAAGGTGATTCCATACGAGTCGCAATAGGCGGCACCGAGCATCTCAGCGGCTGCCTTAGTGGCGCCATATGGAGTCAAAGGGTTTAGCGGAAGGTCCTCGTTTAGAGTTTTATCAACATTCGGATTCGCGACACGTCGAGGAGGAAGGATGCTCCCAAATGCTGCATTTGACGAGGCCATATGAAAGGTCTTGACGCCCCTATTGCGTGATAGTTCCAGTAGGGTTGACGTTGCATCGAGATTAGTTGCGAAGACTCCAGCCGGGTCCTTCTTGGATTGCAGGACTGACGTGATAGCAGCCATATGTATGACTCCGTCGACGTTTTCAGGGAATAACTCTTCCAGAATTTGGCGATTACGAATATCGCATTCGATGAAATCAACTCCAACGATCTCTTTGTAGACCATGTCAAGGTTTGTTATGCGGTATCCCCGCCCAATAAGATGAGTTGCAATCGCAGAGCCAATGAATCCACTTCCGCCAGTTACCAAGATATGCTTCGTCAAAATTTAATCATCCGTACTTGTATCCACCTATGAGGTGCTCGTTTTTTACTATATGCTATGGTAAATCGGTTAAAGAGACGATACAGCTTAGGTTGAAGCAATTCTGCGACCATCTGGAAGCCAAGGTCTAGGGACATTGATAGATAAAATACGGTCGTTAATTCTATGGTCGAAGAGCAGCGAAGGCAAAAAGGCGATTAGGTACTCGTTAACTTCGGTCATTTCGGCTGTAGTTTCTCAAGTTGCCTTCTTCCTCCTTTATGGCGCCCTTGCTGTTAGTTCAAAGACCTCTTCAATCGCCGCAACTCTCCTTGGCGCCATCCCTTCGTACATTCTCAATAGGTACTGGGCATTCGGCAAAAAGGCGAAGAATAGCTTTTGGAGAGAGATCTTTCCCTACTTTGTCATGGCAGTTATAGGTTTGGTCTTTTCTACGTGGTCAAGCGACTTTGCCGACTCCCACAAGACCATCGTAGGTACTTCACATCTAGCTCAAGTTATCTTGGTAGATGGGGCCTACTTCGGCTCGTTTGCTATCCTTTGGGTTGCGAAGTACATCTTTTTGAAGAGAATTCTCTTTTCGATCGCAGAGACTCCAGCTGCAGTTGCTGGTGGCGAACCTAACTAGTAGCCCAGCTTGAAAATTCGGTGCACCTATCCGGTTCAAGTATTGGCCAAGCTGGATGCGTAACTCATTTCCTCTACAAATCTCTAACTTGACGCTGTTTGCAACTTGATTCGGTCAGGAACGGTAGATCGAACTTGTGAAATCAGTCTTCGAAGGCCTTTCCATATCGAATATTTCGTCCGGCTGGGTACTAAACGACTTTGCATTGGACGGAGGTAATTTAAGTTGCCGAAGTTGATTGCAAGCGCTGTTCATATGGCTTTGGCAAATAGTCGTAACTAGCCACGAGAGTCGTCACTTAGCAATACCTGAGCTCCTTAGCGCTTGTAGGTAAGCTTTGGGCTACGAGTCACGTTTTCAGCTCAGCCATGATCGCATCTTCGTATTCAACCGTTACTTAGTAAAGAGTGCCAAGAAGTCACGCTCGGTTGACGACGTGTAGTGGTCAGCGCCATAGTACATGTCACTTCTCAGTTTGTATCCGACCCCGTTGTGGTACGAGACAAATAGCGGAAACATTGAGTTGATGTCGAGTTGCATGCCTTCTACGACTCCGAGGTGAACCATGATATTTGCTAAATCAAAGGCGGAGAGGCCTGGACCCGAAACGTAGTAGAGGTTGCCGTAAATGTCGCTGCCGATAGCCGACCGGTAGTCGTATGTGACACCTCCGACGGTTGCACCCCAGTCTCCATTCACATTTGCATCGGGAGCGATTCTGCCGCCGTCTACCAACAGATTAAGGTTTTGCCTTACCTGATAGATATTTGAGTTGAGGGTGAAGTCCCGCCCCCACATACCGATTGAAGCTTGGCCTGACGGGCTTATTACAAACGATGCTGCGCCGCTCCTTAGCGGCGTAGCTTGAACGCCATCCGAGTAGAAGCCACCATTACTTACGTCGAGACGGAAGCCTCCATTGAAGGCAGCAAGCAGAGATGAGCGAAGCGATTGTGCAACTGCTGTGGTGTGAGCAAAGTTACCAGAGGGTTGATCGTAACCGGCGTAGAGGGCAAAGGTAACATCACTTTGTTTGATCATGACGATCGACGCAGGAGTTGCAGCTGGCCTCGGCGCCATAGTGGTCGAAAACACAACCGGCGTTCCCTGACTATTTGTCTCTAGGGTGGCCCACGATGATTTGGACAATGAATTGCCAAATGCCTGTGAACTTATTTGAGTGGGCGATGAATAGGTGCCTGCATCTACCAACCAGTATCCGAGGCCACTCGGGGTGGGCGAAATTCCAACCACCGGTGATGTGATTGTCGTACCACCAGCAGAGCCATAGAAGCCCGCATCTCCAAATGTAAAGATTCCACCATCAGATGC
>VFSW01006034.1_pt1 | contig 17843 bp, 21 predicted proteins | sample 5358111 | NCBI WGS metagenome assembly VFSW01 (sample SAMN11554181, study PRJNA540505) | mine drainage metagenome | isolation source: sediment from site ElyBrook_90M | place: USA: Ely Copper Mine, Vershire, VT | collected 2017
GGCTGCTTGCTGTCGCTATCCTAATAATACTAAGGCTATTAGGAGTAAGATGGTAAATCTTGGCATCATGCCTACATTTCTTATACTCTTCTAGCTTTGATGTAACTAGCTGCAGATTTGCGAAGCATTTCATAACATTTATATACAAAATCTAGCAATAGCTGATGGATATTGATGGGTGGATCAGAGCACGAATTGGATATTGAGCTAACCATAGCCGTTTTGATAGGAGCTGTAATATTCTTAACAACCGTGTATCTACTCATCCATAATAGCATTCATACCAAAATACCAGACAACACCAGCTGGCAATCTTTTGTACTAAATGCAAATGATTCCAGATATCAAGCATTATCAACGATAAATTCTTCCAACGTTGGGCACCTGAAGCGTGCATGGACCATAAAAACTGGTTCTTATGTCACCTCTACTCCAGTGGTCGCGAATGGAACAGTCTATTTTGCTGACTGGGGAGGCAACGTATACTCTGCAAATTTGTCTACAGGAACGTTGAACTGGAAGGTTAACCTCGGTAGCTCAATTTCCTCTACGCCTGCAGTTATTGGAAACATTATCTATGTGGGTGTGGGGCCCCAACAGGCGACTGAGATCTTTGCGCTTTCCAAGAAAGACGGGACTGCCATCTGGAAAGCTAGCCTTAATGGTACAATGAAGGGCATCTGGGCATCTCCCGTTATATACCAAGGCACGGTTTACATCGGAACTGCAGCAAGTGTTCAGCAGGGAGGAGAAAATGATTCGTCTGAAGTAGGGAAACTTTATGCACTCAATGCCAATACTGGAGGGTTGATCTGGTCAGTGCCCACCGGCGGAACTGCCGGAGGCGCAGCAATTTGGGGAAGTATAACTTTCGACCCGCAACTCAATCAGATATACTTTGGAACAGGAAATCCATTTAGTCTAAACGGTACAGTTGGCTACTCCTACTCTGTCGTAGCATTGGATGCAGGTACTGGAAGCCCGAAATGGTCTTACCAAGCATTCAATTCTCTGAAGACTGGTGATGATAAAGATTTCGGATCTACTCCCAATCTTTTTGATTTTTCTTTAAACGGTGTAATCCACAAGGCAGTAGGTATTGGATCAAAGGAAGGCATTTACTACGTGCTAGATAGGCAAAGCGGCGCTTTGCTCGAAAATGTTACGCTGGTTAATAATGGAGGCATTATAGGAGTTGCGGGATATTCCTATCCCTCAAATGATATCACTAATCCGGAGATATTCATTCCTACTTACGCGAATGGCCATCCCGACTTTACCAACACTTCTATATGCTGCGGAGCTCTAGATGCCTTTGTTCCTTCTGCAAATAACTTTGCATGGAAGTTCAAAACCCTGGGCAACATCGTCGGCTCTGTAGCGGTAATCCCCGGAGCAGTGCTTACCGGAGATATAAAGGGTAACCTGTATGCGCTTTCTGTAAGAAATGGAAGCGTACTCTGGCAGACATCCCTTCCAGCGCCTATACTTGGTGGCGTAAGCGTAGCCGGGGGCTATGTGCTGGTGCCTACTTCATTTAACAACGATACCAGCACAATCGGCGTCTATGCTTTCTCAGAGTAGGTAGAATGCAGAATCGGCAGGCTTATTAAAAATGGTTTCCAAGTAAAGACATGCGCAGAATGTTAAGAGACTATATCACAGAGATCCTCGAGCCTACGCTATTGCTCGGCTTCCTCTGTTCGCTGCTCGGTATTGCAGCGGCAGCGAAATACGGCGCCATACGCTACGTGCCAGCCTTCCTTGTAGTTCTTGGAGCGGTGATGGCGCAAGTAGCTACAAACCTGATGGACGACTATCACGACTACAAAGTTGGAATAGACAAAGAAACTGTCAAAACAAAGTTCAGTGGCGGAAGTGGGTTGCTGAAAAGCGGCGCTATACTTCACAGGCACGTGCTGTACCTTGCTATAGTATTTGCATTTCTCGCGGGGATCATAGGCCTTTACCTTGCTTTCACCGTAAGCCTCTGGTTGCTAGCCCTGATAGCAATAGGCGCGATCTCAATATTTTTCTATGCAAGCTATCTCGTAAGGTTTCCCCTTTTTTCCGAACCGCTGGCGATGATCGGCTTTGCCCTCATTGGAGTCGGTAGCTTTGTTGTTGCGCATGGCTCATTTGCAGGTCTGGGCAATGCATTGTTCGCGGTAGTTCCTGCAGGCATGCTGATCGGCATAGCGTTGCTGGTCAACGAGGTGCCCGATGCCGAGATAGACAAGAAGTATGGCAGAAGGCACGCGGTGATCATACTAAAAAAGAACAGCAGCATCGCTCTGTACTATCTCGCCCTGCAATTCCTGACCTACGCCATCGTTATTTATGGCGTTGTAAGATCCATTCTGAATCCTTTCTTCTTGCTAGTGCTGGTTACCCTGCCGTTCACATTCTACGTAGCTAGGGGCATACTAAAGTACAGGAATCCCGCAAGCTTTGAAAGATTTATGGCGGCGAACGTGGTAAGCATACTCATCTATCTGGTCCTGCTGGTAGTAGCATACAGCCTGTAGGTAATCTCATGAGGGCAATTGGATTTTACGAGTACGGAGGTCCAGAAGTTCTAAAAAGCATCGAGCTCGATGACCCGAAGCCCGGAGCTGGCGAAGTGATAATCAAGACAAAGTCCACTTCTGTGACGAGCCTTGATGTCTTGGTAAGGAGCGGAAGAGGAGATCCTAGAATAACGCTACCGCACGTACCTGGCTGTGACCTAGTTGGCGAGGTAGCAGAGATAGGCGAGGGCGTCGAAGGCCTAGGAATTGGAGAAATGATAGTAGCAAATACTGTTTTCGGCTGTGGCACTTGCAAGTTCTGTAGAAAAGGCCAGGAAACTATGTGTGCTAACTGGAAAACTATAGGCATGCAGACAAACGGTTCTTATGGCGAGTTGGTAAAAATTCCAGCAAGAATAGCAATAAAGCCTCCCGAAGTTTTTTCGGTAGAGGAACTTGCGTGCATGCCGATCGGAGTTTCGGCCGTGTGGCGGGGGCTGCATACAGCTTCAAAAGCAAAGAGGGGCTCGTGGATTTTTATAAGAGGTGCTTCTGGAAACGTGGGCATATTTTCCATCATGATTGCAAAGCAACTGGGGTTAAAGACGATCGCGCTGACTAGAGGTGACAGGAAGAAGGAACAACTCCTCAAACTAGGTGCGAATCACGTCGTAGATTACAACAAAGGAGAAAAGGAGGTTGAGAAGGAGGTGCGTTCTATAACGAAGGGCAACGGCGCGGATATTGTCATGGAGGCCTTCGGCGCAACTCTAAACGATTCTATCAATCTAACTAGAGAGGGCGGCCGAATAATGCTTTACGGTTCTGTGCTTGGTCGCGAGGCTAACGTAAATGTCGTGAACCTATACAGAAAAGGCATCAAGATCATCGGCATTCATAACGCTGATAAGGAAGAATTCACGGAAGCCCTCGAGTTTATGTCAAACCATGGGATAAAGCCGGTTATAGCAAAGAGAATGGGCATACAGGAAGCTGCAAAGGCGCACGAGCTTTTCGAAATATCAGAGTCCTTTGGGAAAATAGTCCTAAATTATTGAGTGTAGCTATGAAAATGAATGTAATCGATATTGTCTACCTTATTCTACCTTTGATATTCTGGCCGCTGTCCTTCATAGTCCTAAAGAACGAGTTCATATACGCTCTCGCTGCATCTACCGCTGTGCTAGCGGCTTTCTCCATCTATAGGTACAGAAACCAGATCAAGTGGATAAGGATAAAGAAAAGGCATATTGCATTTCTAGCCGGACTGATAGGCGCCCTTCTTTTGTACATCATCTTCCTTTTTGGTAGCATAATTACTTCAAAACTGGGCTTAGGTCCCTACGTTTCCAATGTTTATACATCAATCTATGGCACGCAAGGAAGAGGAGTTACCACGATATTTCTTCTTGCTATAATAGGAATTTTCGAAGAGATCTACTGGCGGGGAGGGGTTCAGAGTTTGTTCGAAGCAAAATCCAAGATTTTCAAGTCGATTCCCTGGATTGCCTCAACCGCTTACTACACCTTGGTCCATTTTGCGACCCTCAATCCGATACTCGTAATTGCAGCTTTTGTAGTGGGCATTGCAACAAGCATTTTGGCTTACAAGTTTGGAATTTTGGCTTCAACAGTAACACATATACTTTGGATTGAGGCAGTAGTAGTGTTTCTCCCTCTTTGACCTGATGCTATGAGTGAAAAAATTAAGAAAATGTTTTCAAGGATTTCGCCGAGCTATGATTTCTTTAACCATTTTCTGAGCATGGGAACAGATTACGGATGGCGAGAAGAAGCTGCAAAAGAGATGATGCTCGATAAAAATAAATTCAGCGTTCTCGACCTTGCCACAGGAACCGGCGACCTTGCAATTGCAGTATACGGATTGGCCAAAGCGAGAGGTAAGCAGGGCAGCATTGAAGGAAGCGATTTTACGCCCGCGATGATTGCGCTAGCAAAGCAGAAAATAAGAAAAATGAACATACAAGAAATAAAATTCAAAGTTGGAGATGCTATCAAAACTGGCTATAAAACAAAATCATTCGATGTTGTAACCTCAGGTTTCGCACTGAGGAGCATGGATAGTCTAGACGATTACATTTCAGAATCTTACAGAATTCTTAAGAAACCGGGCAGAATGGTCCTCCTCGAGATGGCCAAACCTAATGACAAATCGCAGCGGTTGTTCTTCGCATTTTACTCGAACTTCATAAGGTTTACTTCCATTTTCAGCGATAGGGAAGCATACAATTGGATGCTATACACTGTAAATAGGTTCAACAAAAAGAAATTAGTTTCAATGGCTCGCACCGCCGGTTTCAAAAAAATTAAGCTCAGATCGCTGGCTTCTGGAATAGCCTTTCTTCTAATTGCTGAGAAATAGCTATCCTTTTCTTATCCGGACAAAATCTACATATGGATTAAGCTTTGATCTTATTTTCTGATCTATGATGAAGCCTACAGATCTGTCCACGAAATAGTTGTTCAGGCTTACGGCCTTCTCAATGGCCTCGTGCCTGCTTATCTTGAACTTCTCTTCAAATACTCTGACGATGCTTGATGAAGTAGTTCCTGACTTCGACCCGTTTCCATTTCTTTTTCTCTCTTCAAGGTCTATTACCTCTATAATATCATCTCTTATTTGAAATGCAATTCCTAGGTTTAAACCAAAGTTAAACATGTTCTTCGCAAGTTTGTTTCGTGAAGCGATCGCGGCGACGTTGAAGCAAGTGCCAAGAAATGTCCCGCTCTTGAGTCTTGCAATGTTGATGTACTCCCTAACGCTAGGAAGTTTTTCTTCCTTCTGAAACGAATAGTCGAGCAGCTCTCCTGCACACATATCTAATGCCGCATTTGCAACAGATCTTACCACTTCTGGGCCATATCTCGCAGATAAAGCAACTGCCTTGGCAATAAGAGCGTCACCTGTAATAATTGCAGTTTCTTCGTCATATTTTATGTGCAGCGAAGGCATGCCCCTTCTCTTTGTATCTTTATCGATTATATCGTCATGAGCAAGAGAAGCTGTATGCAGAACTTCTGCAGCAACTGCCAAATCGACAAAATCTTCTACATCTTCCTCCAAAATGTTCGCACCTAGAAAAACAAGAGCGGGTCTTAGCATTTTACCAGGTTTGTTTAGCAAATAAGTTGCAGGTAGGAAAAGCTTTTTATCAGAGAAATCTCTGTAGCCAAAAGCAGATAGTCTCTCGCTAGTCTTTCTGAGCCCGATTTTTACAGAATTCCCTATTGGCAGGCTTGTATGGAATAGAAAGCGCCGTGCTTGATCGCGCGCACCTTTTTGTATTTGCAATGAATAGCTGTTCCTGTTCCTAACTAAATCGAATTTGCTTATTGAATCCCATGATTATTTTGCATGTTATTTATTAATCACTTCGCATGCAATGAACAGGCATAGGCAAATCAATATATCTTTTCATTGCTAGACCTACTCGGTGCGGCTTTGCTCAAAAAGGTCTTCGAAGGCTCTGTAGACTACCTTCAGGTCATGGACGAGAAGGGAATGGTGGACGCAGCGAACTTCCCAACAGATCTAACTGACGCAAAAATAACGGAAATGTATAAGTACATGCTCTTTGCCCGCGCTCTCGATGCAAAGATGCTCAGCCTCCAGAGGCAGGGCAGGGCGGCCACATACGCGCCCCTGATAGGCGAAGAGGCCACGCAAATAGGCAGTGCTTTCGCTCTTATAAGCCAATACATATTCGTCCCGAACTTCAGGCAGCATGGAGTATTCTTAGTGCGTGTCTTCCCACTATAAAATTTTTTTATATCTTGGAAGGGCTACGAAGACGGCAATAAGGTATCTAAAGACTTTAACGGTACCGCGGTATCTATCCCAGTCGCGACGCAGATCCCCCACGCTGTCGGCATAGCTTTCGCACTCAAATACCAGAAAAAGGACGCTGCCGTTGTAACTTATGTTGGAGATGGAGGTACCTCAGAGGGTGACTTCTACGAGGGATTGAACTTTGCGGGTGTCTGGAAGGTGCCGCTCGTTACCATCATAGAGAACAACCAATGGGCGATCTCGGTTCCAAGAAGTAAGCAGACGATGGCCCAAACCCTTGCGCAGAAGGCATTCGCAGCAGGGATTAATTGCATACAAGTTGACGGCAATGATGTTCTAGCAGTATACAAGGCAACGCACGACGCGATAGCTAACGCGAGCCAGGGACCAAAGCTCATCGAATGTGTGACCTACAGGATGAGCATGCACACCACTGCAGACGACCCGACCAAATACAGGACCGACGAAGAGGTGGCAGAGTGGCAGAAGAGGGACCCGATAGCTAGGGTCAAGACATACCTTACCAATAAGGGCTTCTGGAACGAAGATATGGAGAAACAGACAATGGAAGATCAAGCTAGAAAGATAAACGAAGCGGTTGAAAAGGCAGAGCAGTTCAAACCGGACCCGGAGGGAATGTTCTTGAATGTGTACAGCTTTGTGCCAGATATGCTGAAGGAGGAGCTCGACAATGCCCTTTCAGCGAACTTCTGGCAATAGGTGTGATTATGCAAATGAATATGGTATCGGCGCTGAACAACGCTCTAGACCTGATACTGAAAGAAAATCCTAATGCGGTGCTGCTCGGAGAAGACATCGGCAGGGACGGCGGAGTATTCAGGGTTACCGATGGCCTTCTGGCAAAGTTTGGAGATGACAGGGTTATGGACACGCCTCTGGCTGAGTCCGGAATAATTGGCGCATCGATAGGGATGGCCATCGCCGGCATGCATCCCATAGCAGAAATACAGTTTGCGGGCTTCATGTACCTTGGATTTGACCAGTTGGTGAGCCATGCCGCAAGATACAGGCTAAGGACAAGGTCAAGTCTGCAGGTTCCAATGATTGTAAGAACTCCGACAAGCGGAGGTGTCAGAGCTCTAGAGCACCATTCCGAAAGCCCCGAAGCCCTTTACTCACACATAGGAGGCTTGATAGTGATCGAGCCGTCCGGACCTTATGACGCGAAGGGCCTTCTCATAAAGGCATCGAGAATGCAGGATCCTGTAGTGTTTCTGGAGCCGACAAAGCTCTATAGGCTGTTCAAAGAAGAGGTGCCAGAAGAAGCCTATGAGATCCCAATCGGAAAAGCAAACGTAGTTAAAGAAGGCAACAAACTGACAATCGTAACCTACGGCACCATGGTCCCTCTTGTCAAAAATGTTGTGCAGAACAAGGGCACCGATGCCGAGATAATAGACCTCAGGACCATAAACCCGCTCGATGAAAATACAATACTACAGAGCGTCAAGAAAACATCAAGACTGCTAATAGTACATGAGGCGGTTCTGAGCTTCGGGGTCGGAGCGGAGATAGCTGCAAGGGTTGCAGAAAAAGGGCTATACGACATAGAGGCGCCGATAATGAGGGTCGCATCGCCAAGCTTTCCGTATCCGGACCCAGGCTACGAGAAATACTATATGCCAACAGAGAAGAAAGTCGCGGGAGCGATAGACAAGATACTGAGTTCATGATTTCATGAAGGAAATAAAGTTTGTAGATGTCGGAGAAGGCATAACCGAGGGCCACGTTAGAAAGTGGCTTGTCAAGGACGGTGACAACGTAAAGGAAGATCAGTCGGTTGTTCAAGTGGAAACGGATAAGGCGGTGGTAAATGTGCCATCTCCCATAACCGGTACCCTAAAGATAAACGCTCCAGAGAATACGACGGTTCATGTTGGAGACACAATCGCTTACATAGGATTGCATTCCGAACTGGAATCGCTCGTTCCGGAGCCGCTTTCACAGCAGGCACCAAAGGCGCCTGAGGCAAAGCCAGCAGCACCAACTCAGGACCAAGCTCCTGCTCAACAACAGCCCCCTATGAAATCGGGCGGCTCTTTTGCAACACCTGCGATTAGAAAACTAGCTCACGATATGAATGTAGACCTAAGCAAAGTAACGGGGACTGGTCCGAATGGCAGAATATTAGAAAGCGATGTCAAAAATATGGCACAAGGTACGTCTCCGGGTTCAAAACCAACGCCGCAGACTTCTGGCACCACTAATGCTGAACATGCTTCTGAAATAACAAGAGAGCCAATGTCGCAAACGAGAAAGGCGATAGCGCGGAACATGGAGCTTTCGGCAACAATCCCCAGAGCGGTTCACATGGATAAGTTTGATGCAAGCCGTCTAGTCGAATTAGTTATGCGGGAAAGGCCAAACGCGGAAAAGCTTGGTGTGAAGCTGACCTTTTTACCCTACATAACCAAGGCATTGGTGCAGGCCCTCAAGGAGAATCCCCACTTCAATGCAAGTTATGCTCCTGATACGCAGGAGATAATCGTAAAGAAATACTACAACATAGGCTTCGCTGCGGAGGCAAAGGATGGCCTCAAGGTCGTTGTTGTGAAGAATGCAGACAAAAAGAGCATACTTGACATAGCAAAGGAAATCCAGGAACTCCACAAAAAGATACAGGATGAAACCATAACCTTGGACGAAATGCGGGACAGCACTTTCACAATTACCAACATCGGCAGCCTAGGCGGAGGCTACCTGTCGGTGCCGATGATAAATTACCCAGAAGTGGCAATACTCGGAGTGCACATGATAAGAGAGGAACCTATAGTGATAAACGAGCAGGTCCAGATCGGTAGAGTCCTTCCCCTTTCGTTAAGCTTTGATCACAGAGTAGTCGATGGCGCAGAGGCAGTGAAATTTACAAATGCGATAATAAAGTACCTACAGGATGTCGATTTCCTTCAAATGTTGGGTTAGCAAATGGTCATGGGTTCTCTTCCAGAAGAAGTTGATATAGCAGTAGTAGGTGGAGGAGTAGGTGGGTACTTCGCCGCAATAAGGGCAGCACAGCTGGGAAAGAGTGTGGCTCTAGTAGAAAAAGAAAAGCTTGGAGGCCACTGCCTCAACTACGCGTGCATACCTTCAAAAACAATGATAAAAGTCGCAGATATGTTCTATGAGATACAACATGCAGAGATGTTTGGCATACATGTTGGCTCGGTAAGCGTAAACCCAAGCGAGCTCTACAAGTGGCGTATGGGGGTTTCGAAGAAGCTCGAGGACGGAGTGGGATTCTTATGCAAATCAAATGGGGTAGAAGTAGTTAAAGGTACTGCAGCGTTTACCTCCTCAAAGGAGCTAGAAGTTAATGGTAATTCGACTCTAGATTTCAAAAAAGCTATAATTGCTACAGGTTCAGAGCCTACAACACTCAAAGGATTCGAATTCGGCGGCAACGTTATCGATTACAAGCAGGCTTTGATGCTTGACCATCTGCCAAAAAGCATGGTAATCTTAGGCGCAGGCTATGTTTCTGTTGAAATCAGCATGCTCTACGCAAAACTTGGTGTGAAAGTTGCAATCGTAGCAAGATCTGATGTACTCTCCAAGTTCGACAGGGATGCGGTAGACCTAGTAAAGAAGAAAATGACAGAAATAGGCGTGAAAGTCTACGTTGGGGCTACTCCAATCTCTCACGATTCCAGCTCCGTGAACCTTAGCAACGGCGAAAAGCTTGACGCAGAGCTTATAGTAGTCGCTGTCGGTCTTTCTCCTTTCACAGCGGGCTTGGGAATCGAGAATACCGAAGTGCAGCTCGATGAAAAAGGGTTTGTCAGAGTGGATAACACGCTCAGAACCACTGATGCCAACATACTTGCTGTAGGAGATGTTATAGGCGAGCCACTTCTGGCCCACAAGGCGATGAGGCAGGGAATAATCGCCGCGGAGGTAGCTTCCGGGCAAAACTCGAGCTACGACAATCTGGTGGTGCCAGCAGTTATCTTTTCGGATCCAGAAATCGCAATCGCAGGTACACTTGAAGGGAACGGAATAAAGGTCACCAAGTTCCCCCTTAGCGCTTTAGGACGCGCAATTGCACTCAACACAACTAACGGTTTTGTAAAAATCGCTGCCGATGAAGAAAACATGATAAAAGGTGTCGAAATTGTTTCAGACGATGCGGGGAACATGATTTCAGAAGCAGTTCTTGCTATTGAGATGGGTGCTACACTAGAGGACATAGCTGATTCGATACATCCGCACCCGACTTATAGCGAAGCACTTCAGGAAGCGGCGCAGGCAGCACTTGGAAGATCGATACACTATTTCTATGGGAAATAAGCTCTTTGTACATAATCTTTATACAAATTCACTACACTACCCTTCTATGAAAAATAGAATGACAAAAGCAAAAGCACTTGAGCTTAAAAAAGCAGTGAAAGAAATCGCAGCTATGCTTGAAAAGGGTTCCAAGCCATCGGAACCGGGTTTTGCCGTAAAGTTTATCAGAAAAGATAGGAAGACTCATTAGTTATTTCTTGCTATTCGCTATCTGGTCCAGAGATTTTTTGCTAACCGCAGAGAAATCATAGTCTTTTGCGTCATAGCCTTTCTTCACGCTATCATCCTTGTGTTTTATCAGCAGCCACGCGTCTTTCCTTCCTGCAAATCCCGGGATAAGCACCAACGCGAATGAACCCTTTAGCTTCTTTCCGTACAGCTGGAACTTTATCTCTCCAGCTTTGTACTCCTTCTTCACAAGTTCTTCGGCTTCTTTCGGATCGGTTATCTCTTTCCTTATACCCTTGCTTACTTCAATCTCCGGATTGTACGTACCTTCGTCCCATATCATGACCGGTCCTGCGCCGTAGTTGCCTTCTCCTATAACTCCTTCAAAATGCCTGTACTCCATATCGTGATCCGTAGTGGGCAGAGCAAGCCGTTTGACATCGCCGTCGAGCGTCGGACCCTTAGGTATAGACCACGAAGGCATCACACCACCAATCTCAAGCCTGAAATCGTAGTGCAGAGAAGTAGCTTTGTGCTTCTGCACTACAAAAGCAAGTGTGCCTTTCCTTTTCTTTTTAATAGGCGCCATCAAATCTCTACGGATAGCTCTCCGCTAGCATTGTCGACCGAAATCTTGTATGTTTCCGTATCGTGGACCCAGTTCGTGTTCTCGTCCGCTTTGCCTGTGGCTATGTCGTAGGCCCCGGCGTGCCATGGGCAGATTAGCTCATCTTTTTCAACGTAACCTTCATCAAGAGGGCCACCCTCGTGCGTGCACACAGCATTTAGCGCGTAAACTTTGCCATTATGCATCAATACTGCAAGTCTTTTTCCTTGAACGGTAGCGCCTTTCGGTTCATTCTCCTTTAGGTCTTTCATGTTCAAGTCGAGTTTGTATTGAGTCATGTGGATAATGTCCCTGTTTAATTTTATATTCTTTATGCCAAACAAGTAACACGTATAAATAGATTCAATGAGAGCTATATCTATGAGTCTAATGAAGGACCATGCAGCAGGCGTTCTGAACAATTCAAAGGTGGTTCTTTTTGGTTATGACACCTTTGATGCCGCGACAAACATGGCGATAGACGAAGTCTTACTATATCGTTCGGAGAGCGAAAAGAAAATATTTGTAAGGTTTTACGGCTTCACCGGTAATACTATAGTACTCGCATCATCTGACCACGACCAGGCCATAAAACAATCAAACCTTGATGGAACCGATCTAACTAGGCGCATAAGTGGGGGTAAACCAATATACATACATAAAAATGTCCTATCTTATTCCATAACAGGCCCTTTAAATCATCATCGCAACGAGTGCACGGGGCTAACGCAGGAAATTCATAAAGAAATAGGCTCAATTGTTGCGCAAGCGATAATCGCAACTACTGGTATAGATCCTAGTTCAGTAGAATTGGGCAAAGCCTATAGCGTTAGAGTTGACGGCAAGCCAATAGCGGGCCACGGTCAGTTCACCAGATTAAACCACTCCTTCCTATACCACGGTGTTATAGCCGTGGGTGATTGGGATACAAAAGCAATAGAGAGCTTGCTTAAGGTCAAGGATGAAGATTATGATAAACTTAAACATCTACCCAGCCTAAAAAATCTCTCCAGAAACGATGGCCTCAGCATCGGAGACTATAAGGCCCTATTCATCAACAACTTTATCTCCTCTCTACCTAAAGGAGATTCTGTTAGCATTTCACCTCACGAAAAAGGCGAAGTGGTTAAGCAGGCAGCAGAACTTAAGGAAAAGAAGTACGCTAATCCTTCTTGGATATACAGAGATGACATAGAGCTGAATCACAATTCCAGATTTTGTCTGCTTTATGAGGGATAAAATGAGAAAATCGAATATTGTGAAGCGTATAAATACTCAAAATCTTACGCAATTTCAGAAAAAGGTTCTTATTGAGACGTTTAAGATATCAAAAGGGGAGACAAGGACATACAAGCAGATAGCACAAGCAGTTGGAATCCCGAATGCATACCGTGCGGTGGGCACTGCACTAAAGAAAAATCCTCTCGCGCCGATAGTTCCCTGCCATAGAGTGATAAAAAGCAATGGCCAACTCGGAAATTATTCGGCACCCGGAGGAACAAAAAGGAAGCGAGAACTGCTTGAGCAAGAAAAAGCGATATAGTTACTTTCTCTTTACATTGTAAACTGCCGAGCGTTTAGCCCAAACAGCAAAATGAAATTGCGCGGGACTCAGATTTAACAGCTTTGCATATTCTTGTACAACTTTTTCATACTTTAGGTAAGCACCCTTATGCAACCCGCCCTGTGTTTTGTAATCTCCAGGTATAATATCGTGCCCCATCTCCCTTAGGTACCTTGCCATATGTATATCGATTATTGCAAGTTCTGAATAGCCATTTACTAGCATTATTGCAGAAGCCACTTTGTGAGCCGCCCCGGGCATTTCCTGAACCAATTGTTCTCTAAGTTCAAGTCCCTGTGTCTTTCCGTTCTGTAAATCTTCAAGTATTGCCTTGGGCAGCTTCGCCTTGGTTCTTATCCACCATTTTGCATGGCGTTCTACATTCTTCAGTCTTTGACTTGCCCATAACATACCATCGATCGGCGATCTAATCCCTTTCTTATGATCTTTTCGCCATTGTTTAGCAGTATCAAGCACTTCTTTTGGAGATAACGGCGCCCCGTTTTTTGTAAAATGCTTATGATAGAGGTCAATTACTTTGTTGTCTCTATCACCAGCAGAAAGTATCCATCTGATAGATGATCCGTAGAAGTTGCTTAGGCTTGGTTCCTTTACTCTCTCTTGCTCATACCTTGCAGTGCCCCTTCCGATGTCCGTTTCGCTAAGATAATCTCTCAGGAGCTGGCGCTTGCTACCTTCATCCAAAAAGGAAACTAGAGATCTATTTTTCTTTTTGTCTTGTCTTCCGGCATGCGATATCTTCAATGGACTTCTAAGATGTGCTCTCAGCAGCTGGTCTTTGCTGGCTTCATCCAAAAAGGAAACTAGAGATCTATTTTTCTTTTTGTCTTGTCTTCCGGCATGCGATATCTTCAATGGACTTCTAAGATGTGCTCTCAGCAGCTGGTCTTTGCTGGCTTCATCCAAAAAGGAAACTAGAGACTCATTTTCCTTTTCGTATTGTTTCATGGTATGCGATATTTTGAATGACTTTCCCGCTTAATTAAAATATCCTTGAAAACACGCGTGCCAATAAAAAGAGGATTTTTTGTTAACTACGTCATGATGTGCGCGCGAGCAGCTTTGTCTTCCCAGGCTCTTCGATTCCCAAAATTTTAACCATGTTTTGCGTGCTCTTTCTCAGAGATTCCATTCTATTCTCTATATCCTGCCGCTCTTTAATCGCATCCAGAATGAACTTTAACACTTGTTTAACTCCCTCGGGAGCATTTTCGGCTTTCTCCTTCGCTAGCTCAAATGTCCTGCCATCCATATACTTGTGTGCATCGGTGCTGGCCAGTTTTACCAACGCCTGAGAATTCTGGGTTTCTACAGCGAACAAGATAACATCGTTCTCGCGCCCCAGAATCACATTGTCCATCTGATCGTCTGTAACGGTTCTCGACCTTATACGTTTTAGATGGGCTTCCACTCCTTCCTCTTGTATCTGCTTGGTTCTTTGATTTAGCCGTGCCTCGACAGCTGTGATTACTTCCTTATTTCCAGACTTCTCCGCTTCATCCTTCGCCAGAAATAGACCAATATAGGAAAAGAGAGCTGAGAATTCTTTGTCTTTCAGTAGCAGCTTCGAGATTGTCACGTATTTTTCATCTGAGCTATTCTTGACGATGTAGAAAAGTATTGAGTCTACATCGTCACTGAACAGCTCGGGGCACATCCCCACTGTTTCCTTTACCTCCTCTATGTGCTTATAACGTACGGCATCCCCAAATTCCCGTCCCCTATCCCTTATCCAGTACGCGTCCCCCAAAGCATCTAGTCCCATATCATCCCCACGGTGGGGAAAACATTCTCTAACCTTGCTTATATGTTTTTTGGATCGAAAAGTTTACGTGCCTAACCCCTTTCGTCTGATCCTAATCATAGATCAGCGTACGCTGATGGATTATGTCTCTCAGTACTGTGCTGTTCTTTATCCACTCCGGCACCGGTATGGCCATCTTCAAGCCCACATAGTTGAGCGCATTTTGTACTGAGTCAAAATGTAGCGGTTCCTTTTTGAGTGCAGCGCGCACATGCTCCCTCACGTTCCACACGCCAACCGGCATTATGTATCCTGGATGCGTCTCTCTTAGGATAACTGCTCTTCCCTGCATTCCAGTTCTATCCATGTACTCCGAGACCGCAAGCCTCGCTGCGTAGTAGCAGCCGCCTATCTCTGCGTAAGTCTTCCTGCCGGCGAAGAACTCGCTGCTCGAGAAAATAGCTATGTTCTGGCTGTCCATGTTCCAGGTCGTGTTCGGGTACCATGCCTCAACTAGTTCGTAGCTCCACGCTCCCGGGAATATGAGCACGATCCAGCGGTTGTCAAGCGCTACGTCCTCAAATACTGTTATCTGCTCTATGCTCTCGCTCTGCTTCACGTCCTTTAGCTTGAACTTGCCTAGTGTATCATCCACTGCAGTTATGCTCCACCTAGTGGGCACGAACTTTCTGCTCTTCTGCCTGCCCAGCCCTCCCGCAGCAAGTATCTTCTGTATCCTAGATACCTCTAAGCCCTTCTGGTATAGCTCGACTATGCCCTGGCCTGCGAGCATCGAGGTGTCGTAGTAAGCCTTTTGCATTTGCTTGTTTGTCTGCGTGCTACCAACGCTCATCCCCTTGAGCGGTGCGCTGGGTCCGAACGGCTGGCTGTTCTCATCGAACTTGATCGTCAGGCTTGGCTTGCGCTTGAGCTGCATGTCAACACTCGCGTACTTGTCTGCAATAGCGAGCTCCTGCAGCATGCTTCCAAGCCTGCTGCTTTCCACGTTGTGTATGTTCTCCTTCTGCATGCCCCTGATTAGCATGGAGCGCGCCTCGACTATCTCGGGTATCGTCTTGTTGATCCAGGTTTCTGGCAGGCCGAGCTCTGAGGTGTCGCCAAGGATCGGAGGAACAAGCGGGCCTATGAAGACGTTTGGATATCCAATCCTTCCGATGAACAGATCAGGCGGAGAAGAGCCGTAGACATCTTCCTTTTCCAGTAAGGATAGGGCCTTAAACTTGTAATAGTACTTGAGCAGGTGGGGGTTCTTCATGTTGAGGTAAGCAACTGGTGTGCGCTTGACCGAAAGCTCCGATTCAAACATAAATTGCCACCCTTATAATATTTCCGCGAATAAGTATTTATGTGCTTTTGTGAAAGATTACAAAAATTTCAAATGGGGAGGGAAAGAAGGCATCACCGCTGTAATAATCAACGACAAAAAGCTGCTTGTTCTTAAGCGGATAAGTTTTCCTTTCCTGATCTATTCAGGCTTGTGGCTTTTTCCAGCGGGGAAGACGAAAGGAGGCGAAGCCTACGATCAAACTTCTTACAGAGAGATTTTCGAGGAAACCGGCCTAAGAAAGTCTGACCTCAAACTAATTTCAAAATACAAAGATGTTCTCAAAATCGATAAGAAAAGAAGAATAAAATACTACAATGCGGTCTACGTTTTTAATTCCAAAACGAAATATGTAAAACTGAACATGGAGAACACGGTGTATAGATGGGCTTCTTTCGATGACATCAAGAACCAAAGGAAGTATACAAATGTTTTTGCTGATAAACAGTTTATTGAGAATGTAATAAGGAATGCGATAAATGGCACAAAACTGGCAAAAGCTTAGGCTGGAGAAAGTACTCAAAAACTTGAAGTCAGTTGAAGCTTTGTGTTTGATAAATACAGATACCGCGGATCCAAATTTTCATTATCTTCTTGGATTCACGAGCGGCCTATTTGAGGGTTCGGTGCTAATTGCTACGAAGAACAAGATTTACCTAATAACTTCACCCCTGGAGTACGAAACCGCTCTAGAACAAAAAACTTCAATGATGCGCATAATCAACAGCGGCTATGATGGCAAACCTGCAATGAAATGGATTTCAAAGCTCGTTAAGAAGAAGAAAATAGGTATGAACGAGTCGTTTCTGCCTACAGAGATATACAAGAGATTCAAACTCAAATACAAACCCAAGAAAATACTCGATGCAAGCGGCGCATTTATGCAAGCAAGGCTGGTCAAGGACGCAGATGAATTAGCAAAAATCAGAAAAGCTACAAAGATAACCAAGACGGCCATGAAAGAAATACAAAAACACTTCAAACAAGGGATTACAGAGCTGCAACTTGCTGCATGGTTTGATTTTATACAGATGTCGCTCGGAGCTAGTCGCCCATCTTTTGGCACGATAGTCTGTTTTGGCAAGAATGCCGCACTACCTCACCACTCGCCTGGCAACACAAAGCTGAGAAAAGGCGACTTCGTGCTCATAGATGCAGGAGCGAAAGTGAAGAACTACTGCTCTGACATAACAAGGACTTTTGTTTTCAGTGGCAAAGGGAATGCGAAGCAAAATGAGATGCTCGAAACTGTGAGGAAAGCCCAGAAAAATGCAATAAGCGCGATAGCGCCTAACAAATATGGCAATGAGATTCACAACATCGCGGAAAACATCATAAACAGTGCCTACAAAGGCAAATTCAAGGGTAGGTTCATACACAGTTTAGGCCACTCCTTGGGGCTAGAGGTGCACGATGGCCCAGGCTTCTCAAAGCAGAAGAACAAACTTAAGCAAGGAATGATAATAACGGTTGAGCCCGGCATCTATATTCCCGGGATGGGCGGAGTGCGGATAGAAGATGATGTGCTTATAACAAAAGATAGATGCGAAGTACTTTAGACCAACTTATCATATGTCATATATGGCGCATGATAGCCTGCAGATTCCATCAACCTTTGGCTTGTTTTGTTAAAGGAATAGACTCTCGCCTGAAGTCTTCTAATGTGATTCCTTCTAGCAATCCGTTCAGCTTCTTTGAGTAACAATCTAGCAATACCGTGCCTTCGGAATTTCTTTTCAACATATATTTCATCAATATACAATAT
>VFSW01006035.1_pt1 | contig 17843 bp, 16 predicted proteins | sample 5358111 | NCBI WGS metagenome assembly VFSW01 (sample SAMN11554181, study PRJNA540505) | mine drainage metagenome | isolation source: sediment from site ElyBrook_90M | place: USA: Ely Copper Mine, Vershire, VT | collected 2017
CATCAGTGTGGCCGTCGAGCCTTGCACGGTCGCCGCCCGCGCACCGGCCTCGGGTTGTTGCCGCCCGTTTGCGATCCGCTGCAACTGCTCGGTGATCTGTGGGTCGCGCGCGATCTCCTCCTGAATCTGACGCTGCTCGGCGGGCGTAAGTTGGGCGGCCTCGGAAAGCCGGTCCAGGCCGCTTTCGGTGAAGATGCTCTCTCCCGCCTGGCCGCGATCCAGTTCGCTCTGCACCTCGGACTCTCTGGTGAGGGAAAGCTCTTCCAGGCCCCTCGCCGCCTCGGGTCCGGTCTCCTTGTCGGCCTTCGCCTTGACGAACATCGCCACCTTCCGGAGGATATTCTTAAAGATGTTCTCACTGAATATCGCGGGAAGGTTTTGTTGAATAACCTCCAGGATTCCGGTCTCCCAGATGACAAACAGCGGCATAGTCCCGGCTGCCGAACAATCCGCCCGGAGGCTCGCCGCCTCCGCCTCCCCCACCGTGCGGCTAATGAGCCCGCCGTGGAAATAGATCATGGATCGTTGCGGATTCGCGGCGAGGACCGCGCCGAATGTAGTCTGTAGACCTGCCGCGCCGGAGCCGTTCTGAGTATCAAACATGCCAGCTTTCAGGACGAGAGAATCACTCGGAACCAGCGCGGGACCCGTTGCCATAATGGAGTAAGTATACGGCTTTGGTCAACAAATGCAAGGCCCCATTGGGACTTTTCTGTAAGTTTGGCTCAACTTTGCAGATAGACCGGTTCCAGCACTCATTTTCAATCCGGGCGCGAAGCGCGACGCACCAAGCAGCACCAGTCGCCGGCACCGCGGCGTAACTCGGCGGGAAAGGGGAGCGCGGGCAAATCGGTTTCGGTGAAGCCGGACAGGATCAGCGCGGGTGCGATGCCCGCGGCGCGGGCGGCAAGCGCGGCGACCACTTGAGGGCTGATATTGGCGACCAGAACGTCGAAGCTGCGCTCGCGCACGGCATCGAGCGAGCCGGCGAAGGTGTCGAGGCCGTACTGCGCGCGCGCGATGCGCACGGCGTCTTCATCGACGTCGCAGGCGGCGATGCGGCCGGCCCCCAGCAGGCGCGCGGCTTCCGAGAGAATGCCCGAGCCGCAGCCTACGTCGAACAGCGACGCGCCGGGGGTGAGTAACTCCTCCATCGCTTGAAGGCAAAGCTGCGTGCACGGATGCCAACCGGTGCCGCAGGCCATGCCGGGCTCGACAATGAGGCGCAGGCGGCCGGGCGGAGTGGCCGCGCCGCTCCACGGCGGAACCAGGAAGAACGACCGTCCGATCTCGAGCGGCGGGAACGATTCGCGGGTTTGGGCGGCGTAGTCGACGTCCGGTTCGGCGCGAAACTCCGGGGCAAAGGCGGCCCAGAGTGCGGTGAGTTCCGCGGCCCGCGCATCGCCAGAGAAGAACACGCGCAGGGCGCCGGGCTCTTCCGCCGCACCTTCGGCGCCGAGCAGCCAGATTTCGGTGGAGAGACGCTCGACGTCCTCCGGCGCGCAGTGGAGCAGGAGGGAAAACACTCAGCCCTGAACGCGCTTTTCTTTGCCGGCCCAGAAACGTTCCTTCAACACCATTTTGCGAATCTTGCCGGTGCCGGTTTTCGGAAGAGGCTCGTCGGAAAACTCGATGATACGCGGCAGTTTAAAGCGGCTGAGGCGCGTGCCGAGGAATTCGAGTAACTGGCCGGCGGTGAGCGTGGAGCTGTTCTTGCGGACGACGATGGCGGCCGGGACTTCGCCCCAACGGTCATCGGGAGCCGAGACCACCGCGCATTCAAACACGTCCGGGTGCGCGAAGATATGCTTCTCCACTTCGAGCGAGGAGATGTTCTCGCCGCCGCTGATGATGATTTCCTTCTTGCGGTCGACGATGTGGATGTAGCCTTCCTCATCCCACACGGCCATATCGCCGGTGTGAAACCACGGGCCGCTCATCACCGCTGCGGTGGCCTCGCGTTCGCGGTAATAGCCGTCCATCACGTGGTCGCCCATGGCGACGATCTCACCGATCGCCTGCATGTCGCGCGGTACGTCGTTCATGTCGTGATCGACGACGCGCAGGTTTACGTTCGGAATGGGCCAGCCGGCCATAGCGCGGCGGCGGTGGCGCTCGGCATCGGAGGGATAGCTGGGCCACTTATCGCGCCCGCTGGTGATCACCGGGGAGGTCTCGGTGAGGCCGTAGCCGCCGGAGACTTCGCAGTGAAACTTCGCCTCCATGCGCGCGATCAGATCCGGCGTGGACGCGGCGCCGCCGAGCATGATATGGCGGAGGCTCGACAGATCGAACTTCGTATCTTCGGGGCAGTTGAGCAGGGCGTTTGCCATGGTGGGAACGAGGCTCATGTCGGTGGCGCGGTGCTCCTGAATCAGAGAGAAGACGAAGGCCGGCTCGAAGCGGCGCACCATCACCTGTTTGGTGCCGAGCATGGTGGAGGTCTGGGGCCGGCCCCAGCCGTTGGCGTGGAACAGGGGAATGGTGTGGAGATCGACCATCGACTCGACGTCCTTAAACAGGGTGGCCACCGAGAGCGCGTGCATATACAGCGTGCGGTGCGAGAGCACGACGCCTTTGGGAGTTCCGGTGCTGCCGCTGGTGTAAAACAACTCGGCCGGCGACATCTCGTCGTAGGTGAAGATATCGGCGTGGCCGGGCGTGCCGGCGTCCACCAGTTCCTCGTAACTTAAGTCGGTGAGCGGCGAGGCGCCGTCGATGCCGACATAGTGATGGATCGACGGGCAGAGGGGCTTGAGGTGTTCGATGAGCGGGGCGAAATCGGCCTCGAAAATCAGCATTCGCGCGCCGGCGTGATTGAGAATCGTAAGCAACTCCAGGGGCGAAAGCCGGACGTTGAGCGGCATCACGATGGCGTGCGCCTGCACGACGCCGTAGTAGCCGTCGAGCAACTGGTGGTTGTTGAAACTGAGATAGGCGATGCGATCGCCGGATTCGACGCCCAGTTTCGCCAGCGCCGAGGCGAGCTTTTCGCAGCGCTCGCCGAACTGGCCGTAGGTGAACTGAGCGGCGCCGCTGACCACCCCGGTCTTATTCGCGAAAAGATCCACGGCGCGGTGGAGACAGCGCAGGGGGGTGAGCGGGACAAACATGGGGCGATTGTACTAAAACGGCGCGCGGAGGGAACCGGGGGGTATGCGGTTAGCGATGGATCCGCGGGTAGGCGCGCCAGTAGGGCGCGGCGCGGAGGGCGGCGAGGGCCTCGGCTTCCCCGCGGGCGCTGATGGAGGCGAGCAGGCGATGCGCGAAGTAGCCTTTCCACAGCGTGTAGCATTCTTCATAGCCTTGGGCGCGGTTCGCGTAGCCGGCCAGGTTGTCGGGCTCGATCGGAGGTTCGCTCTGCGCGCAGGCCGCGTCGCGCAACCCCGTCAGGTACTGCTCGACATTCGCCGGGGGCGCATCGGCAGTGAGGGCGAGGGCGAGGTTGCGATCCGCATCGAGATAGCCCTGCCAGCGGGGAATCCACTGATTGCGGTCGTCCCCCACCGCGAGGCCGTCGGCGAAGACCGCTGCCTCCAGCGCGACGGTGATCGACGGCTGGGCCTGATAGAAGGTGACGAGCATCTGCACCCGCTGCCGGTGCTCCGGCGTTGGCGCCAGCGACGCGGCACCCAGCCCTTGCATCAGCGAAACGATGCGCGAGGAATGGGCCGGCAGCACTTCGCCCGGATTCAGGGAGCGGAACTGAAACGGGGTCACTTCGTGAAAGATGGGTTTGCCGGCCGGGTTCCGCAGGAGCCAGCGTACCGAGTAGGCGATGACGTCGCGGTCCGTCGTGTTGGCGATCAGCACCGCGAAAGGCAGCAGGGCATCGGCGAACGGATCGCGGGAAGCGTCGAGCGCCGCTTCGAATGCCGGCGCGGTTCGCGGGAGCAGAGCGAGGCCATCGGTTTCGAGGCCCATCGGCGTCAGCGCGGGCGTGCTCATCGCGTCACCAGGTAAACGGCGAGTTCAGCCATCAGGTTCGGCAGACGGTGCACCACGCGGCCCTGGCCGAGGAAGTAACGCCGTTCCACGCGCCATCGCTCCTCGCGCACCAGCGATTCGAAGTCCATCACCGTCAGGAAGTGGATGTTCGGGGAGTTGTACCATTCGTAGGGAAACAGATTCGTGCGCGGGGAGCGGCCCGTCCACAGGTGCGATAAACGCACCGTCCAGTGGCCGAAGTTCGGGAAGCCGACGACGGCGCGCCGGCCGACGCGCAGCATCTCGCGAAGCACGGCGACGGGCGAGCGCGTCTCCTGCAGCGTCTGGCTGAGGATCACGTAGTCGAACGTTGCGTCGGGATAGTCGCGCACCGCTTCTTCGATGTCGCTCTGAAACACGCCCACTCCGCGGGCCATGGCCTGCTGCACCTGGACGCGATCGATTTCCACTCCCCGCCCTTCGACGGTTTTTTCCTTCTTCAACCACGCGAGCAGTTCTCCGTTACCGCAGCCCAAATCGAGCACTTTCGCGCCGGATTCGATGATCTCGCCGATGATGGCGTAGTCGCGCCGACCGGGCGGCTCCTGGGCCATCCGGCGTTGGGTCCAGCCCGGGGTCGCGCTCACGGGGCCAGCTCCTCGAAGGTGCTTGCCAGGAAGCCGCGAACCAGTTCGCTTTCCTCGCGTACATCCACCAGGAACGCGTCGTGGCCGTAGTTCGAGGTTAGCTCGCAGTAAGCCACGTCGCGGTTGCGGCTTCGCAGGGCGCGCACCACTTCGAGCGATTGGTAGCTGGGGTAGAGCCAATCGCTGGTGAAGCTCAGCACCAGGAAGCGGGCACGCGATTGGCCCAGCGCGTCGCCGAGCGAAGCATGGCCCGCGCTCAGGTCAAAATAATCCATCGCCTTGCTGATGTAGAGATACGAATTCGCGTCGAAGCGCTCGACGAACTTACTGCCGCGATAGCGCAGGTAACTCTCGACCTCGAAATCCACCGAGAAGTCGAAGCCGAATTCCTCTTTGCCGCGCAGCCTACGGCCGAACTTCTCGCGCATGGAGGCGTCGCTCATGTAAGTGATGTGTCCCACCATGCGCGCCACGGCGAGGCCGCGAGCCGGCTTGGGGCCGTCGTAGTAATCGCCGCTGTTCCAATCGGTGTCGGCCATGATCGCCTGGCGGCCGACTTCATTGAAGGCGATCTGCTGGGCGCTGTGGCGCGAGGTGGTGGCGATCGGAATCACCGCGGCCACCGACTCCGGATACGACACCGCCCATTGCAGCGCCTGCATGCCGCCCATCGAGCCGCCGGACACCGCCAGCAGGCGCTCGATTCCGAGGCGCGCGATGAGCATCTTCTGCAGCCGCACCATGTCGCCGATGGTGATCACGGGGAACGTCATCGCGTACGGCCGGCCGGTGGCCTCGTGGATCGACGAAGGGCCGGTGGTTCCGCGGCAGCCGCCCAGCACATTCGCGCAGAGGATAAAGTAGCGGTCCGTATCGAACGCCTTGGCGGGACCGATCACGTTGTCCCACCAACCCTCCTGGCCCTCGGCGTTTTCGAATGCCGCGTGCGCGTCGCCCGAGAACGCGTGCAGGATCAGGATGGCGTTGGAGCGGGACGCATTCAGCGAGCCATAGGTCTCGTAGGCCACCTCCACGGGGGCGAGCGCCACGCCGGAATCGAGCGTGATCGAATCGAAGCGGGCGAACTTCGTCTCAACAACCATCGGGTTGCATCGGGGAATGGGACGGCTCCTGATTGTCTTAGGATACCAGCGTCGCCGCGCCTCGCCTCACGGAGCCGCCGGAAGCCGCCTGGTAAATCCCCAGAAAAACTTTGGTATCATCGTTCAGGAGCGTTGGCGCCGGGCGATTGCTTGGCCTCCTATAAATTGATCCAACACTCAATTGTCTTGGGGTCCGACTCGGTTTTCGTGCTGGTGTGCAGGCTCCGGCGGCTCGTTCCGCCAAGGAGAAGCCTAAAGGCACGCGGGGGGCTCCGCCCCTTTTAGTTCGGGGTCAAGGACGGAGGTTGAGACTCACCGGCGCAGCTCGCTCCAAAGCAAAGCAATTCGCGCACGACAGAGCCGCTCGGCGGCGGGCATGCTGTTCGAGTTTCTGGATGGTTGAGGCGCCGCCAGTCGCGGCCCTGTGCGCGTTAGGTTAGTCAGGTTATTCCCGCGAATGAATCTTCTGTTTATCGGCGACATTTACGCCTCGCCGGGCCGCCGAATCGTAGCCCAATATCTGAACGGCATCGTCTCGGCTGAAAAGATCCAGCTTGTCATCGCCAACGCCGAGAACTCGGCCGGCGGATTCGGCATCACGCCGATGATCGCCGAAGAGCTGTTCGGCCTCGGCATCGACGTGCTCACCACCGGCAATCACGTGTGGGACAAGCGTGAGATCTACGATTACTTTGCGCGCGAGCCGCGCCTGCTGCGTCCCGCGAACTATGCGCCCACGCTGCCCGGTGCGGGCCTGTACATCGCCCGCGCGCGCAACGGCGTCGAAGTTGCCGTGATGAACCTACAGGGGCGCACTTATATGCCTGCCACCGATTGCCCGTTCCGCCGCGCCGACGAGTTGCTCGCGGCGCTCTCCGACAACGTGAAGGTGCGCTTCGTCGATTTTCACGCCGAGGTCACCAGCGAGAAAGTCGCGATGGGCTGGCACTTGAACGGCCGCGTCTCCGCTGTGGTCGGCACGCACACTCATATCCCCACCGCGGATGAGCGGGTGCTGCCGAACGGCACCGCTTATCTCACCGACGCCGGCATGACGGGCTCTTACGATTCCGTCATCGGCGCGGAAAAGCATCTTGCCCTCAGCCGCTTCCTGACCGCGATGCCGGTGCGACTGGAAACGGCCAAGGGCGGGGTCGAGTTCCACGGAGCCATCGTCACTGTAGACGACGCCACCGGCGGCGCCACCTCCATTCGCCGTTACACAACCCGCTAGACTTGCTGGGTGACCGTCGCCCGCGCCCGCACTCTGCTCGGCGTTCTGCTCTGCACCTCCACTCTGCTGAACTACCTGGACCGCCTGGCCATCGGCATCGTGTCGGTGGAGATCCGCACCGAGTTTCACATGACGCCGCAGGACTACGGCAACGTGCTCTCGCTGTTCTTCGTGGCTTACACGGTGATGTACGCGGGCTCCGGTTGGGTGCTCGATCGTCTCGGCACGCGGCACGGCTTCGCGCTGTTCATCGCGGCGTGGTCGGCGGCGCAGATGTTGCACGGCTTTGCCCAAGGCATCGCGACGCTGGCCGCCTGCCGTTTCCTTCTCGGACTGGCCGAACCCGGCGCATGGCCCGCGGCCGCCAAAGCCGTGGCAGAGTGGATGCCGCCGCCGCGCCGTGCACTGTTCATGGGCATCTTCAATTCCGGCACGGCCCTGGGCTCGGCGGCCGCGCCCGTGCTAGTGGCGACGATCACCATGAGATACGGCTGGCGCTCGGCGTTCGTCGTCACCGGTTTGCTGGGTCTGGTCTGGCTGGCGGCCTGGTGGAGGTTCTACGAAGTGCCGGAGCGCTGCCGTTGGCTGAAGCCAGAGGATCGCGCCGAACTCGCCCGCCAGCTTACGCCGGCCGAACATCCCGCTTCGAAGTGACGCGGTGTGCTCGCGCTCGCCGCCAGCCGTGGCTGCTGGGCACTTACTCTCGCCCGCTTCTTCACCGACCCGGTGATTTACTTCGCCATCTTTTGGCTTCCCGAGTATCTGCGCACCGAGCGGGGCTTCGATCTTGCGATGATACGCGATTACTCCTGGATGCCGTTCATCGCGGGCGGGTTCGGGTATATCGGGGGCGGCTGGCTCTCGGGCCGGCTCATTGATGCGGGCTGGCCGCTCCGCCGCGCCCGCAATGCCGGCATGGTGGCCGGAGCCGCGCTGATGCCGGTGGCCATGCTTACTCCCGTAGTGCCGAACGCCGCGCTCGCGCTTGCCGCAACGTGCTTTCTTACCGTAGGCCATGGCGTGTGGGTGGCCAACTTACAAACCCTGCCGGCCGACCTGTATCCGAACAGCGAGGTCGGCCAAGTGATGGGCTTCAGCGGCGCGGGCGGCGCCCTGGGCGGCGTGCTCGCGCAGATCGGCACGGGCTGGCTCGTCACTCACTTCTCTTATGCTCCGGTGTTCTTTCTCGCCGGGCTGATGCACCCGGTGAGCGCCGCGTTTCTTCTGCGCGCGATCCGGCCGCGGGATTTTGAGGAATAGCGGAATTCCATCATGAGCGGCCGCGCCGGCTGCGCGATTCCGCACGGTACTTTCCCGGAATCGGACAGAGCCAGCCCCGGGGGTCTACAGTGGAATCAGGTGATTGCGACTGGACTTTGAGTTGCATCCGGACAAACAGGGAATCGAGCCATGCGTGCCATATTGCAGGACCTCCGCTTCGGTCTGCGGCTACTCCGGAGCAGCCCCGGATTCGCCGCCGTGGCGGTGTTCACGCTGGCCCTGGGCATCGCTGCCAACACGACGGTGTTCAGTTGGATCGACAAGTTGCTGCTGCGCCCGTTCCCGGGAGCCACGGACACCAGCCGGCTGGCGGTACTTGAGTCTGTAACCCCCGGCGCTCCCAATGGCGCCAATCAGGTGTCCTACCTCGATTACCTCGATTACGGCCGCAATTTGAAATCGCTCTCCGGTGTTGCGATTCATCGCGAGGACGTGTTTACTCTCGGGGATGCCGTAACTAACTCGCAGGCCGTGTGGGGCGAAATGGTTTCCGGCAATTACTTCGCCGTGCTGGGCGTAAAGGCTGCCCTCGGACGTCTGCTCACGGGCGAAGAGGAGGGCGGCGCACTGGGAGCTTATCCGGTGGTGGTGATCAGCGATCGTCTTTGGCGTAGCCGCTTCCACGCAGATCGGCAGGCGATCGGGAGAACCTTGCGCGTGAACCAGCGCTGGCTGACCGTTGTGGGCGTATTGCCGCCGGAATTCCGCGGCACCATGCCGGGCCTCGCCTTCGATCTTTGGGTCCCGGTGACGATGGGCCCGGAACTCAGTCTGCTTACCGAGCGGGACTTTCGCTATCGGGGAAACCGCAGGATGTACGCGTTGGTGCGTCTGGCGCCCGGCGTGGGCATCGCGCAGGCCCGAGCCGAGGTATCTACGTTCGCGCACGGCCTGGAAGTTAGTTTTCCGAACACCAATCGGGGAGTAAGCGCTACCGTTCTGCCCGTGTGGGAGTTTCACAGCGGGGCGCCGGAGCTGCTCCTAAAGCCGCTTCGCATCCTGATGGCGATCTCCATACTGGTGCTTCTGATCGTTTGCGCAAACGTGGCGAACCTGCTGCTGGCGCGCTCGGTGGCGCGCCGGAAAGAACTGAGCATCCGCCTGGCGCTGGGCGCGAGCGGCGGCAGGCTGAGCCGGCAGTTATTCACGGAGACCTTATTACTGGCAACGGGCGGCGCGCTGGCGGGCCTGTTATTCGCGTCCTGGACGGCGAACCTGCTGGCCGCGATGGTGCCGAAAATTAATGCTCCGGTTGCGCTGGGCTTCGATCTGAGCGGCCGCGTTCTCGCGTTTACGGTCCTGGCCTGTGTGCTGGCGACGCTGATCTCCGGCGCGGCGCCGGCGCTCCACTGGCTCCGCTCCGATGTCAACACGACACTGAAGGAGGCCGGACGCGGGGGCGCCCAGGCCGCTCACTCGCATCGCACGCGGAGTCTGCTTGTTATCACCGAAGTCGCGCTCGCAACCGTCGCGCTCATCGGGGCGGGGCTGTTCGTCCGAAGCTTTCGCAATGCCCGCCAGATCAACCCGGGCTTCGACCGCAACAACGTAATTCTGACCCGCTTCTATCTCGGCGGCAGCGGTTTCTCCTCACCAGTCCTGCAGCAGTTCTGCGTGAACCTGCGGGACCGGCTGCGCGCGAACCCGAGCGTGACCGATGTCAGCTATGCAAGCTACGCGCCGCTCGGCTCCAGCGCCGGCCCCTACACGACGGTAGCCGTGGAAGGCTACGCGCCGGCCGTGGGCGAGCCGATGAGCATCAACGAGTATCTCGTCGCACCGGGCTTTTTCTCGACGCTGCGGATTCCGCTTCTTGAAGGCCGTGATTTTCGCGACACCGACAATGCGAGCGCCGCGCCGGTGGTGATTGTGAATCAATCCTTTGTGCGGCGGTATTTCCATTCGCAGAGCCCGCTCGGCCGAAAGGTGCGTTGCTTCGGCAAGTGGGCGACGGTGGTCGGTCAGGCGAGAGATAGTAAGTACTTCAACATCGCCGAAGCGCCACGGCCGCATTTCTTCGTTCCGTACCGGCAGCAGGCCACGGCCGACGATCAACTGTATTTCTTCGTTCGGGCCGCCGGTCCGGAAGCGCCGGTGGAGGCCGCGTTCTCGCGCGCAGTCGCCGCGGCCGATCCCCAAGTCCGCGCCTTCGACGTGATGCCGCTGATCGAGTGGACCGAAGTTACTCTGCTGCCGCAGAAGGTGGCGGCGAACTTACTTGCCGCCCTTGGGCTGATTGCGCTCATCCTCGCCGCGGTGGGCCTTTATAGTGTGATGGCTTACTCGGTCAGCCAGCGCACGCAGGAATTCGGCATCCGCATGGCGCTCGGCGCACGGCCGCGGAATGTTTTAGTCGAGGTTCTGTGGCGCGGCGCGGCGCTCACGATCGCGGGTCTTGCGGCCGGGTTGGTGGTGTCGCTGGCCGCCGCGCGTGTGCTTTCGGGAATGCTGGTGAACGTCAGCGCGTATGACCCCGTAACGTTCGTGGCGACAGCCTTGTTTCTCACCGCCATCGCGCTGCTGGCCAGTTATCTGCCCGCGCGCCGGGCAACGAAGGTGGACCCGATTCTGGCGCTGCGATGTGAGTAGAAGCGGCAGAGGCGAGCCGGACTTAGGGCAGATATCGCGCGCCGGGCCGGTTGAGATGCGGTGCGAACGCCTCCGCCTCGGTACAGCCGCTCTCCATGCCGCGGAAGCGTGAGATCGCATCCTGGGCGGGATAGTAATGGCCGGGCCGTTGCGAGGCATGCGCGTAACAGGCCGCTTTGCGGACGGATTCCACTGCGGTGATATCTACATACTCCGCCGGCCGGAAGCCGACGGTGTCTTCGGCGACCTCGTAATAATAGAGCGCGAAGCGGCTGTTCGCGCGCACCCAGGCGTCCTGGGCCAGCATCGCGGCGGCGCGATGGTCGGGATGGCGGTCCATGGGCCAGTGGGTGAGGACGACGTCCGGGGAGGCGGCGGCGATCAGGCGGTCGAACTGGGCATAAGTGGCGGCGTCGACGACGGAGCCGCCGTCGTGGAGCGTGGCGAATGCGGGCGTCGCGCCGAGAATCTTGCAGGCGCGGGTGGCCTCCGCCGTTCTGGTTTCGCCGCAAGCCGTTTCGCTCGCAGTCCCGCAGCCGCGCTCGCCGTGGTTCAGATAGAGGATCGTGACCCCGTGGCCCGCTGCCGTGTAACGGGCGATTGATCCGCCGCAGCCGTACTCCGGATCTCCCGGGTGTCCGCCAACGACGACGACTTTGAGGCGGGCGTCCGCAGCGCGCACACTGCCGGCCAGCGCGAGCGATAGCAGCATGCCGCGCCGCGTCATTCCCTTGTCCATCGCACTCCTCCTTTTGCCCCGCGCCAGTACAGCAGCATTCTATCCCGCGTCCGGTTGTGTTAGCTTGTCGGCAACGATGAATCCGACCCGACGCCGTTTTCTTGGAACGAGCCTCGCCGCTCCCGCTCTTGTGACGGCCATCCAACCGGCCGCGTCCGCGGCCCCGCCTCTTCGCGACGACGAACGCGCCGCGATGCGCATCGCCATGGACCTCATCATCCCGGCGGGCGACGGCATGCCCTCCGCCACGGACGCCGGCGGCATGGGCTATGTGGAGCGCCTCTTACCTCGCGAACCGGGCGTCGCCGCGCAACTAACACAGTCGCTCGCCGTCGTCGAGGCCTACAGCGCGCGCAGTTACGATCGCCCATTCCGTCAACTTAGTCACACCGAGCAGGTCTTCGTGCTCAAGGACATGGAGGCCACCGCCCCCGCGCAATTCGTCACGCTGCGCGATCTTATTTACGAGTCTTACTACACGCAGCCGGAGATCTGGAAGCGCATCGGCTACGAACTTTATCCTACCGATCACACCGGCCCGCACATGGCGCCGTTCGATGAAGCACTGATTGAAGACGTGCGCAAGCGGGGGAAGCTTTACCGGGAGGCATAATCATGGCGCAGAAAGAGATCGACGTTCTCGTCATCGGCTCCGGCGCGGCGGGCGCGGCGCTCTCCAAACGACTTACGGACCACGGGGCAATAGTGATGTGCCTGGAGCAGGGTGGCTGGATCAAGCCCGGCGACTATCCTTCCTCGCGCTCGGATTGGGAGATTCAGATTCATCGTGGTCTGTTCCACTTCAACCCCAACGTGCGCCGCCGCTGGGAGGATTACCCGGTGATACAGACGGGCGCGAATCCGCCCGACGTGCTGATGTTCAACGCAGTCGGGGGCAGCACGCATCACTGGGCGGCCCATTTCCCGCGCCTTCACCCCTCTGACTTCCGCGCCCGCACGCTCGACGGCGTCGCCGAAGACTGGCCGATTCGCTATCAGGACCTCGAACCTTATTATGACGCCAACGATCTTGAAATGGGCGTCGCCGGACTTACTGGCGACCCGGCCAACCCGCCGCGCTCGTCTCGTCCCACGCCCGTGCTGCCCATCGGCGTGCTTGGGGAAACGATCGGCAAAGGCTTCAACAAACTCGGCTGGCACTGGTGGCCTTCGGACAATGCCATCGTCTCGCGTGACTACGATAACCGCCCGGCGTGCCTGCTCCACGGGAAGTGTATGTTCGGCTGCCCGATCGGTGCGAAGGCCTCGACCGATGTTACTTACTGGCGGAAGGCCATTCGTAAGGGCGCGATCGTGAAGCCGTGGTCTCGGGTGAAGGAAATCACCGTCGACCGCCGCGGCCGCGCGCGCGGGGTGGTGTATCTGGACCGCAAGGGCGCACTTCACGCGCCGACCGCCAAGGCCGTCGTCGTCTGCTGCAACGGCATCGGTACGCCGCGCCTGCTGCTCAATTCGAAATCGAACCTGTTCCCCAACGGCCTCGCAAATTCCTCGGGCCAGGTCGGGAAGAACTTCATGGTGCACCCGTTCCGCACCTTCGAAGGCATCTTCGATGCGCCGATGGACGGCCACCTCGGCCCCTTCGGCATTCCCGCCATGAGCCAGCAGTTTTATGAAACGGACCCGAAGCGGAACTTCGCCCGGGGCTACACGCTGTTACTCGAGCGCTCGTTCGGGCCGCTGCATCACGCCTGGGGCAGTTTCTCGAACAGGCCGGTGCCATGGGGCGAGACCCACCATCAAGTGATGCGACGCCGCTTCCCGCACCTGATTCGAGTCACCGTGATGGGCGAGGACCTGCCGGAGGAAACCAACCGCGTGGAGATCGACCCGGACTTGAAAGATACAAGCGGCATCCCTGCGCCACGGGTTGTTTATAGTTATGGCGAGAACAGCTTGAAGTTACTCGAACACGGAGCGGCGATGGCCCGCCAGGCGCTTGAAGCCGCGGGTGCGGCGGAGATCCTCGACAGCGGCACCGTAACTCCGGCCTATCACCTGATGGGCACCGCCCGCATGGGCATCGACCCGCGCCGCTCGGTCGTTGACGCCTGCCCTCGCGCCCACGACGTGCCGAATCTGTACATCGTCGACGGCAGTTCCTTCGCCACCAGCGCGGCGGTAAACCCAACTTCAACCATCGGTGCACTCGCCCTCCGCGCCGCCGACAAAATCTGGGAGGCGCGCAACGGCTAACCGGCCGCGAAGGCGTTTATTTCGACGAGTCCGGAGCACAGACCTCGCCGGCGGTGCGGGTCTGGTTCGGCTGCCCAGTGATCAGCGTCCAGAAAGGAAACTGTTTCGGATCGGTAATGGCTCGCGGGGCGTCGAACCAATTTGAAAGGCTCTGAGTGGCGGCTCCGGTGCGGAGGTCCCGACGTTCGTCACGCTGCTTGATCGCGTGTCCGTCGCGAATCCGGAAGAGCTCTTCCTCGCGGAGGTTGTCCGGGATGATTTGGATTGTGCGCTTCAACTCGCTCAGGCGCTGGGCCGCATCGAGGCGGTATTGATCCGCGACGTCCCAATCGCCTGTCTCGTCCCACTCCTCGATCCGCACGATCGCCACGGCCCGGCCGGCATATTCGGCCGATCCGGCCATCCAGGGGTTCCAAACCCGAGCGTGATCCACTGCGCTTTCCTGTTGTGCGAAACGGCACCACCGATGACGTGGATGATCTTGCACGAAGTAGAGGGTCGCCGCAGGCTCCGTCGATTTCTGAGCTTGGCCGAACACGGCGGTCGCAAGGACGAGGCTTGCGGCAGGCACATGCATCGGATTGGAGGCCCTCACGCAAAGACCTCCGCGGGCATTGGACGAACCGCGGTGATGCGCGGGCGGAAGGCCATGTAAGGCAGGATGTCGCGGTCGATGTCGATGCCGGGCGCGACTTCGACAAGATCGAGCCCTTCCTGCGCCAGGCGAAATACGGCCCGCTCGGTCACAAACAAAACGTGCTGTTGATGTTCACGCGCGTAATCGGCGGAGAATGTGATGCGCTCGACACTCGAGACAAATTTCCGGACTCGGCCGGGCGCGATCACGCGTAGCGCGCCGTCCGCCCATTCGAGCTTCGTCCCCTGCGCGTCGAAGGTACCGCAAAACACCACTTTCTTGGCATTCTGCGCGATCTCGATGAACCCTCCCGGTCCGATCAGATTGCCGCCGAGGTGCGACACATTCACATTGCCGCGCGCATCCGCCTCGCCCATGCCGAGGAACGCGATGTCGATTCCTCCGCCGCTGTAGTAGTCGAACTGCTCGATCGACGGCACGATGGCATCCATGTTTCGCGCGGCGCCGAAGAGACGGTCATCGAGCATGCGCCCGTTGTGAATGCCCTGTTCGACGCTCATCCACAGCCGGTCCCCACTGCCCTGCTCGGCAATTACCCCGAAGATGCCGCCCGGAATCCCGAAGCCGAAATTGAGCGACGCGCCGGGCCGGATCTCCATTGCCGCCCGCTGCGCGATAATGCGCCGTTCGAGTTTGCTCGGGAGTTCGGCCGCCAGCGTAGCTAAGTGCGCGCGGCGCGTTCCGCTCACCGCCGGGTCGTAGGCGAGCCCGTAGAACTGCTGCTGCCCGGGATCTTCCACCACGGCATCCACCAGAATGCCGGGCACGCGAACGCTTCGCGCCTTGAGCGCCCCAGGCTCCACCACCTGCCGCACCTGCGCGATCACCATGCCGCCGCATGCGTGCGCCGCCAGCGCCAGCGTGTGGATGTCCATGTCCACCGCTTCTTCTTCCGGACTTACATTGCCGCGGGTGTCGGCGTAAGTGCCGCGAATGATCGCCACGTCCACCGGGAACGGCTTATATCGCAGCACTTCCTTCCCGTCGATCTCGAGTAACTCCACTAACTCGTCGCGGCTGCACTGGTTACATCGCCCGCCGTCATGCCGCGGATCGACGAAAGTACCCAAGCCTGAATGCGTGAACAGCCCCGGACGCCCCGCGCCGATCTCCCGCATCAACTGCTGCACCACGCCGCCCGGCAGGCAGTAAGCTTCAATCTTTTCTTCGCGAATCATCTGTTGGATCTTCGCCGACCAGGTAAAGTGCGATGCGATCACCTTCCGCAGCATCCCCTCGTGCGCGAAACGGTTCGTGCCGAGCGAAGCGCGGTCGCCGAGGCCGAGCGAGTGCACGAGCGTCAAATTCCGCGGATGTCCGGTTTCGAGAAACCTCCGCTCGATGCTCTCAAACACCGCCTCGGCCGAGACCATCCCCGCGCCGTTGCCGCTGACGGCGATCGTCGCTCCATCGCGGATCATCGCCGCGGCCGCCTCGGCGCTCATCAGTTGCGTCAGACTCATCCCGTATGTCCCCGCTACCGGTTCTGAAACACGGGCTTGCGCTTCTCGCGAAACGCCCGCACGCCTTCCCGGCAATCTTCCGTCGCCAGGGCCTGCGAGGCGGCCTCGGCGTGTTCCTCGCGCAGGTCCGCGTGCATCGTAGCGAGCAGTTGCTTGATCAGCGCCATCGCCACCGGCCCATTCGCGCACAGCGTCGCAACCCACGCCGCCACCTGCCCGTCGAGCGCGGCCGCGTCTTCGGCCAACGCCGTCACCAACCCCCAATCAAGCGCCTGCTGCGCGGCAATCGGGGAGGCCAGCAGGGTCAGGTGCCGCGCCCGCGCCACTCCGATCGTTTCGGCCAGCCGCCGCACGCCCATCCATCCGGAAATCATCCCGAGCGTCGCCTCCGGCGTGCCCAGCTTCGCTTGCCGCACCGCCAGGCGCAGGTCCGCTGCCAGCGCCAGTTCGAGGCCGCCGCCCAGCGCATGCCCATTCAGCGCCGCAATCACGGGCTGCGGCAACGCGGCGATGCGCTCGAAAACATCAATGCCCGGCAGAATCCACTCGCGCCCCATCGCTTCCGGCGGCAGCGAGCCCCAGGCTTCGATGTCGCCTCCGGTCGAGAAGAACCGCCCGCGCCCGCGCAGCACCACGGCCCGCACCGCGCGGTCCGCGGAGATCTCGTTGGCCAGCGCGCCCAGCCGCTCGACCATCGCACGGTTAAGCGCGTTGCCTTTCTCGGGGCGGTTCAGCGTGATCTCCGCCCACACCGCTCCGGCCTCCTCACGCCGCGCATACAGGACTTCCGCTTCCATCCGTTTGCTCCTCCGCGCCCGCCTAGAAATGCGGCATCGTCAGGCCGCCGTCCACCATGACCGCTTCGCCGACTGTGTATCCCAGCCGCCCCTCCGCCATCGCGCACACCACGGAGGCGACGTCTCCAACGCGGCCCCACCGCCGCATCGGCACGCCGCCGCCCGCGATCAGCGCATCGTAGCGTTCCTTCACCGGGCGCGTCATCTCCGTCTCGATAATGCCCGGACGCACCTCGTACACGCCGATGCCCGCCTCGGCCAAACGCAGCGCGAACAGCTTCGTCGTCATCGACGATGCGCACTTGGATACGCAGTACTCGCCCCGGCTCGGCGACACCGCCACGGCGTTGGAAGAAGTGATGTTGATGAGGCTGCGGTGGCGGCCGCGAATCTCAGCCTGCGCAAGCATTCGCCGCGCCGCCGCCTGGCTCAGGAAAAAAACCGCGCGCGTATTCACGCTCAGGCAGCGGTCGAAACTCTCCGGGGTCACATCGAGCAGATCCCCGCGCAGCAGCGCTGCCACGCCCGCGTTGTTGACCAGGCAATCCAGCCGCCCCCACGCCTCCGTGGCCGCATCGAGGATCGCGCCGTGGCGCTCCAGATCGGCCACGTCGGCGTGCACCGTGCGGACCTCAATGCCGAGCACACTCAACTCGTCCACCAAGCGCCGCAGTAGTGCGCGCTCTTCGTCCCCCTCGCGGTCATGCGCCACGATGTGAAATCCCGCCTCAGCCAGCGCCGCCGCGCACGCGCGCCCGATCCCCCGCGCCGCGCCTGTCACGACGGCCACCGGCCGCTCGGCGCTTGGGATCATGGCTACGATCCGCCGAGCGCCAGCAGGTAAGCGTCGAGTGCGTCGAGGTCGGGCTGCGACAACTTATACGGCGGCATGATGCTGCCCGGGCTCATCGAGCGCGGGTTCGCCAGATGCTTATCGAGCCAGACGCGCGTCCGCCGCTGCCCCACGCCGTTCAACCCTGGCCCCATCGCGACGCCCTCGCCGTTGATCTGATGGCAGTTGGCGCAGCCGTTGGACTCGTAGACCTGCGCGCCGCGAATCGCCTCCGGCGGCGCCGTCATCAACCCATCGGCGGAGTCCGGCGTAAGTCGCGTCAGCATCGCGGCCAGCGCACCGGCTTGCGCGTCGCTCATCGCCGGCGCGCCGGTCGTTTGCGGCACCGCCGTGAT
>VFSW01006036.1_pt1 | contig 17841 bp, 19 predicted proteins | sample 5358111 | NCBI WGS metagenome assembly VFSW01 (sample SAMN11554181, study PRJNA540505) | mine drainage metagenome | isolation source: sediment from site ElyBrook_90M | place: USA: Ely Copper Mine, Vershire, VT | collected 2017
TGACTGCGGCAATCACAGCCACGTTTGCCGCATTCACGACTGCATCGCAATTGATTCGATCCAGGGCACTTGCCGAGGATAACCAGGGTAATCCACCCCGCAACCTCATGCGAATCAATCATCTGGGATTTTAGGGGGGGAGTGGGGCTCAGCCCTGCACGGAAACGCCGGCAAACGACAGCACCGCGACCCCGCGAACCGGCTGACCGAACCACTGCGCCGGCTCGAACTTGCTCGAGAGCAGCAGCGTCTCCAGTTCCGCCCGTGTTGCCGCATCGCTCGGCCCCGACACGATGTCGTAATCGTAGACTCGGCCCTGCCGGTCCACGTAAACCTCCACCGTTACCGGAATGCCCTTGCCCGAGACCGTTCCCGCATTCGCCTCAACCGTCGAATAGAGGAATCGCGGACCGGTCGCCATGCCCAGAGGTTCGTCGCGCGCCGAAGCCGGCTGTGCCGCAAACGCCCCGATCAGGAACGCCATGGTTCCAACCAGCACCAGCGAACTCGCCAGGCCTGCCGACGCCTGCAGCAGGAAAGGAGCCACCGTGTTCTGCCAGCGAACCTTCCAGTTCGCCAGCGCATTCCTGGGTGTCTTCGAATGCTCCTGCGACAACGCAACCCGGATCCGCAACGCCAGATCGGCCGGCGCCCGCGCCGGTCCCAGCTCCGCCAGCGACCGCTGCATGCTCCGCCACTGCTCGAACTCCACAGAGCATCGCCCGCACAAGCTCAGGTGCGCTGCGATCGATTGCATCCCAACCCCGGTCAGATTGCCGTCCAGATAATCGGAGAACTGCGAACGAATCGTCCTGCACGAACTCATATGGCCTCCTCGACGGAGCAGGCGCGCTGTACGGATGAAGAACGCGAGGGCTTTCGGCTGGCTGCCTCCATATAAGGAGCCAGCACGTTTTTCAGATGGGCTCGGCCACGCATTAGACGGGACTTCACGGTTCCCAGATTCGCATTCAGAATCTCTGCAATCTCTTCGTACCCGAACCCTTCGATGTCGCGCAATACCACAACCGTTCGGAACGGCTCCGGCACTTCGCGCAACGCTGCTTCCACGCGCGCCGCAACCTCCGCGTGCGCCGCGGCGTCGAAAGGCGATTCATGAGGGTCGACCAGAACCTCGCCCGCGGGTGGATACTGCTCCTCGTTGTCCGGCTCGATCGTCACCTGCTGCTTCTGGTGGCGCGACCACCAGCGCCGCTGGTTCAGCGCCTCGTGCAGTGCGATCCGGTAAATCCACGTCCGCAGACTGGCTTCGCCATGAAAATGGCCGATGCCTCGAAATACCTTAACGAAGACTTCCTGGGTGATGTCTGCTGCGTCGCCCGGATTCGGGAGAACGCGATAGATGAGGCTGTACAGGGGCTGCTGGTACCGCGAGATCAACCAGGCAAACGCCTCCTCGGATCCCGCTTTCAGCTGCTCGACTACCGCAGCTTCTTCAGGATGAACACCGATGACGCCTGCCAGATTTCCCACGGCCGTTCCCGCCTGCATCCTAAACTCCCTTCAGCCTAGCAGGAATTCCACGACTCCCGAAAGGCTTTCCCGTATCCCGGCACGCCGGTTGGGCGTACCGGAATCGGGTTCAGGACCTCGCTCACTCTGCTCCGTTAGACACGAAAGTGCGCCGCAGGGTTCCCAAACCCGGGGGAGAGGTCATTGCAAGCGGTTACTGCGGGTTCGAAGCGGGTTTGGAAGCGGGTTTCCGGGTCGTGCGTTTGTGCTTCGCCGTCTCGGCGGCCGGACCGTCATCCACGACGGTGGTGGTTACAGGAGCCCGCTGTACGGCGGCTGCCCGCGCCAGCGCCGTCCGGATCCTGACCAGCTCCGAGTGCTGCGCCTGCGAGGCGTTCAGAATCGAATCGCCGATCCCCGACCGCGCACTCTCCAGCGTGGCCAGCGCAGCCTGGAGGGAATTCGCCTCGGTATCTGGAGCCGCCAGGTTCGCCGTCAGCACCACTCGCAGCAGCGTGTCGTACAGCGCATCCACGTTGCGATACACCGCGAACGCCGCCGGGACCGACCCCGGTGCCGCATCGGACTGCTGCAGAAGCCCGGCCAGCGTGCCGCTCAGGTCCCGCTGGATCGACGAGATATCCTGATCCGCTGCCGACTTTACATCGCCGGGCGCCTTCCAGTGCTTAATGTTGACGCCGCTCAGCGCCTGACTCACCTGAGCCAGGGCCGGGCGCAGGGTGCCCGAAATCGAAATGGGTGGATCGGCCGCCGGAACGGCGCTCTGCGCCGAAACCGACCACGGAATCGCTGCCGTGAGTAACGCCAGAGAGACACGGACAAAAGACATATGACCAGGACGATGCATCCACCGGCACCTCGGTTGCCAGCCAGGAGCCAAATGACCTCCACTCACACACGAAAGTGCCGGAAACTGCGCTTTCGCTTCATTGACGAATCGTTGCCGCTCCACGAAAATAGGATAGTCCTTCTCGTGGGCCTGTGGCGCAGCTGGGAGCGCGCTTCCATGGCATGGAAGAGGTCGTCGGTTCGATCCCGACCAGGTCCACCAATAAACCTTCCAGAATCAACCAGTTAGCAGCATCACCCGGCAGCCTCCTGAAGCTCCGAGGGTGCTGAAGGGTGCTGAAGCATTTTCCTCCCCATCGGCACCAGCATTTCCACGAGTTTCGTGTTCGCATCCCGCTTCTGCTGGGAGACGGCGCGCGTGTAAATGTCGAGCGTCGTCCGGCTGTTCGCGTGCCGCAAAAGTTCCTGCGCCACCTTCACATCCACTCCCATCGCGCGCAGGTTCGTCGCCAGCGAATGACGGAAGTTGTGCCAGCCGATCTGCTTGCCCACGATGCCCGCCCGTTGGAGCGCGGGCCGGATGCTCCTCTTTAACAGACTGTCCGGGCTGAGCGGCTTTTCGCCGTTGAGTCGGATCGACGGAAAGAGGAAATCCGCATCCGCTTTATAGAGCGACTCTTCCTTCCATTCCAGAAGCGCGGCGAGCACCAGTGGATGGAGCGGAACCGGACGCCGGGAACATTCGGTCTTCGTATCCCCAAAACGGTTGCGGACACAGGAACGCAGGACATTGACTTCCAGCGTCAGCGTGTTCACATCCGTCCAGGTCAGGGCGATCATTTCGGACCGCCGCAGGCCGGTGCTCCCCGCCAACAGGACCATGGCCCGGTCCCGGACGGAAAGCTGTTCCAGCAGGGCTTGGAATTCTGCCGGGCTGAGGACATCTTTCTCGCGGAGACGCTTCGACGAGGTGCGGACCTTGCTGATGGGGTTGAAGGTAAGCCACTCGTACCGGATGGCGTGGCTGTAAAGCACGGAGAACGCGCTCTTCAGCTTTGTCTTCGAGGCCGGGGCGAGAGGCAGGGAGTGCAGCCACTCTTCCACCTGCATGGTTCGGACAGCGTCGAGCCGGTACTGTCCCCACCGGGGTTCGATGTAGAGTCTGGTCTGCACGAGATGGTTCTCGATGGTCGCAAACGCTTTTCGCTCCGGCGTCAGTTCATGCTGGCGGTAGTGGGTAATGAGGTCGCACACCCGCTGGGGTGTGCTGACTTCGGCGTTGATGTTGATACGAAGCGAGACGACTGCCTTTTCCGCGTCCCGGCGAGTGGGCAATTCCACCACACTCCCTATGCTCCGCTTCTTGTACGTGCGCGTTCCCGTGGCATTTTCATACCAGCGGAAGACCCACACATCCGGGCAGCCTTTGCGCTTCATCTTCAAGAGACTTCCTTGTTGAAATCGGCTCATGCAATTTCCTCCGCATGAGCATCGATGGCTGTATTAAGGCTACTCCGGGGCGGCTTGCGGGCATAGGCGTTTTCGTGATTTTTTACCCACTCCAGCAGCTCGCTTTCAAAGAACCTCCAGATACGGCGTTTGCCCTCCCCGAGGGGATGCGCCGGTACGTAGCCGCGGCGTGCCCAGCAGACCAACGTGCGGCTATCCATTTTCAAAATTCGCGCGGCTTCCCTGGAATCCAGGGGCGGGTTCGCCGGCTTTTCCGCGTTCTGCATCGTCCATGACCTCCGTCTGATTCGGAGGCTAGAACCCAATAGAAACAAATTCCTGGAAAGTTTTTCCGCGTTTTGGAAAATCCTTCCAGAAAATTGACGAGCGGAACCCTACACGGAAGAACCGAAACTTGCCGAGCCCAGTGCGCAGCAGATCATTACAAATTGGCCGCTCCTGCGAACTCTATTTCTCTGCCGCTTGACAGTCAGATCGCATGAGTCAATTCAGTCTGATGGCAAATCAAGGAGGCGCTACGCGCGACCTTTGTCCACTTCCGCGCAGCGGAAGGTACCCTTCGCTTCGCTGCGGGCCGGGCCTTCGGGCAAGCGCGTCCCCCGCCAAACGATAGAACCTGTTTGTCAGGTGCCACGCCCACCACTCGTCCCTACCTTCCGCCGCTTGGTCGTTCTGCTCTGTCTGCCTGTGGGTACGTTTTTTCCTTCGCTTCGCTCCAGGGTGAAAGAAAAAAACGCCCCCCAGGGCAGACAGAGGCAAAAACAATGGAATATCAGAGCAACAACAGCAGCAACAGCGCATTCACCGCCAGCAATGGCTCAACCAGCAGCAATGCCAGCAACACGGCTTCCGACAGTGAAAATCGGAAGCCTGCAACCGCACAACAACTCATCCGCGAAAACGTGCAATACCTCATCCAGCAGTTAGAGGCGGGGCACAGCGAAACCTTGACCGCATTTCTCGACGCGATGGCGCAGTTCAGAAATTATTCGCTCGGCAACATTTTAGCCATAGCGAGGCAACGCCCAGGAGCCAGAAACGTAGCCGGGATGTGGACGTGGAACCAGCTTGGGCGCAGAGTCAAGCGGGGCGAGAAAGGCATTGCCATTCTTGCGCCGATGGTCGGCAAGCCGCGCGATGCGAAGGAGCGCAACACCGAAACAGCCAGCGACGACAAGCCCATGCTTTTAGGTTTCAGAAAAGTTTACGTATGGGCCGAGGAGCAGACCGAAGGCGCACCCTTGCCGGAGCTTGAAGCGGTCACGGGTGAAGTGGGCATATCCTTTGACCGACTGCGCGAGTATGTGAATGCGCAAGGCATCACGCTCGAATACAGCGAGAGCATTGCACCCGCACTGGGCATGGCTTTCGGAACCACCATTCGCTTGCTGCCGGGGCAGACGGACGCTGAAACCTTCACAACTTTGGTCCACGAGTTAGCCCACCTGATGTTAAAGCATGGTGAACGCCGCACCGCCACAACCAAGACGGTACGTGAAACGGAAGCTGAAGCAGTGGCTTTTGTAGTCGCGCAGGGCATCGGACTCAAGTCTGAGCAGAGCAGCAGTTACATTCAGCTTTATCACGGCAACGCGGCCTTGCTGATGGAGAGCCTTGAAGCCGTGCAGCAAACCTCAGCCGTCATTCTTGCCGCAATCACGGTAGAGGAATCCGTTTCGCAGGAAACGCCGGAGGTTTCGCCGGAAGTTGCGGAATCGGCAGCGGAGGCAGCGTCCAAACACAAGCGGGCGCGGCCTCCCCGCACACAGACAGCCACCACGGAAGCGGCATAAACAGCCGCTTCCATCACCACCGCCAAATCAGCGCGGACAGGTGAGGTGTGCCTGTCCGCATGACTTCCACGCACCAGCAAACCGAAATGGAGAATTGTTATGTCGAAAACCGTTGCCGTTACCAGTGAATACCGCAATCTGCCCCTCGCGCAGTTGCAGGAATCCCCTACCAACCCGCGCCGCCGCTTTGACGAGCACAGCCTGAACGAATTGGCTGCGAGCTTCAAGTCGCAAGGCGTCCTGCAGCCGTTGCTTGTCCGCGTTATCGGCGATGACAAGTACGAAGTCATTGCCGGTGCGCGACGGCTTCGCGCCGCGAAGCTGGCCCAACTCGCGGATGTTCCCGTGCGCGTAGTCGCGCTATCGGATTCCGATTGCGTGGTCGCGCAATTGATTGAGAACATCCAGCGCGAGGGAGTGCATCCGATGGAAGAGGCATTGGCCTTCGATGCGCTTTTGCGGCTGGGATCGCCACGCTACGACATTGCAGCCGTGGCGCAGAAGGCGGGCAAAAGCCCGGCGTTTGTGGCGCAGCGCCAGCGTTTGGTCGAACTGATACCGTCCATCGCGGAAGCGTTTCTCGCAGACCAGATCGGCGTTGGCCATGCGCTCGAAATCGCCAAGCTACCACAGGCGCAGCAGGAGAAAGCCTTCGATGCCGCATTCCGCACGGTCTGGAATGGCGGTAAAGACACTCGCGTATTACTGCCATTGCGCGACCTCACAGCATGGATTGAGCAGAACATCTTGCTCTCGCTCGATTCCGTGCCGTTCGACAAGAACGACGCGACGCTTGTGCCCGAGGCGGGAAGTTGCGCCGAGTGCCCCAAGCGTACAGGTTTCAATACCCTGCTCTTCGGGGAACTGGGCAGCCAGCATGATCAGTGCTCGGATGCTCCCTGCTACAACAACAAGCTAAGTAAGTTTGTTGAACGGCAGATTGTCGCAAAGCCCAAGCTGGTACAGATCACCACGGCTCACGGTACACGCGGCGACGGTGCGGTACTCCCACGCAACCGCTACGTTGCTTTGCAACTGACAAAGACGGCAAAGGCGAAACAGCCGCTCTCGCCTTACCAGAAGCCATGCAAGCACATGGCCGAGGCAATCGTAGTAGATGGCACGGAACGCGGCCATATCGCCAAGATATGCGCGGAACCGAGTTGCACGATTCACTTCGCAGACCGCCGCGCACCCGACCCGGCACAACAGGCAAAGGAGCGGGAACAACGCCGCAAGGAACTTGAGAAACATAAACTCGAAACCACCGTGCGGCACCGCACCCTGGCCGAAGTGCTCAAGAAGGTCTCCGCACCGATGGAACGCGCCGACCTTGTGCTGGTAGCGAATGCCATGATTGACAGCGCAGAGCCATTGCGCCGGGAAACACTGGCACGGCGGCACAAGATGGTCGATGGCACGGCTAGCGAAGTGACTTACCCGCAGGTGCAGAAAGGTCTCGCACGGCTCTTGCGGCAACTGGACGAGAGCGGCCTGTCCACGCTCATTGTTGAGATTGTTTTGCTCCGCAATGTGGAGTCAGCCGGGCCGAACGAGACGGACGCACTCACCGCCGCAGCCAAGCGGCATCGTGTGGATGTGGCGAGAGTCCGCCAGAGCGTTGAGGCCGAGTTTGCCGCCAAACAAGTGAAGGCCACAGCGAAGCAGAAACAGGCTGTCAAGAAAGCCACTGCAAAGGCCAGCAAAGCGGCATAGGAGCACCGTGTTTCATTCGGGCGTCTGGCACTCGCTGGGCGCCTTTTTCTTGCTCCGCAAACGCCCGTCGATTCCCACCCTTCATCAGTTCTCCTGCTACACAGGAGGTCGTCTCTATCCCACCCCGACGGGCTGGCGCGGCCTGGGCCGCGCATTATGCCACCGGCCAGCGAAATCGCCACGGAAAGTTTGGCAAATTCCTGGAAAAACTTTCCGCCGCGATTTCTCCGCTCTGTCCTACCTTCGCTCTCAGACGAAAAAGCCGGGAGTACCTACTCGCCGGAAACAGCACACGAAAGGGAGCCTTATGCACACAACTCTTCCAATGAAGCTGCCCCGCTTCCGGCGACTACGCCTGTATGCCCGGAAGCTGACGCTGCCTTCCCTGATGTTCCTAGCGGCACTGCCCCTGTATGCACAGTCGAGCGGCAGCGACCCGTGGGACAACGCGGTCAACGTGCTCAAGACCGCCTTCACCGGCACGATTGCGACCGGGTTGTCACTGGTCGCCATTGTCGTAGGCGGTCTCATGTTCGCCTATGGCGAAGGCCAATCGAAACGGATGCTGGCCGGGATCGTCTTCGGCGTCGGCATGGCGATTGGCGCTGTCAACTTCATGGCCTGGCTTTTCCCCGGCTAGTCGATAGCGGCAGGCCGCAACCACAACACAAAACACGCTCGATAGGCAGAGAGGAGATGTGTATGGCAGAGGGCGGTTCCCGGCAGAACAAAGTTTATAAAGCGATGAACCGCCCGCTGACCATCCTGGGCGCAGAGCGCAGGCTGTTCTTCGTTGCGCTGATTACGGGCGGCGCGATCTTTTCCCTCATGCACTCCCTGCTGGGTGGAATCGGATTTTTCATCGCGGGCGTTATTGTCGCCCGCATTGCTACCAAGCATGACGTGGAGATTCTGCGCGTGCTGATGAACTCCACCAAATTTAGACGACGCTACGACCCTATGAAGTGGGAGCCAGCGGAATTCACAGTCAGGAGCAGGCGTGTTCAAAGTTGACCGAATTACGAAGGACTGGAAGGAAGCAGGCTCATTCGCCGCGCAGATCAACCTGTACGGCTTCTGGGATGAGCACTGCTTTCTTACAAAATCGAGCGACCTTGGCAGCGTGCTCAAGATCGGCGGCGTGGATTACGAGAGCCTGGACCGTGCCGGACGGGATTATGCGGTGAAACGGTTGGAGGCGGCCTTCCGCAGCTTGGATGAGCGCACGCGGCTTTATCAGATTTTGTTCAAGCGCAACCGCCCGGCGATCCAGCACGCCGAGTATCAGAACCCGCTGGTGCGGGCTTCTGTGGAGCAACGCAGCGCGTTCCTGCAATCCAAATCTGACCGCTTGTATTCGATTGAGATTTATTGGGTGGTGATGGTGGACGGCAGCTATGCCAAGACCGGCTTGCTGCACGCCCTCGCGCAGTTGCCGAAACAGCCGCGCTCGTCGCTGCGCGACTTGCACGCCCTGTTCTCCAGCAGCAAAGAGCGTGTCCTGCTGTACGAGCAAATCGAACGCGACCGTTTACGCCTCCAGCAGAAGGTACAGAGTTTGAGTGGGCAGCTTAACGACCTCACGCCGGTCGAGCTGCCAGGGGCGGAGGAGACTTTGCGCATTCTGCGCCGTCTCGTTAACTTCCGCCCCTCCAAAATTCAGGATGCGCGTCTCTATGACGCGCGTCATCTAGATTGGCAGATGTGCGATTCGGAACTGGAAGCGCACCGCGGCTACCTGCGCGTGGACGACGACTATGTGCGCGTCCTGACGCTGAAGGAATTGCCCAGCGAGACGCGGCCCCTGTTGCTACAGGGTCTGTTCGACGTTCCCGGCAACTTCCATGTGGTCACTGAATGGCATCCAGTTGACAACGTGAAAGCGCGCAAAGAAATCGCCTCGCGCCGCCGGCATCACCACAATTCCAAGACCAGCTTTGTCTCCAATCTCCAGGACCGGCAGAATACCGGGCCGCACGATGAGCTGGTGGACGATTCCAAAGAAGCCACCGTTGCTGAATTGGGTGCGGCGCTCACCGCACTGGGCGTGGAGGGTAAGAACTTCGGCGAGTTCACCCTGTCGGTTGTCATCTATGACGAGGACCGCGCGAAGGGGGAGCACGCCGTCACCGAGCTCCAGAAATTGTTCACCCAGCATGATGGTTTGCTCTACGAAGAGCGTTACAACCTGCTCAATACGTTTTTCGCCACCATCCCTGGCAACCGCCAATTCAACCTCCGCAAGCAATGGACGTTGAACTCCAATTACGCCGACCTTTCGTTCTTGTTCACCGTCGATACAGGATCGACATGGAATCCGCATCTGGAGCGAGAATATCTCGCCGTGCTCGAATCGACGCACGGCACGCCTTACTATTTCAACGTCCACTCGGGCGACGTGGGCCACGCGCTGATGCTCGGGGCAACCGGCAGTGGGAAATCGTTCAGCATGTCGTTCACCATCCAGTCGGTCCAGAAGTATGACCCGTTGACCTTCATCTTTGACCTGGGCGGCAGCTACGAATCGCTGACAGGTACCTTTGGCGGGACGTATCTGAATGTTGGCCTGAAGAACCCTGGTTTCACCATCAACCCGTTCTCACTCGAACCAACATCCGAGAACATGAATTTTCTGTACCTGTTTCTCCGGGTACTGATTGAGGCAGGCGGGCGGTATGAGCTGACACCGGACGACGAGAAAGCATTGTTTGCGGCCATTGAGCGGGCATACAAACTGCCCGTGGAAATTCGCACGCTCACGAATTTCGCGTCGATTCTTGGGCTACTCGGGGAGCGGTTGCACCGCTGGACCCAGGCGGGCCAGTTCGGTTACCTCTTCGACAATCCCCAGGACACGCTTACATTCTCCCGCTTTCAGACTTTCAACTTCGATGGATGGAGCGATTACCCGGACATCTTGGAACCGCTGCTCTTTTATGTATTGCAGCGGGCGTCGTCGGAGATCGAAAAGCCCGCGAACACCGCTACTTTCAAGGTGTTTGTCATCGATGAGGCGTGGATCTTCCTCAAGAACAAGACCATCCGCGATTGGATCATCCGAGCCGAAAAAACCTGGCGAAAAAAGAACGCGGCCATGATCCTCGCTACGCAGTCGGTAGTGGAGTTGGCAACCTCCGACATGCTGCATATCGTCAATGAGTCGTGTCCCACGAAAATTTTTCTCGCCAACCCCAACATCGATCGCAAGTTGTACGCCGAAGTTTTCCAGTTGAACGATACCCAGCTTGAGTTGCTGGAATCGCTTGTCCCCAAGCGCGAGCTGCTGCTGATCCAGCCGCGCGGAACCAAAAAACTCGTGCTCGAAGTCGATGCGCTGACTTACTGGATTGCCACCAACAACGCCCGGGACAACCTGCGCAAGCAGGATTACTTCGCCCGCTTCGGGTCGGAACAAGGCTTGATTCGGCTCGCCCACGATTACCCCAACCCGCTTAACCGATAAGGAGCCCCATGTACCGTTCACCCATTCTTCCGCTCGTACTTGGTCTGGTCGCCACAGTAGCTCACGGCCAGCAGACCGCCCGCGTGGTCAAATACCACGCCAACGACATCGTGAGCGTTCGCGCCAAGATGCGTTACACCACGCTGATTCAATTGCCCGCCACGGAGAAGATTCTGGAGGTCGCTACCGGCGACAAGGATTTCTGGATCATCGACGCCATAGGCAACTATTGCTTTCTGCACCCGGCCAAGGAAGGCATTCACTCCAACCTCAACCTCATCACCGACAAAGGCAGCGTCTACACATTCACGCTGGACGACGTTGAATCTGCCGATCCCGACCTGAAGGTCGTCATCGAGCCGTCCGATTCGTCGGCGCTTGCCGCCGCCAACGGCGTTACCAAGCTCGTATCCGCCGGCGAAGTCGATGCGGCACGCGCACAGGCGCAGCTTGCGCAGAGCCATGCCGCTGCCGCTATTGAGCAGTTCCGTGCCGAGTATCCCACCGCAGCACTGAAGTTCGATTACACCTTCCACAATGAAAACCCATTCGACGTGTCGGCTATTTATCACGATGACCGCTTCACTTACATCAAGTCGTCGGCGGCGGAGAAGTTCGCCATTTACGAGGTAAAGGATGGCAAGCCGGACCTCATCAGTTTTCAGTTGAAAGATGGCACATACATCCTGTCCAAGATCGTGGACAAAGGGTATCTCGAAATCGGCAAACATCGGCTGGAGTTCCAGCGGAAAGGACAATAGGTGCCGTCGATGCCCGAGGAAAAGCAGACTCCAGAAATCGAAACACCGCCAGTCTCGCCAACCGCACAGGTCCGCGATAAGCGCATTTTGCCGGAAGGCGTCGTGCCAAAACACGCGCAGGGCTATGTCGTCGCAGGGCTCGCCGTGCTCATCCTGCTTGCCGTGATGTTCTCGAAGGACCACGCCAAGCCCGCTCCGAAAGAAACCGCTTCGTCGCCGGTGGGTATGTCCACGGACGCCAACCAGCGCAAGATTCAGGAGCTTGAGCAGGACTTGAGTGCCGACCAGCGGCAGAGCCAGCAGCAGGCCCAGGCGCAAAGATCCGGCGCAGCGGCGCCACCTGCAACGAATGCTGCGCAGACTGGCGGCGTGGCTCCTGCTGCGCAGTTACCGCCTGCCACCGAACCGCCTCGTGATCCGGTGGCGGATGCTGAAAAGGCACTGGCCTTCAAAGCGCGCTTTGCCTCGAATCTCGTCTCCGCCGGTGACGGGGTTTCGCGTCCAGTCGCACCCCAGACGGATTCCGCAAATGCGGATGCCGGCTCGGTTGCGGCTCTTCCTTCGGACTTGCCGCAGCAGGCTCCTGCTGCAAACGGGCAGAGGCGTGCGCCGGAGGTGAACGTCAACTCCGCCCACGGCCAGCCCTTTGTGCTGTTTGAGGGCACGACGATTGACACAGCCCTCGTCAATCGTCTCGACGGCGAGTTTGCCGGGCCGGTCAAGGTCATAGTCACCAATCCCGTTTACAGCCAGGATCGCCAGCATGTGCTTATCCCGGAAGGCACGTTCATTCTTGGCGATGCGCAGAAAGTCTCCGGCTTCGCCCAGAAACGCCTTGCCGTTGCCTTCCACCGGCTCATTATGCCCGATGGGTATTCCGTCGATCTCGACCAGTTTCATGGTCTCGATCAGGTAGGCGAAACCGGCCTCAAGGATAAGGTCAACAACCACTACCTGCAAATCTTCGGGGCATCCATCGCTCTGGGTATCATCTCCGGCGCGGCGGAAGCCACGACCAACAGCGGCTATTCCGAAAGTGGTTCCGATATGTACCGGCAGGGCATGGCCTCCAGCCTTGCCGCGTCCGGCGCAAACGTGCTCGATAAGTTCATCAACATCCCTCCGACCATCACCATTCGGGAAGGCCATCGGATCAAGGTCTACATCACCCAGGACATGCTGCTGCCTGCGTATGAGAACCACGACATGCCAGGAGTGATGTGATGCATGTCCTATTCCTTGCTCTTTTCGGATTCACGCTTGTGGTTGGCTGCGCCTCCCCCTCGCCTCCGCCGAAGAAGCCCTCACCCTGCCACTACCCACAAACTGCGCCGGTCGAAGCCCGGCGCTTCTGAATAGGAGACTCCATGAAATCAAGCAGATTGTTTTTCCCGGTTCTCACTTTCATCGTAATGCTCGGCACACAGGCCGCGCACGCACAGTTCGGTTCCGGCATTGTCTACGACCCCACCCAGAGCGTCCACGCTATTCAGCAGATCGAACAGGGCGTGCAGGGGCTTCAGAGAGCGGAACAGATTTACACGACCACCTACCAAACTCTGAACGAGGTCATCGCGACCTACAACCTTGCCTACCAAATGTCGCGGATGCCGCAGAATCTCGCGGCCCGCTACAAATCAGACTTCTCTCAGTGGACCACTGTCACTAATCCCAACTTCACATCCTCCAGCAATTCAAGCATTACCTCGGCGTGGCTCAATGCGCTGAACATCGGCAGCCCGACCCGTGCCATGTCCGCCTATGGCGGCGCAGTCATTCCACTGCAAAGCTATCCCTCCGGCAGTCTCTCTTCGCTCGACTCGACAACGCAAGCGACGGTCCAAAACCAATACACCAGCTCCGAGATCGGCCAGGCCAACGTCACCAACCTGCTCTCGACCCTCGGCACCATCCGTTCGGACTCGCAGACCTTCCAGCAGAAACTCGCCAATCTCGAATCGGACACCTATTCGACCGATCCCAGCCAACAGACCGAGGTGGGCGTGCTGGCCAAGATCAACTCGGCTACGATGCTCCAAATCCACTCTCAGCAGGACGCCAACCAGATCCTCGTTGCCGCTGCTGCGCAGCAGGCGCTCGACGCCAAGGAAAAGCTGGACGAACGCAACCGGCTGATCAACCAGGCCATTTACTTCCAACAGAACTTTACCAACGTGATGCAACAGACGACGAGTGGCATCAGCAACGCTCTCCAGTCCATTTCGCTCAGCCCCAGCGGAAGGTAGGCTATGTCCCAAAACTATCTCAGTTTTCTGTCGCAGGCCATCAACGACCTGTTGACCACAAAGAGCGCGGCGATCCAGGCCACGGGGCTCGACATCTTCCGTGGCCTGGCCGTAATCCTCATCGTCTGGTTCGGCGTGAAGTCCGCGCTGTCCGCTGCGCAGGGACATGGCGGTGGATTTCATTTCGCCAAGTTCGCTGACCTGATCCTGATGATCTCGTTCGGCCTGGGAATGCTGACCTACTATTCCTCGCCGATACCGGGCATCGGATACAGCTTCAGCGAGCTCGTGACCAAAGAAGCTATTCAACTTTCGGCGCAGATTCAGGCCGACAACACGCAGCAGATCGTCGATTCGATCACTGCCGCTGAAAAGCAGTTGGGTGCGCCTCCGGGCATCTTCAGCTTCTCCGAGGACCTGACCTGGATGATCGCAAGCCTCGCGCTGATGGTCATGCAGGCGTTTGTCTTCGCCGTTATCGCCTATGGCTATGTCGCCACCGCCGTTTGTGTACTGATCGGCCCCATCTTCATTCCATGGTTCATCGTGCCCAAGTTGGACTGGCTGTTCTGGGGCTGGTTCAAGGCATTTATTGGTTTCAGTTTCTACCAGGTTGTGGCTTCTGCCTTCGTTTTTATCTTCTCGAAGGTCGTCGTCGGGATGTTCGGTGTCATCGGAACACTCTCACTCTCGAACATCGTTACGCTGTTGCCCGCGCTGCTCACGTTGACCTTCGTCTGCATCTACGGCCTCCACAAGATCCCGGAACTGACAGGCGCGATTCTCAGTGGCCGCGCCGGAACCTGGGTCAACCCGATGGGAAGGTAAATATGAGTCAAAAAGAATTCCCGATCACCGATGCCGGACACAAATTCCTGGAACTGTATGCGGAGCCGGTTGTCACCAACACCTATCTCAAGGTAGCCATCCTTGTGTTGTCCGTGGTTTCTGCCGCTCTGCTCCTGCTGCTCTATCGAGCGCAGACCGCAGCCTTGCGGTTGAAGCCGCTTGTCATCTCGATTTCCGACGCTGGGCGAGGTCAGGTGATGAACTATGCGGACTTCTCAAAAGTTCCCGTCGAGCGTGTCGGCAAATACTACCTTGCTCGCTGGACGGAGCTGTACTACGGGCGTAATCACGCCACGCTGCACCGCGACTTTTCCGAGTCCCTGAGTTTCTTCTCGAACGATTTGCAGGGTGCGACGCTGGCGCAGGTCAACAAGGCAAAGACGCTGGACACCTTCCTGCTCGACCCCAGCGCCCCGAATGTAGACATCGAGATCAAGGCTGTTGTTCTTGAGGACATTCGTCAGGCTCCATACCGTGCTCACATCGAGTTTGAAAAAGTCTTCCGTTCGCCCGGCGACCAGGATGAACAACGGCGCGAACGCTGGACCGCGAACGTCGTCTATAACTTTCGCGACGAAGTGCCCAACCAAATGCTGCTGACCAACCCGCTTGGCCTTGTCATCAGCTATGTCCACGAAGACCAGGCATTCGGGAACTGACGATTATGCTCGCCAATGCCGTTTTCGTCGCCACTCTCATCTTTCTTGCGCTCGGTTTTGGATTGATGCACGAGCTGCATTTCTTCATTCCTTGGCGCAACTTGATTTTTCACCACTATTGGCAGCCAATCGCTGCCTATTGCGCACTGCTGTTCGTGAACATTCTGGGTCTCGCCATCTGGATTGAGCGCAAGTTTTTCCTCCGCGATGCCGGACGCAAACTCACGCATCTAGACCAGGAAATTCATACCGGTCACAGCGCCCTTTCAGACGAAATCCTCTCGCAGTTCGGAGACGACGAGGACCAGGAGACCCGCCGATGAGCATTCGCGACAGCGACCACTACGAAGATTCCCAGGACATGATCGAACGCATTCGCAAGCTGCGCGAAGCGGCGGAGAGAAAGATGAATGCTTTTGGCGATCCGACGGACTACGACGTGCGGATTATCCGTGGCCGGAAGCCTGTAGCCGAGGCGGAGAAACAGGCCCCACCTGCGCAGGATTCTCCCTCTGAGGACAACCAATGAGATTCGACCTTCCCCATGAGCCGGAGATCCCGCGCCGCCGGGAGATTGAACCAGCGGACCACGAGCCGGAAGCCGCGCCTCTGCCGGTGTCGATTGTCGATGAGAATCTGGAACGCCTGCAACGCCCTGTGGGCACTGGCCCGGTACAAACGCTTCCACGTACCGACAGGGAGCGTGCTTCGGAACCGGAGCGGCCCAGACGAAGCCGCGAGCCGGAACATCGTCCACGACGGACCAGGGAGGGAGTTGCAGCCGAAATTCGTGGCGTTGCTTTGCGGCCCGAGGAACAGCGATTGCTTGCGGAAGCAGGGCGGTTTCGCGTCCTGAACATCAAGGATGTGGCGCGCGCCATTTACCAGGGCGATGACCATGCCTTGCGTACCGATCTCGATTACCTGAGCAAGCATGGTCTTATCTCCGTCGATTCCGTCGCTCCCCGCAATGACGGGCATTGGCTGACAAAACCGCGCATCGAAGTTGTGACACTCACGAAAGAAGGTGAGCGGCTTGCTCACGAGACCGGCGGTTTCTCCCTGGACCAAAAGCTCTATCACGGTCTCGTCAAGCCCCGCGAAGCGGAGCACGACTCGCAGATTTATCGCGCCTACCTGAAGGAGGCTGAGCGCATCGGGAAGTCCGGTGGCGGCAATTTTCGTGTGGAACTCGACTTCGAGTTGAAGTCGAAAGTGCAGAAGGCCATTCACGCTGCACGGAAGATTGATCCCGACCGCGGCATGGATGAAATCAAGCGTGAAGTGGCGCAACAGTTTGAGCTGCCTTACGTCCGCGACAAGATCGAAATTCCCGATGCGCGGATTCACTATGACATGGACCAGGGCGCGCGCACGGCGTTTTCCGACATCGAGGTTGTGACCGCGGCCTATCGTCCCGGCCACATGCAGGCCAAGGCGCAAGCTGGTTTTCGCATGTATGCGTCGGCCTCCGACCATTCGCGCCTCAGCAAAATCGAGAACGAGCAACACCCGCTCGATTGGGTGATGGACCTATGAGCCACGCTGCATTGGAATCGCTTATCCGCGCGGGATACACAGACCGCGAGGCGACGTTCGTCTACATGGTCGCCGTTCACTCTGGCTATTTCCTGCGCCGGCAGTTTATCGAATCCGTGCAGCGGGAGCGTGGCGGCGTTGCCACCAGCTTTCTCCGTAAGGCCGCGCAACTCAGTCACGTGACGGAACTGGCCTGCGCAGAAGGACGCTTCATCTATCACCTGCACGGCAAGCAGGTTTATCGAATGATCGACCGGAGCGATTCCCAGAGCCGCCGATTGAAATCGACGCTGGAGATCCGGCGCAGATTGATTGCCTTCGATTACGTTCTGTCGCATCTCCGCGATCAGAAATTCATCGAGTCCGAGGAAGCACGAAGCCAGCTCTTCGCGTTGCTGAAGGTGAAGCCGGACGCGGTGAGCCGTGCATCCAGCTTTGTCCAATCCGTTCCCACTGCGTTCTTTGGGCCGGAGGAAGCGCCCACAGTACGCATCGCGTTTGTCGATGAAGCCCAGCGGTCTACGTCCAGGTTCGCCCGGTTTCTGAAAGCTTACGGCGAACTCATTCGCAGTCTGGATCGAGTCGAGGTGGTGTATGTTTCCACTTCCCCAATGAACTTTGCCCCGGCCGAACGCCTGTTCCAACAGCACATGCCGCTGAGACATTCATCCGCTCCGGCCTGCCCGCTTGGTGTCGAGCATCTTGTCCGTTGGCTTGAAGTACGGCACAGGTTTCATCACGAGCACGGACCAATCTCTCCGGCGGATCACCAACTTTTGCTGGGAGGAGAACGCATCTATCGCGCGACAGTTCATCTGGGACTCATCGCGTCGTGGGACAACGGTGCGATGAATGCCGACAAAGTGCGCAGGCTCTTTCACGCTGAGACCCGGCAGGTGAAGTTCACTACAGAGTTGATCGATGCCGATTATCCCAGATTTCTAAATTCCGACGTGGGCGGGAGCGCGGGCAGTGTCCGGGGTCAGGTAGGGCAACAGAAGACTCTCTTTGACAACGACATAGAGGAAAGCGTGGGCAAAGGATAAGTGCAACTGAGGGCGG
>VFSW01006037.1_pt1 | contig 17841 bp, 10 predicted proteins | sample 5358111 | NCBI WGS metagenome assembly VFSW01 (sample SAMN11554181, study PRJNA540505) | mine drainage metagenome | isolation source: sediment from site ElyBrook_90M | place: USA: Ely Copper Mine, Vershire, VT | collected 2017
AAGACGGTCGCGAAAGGGCGGTGCGTCTGTTGCATCCCGAGATGGGCTTCATCAACGTCAAGGACCCGGTTCCGATTTACGTTGGAGCCAATCTGCCCAACGCCATCCGTGTCGTGGGCGAGGTGGGCGACGGCTGGATCACCGTGGGCGCGGACCCTGGAACGATCCGGAGCGGACTTTCCGAGATCCGCGGCGCGGCAAAAGCCGCCGGGCGCACGCTGGAGCGGATTCCAACGGTGATCGTGACGGCCGGCTGCGTGTTGCGCCAAGGCGAAACCATCATGTCACCCCGGGTCTTTGCTCGTCTGGGATCCTGGGGCGCACTGAGCCTGCATACCATCTGGCATCCGGAAAACACTCCGATCGGGCCCTTCGCTCCGCCGGAGTTTCAGGCGTTGGCCAAGCGCTACTTCGACGAATACATAATGCAGATGAAAACCCCGTGGGAGAAAAGGTACCAGGAGATTCACCTGGGGCATCTGATTTTCACCAAGCCCGGAGAAGAACGATACGTCACCCGGCAACTGCTCGAGGCTACGACCGTGACCGGGCCGGCGTCAGCGGTTATCGAACGCATAAAGGAGCTCGAGGAGGCCGGCGTGACAGGCATCGCGCTGCGGCTTACCGGGACGGACGGCCGCGAAATGATTCGCGAGTTCGGCAACGAGGTTATCGCCAGGTATTAAAAGCGAAAAAGGCGGAGCTGAGCGCGGTCTCGTGACGGCGCGGCAGTCTCCAACAAAGTCAGACGCCGGCGATTCCGGGCCTTGCCGCGGGCCTGCGCCAAACGCGCCTGCGCAGATTCTCGCCCCACAGGCGAAACCGCTCCATGTAAAGGTAGACAACCGGGGTCGTGAACAGCGTGAGCATCTGGCTTACGATCAGACCGCCGACGATCGCGATTCCGAGCGGACGGCGCAATTCGGAACCATAGCCAGTTCCCAACGCCAGCGGCAGACCACCGAGCAGCGCCGCCATCGTGGTCATCATGATCGGCCGAAAACGCAACAGGCAAGCCTGAAAAATCGCGTCCTCCGGCGATTTGCCCTGGGTGCGCTCGGCCTCAAGCGCAAAGTCGATCATCAGGATCGCATTTTTCTTGACGATACCGATCAACAGGATGATCCCGACCAGTGCGATGACGCTCAGATCGATGCCGCAGATTTCCAGCGCCAGCAAGGCGCCGATGCCTGCCGAAGGTAGCGTCGAGAGAATCGTAATCGGATGAACATAACTCTCGTACAGAATCCCGAGTACGATATAAACGCTGAGCAGGGCCGCCATGATCAACATCGGTTCGCTGGCAAGCGACGCTTGAAAGGTCTGCGCGGTACCCGCAAAGGCGCCGCGAATCTGCGAAGGCATATGAATGTCCCGCTCGGCGCGGTTGATTAACTCGACTGCCTGTCCCAGCGAGACGCGTGGCGCAAGATTGAACGACATGGTAACCGCGGGAAATTGACCCTGATGATTCACCGCCAGTGGCGTGGTCGAAGCGTTCAAACGGGCGATGCTGCTCAGGGGGATCATGTCGGTGGAAGCGCTGGTGAGGGGCGCTGCGGCCGTTGCCCCAACGACGCTGACCCCGTTAGCGGGCGCAACCGCGGCGCCTTCAACGATCGTGGCGGAGTTGAGGCGACCGCCGGCGGCCGGCGCGGAGCTCCCGACTCCGGACGGTGTCGTGCCGCTCAAAGTCGCGGTGCTCGAAACTGTGATGCCCGAAGTTGCGGTGCTCGGGGCAGTGCTGCCGTTGGTGCTCAGGACTCCCCCGGCCGGTGTCGGCGAGGAGTTGGGAGCGCTCGGGTTCGCGGAAGCCGAGGCTCCGAGCCCGGCCACGACGGACGTTCCCGCGCCGCCGGATGCAGTCGTGCTTGGCAAGCCATTTACGCTGGACCCCGAGGCACTAAGTATCCCACCGACGAGGTTGGCGCTGGGCGATTCGACGAATGTGCTGGCGCCGGTGCCGGAGCCGGCGGTCATAGAGCCGCTAGGGCTTTGGACGGCCGCGGTCGTGCTCGCGACGACCGGCGGCGCCGCGAGTGTGGAGGAATTGGAACCGATACGGATCTGTTTGAGGGTTTCGGGGCTTTGCCAAAACTGGGGTGCGACCTCCATCACCACGAAATACTGGTTCAACGGGGTGTACATGGTCGAGACTTCGCGCTGACCGAAAGCGTCGTACAACGTATCGTCGATGGTCTGAGTAGAGAGGCCCACCCGCGAAGCTGTAGCTCGATCGAGCAGCACGTTGGCCGATAGCCCCGCATTTTGCTGGTCGCTGCTAACATCGGCCAGTTCCGGTATGGCGCGCAGCCGAGCGAGCAACTTGGGCGCCCAATCGGTCAACAAATGGAGGTCGTCGCTTACCAGAGAATACTGGTATTCCGCGTTGGCCTGTCTGCCACCGATCCGCAGATCCTGCTGGGCCTGAAGATAGAGGCTGAGTCCCGCGTGGCTGGCGACTTTCTTTCGAATTCGCGCGATTACCTGCTGAGCGCTGAGCCTGCGCTCACTAAGCGGCTTTAGCCCTACATACATGCTGGCCGTATTGGTCGCGCCGCCGGTACCCGTGAAGGCGAGCACGTTGTAGACGGCTGGGTCGCTGCGCACCGCGCTGATCAACCGCAGCAGGCGACGGTTCATCGCCTGATAAGAAGTATCCTGGTCCGCTACGATCGCGCCCATCAGGCGGCCATTATCCTGTTCGGGAAAAAAGCCCTTGGGAATGACATAAAAAAGATAGATGTTGATCGCGACCGTCATCAGCGCGACGAACGCCACCAGGCGGGAATGGCGCAAGACCCAGGCCAGGCTCACCTCATAACCCTCGAGCATCCAGTCGAACACCCGCTCCCCAAACTGGTAGGCACGGCCGTGCTGACGGTCATGCTGGCGCAGCAGCAGCTTGGCGCACATCATCGGCGTGGTGGTCAGCGATACCACCATCGAGACCGCGACGGCCGCCGCCAAAGTTACCGCGAATTCGCGGAACAGACGGCCGACAATTCCGCCCATCAATAGAATCGGAATAAAGACTGCGATAAGCGACAGGCTGATCGAAATTACGGTGAAGCCAATCTCTCTGACGCCGAGAACCGCGGCCCGAAAAGCACTGTGGCCTTGCTCCAGGTAGCGGGAGATGTTTTCGACTACCACGATCGCGTCGTCCACCACGAAACCGGTCGAAATCGTCAGCGCCATCAGCGAAAGGTTGTCGATGCTGAACCCGAACAGGTACATGACGCCGAAGGTGGCAATCAGAGAAACCGGCACGACCACGCCGGGAATGGCGGTCGTGGTCAGGTCGCGCAAGAATAGAAAAACCACCATCACCACCAGGCACACCGAGATCAACAGGCTGGCCTCGACGTTCTTGACCGACTCCCTGATGCTGGTGCTGCGGTCGAGCACCACATTCAGGCTGATCGAGGCCGGAATGGAAGCCCGCAGCGAAGGCAGGGCCGCATAGACTCGATCGACGGTATCGATAACGTTGGCGCCGGGTTGGCGCCACACCAAGACCAAAATGGCACGTTTGAGATCGGAGTAGCCCGAGGCGCGAACGTTTTGGACCGAGTCTCTGACGTCGGCTACGTCGGCAAGCCGCACCACCGTGCCGTTGTGATAACCGACGATCAGCGGCTTGTATTGACTGGCCTTCAGAAGCTGATCGGTGGCGCTGATGCTCCAGGCGTTATGGTCGTCCGCGAACTCGCCCTTGGGAATATTGGCGTTGGCCGACGCCAGCACGCTGCGCACCTGTTCCAGGCTGATGCCCATATTATTGAGCTGAACGGGATTGAGCTCGACGCGAACCGCGGGCAACGCTCCGCCTCCGACGATCACCTGGCCAACCCCTTCGATCTGCGACAGCTTCTGCTGCAGAATCGAGTCGGCGGCGTCATACAGCTCGCCCGGCTTTTTAACGTCCGAGGTCAGCGCCAGAATCATGATCGGCAGATCGGCGGGATTCACCTTCCTGTAGGTCGGCTTGGCGGGCAGATTGGCCGGCAGATTGCTGTTGGCCGCGTTGATCGCGGCCTGCACGTCACGCCCGGCGGCGTCGATATTGCGGCTCAGATCGAACTGCAGCACGATCGCGGTCTGTCCCAGGGTGCTGGTCGAGGTCATCTCGGTCAGCGACGCGATATGGCCAAACTGGCGTTCCAGCGGTGTCGCGACCGAACTCGCGATAGTTTCGGGACTGGCGCCCGGTAGCTGCGCCTGGACCTGAATCGTGGGAAAATCCACCGCTGGTAGAGGCGCCACCGGCAAAGAGCGGAAAGCGACGATACCCGCCAGGGTGATCGCAATAGTCAGCAGCGTGGTGCCGACGGAATTCCTGATGAAGGTTTCGGAAGGGCTCACTAGCTCATCGCTGCAAGTTCGGCGTCCTCAACCTCGCGCTGCTTGCCTGAGCCTGGCGCCAAGCGCTCGAAATAGAGAAAGATCACCGGCGTGGTGTAAAGCGTCAGCAATTGACTAACCAGCAAGCCGCCCACGATCGCCACTCCCAGAGGCCGGCGCAACTCGGAGCCGGTGCCGGATCCCAGTGCTAGAGGCAAGCTCCCCAGCAGGGCCGCCATCGTAGTCATCATGATCGGCCGGAACCTTAGCAGACAGGCCTGGTAGATCGCTTCAGGAGCGCTTTTGCCCTCGTTGCGCTGGGCATCGAGCGCGAAGTCGATCATCATGATGGCATTTTTCTTGACGATGCCGATCAACAGTATGATGCCAATGAGCGCAACGACGTCGAGATCCATCCGGCAGATCAGCAGCGCCAGGATCGCACCCACTCCCGCGGAGGGAAGAGTCGAGAGAATCGTGATCGGATGGATGTAACTCTCATACAGCACCCCCAGCACGATGTAGACTGTGATTACCGCCGCCAGGATCAGCAGCGGTTCATTGGCCAGCGAGGCGCGGAAGGCCGCGGCGGTACCCTGGAAGGCCCCTTGCACGCTGATCGGCATTCCGATTTCGTTCTGCGCCTGGTTGACCGCATCGACCGCTTCGCCCAGCGAATGACCGGGGGCCAGGTCGAAAGAGATCGTAACGCAGGGAAACTGGCCCTGATGATTGACGATCAGCGGTGCGGTGTCTGGTTCGTAATGCGTGAAGGCGCTGATCGGCACTTGGCCGCCGGTTGCCGAGCTGACATAGATGCTTTGCAGAGCCTTTGGATTGCGCTGGAACGCGGGGTCCACCTCCATCACCACATGATACTGGTTGAGCTGGGTGAACATGGTCGAGATCTGGCGCTGGCCGAAAGCGTCATAGAGCGTATTGTCTATCGTGGATGTGGTAATGCCCAATCGCGAAGCGGTGTCGCGGTCGATCACCAGATGCACCCCGAGCCCCTGGTTCTGCTGGTCGGTTGCTATATTGCGCAGCGCGCCAATGGTCTCGAGCTTCTGGACCAACTTATGGGTCCAAATACTCAGTTCCTCGGAATTCGGATCTTCGAGTGAATATTGGTATTGAGTCCGGCTGACTCGGTCCTCCACGGTAAGGTCCTGGACGGGTTGTAGATAAACACTTATCCCTTCGACCTGCGCCAGCTTGGGCTGCAGGCGCTCGATAATCTGTTCGACGCCGGCCTTGCGCTGAGCGAGCGGCTTCAGGTTGATCAGCAAGCGTCCGCTGTTGACCGTGGTGTTGGTTCCGTCGATGCCGATGAACGAAGAGAGGCTTTCGATCCCCGGATCCTGAAGAATCACGCGCACCAATGCCTGCTGTCTGCGCGCCATCGCGGTAAACGAGATATTCTGCGGCGCCTCCGATACTCCCTGGATTACGCCGGTGTCTTCGGTTGGAAAAAAGCCCTTCGGCACGTACCAGTACAGCGCCACCGTGAGCACCAGCGTTGCGACCGCCACCAGCAACGTGGCCGGCTGATGCCGCAGCACCCACTGCAGCGTTCGGGCGTAAAGATCGAGACCGCGCTCGAACGCGCGCTCAGTGACCTTGTGGAAGTGGCTCTTTTCGTCCTCGGCGGTTTGGTGCAGCAGCTTGGCGGACATCATCGGGGTCAGCGTCAGCGACACCACGGCGGACACCAGGATGGTCACCGCCAGGGTGATTGCGAACTGCCGAAACAGACGGCCGACAATATCACTCATAAAGAGCAGCGGAATCAGCACCGCGATTAGCGATATCGTGAGCGACAATATCGTGAAGCCGATCTGCTTCGCTCCCTTGAGCGCTCCCTGCAGCGGCGACTCGCCTTCTTCGATAAAGCGGCCGATGTTCTCGATCATCACGATCGCGTCATCAACCACGAAACCGGTCGAGATCGTCAGCGCCATCAGCGTGAGATTGTTGAGGCTGTACCCGAGCAGGTACATCACGCCGAACGTACCGATCAGCGAAAGCGGAACCGCGACGCTGGGGATAATTGTCGCCGACAGATTGCGCAGGAACAGAAATATCACCATCACGACCAGCGCCACGGTCAGCATCAGTTCGAACTCGACGTCCTGCACCGAGGCCCGGATGGTTACCGTGCGATCGGTCAGCACCGCGACCTTGACCGACGCGGGCAGCGTGCTCTGAAGCGCGGGCAGCAGCTCCTTTATCCGATCGACCACCGTGATGATGTTCGCCCCCGGCTGGCGCTGCACGTTCAGAATCACGGCCGGCTCATTGTTCATCCAGGCCGCCTGCTTGACGTTTTCCGGCTCGGCAACCACCTTGGCAACGTCCGACAGCCGTACCGGCGCGCCGCCATGATAGGCCACTATCTGCGGCAGGTAGTCCTTGGCCGTAAGCAATTGATCGTTGTCCTCGATGGTGTAGTCCAGGTTGGGACCATCGAAGTTGCCCTTGGCCTCGTCGATGTTCGACGCCGCAATCGCGCCGCGCAGTTGCTCCAGGGTCAAGCCATACGAGGCGCGCTGGAGCGGGTTGACCTGGATTCGCACCGAGGGCTTCTGTCCACCGCTGATCGATACCAGTCCCACGCCCGGGACCTGCGAGATCTTCTCTGACAACCGGGTGTCGGCCAAATCCTCCACCTGATCCAGTGGAAGTTCAGTCGAGGTAAGCCCAAGGGTGAGAATCGGGGCATCGGCGGGGTTGATCTTGCTGTAAATCGGCGTGATCGGCAGATTGGCGGGCAGGTAGGTTGCCGCCGCGTTGATCGCCTCCTGTACTTCCTGCTCAGCCACGTCGATGTTGAGGTTCAAATCGAACTGCAAAGTGATGACGGAGCTGCCAAAGGAACTGTTGGAGGTCATCTGGTTGAGCCCCGGCACTTCGCCGAACTGTCGTTCGAGGGGGGCCGTTACCGACGACGCCATCACATCGGGGCTGGCGCCCGGGTAGAACGTGATCACCTGAATGGTCGGATAATCGACCTCGGGCAACGCCGAGACCGGCAACTCCTTATAAGCGAATGCGCCTGCGAGCAGGATGGCTGCCATCAGCAGCGAGGTTGCTATCGGCCGAAGGATGAAGGGCCGCGACAGGTTCATTGGCCGGTCGAATTTTGTGACGGGCTATTTCCCGCCGACGCTGTCGAGGTGCCCGAGTCCATCCGGACGGCGACTTTGCTGCCGGGTTGCAGCTTGTCCAGCCCGTCCGTCACCACGATCTCGCCAGTTTGTATGCCTTTTCCGATCGCCGTGATGTCGCCCTGCGTCGCGCTAACCACGACCGGACGGCGCGCCACGATCTTGCTGGGCTGAACCACATAAACGTAGTCGCTCTGCTGGGTCCGTTGGACTGCAGCGGTCGGCACCAGCACCGTGTTGTGCAGGGTTTTGAGCAGCAACCTGGCATTGACGAACTGGTTGGGAAAAAGGGCGTAGTTATCATTGCCAAACTGTGCCCGCAGCTTAACCGTGCCGGTCGTCTGATCGATTTCGTTGTCCAGGGTCAAAAGAAACCCGCTGGCGAGTTGCTTGCTCAAATCGCGATTCCAAGCCTGGACGGCCACCTGGCCGCCACTCATGTCCTCGGTGACTTCTTGAATGTCGTCTTCCGGGACGCTGAAGATCACGGAGATCGGCTGCAATTGGGCGATTACCACGAGCGGATTCGACGCTTGCACGTAGTTGCCTAGATCGACCTGCCGCAAACCTATGCGGCCTTTGATGGGAGAGACCACCTGACAGTACGACAAGTTGACCTTGACCGCATCAATCAACCCTTCGTCGTTTTCAATCGAGCCGCGCGCCTGATCGTAAAGCGCTTGCTGGTTGTCGAGATCCTGACGGGCGATCACTCCCTGCTGGAGCAGAAGGCGATAACGCTCCAGGGTAATCCTGGCATTGTCCAACGTGGCTCTATCGCGAGCCAATTGCCCCTGGGACTGGATCAGTTGCGCCTGGTACGGACGCGGATCGATGTTGAACAGTAGTTGGCCGGGCTCAACTATTTGCCCTTCTTTGAAATCGATCTTGAGAATCTGGCCGGAGACTCGGCTTACAACGGTTACCGTGGCAAATGGCGTAACGGTTCCGATTTGGCTCAGGTAGATGTTCAAATCGCCCTCTTTTGCCAGAATTGCCGAGACCGGGACCGCGGGCGCGATGGGCGGTTCCTTGGTCGAACTGCGCGTGGTCCAAGTGTACAAGGCGACGCCGACTACCCCGATCGCCGCCAGCCATAGCCACCAACGATTACTGCCGCGGAGGGTCCGTGAGTGCCCGGTCTCGACTGCCGTGAAATGCGAGGCTGACCGCGACTTGGTTGCCGGTTTGTTGTCCATACTTGGTGCTTCAACGCGTTCCAAACATGCTCCCGTGAGATTCTAGTATCGGATGTTGATGAGGTTTCCAGAATCATAGAACCCGACGAGAGCGATGTAGGCGGCGAGTCAACGCAACGGGGCCCGGTCCTTGATGCCTCCCGCTGGCGGAGCGTCTGACTCCATCATTTCCTTCGGTTCTATCACCAGTTGGAGCTTCACCTCGCATAACCGGGTGCGCTCCTCACAACAATTTATTCCTTACAAGACGCTAAAGCACGGGCTCGGTTTCGGCCTGAACTGTCGCGAAAGAGAACCGCCACGCTGTGCGAAGGTTGTCCCACGGGAAGCACAAAAAGGAAGATTGAAGCGCGGCTGAAAACCCTCACCACGGTCGCCCTGCCACGATTCTCGACGCGCAAAACTCAAGCCGCGAGAAGCGCGTAAGGAACCGGGCGCGAAGCGTTCATGAGAGCGTCTAAACTATGACTGACTATCTAATCGCTACTCGAAGCTAAGTGGACAGCATCCTGATTTTATGAAAAAATTCACGCCCGATGAAAAAGAGACGGCTAATCAAATTCCTGCTATTGGGCTGCCTGCTGATGCTGACTCGTCCCGCCAGGAGCGCGGACGCTCCATCGGGCGGCGTGGAAGAGGGCGCCGGTGATCAGCTCAATCTGCCGCAAGGGATGGGCTGGGAGGATTGGCAGGTGGTCCGGGACCAGCGCGAACATCGCGCTACGGTCAAGGTCCTAGTACGCAAGGGTCAGGCGCCGGCGACCGCCAAGGTGCGCATCGTGCTCGCCCAGACGCCCAAGCCGACGTTCGATTCGCCCCAGGCGGTGGTTGATGCTCTCGTTCATACGGCCGACCAGCAGTGTCAGAAAGTCACCTCAACCACGGTTAGCAAGAGCGCCGAGGATGTGACTTTTGAGATGCGCGGTTTCGGATGCCCCGGTCAGAAGGGCGAACGCTATCTCCTGCAGCGGATTGCTTACATCGGACCTTGGGAGCTCCAGGTAACCTACGCGCCGATGGACCCCGTCGACAACCTGCCTTCCGCCGAAAAGCAGCAGGCCCTCAAGCTAATTTCCTCGGTCACGATAAAGCCAGCCGCAAACTGATCGCGCTTGGCCGGCTTCACCCCGGATTTTCCGCGCCACGGGGATTGTCAATCACAAACATCCAGCTCCCGTCGCTTTGGCGGCGCACCAGTTCGGTGCTATTGCCCGACATCGTGACCGGCTTGCCTTCGGGATCGGTGCCGGTAGCGCTCCATTTGAGGCCGGTCAGGGCGAGGCTGCCATCCTGGCTCAGGACTGAGCGCGACTTCACGGTGAATTTCGGCTTGATAGCGATGTAGGCTTTCAGGATTTCGCGAATCGCCGCTCGGCCAACAGCCACCTCGCCGGATTCCTGGACAAAGCTCGCGTTGGGCTCGTAGAGAGCTACCGCGGTTTCGAGATCTCCGCGGGTGAGAGCCTCGAGCAAAAGGCTGTCGCATTCCTCAGGATTTCGCGCCGGCATGGGACAATCTCCTTTATTTTGAGCTGGTATGAGTGGAGAATAATGCGCGCGGGCGCGGGTGTCCAGCATGCATCCGTCACGCGTCAGGTGAAGGCGATGCCCGAAGAAGTTCGGCCGCCTCGCCAATGCTCTCGCGGGAGGAAGCGCCGATGGCAGTGACAATACTCTACGAAGATAGGGCCGTGTCGGTCGAAAACGCCCAGGCACAGGGTGACGATCTCTGGATGCCGGCGGGCGAGTTGCGCGCCGCCACCGGCTGGGAACTCAAACCCCAGGGCCTTTGCCGCGATGAGCGCTGCGTCCCCATTCCTCCGGGCCGCCGCGACCAGTTTTTGCGCGCTGGCGACTTCGTCAACCTGGCCGCTCTGGCGCGCCAGCTCGGCCAGCCGGTAGTCCACGACGACTCGCATGCGCTGTGGTTTTTTGGCGAGTCGGCGGATACCCGGCGCGACGCTCTCGCTTCGCTCAAGGCGCCCGACTTCACGCTCCCCGATCTCGACGGCAACCTGCATTCGCTTTCGGACTACAGGGGCCGCAAAGTTCTTCTGCTTTCATGGGCAAGCTGGTGAGGATGCCGCTTTGACCTGCCAGTCTGGCAGGCTATCTACAACGAACTGAAAGATCGCAACTTCGTGATCGTCTCGGTGGCGTTCGATAGCGGCGGGACCGCCGCGGTGCGCGACTTCATCAAACCGGCGGAGCCGGTGCGGATCGAGCCGCTGTTTCAGGAAATCATGGGATGGGACGCGGCGCTGTGCGAACGCGCGGCGGCGCCCACTTATCCCAATCTGATCGACGAGCGCCACGTGGTGGCCGAGCTCTACAACATGACCAACGTCCCGATGGCCGTCTGGATCGACGAGCACGGAAATATCGTGCGCCCCGCGGAGGCCGCCGGCACCAATGACGGATTCCGTTCGATGGATCGCTCCACCTTCCAGATGAAGAAGGAGGCGACCGAGCGCGGACGGGCCATCCGCAGGACCTACGTCGACGCCCTCCGCGACTGGGTGGCCAAGGGTGAATCCAGCGAGTACGTGCTCTCAGCCGAGGAAGTGCGCAGGCGGATTCATGCGCCGGTGAACGTCGACCCGCTCGCCACGGCCAATTTCCGGATCGGGCAATATCTTCATCATCAGGGGCACACGGAAGACGCCAAGCGCTATTTTCAGGAGACCCGGCGTCTGTGCCCGGAGCGTTGGAACTATCTGCGCCAGACGATGCAGCTCGAAGAGGACGGAAGCGCCTCCGGCCCGGAATTCTTCCGCGCCGTCGACGCTCTTGGGGACCGGCCCTTCTATCCGGCGGTCGAGCTGAAGAGCACGCGCGGGTAAGGCTGGGAATTCTTCGTCAGCCCGGCAGGGTCGCGGGTCAGTTTGTCCGCCGCCCCCCGGTCTGCGGCACTGAAGCCGGCGCGTCCCAGACAGTCGTCGGAATGTAGAGTGGATGGCTCGTCTCGTTGGACCCGTCCTCGGTAAAAACCGACGCGGCCGGGAACAGCGCGACGCCGTCGGTCTCGGCGATCGCGAATTGCGTCACGGTCGAAACATTGCGGCTGACCACGTATAGATTACGTCGGCCCGGATCGGCCACCATTCCGGTCGGATACCCCATCCCGGTCGGGCACTCTCCCACAATCTCCAGTGACGCGTCCGGCTTCACCACGAGCGAGGAGACCGTGTCGCTTCCGCGGTTGCCGGTGTAAACGAACACGCTCGGACCGACGCTGGCCAGCGCGATACCAAATGGCCCGGAGGTCGAAATTCCCACATGATAGGTCTTGGCGACACTGAGCCTTCCGTCTTCAGCGGGTTTCGCCACTATTACGGTACCCAGCAAACTGTCCACTGTGTAAACGAAGCTGCCTGAAGGATGAACCGCGACCAGCCCGGGGTGTCCCGGCTTGTCGCCAAGGCTCGGTACGCTCCCAACCAGCCGGAGCTTTCCGGAGGGCTCCACCGCGAAGGCGACTATCGTTCCGGCGCCGCTGTCGGAAACGTAGACGAATTTTCCGTTGGGCATGATCGCTAGGCCCAGGGGCTGCTGCAAGCCGCCGCCGCGAAACGTCTCCAGCGGCTTGAGCGCGCCGGTCGCGCGGTCGATCGCGTATTCCGCGATCGATCCGTCGCTGCCTTTGCCGTCGCCGCCTTTGCCGTCGCTGCCTTTGCCGGAATTAGTGACGTATGCGAAATCACCGCGCGGACTTATCGCGATCTGCTGCGGGCGACTCGCGGCTCCATCGTCCACCGACCCCTCACCCACCATCGCAAGGTCGCCCGTGTCGCGCTTGATGTTGAACTGATGGATTCGGCCGTCGCCCTCGTTGGCCACGTAGAGAAACCGGCTGGAGGGATCGATGGCGATTCCGGTGGGACCGTTCAGCGCCCCGGCTTTTGCCACCCGCAGGAAATTCAGACTGCCGTCAGCCTGCCGGCTGAACTCGGACACGGTACCCTCGCCATTGTTGGTTATATAGACGTAGCCGGCTGGAGCTACGGCACTGGGCGGAGAGCTTTGCACCGTCTGCGCCGGATTCGGAGTGTGCTCGGTACGATTGCATCCGAAGAGCGCGAGCGCAGCCGCCGCCACCAGCAGCGCGGCTGCCGCCGGCACACTCGACTCAGCCGCAAGTCTCACTTTTCGTCCCGATGAGCACTGACATGCATCGCACATAGATATCCTTTTTTGCGGCCGCGGGCCGGTCAATCCAGGCTGTCCAACGCTCCTGCCAAGCGCCCGCTCGCGCATTTCGCCGGGAATTCAACACCCGCCAGCGCCGGCCATGCAAGCGCTTGTGCGGATGCGAATCCCTTCCCTCCCGGTATACCCGCCGCCCGTCCCGCCAGCAAAGGCGCCGAAGCCGGCGCCGGCGCACAAAGAGCCGTCGATGGCGTTCGCACGTCGGTCGTCTACCTAGCCATTGCGCCGGTCTTGAAAGCCCAGCGGCTCGATTCCGCCTCGCGAGTATATATCCATCCGAGATCGGGTCGCTACTTATTCCTATTCCTATTATCCAGTCGGGCACGGCACTGGCGTACGATTAAGCGCAACCCGGTGGAGGCCGGGCATTTACCGATTCCCGCAGGTGCTCATTGTTTTGGCTACTGCCGCCCGTTTCGGCAGCGCCTCGCCTCAATGATTGCTCTCTATTTGACGCAAGCTCGAGGTCGGTTGTATGCTCGTGCTCGAGCTATCGAGTCAGAAACTTTCTCGACGATTCGGGGCGATCAAGCATGAGATCAGGTAGCCGTTCTTGCGCAGTGGCCATTGGTGGACTCGTCGTTGTGCTGCTATTGACTCTGCGCAGCGAGTTGAACTCCGCCGAGGCGTCTCACCCCGATGCCGCCGCGCCGCCGCCCGGTACGCTAATCACTTACGCCAACTGGGAGCGTTACAAGCAGTTCATGCCGCCTGGCATGCAGGCGCTCTTCGCCGGCGGACACTTTTGGAAAATGCCCGCCGACGTCCAGCTTGAAGTAGGGCCCACTTTGCCTATGCCGTTTCCGCCGACTTACCTGGCCGATACTGAAAAGAATGCCGGCCGCGCGACCCTCAAGAAGCTTCCGGACGCCGGTTACATACCGGACGGATACACGACTGGGGTTCCTTTCCCCAACCCGCTTAGCCAGTCGGCACTGGCGCCATATGCAATCTTCTACGATCTGTACTATCACTACAATCCGCGTGTTCAACATTCCATTTTCTGTGACTACTCGGGAGATTCCTACGGTAACTTTACATCCACCGGCGAGATAGAGACCGTCTATTCCCAGTTGGCTCATCTGAGCGAAGCGAAGCTGCCGGCGACCATACCAACCTCGGGCGGTTACTATTTCGCCAAATTCATCCAGCAGATCGCGCCTGAACAGGGGAAATATACGACCTCGCTCGATCTCACCTACCAGGACATTACAAAACTCGACGACATCTACACCTATCTGCCGACCACCCGCAGACCAATCCGCTCTTCGGACGCCGCCCGCTGCGCTCCCCTCCAGAACACCGATTTCACCTGGGAAGACGCGGCGCTTGGACCTCCAGGTCTCCCGCAGCAGTTCGAGATCAAATATCTGGGCGAAAAGCGGTTACTCGCTCTGGTCCACGCCAAGCCGGCCGCTCTCGAACAATGCGGAGCGGCCACACAACTGCCGAGTGAGTACTATTACCCGGCCACCAAAGGCATTTTGCCTTGGGCAAAGCCGAGTCTCGGCAAGTGGGAGCTGAGAGACACCTACGTGATTGATATGTCTCGCCTGCCGGCTTATAGCCAGAGTTACTGCTACAGTCGAAGAGTTCTCTATGTTGATAAGGAGACTTTCTTTCCACTGGCGATCGAGCTTTATGGTCCAAAGGGCGCGCTGGCAAAGTTTATTACCCAATTCTGGACGCCACTGGCCATCCCCGATGGAGGCTCGACGCTGGGCACCAATGGACCGCAGACCGGATGGTCTATAAATTTTGCCGATCGGCACGTCACGATAGCCCTGACCCAAAGCTCGTGTTACAACACGAACTGTGAACCGCAGTTTCTTGATTCGAGCCAGTACGCGAGCCCCGAAGGGCTGATGAAAATCAATCAGTGACCGGCTGAGCCCGATTTCACGCGCATCCATCGAGCGCCGCGGACGGCGATCGTGGACTGTCACCTTGCCCCACATTCTTTGGCCGTATGCCCCTAAGGTCAGGCGTTAACCGGAAACATCCACCGCGTCGACGGGACTAAAGCCCTGACCGTGGCGCCGCGCGCCCTCGAAGCCAAGCGTGCAGCCGGACAAATGGCCGAGAAAGATGCCCGCCTTGGATGCACTTTCGTCGCGGTTGGCGCAAAATGTAACTTCATTGGCAAAGCCCCGCCCGGCGGCGGCACCGAAGCTCAAAGCATCGCGAAAAGCAGGGACCGTCTGATGGAAACGATTCAGGACATAGACCCGGAAGAAACCCGCGAATGGCTCGATTCACTGGAGGCGGTGATTGATGCCGAAGGTGTCAGCCGCGCTCATTTTCTGCTCGAGCAACTGATCACCACAGCGCGCTTGCGCGGGAGCTATCTGCCCTACAACGCGAATACGCCGTATCTCAACACGATTCCCGCCGATCGTCAGCCGCACTACCCCGGCGATCGCGAGATCGAGCGGCGCATCAGCTCGATTATCCGCTGGAACGCGCTGGCGATGGTGGTGCGCGCCAACCAGCACTCTTCCGAACTCGGCGGCCATATCGCGAGCTTCCAATCGGCCGCGACCCTGTACGATATCGGCTTCGGCCACTTCTGGCGCGCGCCGTCCGAGGACTCCCGTCCTATCCGCATCCGTGGCTGATGCCCGAGTTCTGGCAGTTCCCGACCGTGTCGATGGGCCTCGGGCCGATCATGGCGATCTACCAGGCGCGCTTTATGAAATATCTCGAGGGGCGCGGCCTCGGCGAGATGGGCGATCGCAAGGTGTGGGCCTTCATGGGCGACGGAGAAATGGACGAGCCGGAATCGCTTGGCGCAATCGCGCTCGCCTCGCGCGAAAAGCTCGACAACCTGATCTTCGTCGTCAACTGCAACCTGCAACGGCTCGACGGCCCGGTGCGCGGCAATGGCAAGATCATCCAGGAGCTCGAGGGCGAGTTTCGCGGTGCCGGTTGGAACGTCATCAAGCTCATCTGGGGCAGCAACTGGGACGCGTTGCTCGCGCGCGACAAGCTCGGATTGCTGCGCAAGCGCATGGAGGAATGCGTCGACGGCGAATACCAGGCCTTCAAGGCCCGCGACGGCGCCTACGTGCGCAAGGAATTTTTCGCCAGGTATCCCGAGCTGCTCGAGATGGTCTCGGGCATGACCGACGACGAAGTCTGGCAGCTGCGCCGCGGCGGTCACGATCCGATCAAGGTTTATGCCGCCTACGCCGCCGCCGTCAGCCATCTGGATCAGCCCACCGTCATCCTCGCCAAGACCATCAAGGGCTACGGGATGGGCGCCGCCGGCGAGGGGATGAACATCACCCATCAGCAGAAAAAGATGGGCCTGGAAGAGCTCAAGGCCTTTCGCGATCGCTTCAAGATTCCGGTGCCTGACGACCAGATCGCCGAAGTGCCGTTGTATCGGCCGGCCGCGGACAGCGTCGAAATTCAATATCTGCGCGAGCGCCGCAAGGCGCTGGGCGGCAGTCTTCCGCAGCGCCGGCGCACCTCGCAGCCGCTCGAAGTGCCGCCGCTGTCGGCCTTCGAGTCCCAGCTAATCGCGACCGGCGATCGCGAGGTCTCGACCACGATGGCGTTCGTGCGGATTCTTTCGGCTCTGCTGCGCGACAAGAACCTCGGGAGCCGCGTCGTGCCAATCGTGCCCGACGAATCGCGCACCTTCGGCATGGAGGGGATGTTTCGCCAGCTCGGGATATTCTCGCAGGTGGGCCAGCTCTATAAGCCCGAGGACGCCGGCCAGCTCATGTTCTACCGCGAGCATCAGCACGGCCAGATCCTCCAGGAAGGGATCTGCGAAGCGGGCGGGATGTCGTCGTGGATCGCCGCGGCGACGTCATACAGCACCCACAATCTGCCGATGCTCCCCTTCTACATTTTCTATTCGATGTTCGGGTTTCAACGCGTCGGCGATCTCGCCTGGGCCGCCGGCGACTCGCGATGCCGCGGTTTCCTGCTCGGTGGAACTTCCGGACGCACCACGCTCAACGGCGAAGGCCTCCAGCATGCCGACGGCCAGAGTCACGTCCTGGCCTCGACCATTCCCAATTGCGTCGCCTACGATCCGACCTTCGCCTACGAGCTGGCGGTGATCATTCACGATGGTCTGCGGCGCATGCTGACCGAGCAACAGGACGTCTTCTACTACATCACCCTGATGAATGAGAATTATGTCCATCCCGCGATGCCCGAGGGCGCGCAGGAAGGTATTCTCAAGGGCATGTATCCATTGACCAACGGCAGCGGCAACGGCAGGGGTCCGCGCGTGCAGTTGCTCGGCTCGGGAACCATCCTGCGTGAGGCGATCGCCGCGGCCGACCTGCTCAGAGACGATTTCGGGGTCGCGGCCGATATCTGGAGCGTGCCGAGCTTCACCGAACTGCGGCGCGACGGAATCGATGTCGAGCGCTGGAACATGTTGCATCCCACGGCCCCGCAGCGGCGCAGCTACGTCGAGACCTGCCTCGCCGATCGCTCCGGGCCGGTGGTGGCGGCGACTGACTATATTCGGGCCTTTGCCGATCAGATTCGCCCCTACGTTCCGCATCGCTACCGGGTGCTGGGCACCGACGGCTTCGGGCGCAGCGACTATCGCAAACGCCTGCGCAGTTTCTTCGAGATCGACCGGCACTACATCACGGTCGCGGCGCTCAGATCGCTCGCCGACGAAGAGCAGATTCCCGCTTCCAGAGTCGATGCCGCGATCAAAAAATACGACATCGATCCGGAAAAACCGAATCCCGCCACGGTGTAATGCGATGGGCGCGCTGGTCGATGTCAAGGTTCCCGATATAGGCGAATTCTCCGATGTCGAAGTCATCGAAGTCATGGTCAAGCCGGGAGATCCGGTCCGCGTCGACGATTCGCTGATCACTATCGAGTCCGACAAGGCCTCGATGGAAGTGCCGTCGACTGAAGCCGGCGTGGTCAAGGAA
>VFSW01006038.1_pt1 | contig 17838 bp, 20 predicted proteins | sample 5358111 | NCBI WGS metagenome assembly VFSW01 (sample SAMN11554181, study PRJNA540505) | mine drainage metagenome | isolation source: sediment from site ElyBrook_90M | place: USA: Ely Copper Mine, Vershire, VT | collected 2017
GCGAGCGCGGGCGTGATGGTGACGACCTTGAAGTACGGAATGCCCGGCTTGACGGAGTCGAATTTGAACGCGGCGCTATCATCCGACGTGACTTCGCGCCGATCGCCGGAAGCTGCGCCATTCAACACCACGGTTGCACCCGGAACGAGGTCGCCGTTCACGTCAAGTACGGTTCCGGTAATCGTGGCCGTCGCAAAGTGTACAGGGCTGGCGGCGGGGCTGTTGGCGGTTCCGGCCTCCGAAGCGGGTCGGGGGGCCTCAGGCAACTCCGCACGCACGGCATTTAGTTGTGTTCCCGCGACAACGGTCGTATGCGCAGCCTCGGCCTGGGCCTGTGCAAAAATCGGCTGCCACACGGCAATCGCCAGGGCGGTAGAAATAATGGGGCGAACGTATTTCCCCGCGATCCTGAAGCAAGAGTGGAATGGCGTTGCCGGCACCGGACCGCGATAGGTCAATCTTGAGGTTAAGCCGCCTGTTGTGATTTCGAGTTTTTGATTCAGGGTCATAGATGCTCTGCATTCTTCGGGCGCTCTGTTAGCGCGCCCGCGTGTTTTGGGAGATTGCGTCTTTTGACGAGACCGCGTCGTTCTAATGAACCGGATACTCTGCGCCGTGCACGAAAGAGACTCGATTTTGCCGAACCAATCGTGAGGCCTAGAGACGTAGCCGCGTCAGCAATGCGACCGTCATCGAAAACGCACCGCTCGAGGATGATCTGGTGTGTTCGCGATTGCCGACAAAGTACTGTCTGAAGGAATGAGCGCAGTTCTTGCTGCAGGATCTCTTGCTCCGGATTGAGGCGAACATCGGGAACATCCCAGCGGCTCGGGCCAGCTATGTCTTCGTGCGTGCTATCGAGAGAAACAAAGTAAGTGTTCATTCCCTTTCGCTTCATTGAGAGTGCCGCGTTGTTCACGATTGCGGTCAACCAGGTGGCGAAGCGTGACTCTTTGCGGAATTTGCGCACATTTACAAATGCTCTCAACATTGCGTCCTGCACCAGGTCCTCCGCATCTTCGTGGCTCCTCGCGAGCCGTCTGGCAGCGCGATACAGGGCCGTCTTGTGCCTGACCAGCAACACGTCCATCGCGTCTGTCATTCCTGCCTGGGCTGCGGCAACGAGGGACTGTTCCCCGGACTGGTCGTAAAGACTCGTACGCGCAGAATTGCCTTGGTTAGATTCGTTGGTCATGGTTGCTTCATTCGTACTCATGGCTGATCCTTAGAAATCTCCATCACATTGGCTCCTGAGTGCAGAAGATCAACAGCGCAGCTGCAAGCAGGAGGCACCAGAGCAGAACCCTGCTCGCCATCTTCACTTCATCGGTCATAGCGTTGTCCATGAGCGTTGATACCGGAGTCGCAGCTCGCTCTGCTGGCTCGCCGCTTCGCCCCGGTTAAGCCATCGATCGCCGTCAGCAAGTCGCCGGGCTCAATGCTTGACGGCACTCTTTCGTCATAAAGCGGATCGTCCAGAGCCAGAGAACTGTCTTCGATCAGAAGGATTGAGGTATCAGGCCACCTTCGCCTGATGTACTCTGCCCCTCGCCGCAGTTCGCGGGACGAAGTGGACACATCCAGCACCGCAACCTGGAACTCCCCGGGGTGTTGCAGCGAGAGCGAACACAGATCCCAGTAATTTGTCGCGACCCACAGGTGAGACCCGGGACGACGAAGCAGCGCATCGCGCACCAAGGTGGCCGATTGATTCATCCCCACCGATAGAACTTTCAACCTGCACATTCCCTCACCTCTGGTGAAATGAATGAATCGACTTCCCGGCAGCAATCCTGGGTCAGCTGGCCAACGTCGACAATCTTCGTCAAGACGCGCTCGCAGACGAGTTCAATCCAAGCGCGGTGACATCCAAGGAGCAGGGCGCAGTCAAGAATTGGGTACTGCAGATACGCGTGGAGAATGAAGCAAGCTCTCTCAAGCACATCGAACGACGCGATGATGCTTTGAAACGGGATGGAGCGAAGCCTTTGCCGGTCGAGTGGGCTAATGCCGGCTTTCGCCGGTTTCACTGGGCTTCGAGGTCCTTCAAGTAGCAAGAGCTCCCGGATTTCACCGCTTATCTGTTTCAGTGCGACATGGACCAGCAACCGCTTGACCCAGGAAAGCATCCACTCGCGCCCTACGTACTGTGAAACCTCCGCAAGCTCGATGGCCTCAGCCAGGTTTTGCTCACCCGCCTGCCTGCTGCCTGTCATCACCCCGGCAATCCAGAGCAGTTCTTCCACGTTGTTCTCCAATACCCGTTGCAACTCTGTGGTATCGTCCTTCTCCACCGATGCCGGAAGTGTCGCCCTTATATTTCCGGCGGCGTGGTCGACTATTTTGCTCATCGTGCTACCTTTCCAAGTTCGACACCGGTACGGTCACTTTGCCCGGAAAATTCCTGCTTCACACACCGGAGCGGCCTCGGTCGAGAATCAGCGCAGTCCGGCGATGCCCCGAGCAGTGTGATCCGCTAATACTTCCTTGATTTGCACGAGCTGTGCCATTGCGGCGCATCCCCCAAGCACCTGAGAACGAATGACATAGGATCGGCGTGGAGCACAACGGGGACGAAGGTGCTGCCGCAATTGCGGCGTTTTGCCGCGATAATGGCAAACGACGTATTGCGGCTATGAGCCGGTAGGCGGCTCATAGCCAACCACGCTCATTGGAGGCGGAGTTCGATTGACAGGGGGAAATGATCCGATGCAGCAATCGACTCGTGGATTGCGGGATGGCACGCAAATACTGGCCCCCTCGTCAGCATCCAATCGATCGCCGCCGGCTTCCCATACTTATGTTCCAGTACGGTCCTGAGTCCGCCGAACGATACGAAGGGGTTATCAATTCCAGGGCCGGCGATTAGCGAAGCTGCGGGTCCGCGAGAGAGGTCGAAGTTGAAGTCGCCCGCCACCAGCACTGACATCTCGGCGCGATGTTGCCCTATGTCGGTGAGGATCTCAGAGAGTTGCCGGATCCTGAGTTGGTCACTGCCCCGGCTCTCGAGGTGCACGTTACAGAGCACCAACGTCCTACCCCCGACTGTGATCTCGCAAATCAGAGCCATCCTGCCACCCAGTCGCCTTTGCAAGCATTGCAGGGGAGGAACAAACCATCGAGGACGCCAGAATGTCGACTGCTCGCGGAACCTGAGCACACGAACGTTCGACAGCGGCAGGCGCTATAGAGTTGTCTGCCCATGATAAGCAGGATTTGTTCGACTTCCCTGGGCTAATTCCTCGAACTCGCGTCCGAAGATGTAATCCATTCGCAGCGCCTGCGCGATTTTCCGGGGAATGTTGTGACGGCCCGTTCGACGGGCGTTGATATCCGTCTCCTGCAGCAGGATCAAATCAGCGGACGAAGCCCCTAGAAAGTTAATGATCCCGTTCAATTGAAGGCCGCGATTAATATTCCAGCTGACAACCCTGATGGTCTCGGGCCACACACGCGGGAATGGCCTACTCAAGAATGAATTTGATTCCAGCTCTTTCATTGCCCCGGCTCTTGTAACGCGCAGCTTACGCGATGAGCAGCTTTTTTGTCGATCCTCAGACGCCTGTCTCTGCAACCGGGGAATTGGTCCTCAGTGAAAACGCAATAAGAGAACGGAGCGAAACAATCCAGGCTACGTTGGCACCGATCGCAGCCATGTAGATGAACACTTGTGTGAGGTTCAATACGGCGAGCACCAGTAGCAGATAGGGCAAGAAGCAGCGGCGAACGATGAACTCGGTATGACGCGCCATCCGCATCAGCAGACCCGCCGAGCGCTTCTCCGCGTTCTTTTGCCACACTTCGAGATATTGCTCGGGCCGATCGCCCGAGAGCCGTTTGCGGCCAATCCCGGCCATGATAAACGTCATGAATGCGCCGGCAAAGATGGCCAAACCCCATCCGGCCACGCTCGGTTCGCCCTTGCTGCGCACCAATCCAATCGTGATCCCGGCGAATGTAACTATGTAGTAGAGATAGTCGCAAATGCTGTCCATCCAGCATCCAAAGTCCGACACCTGCAGCTTCAGCCGAGCCACTTCTCCATCGCATCCATCCAGGATGCTCGTTAACACCCCTAGCAGAGCGCCGGTCAGGCAGTTCAAGTATCCGCCTGCCGCGAAACAAACACCCGCCGCAAGGCTCAGGGTCAGGGTGAACAGGCTCACCATATTCGGCGTGATAGGAAACTGAATCAGTTGACGGCTGATCGGAATGGAGACCCGCCGATTCATGCGCGCAAAGACACCGTCGGTGGACTTGACCAACCACCGGTCGAGTTTCCCCTCGGCGGCGATGCAATCCTCGGGCCGCGTGATGGCTTGCCAGGACTCTTCGTCCACATCACGGTAAGAACACTGCCCCGGTACATGGATATCCAGCTTCTCGGAAATCCAGGCATGCAGATCCTGCTGGCTCACAAGTTTTGATTCAGAATCTGAGGCGAGTCTCGCAGCAACGTCCGGCGCGAGAGCGACAAGTCCGATTGGCCTACTTACGCTTACGAACTCGAGGGCGCCGCCCTCTCCATCCCAATCATGTAGCGCGCGCAGGAGACTCGGGCGATACGTGCAGCCTGCACTGATGAAGGCGACCCGGCCCCCATTCAGACCTGCGGTCCGAAGGATTGTAGAGAGTGTCGTCCCGGCCGGGGTCTTTACCCACTCGATCTCCGCCGGCACGCGTCCGGTCGCAAGAAGCTCGGTCCGAATCTTTTTAGCGTTGCCAGGGTCCAGCACTAGAACCGTCCGGACACGTTCTTTGCCTCGAACGCCCAGAATCGTACGAAGAAGAAGCGGAAGAGTTGCCACCCTGGCCAGGGCAGGCTCGAACTGCTCGGCACGGGGAAGATCATGGGCGAGAATGAATACTGTTTCACATAAGCAGAGCGATCGAAAGGAATGTTCAGTCGGCATCGTTGTTGTGCTCGTTTCATGGTTTGTGCTGAGTTTGGCCCCGTGACGCACCCGCTTTTTCGAAAGCCATATGAGGCAGATCCCGCCAACGATCGCCCAGAAGACCGCCCGGGCACGGCGACAGAGTGCAAGCAACAGGCCTGCGTTCCCGTCAGGCGGACCAGCTTGCCGATTGCCATGTTTCCGGCTTCGTACGTGCCCACATTGCCGGGATTGACAGATCCCGCGACATTGATGAGCTTCGTGAGCGATTCCATGATGAGTGCATCGGCCAGCGTCGCATGCGTCCCGAGCATCTTGAGACAAATGTAGACTTCAGCAATCGCGAGGAAATGGCAGAAGAGGTTAAGAATCACGCTGCACCAGAAGGCGCTTGGTGCCTCGTGGTAGAAAGCGAGGATCCGCTGCTCCGACGCGATGAGCGTCAATTCCCTGGATCCCAGCCATTTCTTGAACCCCGGAATCCATGCGATGGCGCGCGCGCTTCCCGACAGCACCCGCCATCGCCCCTGGATGGCGATGGCGCCCGCCACCAACAGGCACACTAATACAATCACCAGCCCTGCGGTGTAGAGTCGAAGCGTATGCGGGAGCGGGACGGCAATACCAACTCCGGCAAGGCCCGCAAGCGTGACGACCGCACCCGTGATGATGAATAGTCCGCGATCCAACGTTACCGAGCTGATAGCGGCGGGGTGAGACACAGCCGACCCGAGCAGGGAAATTCGCGTTGTTTCCCCACCCACCATGCCGACGAACCCCAACTGTCCGAACGCTTCAGATGCCAGCCTCAATCCCAGCGCCCGTGCAAACGAGACATTGCGTCGCTCGCCCCGCATCGTGAGCCGCCACGCCCACGTCTTCACAACGTGCGAAAAACCTCCCAGCGCAATGACGAGAAGCAGTCCCCACCCAATCGCCTTCGCATTCGTTGCCAGCGCATGCACATTCACCTTTAAGATCAGATACGCCAGCAGACCAATACCCAGGAGCGGGACCAGGCGCAGGATAGTGCCGTTGCGTCGCGACGAATCAGGCATACGCAGCCCCCGGGACGTCGCCGATATTCCAGCAATTTGCCGGGAAGATTTGTTGGGCATAGTCAAGAGCCGCTGGCGTGTCTACATCCTGCCAGTGTGCATCTCCGATATCGAACCCTCCGAATTTCCCATCGGCTGCCATAAGCCGCAACCCTTCCGACAATGAGCAATTCCCATTGACAGCGGCGTTTTCGAGCCAGCCAAAGAGTGCCGGGCTGCACAGGAACATCCCCGTGTCCAGGGCGTTGTAGGTCCGAAGCAATTTCCCGATCTCAACGATGCGGCCCTGTTCGAGCCTGACCTTGGTAGCATCATCGAGATCAAAGACACCGCCTGTATTGCGGTCAACACCCAGTATCACTTCATCCTTCCCGAGCGGCTGGTGAAGCAAAGACCTGGCGGTTTCGGCTTCAAAGATGTGATCGGCCATCAGTAGCAGAAAGTTCTCGTGAATCACCTTCTTGGCGCACAATACCGAAATGCCGTTGTCCTTTCGGAAATCAGGGTTCTCGATCCAGGTCATCTGGACGCCGGGGAGGGGATGGTTCTCATACCACTCCTTGATAGCCTGGCCGCGATACCCCACGACAACAACGAATCTTTCGATGCCGGCCTCCCGGGCGCTGCTCATCACGTGCTCGAGAAGAGGCCTTCCATTCAGGCATACCAGCGGCTTGGGGCCCTCGCCCGATCGGGCAGCGATGCGGCTTCCGTTTCCAGCGGCGAGAATCAGGGCGAGATTAGCGCTTTGCAAAGTGCGCCTCCGTCAGTGAGTAATCGGGAGCTTGTGTTGGCATCTCAAGAGTCGGCTTGTAATCGAAGTAGCGGATGTTAACTTCGGTGGTGCCGAACACCCGTGCTTCGGTTACGCTCGTTGTTTCGGCCGGGAACCAATACGCTCCGGCCTTGTGGTATTGCTGCACGAATTGCACCTTGCGCGTCCAAAACGATGGATTCTTTGCCGGCTGGCCTTCTACGCGAGCCAGCGCGTAGTCTTCCTTATCCACCCAGATCCACCCTCGAAACAGTGCCTTGTCTTCCCGCTTCTGGATGGCTTCGATGACATACGCCACTCGACCGTCAAGCGGCTCGGCCTCGATCATTCGAAACGTGTAGTTGTCGGAGCTGATGCGGTTTCGGGGACGTGCGTCTGGACTCGAGCTGTCCGATTCCGTTGCCAGCATTTGGCGCAGAACACGCTTGCTGGCGGACTTCCATCCATCCTCGGACATCACCTCAAAGTGCTTTGTTCCGTTTCGGTCGCAGGTCACCCGGACCAGCATCTGAGCGCGCTTCTGCAACCGGAAGTTCTCGAGCACGTATTCGCGGCCTCCCGTGTACCCGCCGCTTGCCGCCTCCCGCAGAGTGTCGTGCGCATACATGTTAGCCACCACTTCGTCAGCGGTGGGCGTGGAGCCCTGGGCAACCAAAACGCGGGCCGCACAGAGCAATAGCGAAGCAAAGATCAGATGAATTCTCATGCTCAAAACTCGAACACCATCTTTCCGCGATATTCTCTCCAGGCATCGTTGTAGAAAGAGCCGAACCTGGAGCTGTCGAGGTTATTCTGAACATCGCGTGGATTGTCGTGGTTGAAGACGTTGAAGACGGATCCGCCGGCACGCAGGTGCAGTTCCTTGTTCCGGATGTGCGTCGTGAATGGTCTTGTGATCTGAAGGTCAGTCGATGCGAAGCGCGGAAACCGTTTCGAACTGCGCGGACCTACATAATCGCGATATTGATTCTGCACCGAGTACGGGAACCCGGTGTGCACATCGATGACGGGCAGGATCGTCAGCTTCCACGGCCCCTGAGTGTCCGACCAGAAGAGAACACGGTTGGGAGCATCGAACGAGAGGCGCCCTTTCTGATCCGGCTGAATGACTGCCTGCGGATAGTTGCCGATGAATAGAAGCGGATCGTTGAAGTCGCCGTGGGCCCGTGAACGGACATACGATCCATTCAAAGTGGCGCGCGGGAATTGGTACCTGCCCGACACCTGGAATTCCCGGTAGGAATCGCTGCCTGCATTCGACAAGGCGATTACTCCCGATTGCGATTCCCCAGTTGACGATAGGATGAGGTCCCTAGCCGTGACTCGATTCTCATATCCGGCGCGGACGGCCAGCCGCTCTGTAACCTGCCTCTCGATTTCGACATTCCACGTCGTGCTTCGCGGGTTTTCGAGAGAGCCGGCAATCCGATTGACGAATGCCATCGAGTTCGAAACCTGGCCCCCCGGGCCGATGAGCGTCACTGTTCGGCCAGGTAACTCCGCGAATGGGGGCAGCATCAGCGGGACGCGGTCGTAAAAGATCCCTGCACCCCCCTTCAGGAGAGTCTTGCCGTCGCCGGTTAGCGACAGCAGGACACCGGCCCGGGGTTCAAAGTGGGTTGAACTCGTGATGGTGTCGCTGTCAACGCGAACACCGTAATTGAACGAGAGCCTCGTAGAGAGCGACCATTGATCCGCGAAGTAGAATGCGGTTTCGTTCTGGTTGACTTCGAACGCAGAAGGCTTCGAAAAGTCGATGCGCTCAATAACGGCGCCGGATGCTCCCACCAGTTCGACGGGACGAAACGTCTCAACTCCGGCCAGTTCGGAGTGGGCATAGTTCCACCCAACCTTCATCTGGTGCGAGCCGAACAACTGCCACGGAGCGAACTGGTAGCTTTCCACTGACTCGTACCGGATTGTCCTGCGGCGTTGCTGGTTAAAGAAGCCGCCTTCCGTGGTGTCAATCAGCAGGCGGTAAGTGTCCTCACTTTGCGGGTTGAGGTCGACGTCGTATGTTTTGTAGCTGAACTGCGATATCAGCGCGGTGTTTTCGCGAGCGAAGTATCTGTGCTGCGCATAGACCTGGTACCCGCGCTGCTTGAAGTCAGTGGTGGAGGGTTGCGGGGTGAACGTGTTTAGCCCCATGTAATTCAGTTTCTGCGGATACACAGCCAGAGAGAGCGTAGCGGTCTGTCTGGAGCTTGGCGCGATGTCTGCCTGGCTATAGGAATTGAAGCCTTCCAGCTTGTTGTCTCGTTGCAATGGCGGAAGGCTGTTTACCGGTGTTCGGATGAATCGATACTCAAACGACTGCATATAAGCCACCCGATTTTTGACAAGCGGCCCAGTGAACGTCAGTCGCGGCGTAGCTGCGCCCAGTCCAGCGATGGTCCCAGCGCGATCACGCCATCGGGGAAGAACATTTTGAATCGAGAAATGCGCCTTGTCGTAATCCCCGGTCTTGGTCTCCACTGTCGAGAGCGCCCCGGTGAATCGGCCGTATTGCGGATCGAAAGGATTTGAGACTACCTGCACGGAGGACACAACATCGATGGGCAGGTCGATTGCCGAACTGCCTGAAGCCGGATCCGTCACGTTGGCGCTGTTTACCAGCGCCCCACTCTGAGTGTTGCGCGCGCCCTTCATGTTGATTCGTCCGTCCGGGCCCCGAACTACGCCGGGAACCAGGGGAAGTAGCGATTCGAATCGCTCGTCTGAATTGGGAGCGTCTTCAATGGTCTTCTGTTCAACGGTATGCGTCGATGTGGTGATGTCCGCGCCAGCGGAGGTGCCCGTTACCGTAATATCGGTGGTTGTCTTGGCGAGTTGCAATTGCAGCGAAACCTCGATGGTCTCGCCGGGATTGACAGTGACCGACTGCTGTGTTTCAAGCCCGGGAGCCGTCGCTTCAATGGTGTAAGTGCCGGGAACAACGGATGGAAACGTGTATTGGCCGCTAGCGTCTGATTGTGTTTGAAGGTCTACGGGACCGTTGAGATGAATCTCTGCTCCGGAGACGTAGGAGTTCCCCGTTGCATCCACAACCAGTACTTGCCCCTTGATACTGCTCGGATTAGTGCTGTTTTGTGCCGTGACACCGCCCGGGTGAAGAAGCCATAACGCAATGAACAGGATTGCCAGGAGAGTTCCGCTGCACTTCTGTGCGTCCGGACATCTTCCATTCGCTTGTCTAAGTTCCGTCATGTTCTTCTCACCCCGGCGGTGTAGTCGTGGGCACTCGCTTCTGCACTTTCGTCATGCCGTTCTGCTTTGGGCTCGGCGCGCAGGCAGCGGGTCGGTTGCAGCTCAGTATGAGCAGCGATGTATTCGTCGTATTCTCGGACCTTACCGAGCGGAACGGTGGAATAACCATCGTCCCAGCGGATCAAATGGGAACCATCCCCGAACGATGCGACTACTCCGAGTACCGTCGTGGGGACCTCAATTTCTCCGCATACGCGCGTACCAACGGGAAGGGAAAGAAGATCTTCGAGTAGCATCGTCCGCCTCACTTTCCGCGCCTCGACCGATCGGCGGTTAATGCATCATGCGCTGCCAGAGGCTGCCTGGACTTGTATGAACCTTCCTGCCTATTCCCTTTGTTCTTGTCCAACTCGAAGGTGGCTACCCGTTCCAACTTCAAGCGATTGCAGAGGTCCTTGCCGTATGCCGAATCGGTGATGAACATCGCTCCGCGTCCCCCGAGCAATCGCAATGCTTTCTCCCCGGCCGAATCGACGAAGAAAACTTCCTGAAGATCGAAGATGTTGCCGTAGCCCTGGTTTGTCCCTTGCGCGACGCGAAGGAGTTCCTTCGCCCACAAGCCAGTCAGTCTGCCTTCGAGGATGAACAACCCGGAGTGGTTCGCCGATGACAATGTAATCCTCAACATGCCCCCATTCAGTGCACGCTATCTGCCAAACGCGACTAACTCTAAACTGCGTTGATTTAGAAGCAGATTGCGAAGATCTCCCGAAGCTGATGGCAAATGATTGTTGCCGCGATTGCGGCAAATGCCAATAGAGCGGCACCGAAAGGCTCTTAGACGGATGGACGTAAGCAGCTCGTGGACTATGCATGAAGCCTGAGGACCAGCACAGTTCATGGATAGCTAACTAAGGCGGACGAGATAACAGAGCTCGAAGATGCCCTCATAGCTTCAAAAGCCACACCTGTACATAGAGCAATCACCTTCGGTTCACAGTTCTGCCGACGCTATGCTGGCACTGCCACAATTGCGGCAACAGGACTCGAGCCCATCTGCTGAATGTGAAGGAGATAGTCAAATCGACATTTGGCACTTCGCTTGCACTAATTCCTGATTGAGAAATGTCCGAGAGCAAACCGGTGAACGGTGGGGAACGACACACGCAGTCCCAACCCGGATACGGCAACGCTCGGACATTCAGTCCCATTGCCGCTGTTCAGCGCACGGGACGAGAGGAGATATAGATGGACTCACATCGATCCTGGAATTTTGTCTCTCTAGCATCGCTGGGCCGCGTTGCCATCGCAACTGGAACCGGCGATGACCAAAACGTCCAGGATTACCTTGTGCCGGCTGGCGCGAGTTTCTCCGCTGATGTACCGGGGATCACATGGATCAACGAAACCGCATTCACACCTGAGGAACGTAAGCCGCTTCCCCTACGAAACGGAAACGGCACTCCGAAACGACAGTAATCATGTTTCACTGAGTCGCCAGCGCGAGAACCGGCGCGCCGGCAGAGGTTGCGAGGAGAAAGAGAAATGAGCAGAGCTTTGGGATCCAATGATGGGATGAAGTCATCCTCGGTGAGTGAATTTGCGACAGCGGACGACTTCCAGAAACTGTTCGCCTCCGAGATGGTGGACCTGTTTCGTTTGGCCTTTCTCCTCACAGCCGACGCTGAGAAAGCCGAGCATTGCGTGATTGTCACCATGCACGAGTGCCTGGCAACTGTCGACGTTTTCAAAGCATGGATGCCAGTCTGGACCCAGAGCGCCCTTATTCGGAATGGGATAAGAATCGTGACAGGCATTCCGGCCCGTTCTCTCGGCAAGGACCGACAGTATCAACCGGCTACTACAATCAATAAATCGCTGCTGCGAAGCGAAATTGGCATAACCGATGACTCGGCCGGAATCCTGGAACTGAGCGATTTCGATCGGCTCGTATACGTGCTTTACTTCCTCGAAGGCTACCCGACCCGGGATTGTGCGCTACTTCTGGGCAGGTCGCACCAGGAGGTCCGGGATGCGCAAAATCGGGCCTTCGGACAGATCGTCGCATTCGAGCGCGAATGGCGCCGCACGTCCGATGAAGCATCCAGAGACTCTTGCCCCCCGCCACACGAGAAGCAAAGCGACGTTGGCGGGTCATGCGGGAGTCTTCTCGCATGAGCGTCGACAAGCCGCGACGCGCAGAATTGGAATGAACACAGCCATGAAAACGATGATCAAGACATCTGTGATCCCGCTCGTCCATACCGTACGTTGCCTGGACTGCAACTGTGTAACAGACGCCAAACTGGAGTGCCCGGCGTGTTCATCAAGAGCACTCATGAATCTTAGCTCGGTGCTGAACCGCGGAAACATGTTCTGCCATTCCGGTAAGCTGCTGGCTGCGTAGCTCAGGAACGGTTTCTCAATATCTGCGCATCAAGTGACGAAAGGAACGACCACACGAGGGCGCTAATGATGCTGGATCGGATCCTGGCTGCAATTGATCAATCACAGGAAGGAACCAGGGCGCTCCGATTAGCGATCGAACTGGCACATGAAATCGGCGCGGACCTGAAGGTGATCATCGTTCTCAAGCCCCTTCCTGCCTGCTTTTCGTTCGCAGTGTCCGCGGTCTTCGCCTGCATGTGGACGCAGGCACAGCTACAGAAGTGTGTAGCGCTTCAGACCCAGGCGAGGCAGCAAATGAGGAAGGCTGGAATATATGCGGATGTCGAGTTGGTCACCGGCAATGAAGTACGAACGATCCTGAGATATGCGAAGGAATACCTGGCTGATCTCATTGTCATGGGGATGAGAAACCGCACCATCGTGACCGATCGCACAACTCAGGACGTGGCTGAGCGGTCTCCGTGTGCTGTACTGGGCGTGCCATGAGTCCATCTTCGCGTGGCTTATGGTTCTGTGCTGGCCTTGCCACCTCCGCGTTTTCCTCAGCAGCGCACACTAGCAGGTTCGGGATTGTAATCGGAGCGCGAGATATTCAGCCTACTCATCTTCCGTTGCAGCGTGGTGCGCTTCAGTCCAAGACGCTCGGCCGCGCCGCCACGTCCCGCGATTCTTCCCGAGCAGGCCCGCAATGAGTCGATAATCGCGCGCCTCTCCGCCTCGTGGAATGTCGACGCAGACATTGTGTGCCCCACCGTCGGTCGTGCCAGTTCATCCACTGGAACGAATAGTTGGCCGCCTCTCGTCAGGATCACGCAGCGCTCGATGAAATTTTCGAGTTCCCGGATGTTGCCCGGCCATGGGGCATTCGTCAGGGCGTCCATGGCCCGCGCCGGAATCGTCCCAATCCGCTTGTCCATCAGGCGGGCGAACCGTGCGACAAGCACCGGTATGTCCTCGCGGCGCTCGCGAAGCGGCGGCACTTCGATCGGGAAAACATTCAGGCGATAGAATAGGTCTTCGCGGAATTTGCCGTCGCGGATCATCGCCCCGAGGTTGCGATGCGTAGCGGCGATTAGACGCACGTCCACGCGGATGGTTCTCGTACTGCCAAGGCGTTCAAACTCTCGTTCCTGCAGTGCGCGCAGGAGCTTGGGCTGCAGGTCGAGGCCGATATCGCCAATCTCGTCGAGAAACAGCGTGCTGTGATCGGCGAGTTCGAAACGTCCGCGTTTCTGGATCAGGGCGCCCGTAAACGCCCCCTTTTCGTGCCCGAAGAGTTCACTCTCGATCAGCCCTGAAGGAATCGCGGCGCAATTCAGCCGGACCATGTTGCGGTCCTTTCGCGGGCTCAGGCTGTGCACGGCGCGTGCCACAAGTTCCTTGCCGGTGCCGGTCTCGCCATGAAGAAGTACCGTGGAGTCCGTCGGCGCCACAATGGCGACTTCTTCCAGTACTTTGCGCAGAGCCCTGCTCTTGCCGATAATGTCTTCGAAGCTGTACTCGACCGGCGTCTCCGAGTCGAGGTGGACGCATGCTTCGTAATAATCCGTAGTACTCTGCTGGATTGCGTTTAGGAGTTCTTCGTCGTCGAATGGCTTGGTAAGGAAATTTACGGCCCCCGCTTTGACCGCACGCACCGTCGTAGGGATATCGCCATGGCCCGTGAGGAAGATGATGGGCAAATGGACAGCAGCTTTCGCAAGCTTCTGCTGCACCTCCAGCCCGCTCAATCCGGGAAGGTTCATGTCCAGCAGCAGGCAACTGGGAAGCTTAGGCGGCGGGGCCGCAAGGAATTCCTCTCCTGACCTAAAGGTTTTCGTGCTAAGTCCGGCGGAGCGAAGCAGACCGGCGACTCCCTCGCGCGCCGATGCATCGTCATCCACTACATAGACCAGAGTCTCTGCCTCATTCATGGGTTCACCCTCGCTTGGTGTGTGGTGCATTAGCTGCCAGGTTGCCACGTCAGGGCCGCCTGGACGGCGTCAAACAATTCGTCTTCGCTGAATGGCTTGGTCAAGCAGGCCACCGTCCAGTCAGAGTAGGTTTGAGATCTTGTGCGATCGTCATATCCATGTGCCGTGATAAAAATGGCAGGCACCTTGCAACTGCGCCCCATTAACTGCCGGTGGAGCTCGATCCCGCTCATGCCAGGAAGGCGAACATCAAGGATCAGGCAGTTCGCCTTGCGGGGATCAACCGAGCTCAGGAATTCCTCTGCGGAGGCAAACACGCTGACATCCAGTCCGGCCGATCTGATCAGACTCTGGAGAGATTCCCGAACCGAGATGTCATCGTCAACCACTGCAGCAAGAGGTGTCATCGCGCGCTGTCCATCTAATGGATACCACCACGAGGAGAGAGAATCTATTACACCTTGGCACTAGATTGTGGGATTGCAGGCCGGCAGGGAGCCGTGTCGATCCTGGACAGGAACTCGGAGTAGCGGATTCCTGATTCGCTCTTAGCGCTTCTTTGAGCGGATCCCCAGGCTCTCCGCCATCCGCACCAGGTCCGCCAGCGAATCGGCGCGCATTTTGCGCATCACCTGCCCGCGGTGAATCTTGACCGTGAATTCGGTTATGTTCAGCTCCGCCGCGACCTGCTTGTTCAGCAGGCCGGAAATCACCTGCTGCATTACTTCCCGCTCGCGTGCTGTCACCATCTCATATCGACTTTGCAGGTCATGGATCTCGGCGCGTTGCTGGCGGGTGAGCTGGTAGTGGTCTATTGCCTCCCGGATCGCCCGCACAAGGTCCTCTTCGGCCACCGGCTTAGTCAAAAACTCAATCGCTCCCGCCTTCATCGCCTGGACAGAGGCGGGAATATTGCCATGACCAGTCAGGAAGACGATGGGGATATCCAGGTCGACCTCGGCCATGCGCTTCTGCAGGTCCAGCCCGCTCAGCCCCGGCAGCTGCAGGTCCAATATCAGGCAACTTGGCGCCTCCTTGCCCGGGCTTGCCAAAAATTCTTGCGCGGAGCCGAAAGTCTCCGCTCGCCACCCGGCAGACCGGATGAGACTCTGCAGACCCTCGCGAACCGAGGGGTCGTCGTCCACAATCGCGATCACTGCCTTACATTCGCGCGAGTTCTGCATCGAGATCTGTCGTTCCCTTCGGCAGGCTAAAGTGGAAGGTTGTGCCGGGGCGGTCGTTCGCCGTAACCCATAACTGGCCGCCATAGGCCTGAAGAATGGAACGGCTGATCGACAGCCCCATGCCCATGCCTGTGGGTTTTGTGGTGTAGAACGCGTCAAAGATCTTTGCGCTCTGATCCGGGTCGAGACCGATCCCCGAATCTTCAATCGTGACCTCCACCTGGTCCTGATCAGCGTTCCGGCTTGTGATCACCAGCTCCCGCGCCCGTTCCGTGATGGTGCTCATCGCTTCCAGCCCATTCATCACCAGATTCAGGACCACCTGCTGCAACTGCACGCGATCGCCGGCAACCGGAAAAATCTCCTCCGCAAGACAGGTTCGGATAATCACGCCCTTTTTCTTCGCTTCATCGCCGACCAGCGGAAGGACTTCCCGGATCGTCTCATTCAGATCGAGCTTTTCTCGCTGTGCCCCCGTCCTTTTGGTGAGGGATCGAATCCGCGCGATGATTTCAGCCGCCCGCTTGCCATCTCGGACAATGCGGCGGGCGGCCTCCCGCGCCTCCTCCAGGTTAGGCTCATCCCCAGCCAGCCAACGCAGGCACGCGCTGCCATTGCTCACTACGCCCGACAACGGCTGGTTCACTTCATGCGCGATGGATGCAGTCAATTCCCCCATCATGCTTACCCGGTTGATGTGCGCGAGATCCGCCTCGAGTTGGTGCAACCTCGCGCGCTCTTCTTCGGCGCGTTTGCGGGCCGTGATGTCGACCGTTGTACCCACCACTTCAACAACATGCCCATTTGCATCCACAACAGGGTGGCCTATGGCGTGGGCGTATTTGACCGTTCCATCCGGAAGTATGATTCTGTATTCGGTTTCGGAATCAACCTTCTGATGGATGATCCTCTCGAAAGCCTGTCGCACCTTGTCTTGGTCGTCCGGATGGATTCGCTCCGGCGGCTGGTTGCGCGCAGGTAAGCCCTGCTGCGGGTCGAGTCCAAAGATACGGTAGTGTTCCTCGGACCAGTACGACGGCCGGAGAAAGGCGTCGCCGGCCCAACTGCCCGTGTGGGTCAGCCTCTGGGCTTCGGCCAGGTAGGCTTCACTACGGCGCAGAGCGTCCTCGGCGCGTTTCCGTTCTGTAATATCGACAGTGGTACCCACGACCTCAACCAAGTCCCCATTCGCATTCAAAACGGGATGGCCGATGCCATGGGCGTTTTTGATTGTTCCATCCGGTAACACGATTCTGTATTCGACTTCGGCATCTACTTTCTGCTGGATCGCTCTACCAAAGGCCTGGAGGAAACGGTCCCGGTCTTCCGGGTGTATTCGCTCAAGCGGTTGGTTCCGATCAGGTAATCCCTGTTTTGGGTCGAGTCCGAAGATACGGTAAAGTTCCTCGGACCAGTACACGGGCCGGACGGAGCCATCATCGGCCCAACTGCCGGTATGGGTCAGCCTTTGGGCCTCGGCAAGGTAAGCTTCACTGCGCCGCAGAGCTTCGGCCGTAGCCCGCAACTGATCTTCCCCCTGCTTGCGCTGCACCAGCCGCCACAGGCCGAGCATGAGAAGCGTCAGTTGCCGCACATCGTTCTCGTCGTAGGGAGTCTCTTTATTTCCCACGCCGGCTACGGCTACAATCCGTTCGCCCTCGAATACGGGCACGTCCATGTGGCGCACGAGTTCCATATTCTCTGGCGCACCCTTTTCGAACGAATTGGGCGGGGCGTCCTGATTGGCGATCACCGGCCGGCGCTGGCGCGCTGCTTCTACCCATCGGCCGGCTTCCGCCACGGGACACGTCCGCGGCGCGAGCTCGCCAGCTCGTTGCGCTTTCGGCCACGAATGCATCGTTAGCAGGGTTCCATCTGAATTCACAAAAACCAGGTAGGCGATTTTGCTCCTCGTCAGCTCAATGGCCTTCTCCAATGCAAAATCGGTAATCGTCTGCATTGGCTGCTCAGCCATCTCATTGAGTTGCAGGAACGCCTGAACTTGCAATTCGTACAGGTACAGGGATTCTTCAGCTCGCTGGCGCTCGGTAATGTCCTTGGTGGTCTCCATGATCGATGTGTGTCGTGTGATTGAAACAGGGCTAATTGAACCAATGTTACTATGTGATCCAATCCGTGAACACGACTTGCAGTGGAACTGACGCGAACAGAGCCGCCACGAACCGCCGCAAGCAACCCTCGAGCGGAACAAGGCGGTCGATGCAGCAGGTGGGGCCTGATGATCTCCGGCATTGCCAGTTAAAACGATAGCTCACAACTCGTTTATTTTGATCGGATCGGAGACGAGCGACTCCGGTTTGCCTGCCTATTCTTCATTTTCAATTTCCTGCGATTGTCAGCGGGTGTCTCTGGTGATCAGTGCCGATCCGGCAAACT
>VFSW01006039.1_pt1 | contig 17837 bp, 21 predicted proteins | sample 5358111 | NCBI WGS metagenome assembly VFSW01 (sample SAMN11554181, study PRJNA540505) | mine drainage metagenome | isolation source: sediment from site ElyBrook_90M | place: USA: Ely Copper Mine, Vershire, VT | collected 2017
GATCTCTCTTTTGGATTCGACAGAAAACTGTATCCAGCAAGGAGCTGGTAGCGCGCGGGTGCTTCCTACGGTGTCTGTGCGCAAAGCGAAAATCCCAGGGACACGAGCGCAAGCAGTGAACAGAGGCGGCTCACAATTGCAATGTTGAAGCTCCTTCGCGCAATTGGAATCGCTCTTCCTCCAGAGCGTCATTCGACAAATAAATGCCGCGAAGCCTTGGCGCTCCGCGGCAGTCTTGCCGTCAGCTGGTTCCCTTCCCGTCTTGCGGCCAGCGTGATTTTAGTTCCGGTCCCGCATTTTCGAGAGCAGCCGCAGGATCTCCAGGTACAGCCAGACCAGCGTGACCATGAGGCCAAACGCGCCGTACCACTCCATGTACTTGGGCGAACCATACTTCACGCCCTGCTCGATGAAGTCGAAATCGAGCACGAGGTTGAGCGCGGCGATCGCAACAATAAAGAGGCTGAAGCCAATGCCGATCACCCCGGAACCATTCACCGCGGCAAAGTGAACGCCGAAGAAACCCAACAGCATCTGCGCCAGGTAGAACACCATGATGCCGCCCGTCGCGGCGACCACACCCAGCCGGAATTTCTGCGTCACCTTGATCATGCCCGAGCTATAGGCCAGCAGCAGCACAAAGAGCGTGCCGAAGGTGAGCCCCACGGCCTCCAGCCCGATTCCCGGATAGCGCAGGTCAAACATTGCCGAGATGCCGCCCAGAAAAAGCCCTTCCAGCAGCGCATAAATTGGCGCGGTCACCGGGGACCACTCCTTTTTGAACACCGTGACCATCGCGAGGACGAAGCCGCCAAGCCCGCCCACGACCATCATCGGAGCCACATCAGCCATACTGCGTGACTGCAGGAACAGGTGCCAGGTCCAGGCCGCGGTAGCAAACACGCATACCAGCAGAATGCCGGTCTTGTTCACCGTGCCGCTCAAGGTCATCCGGGCGGTTTCGTCCAGAGCTCCACCGTACTGGCTGCCCGATACGTTGCGAAAGGTCTGTTCGCCGAGTGCCGGGTTCGATGTTTTCATCAGGGGCATGCAGTTTCCTCCGTGTTGCGCAGGCAAGACCTGATTCCGTCCGCAGAGCGACCAAAATCAATGTGCCTTTATCTCATTCTACCGATTCGCTCGCGAAAGGTCACAGCCGCGCCTTTACACTCTTGCGCAACTTTTCGCCTTTATGTGTACGCTCTTTGCGCAATCAAACGCATAGAGGCCTTCACTTTGCAGCCAGGTGAAGCACCTCGCAGCAGAATGCATCGATGCGCACGGTGGGAGGTCGAGATAACCGGCATGCCTGCCAGTGTTACAGCGGATACTTCTCCGCCTCCACGCACCGCCGGGCAACGGTGCGGCTTAGCGCCACCGTATCCGCCGGGGTGGACCGCGCGAGCCGCCGCAGAATCACGAGTTGCGTCCGCAATACGTCGCCCTCGCCGCAGGCTGCCAGCACCCGCCGCGCCGCCTGGTCAGCCAGCGCCAGGCTCTCATCGGCGAGCAGCGCGGTCATCGCCGCAGCCACTTCGGCCGTGTTCCGGCCCGCTACCGCAAGCTTGCGCGCCCGCAGCAGTGCAGAATCCAGTGCATAGACCTGGCTGATGATATCGGCCAGGTCGGCCATCACTTCCTGCTGCTCCTGCAGCGCTGTCATGAACCGCTGGCTGGCCACCCCCGCTGCGAACAGGGCGATTTTTTTCACCGCAGTCAGCGCCTCCGACTCATGCGCGAGCGGCTCGCCGGAGCCGCCGGATGCATCGAACGACGGCGGCTGCATCGCCTCATCCATCAGCGTCTTGATGGCACCCAGCAGAGGAAGCTGCCCGCTCATGGCCCGCTTCATCAACCAGCCGGTGATGATCAACCGATTGATTTCATTCGTCCCCTCGAAGATCCGATTGATGCGCGCGTCGCGATAGAACCGCTCGGCGGGGTAGTCCTCCACGTAACCGTAGCCGCCCATGGTCGCCACCAGTTCGTCGGCCATGATCGACAGCATTTCTGACCCGTACACCTTCAGAATCGAGCACTCGACGGCATACTCCTCGATGCGCTTCTGAATCTCGCGCGGCGTCTTTATTTCTTCCGCGCTCAACCCAGCCATTCCCGCATCCATCATTCCAGCGGTGCGGTAGGCCATGCTCTCCGTGGCGTAAAGGCGAGCGGCGGTGGCGGAAATCTTGCGCTGAATGAGGCCAAATTCGGCAATCGGCTTGCCGAAGGCCACCCGTTCCCTGGCATAGCGAATCATCTGCGCAAGCGCATGACGCGCCCCGCCCACGCAGGCCACGGCCAGCTTGAACCGCCCTACATTCAATACGTTGAAGGCGATGTGGTGTCCCTTGCCCGGCTCGCCGAGCAGATTCGCCACAGGCACTTTACAATCCTGGAGCACGAGAGGGCAGGTGGATGAGCCGCGAATCCCCAACTTGTGCTCTTCCGCGCCGACAGTGAGTCCAGGCGTGTTGCGCTCGATGAGAAATGCGGAGAACTTTTCTCCGTCGATCTTGGCAAAGACCGTGTAGAGGCCGGCGATGCCGCCGTTGGTGATCCACATCTTTTCGCCGTTCAGCACATAGTAACTGCCGTCTGGTGAGAGAGTTGCGCGGGTACGGATGTTCATGGCGTCAGAACCCGAGCTGGCCTCGGACAAACCATACGCGCCGATGCACTCGGCGGTGGCCAGGCCGGGAAGGTAGCGTTGCTTCTGCTCGTCTGTCCCATACCAAACGAGCGGCAGCGTCGCAATGCCGATGTGCGCGCCAAAGGCCGTGGAGACACTGGCCAGCACTGAAATGTGATCGGTGATCAGCGCAGAGCTGACCTTGTCCAGGCCCATCCCGCCGTACTCCTCCGGCACATCCACCGCGGTCAGTCCCAGTTCGCCGGCCTTGCGCAGCAGCCCTGCGAGCACGCCGGGCTTCTTGGCTTCAATTTCCTGGGCGAGGGGGAGAATCTCGTCGCGCGCAAACTGCGCGGCCGTGGCAGCTATCTGGCGCTGTTCCCCGGTTAGGTCTTCCGGAGTGAAAACCTCGGCGGGAGGGCGATTTTCAAGCAGGAAACTGCCACCCGCGGCGGCAACGATGGGCGAATCGGCACTATTGGACATAAAGGCAGAGGACTCCTGACTCTGCCCACATTACGCCCACGGCTTGAGGGGCGGCAACCTGGCTCAGGCGCGCGGATTCCCGGGTGCCCGCAATCGCTTACAATTGCCCTTATCCCAGTCGTGGAGGCTCTGCCCTGTTCGTCGCGCTTGCCGCCAGCCTACAACTACCCGCCAGCCTGCTCCGCGTGTTGCCGCCGCGGATGGCCGCATTTCTGTTCTTTGCGCCACAAAACGGGCTGCGCCATTACCTGAAAATGCAGTACGCCGACCAGACCTTCAAGGGTCTCTACCACTGGAACTGGTTTGACCTGGCACTGCTGCTTCCCTACTTCGCGGTGATGCTGGTTCTAGCGCTCTACGGCATACACCGGTACACGCTCTGTTACCTCTATTTCAAGTACCGGAAGAACTACGATCCCAATCCACCTCGCCACTTTGAGGAACTGCCATGCATTACGGTGCAACTGCCCATCTTTAATGAGCAGTTTGTGATTGACCGGCTTGTGGAAGCGGTGTGTGGGATGGAGTATCCGCGCGAGAAGCTCGAGATTCAGGTTCTCGACGACTCGACCGATGAGACACAGGAGGTGGCCGCGGGCATTGTGGCGCGCTACGCGGCGATGGGCCACCCGATCGAGTACATTCACCGCACCAACCGCCATGGCTACAAGGCAGGGGCGCTGGATGCGGGCCTGAAAGTGGCGAAGGGCGAGTTCGTGGCCATCTTCGACGCCGACTTTGTGCCGCCTCAGGACTGGCTGATGAATGTGATCCACCACTTTGCCGAGCCGGAGATCGGCATGGTGCAGACCCGCTGGACACACCTGAACCGCAACTACAGTCTTTTGACGCAGATCGAGGCCATCCTGCTGGACGGCCACTTTGTGCTGGAACACGGCGCACGCGCACGGAGCGGCGACTTCTTCAACTTCAATGGCACGGCCGGGATGTGGCGCCGCCAGGCCATCTCCGACGGTGGGGGCTGGCAGCACGACACGCTGACCGAGGACACCGACCTGAGCTATCGCTCGCAGATGGCAGGCTGGAAGTTCAAGTACCTGCCGGATATTGAGTGCCCTTCTGAACTGCCCATCGAGATGACCGCCTTCAAGACGCAGCAGGCGCGCTGGGCCAAGGGCCTCATCCAGACCAGCATCAAAGTGCTGCCGATGATGTTCAAGTCCAACGTGCCGCGGCGCATCAAGATCGAGGCCGTCTACCACCTGACCGCAAACCTCAGCTACCCGCTGATGGTCATTATGACCGCTCTGCTGCTGCCTGCCATGATCGTGCGCTTCTATCAGGGCTGGTTCCAGATGCTGCTGATCGACTTTCCGCTGTTCACCGCTTCCACCTTCTCCATTGCAGTGTTTTATGTGGTGAGCCAGCGCGAGCTCTACCCGAAGAACTGGATGAAGACCTTTCTTTATCTGCCGTTTCTGATGGCGCTGGGCATCGGCCTGACGGTCACGAACACGAAGGCGGTGATGGAGGCTCTGTTCGGCATCAAGAGCGCTTTTGTGCGCACGCCCAAGTACCGCGTGGCCAAAAAAGGCGAAAAGTCGCAGGCCGCAAAATATCGCAAACGGCTTGTGTTGGCGCCGTGGATCGAGCTGTTGATCGGCTGCTACTTCTTCCTGGCGATTCTCTACACCTTCTCGAACCAGAACTACTTCACCGCGCCATTTTTGATTCTGTTCGTCATCGGCTACTGGTACACGGGCCTAATGAGCCTGCTGCAGGGCCGCTTCGAGCGCTGGCGCACCGGGGCCAACACCGACGAGGAATCGAGCCCCAAGCCGTTCCCGGTGGGGGTGTAGATGCAGCCCCAGTCGATTGAATGACGCCGAGTTATGCCGCATGGCGTCATCCAGCCCTTGCCCCTCCGCTACAATAGTTGAAAGCGCCTGCCGCGCCGGAGATCGGAATCTCTGGCGTGCCAGGCGCGTCAAAGTATTATGTTAAGCAAAAACTTACCGGAAGCTCTGACCTTCGATGATGTGCTGCTGGTGCCCGCCTACAGCGACGTGGTGCCCGCGCAGGTGAGCACGCAGACGCAACTGACGCGCGACATTACGCTGAACACACCGCTTCTCTCCTCTGCCATGGACACGGTAACCGAGTCGCGCATGGCCATTGCCATGGCGCAGTTGGGCGGCATCGGCATTGTGCACCGCAATCTCACCGTCGCCGACCAGGCAGGCGAGATCGACAAGGTCAAGCGCTCTGAGAGCGGTATGATCGTGGACCCGGTGACCATTGGGCCGAACCAGATGATCGCCGATGCCCTTGAGGTGATGCGCCGCTACAAGATCTCCGGCGTGCCGGTTACGCAGGGCAAGAAGCTGGTGGGCATCCTCACCAATCGGGACCTGCGCTTCGAGACCCGCACCGACATTCCCGTCGGCGACGTGATGACGAAAGAAGACCTCATCACCGTCCCCGTCGGCACGACGCTCGAAGACGCCGAGCTGATCCTGCACAAGCATCGCGTGGAGAAGCTGCTGGTGGTCAACGACCAGTACGAACTTAAAGGCCTGATCACCGTCAAGGATATCCAGAAGAAGCTCAAGTACCCCAACGCCAGCAAGGACGACCAGGGACGCCTGCGCGTGGGCGGAGCCATCGGCGCTACGGGCGACTTTCTGGAGCGGGCCGCAGAGCTGGTCAAGGCCCGCGTAGATGTACTGGCCATCGACTCGGCGCACGGGCACTCGTCGCGCGTGCTGGAGGCGGTGCGCGAAGTCAAGAAGGCCTATCCTCATGTGGGCCTGCTGGCGGGCAACGTGGCCACCTACGAGGGCGCATTGGCGCTGATGGACGCAGGCGCGGATGCCATCAAGGTGGGCATCGGGCCAGGCTCCATCTGCACAACGCGGATGGTGACCGGCGCTGGTATGCCACAGATTACGGCCATTGCCGAGGCGGCGCGCGCGGCACAGGAGCGCGGCATCCCGGTGATTGCCGACGGCGGCATCAAGTACTCGGGCGAGATCACCAAGGCGATAGCGGCAGGCGCCAGCTCCGTGATGATAGGCTCGCTCTTCGCGGGCGTGGACGAGAGCCCCGGGGAGACGATTCTTTACCAGGGGCGCAGCTTCAAGAGCTATCGCGGCATGGGCTCACTAACTGCGATGAGCCAGGGTTCGGGTGAGCGTTACTTTCAGAGCACAGCCGACCTGGCCAGCGCAGAGATGGGCACAGAGGGCGTGGTGCAGCGGGAGCGCGCCAGCCAGAACCGGCTGGCCAAATTCGTTCCCGAAGGCATTGAAGGCCGCGTGCCCTACCGAGGACCGCTTGAGTCCATGATCTACCAGCTTGTGGGCGGGCTGCGCTCCGGCATGGGCTACCTCGGGTGCGGATCGATCCAGGAACTGCAGGAGAAGGCGCAGTTCGTTCGCATCTCTGGCGCCGGTCTGCGCGAAAGCCACGTCCACGACGTCATCATTACCCGCGAAGCACCCAACTACCACGTCGAATAGTCTGATCGCACTGGCGCTGACGCTTCCGCCGCACCTTCGGCAGCGCCTGAAGCAGCCAGCCCGGTAACGGCCGCCGTCATGGTGAAACAGGAAAGGCCAATTCATTTGCACGCAGAGACAGAGCGCCACAACAAACGGGCCCGTTGGCTGAATGCATGGTTGCCGGTCATCATCGGCACGGTAATGATTGCCATCTCCTCGTCGAACCTCTTCAGTTCTGACAACACCAGCGGTCCGTTTCGCTGGGTCTTCGAGGCGATCTTCGGCCCGGTTGCCGACAGGCGCTGGCACATCATCCACTTTTTCATCCGCAAAGGCGCACACTTTCTTGGGTACGGCGTCTATGGCCTGCTGTGGCTGCGCGCATGGTGGCTCACCCTGCCCAATACCCGCTTTTTTCAGGATGCGGCGCTAGCAATCCTAGGCTGCTGCGTGGTGGCAAGCTCAGATGAGTTCCATCAGACATTCCTGTCCCGCCGCAGCGGCTCTCCGCGCGACGTTCTGCTGGATTGCACCGGAGCCGCCACGCTGCTGATGATCTCCTACATCGTCATGCGTATCTTCCGGCCAGAGAAGCTTACGCACAGCTGTTGATGCGGCACATTCGCCAAGGGAATCCAGCGCGGTGCGTCTGATTGCACCCATCGAACCGATCTCCTTACCTTGGTCTCTCCGCCCAGGCCTTCACTTCCCGCAATCGCGGCCCACAGCGATTTGTGATCTTCAAAACAACAAGCGGGCATCCGGAAACCCGGACGCCCGCTTGTACTTTTGCGTGAGGAGGAAGCGACAAAGGAGGAGCGCCGTTACGCGGCCTCTTCGCCGCCCTCATCCTTCTTGCTCTCTTCCAACTGTTTTTCCAGCTCTGCGCGCTTCTTGGCTTTGACGTCTTCGCGTTTCTGGCGCTTGGCATCAAGCTGCTTCTCGGCGCCCAGCAGTTCGATGAAGGCCTTCTCGGCCCCATCGCCCTTCTGGAAGCCTGTGCGCACGATGCGCAGATAGCCGCCCTGGCGGTCGCCGTAGCGCGGGGCCACGGTCTCGAACAGCCGCTCGACAGCCTTGTCGGTCATCAGGAAGCTGAGCGCCTGACGGCGCGAGTGCAGATCGCCCTTCTTGCCCAGAGTGATCATCTTTTCCACGTGCGGACGAACAGCCTTGGCCTTGGCCACGGTGGTCTCCACGCGATCTTCCACGAGGACGGACGTAACCAGGTTGCGCAGCAGCGCGCGGCGGTGGCTGGTATTGAGTCCGAGCTTGAATCCTGCATTGCGATGGCGCATGGTGAAACTCTCTTTCGGAATTTTCTTTTGCGGGTCCAGGTCTCAAACACGAGACCTGGGCACCCATAGTCGTGCAGCCCGAGACGCCGTTTAGAAGTTCTCGGTCTCGGTGGGCAGCTGGAGATCGACCGAATCCAGCGGCTCGTCTTCGTCGTCAAAGTGGCTGTAGCTGGCAGCCAGCGCCGTAGCGGGAGGAATGCTCGTCGGTCCCGGGACAGCGTTGCCGCTTTCGTCAATCTTCATGCCCAGCGAGAGGCCCATCTGCGCGAGGATTTCCTTGATCTCGTTCAGGCTCTTGCGGCCAAAGTTCTTGGTCTTGAGCATCTCCGCTTCAGTCTTCTGCACCAGTTCGCCAATGGACTGGATGTTGGCGTTCTTCAGGCAGTTGTAGCTGCGAACGCTGAGTTCCAGCTCTTCGACCGAGCGGTTGAGATTGTCGTTGCGCAGCAGGGTGCGGCCTTCTTCGCCACGCGCTTCAGCTTCGATTTCCTCCTCGAAGTTGATGAAGATGTTCATGTGGTCCTTGAGCAGCTTGGCAGCCAGGCCGATGGAGTCGGCGGGCAGGACGGCCCCGTTGGTCCACACTTCCAGGGTGAGCTTGTCGTAGTCGGTGATCTGACCAAGACGGGCGGCTTCCACCACGTAGTTGACACGGCGCACAGGCGAGTGGACCGAGTCCACCGGAATGAAGCCTAAGCCGAGGTCGGCATCAAAGTTCTTGTCGGCGGAGACGTAGCCACGACCGCGCTTAAGGCGCATCTCCATGTCAAGACGTCCGCCTTCTGACACGGTGGCGATGTAGACGTTCTTGTCCAGAATCTCCACGTCGCCGTCGGCTTCAATCATGCCGCTGGTGATCACGCCGGGCTGGTCGGCACGCAGATAGAGCGCCTTGGGACCATCGCCCGCGAGCTTAAAAGGAACCTGCTTGAGATTGAGGATGATGTCCGTGGCGTCTTCGACCACGCCGGAGATGGACTGGAACTCATGCAGCACGCCCTCGATGCGAATCGCAGTGACGGCAGCGCCCTCGATGGAGCTCAGCAGTGTACGGCGCAGGGCGTTTCCGATGGTGGTGCCAAATCCGCGCTCAAAAGGCTGCGCGCTGAACTTGCCGTAGGTGTCAGTCAGCGTCTCGGCTTCTACTGCGAGGCGCTTCGGTTTCTGGAATCCTCTCCACAACATATGGGTCTCTCGTTTCCCGCGCGGCAGGTACGTCGCGATGCATTTTGCGGCGGCCGCGCAAGTTCTCCTTCGTTTGTCAGTTTTCAGAGATCAGAGAGCACGGATCAGTTCCGTCTTGCCAAATCCAAGGCCAAACGATTGATTCATGCCCTCCGATACCTGCTTCTTTTCTCAAATCCATCATTGGCCGGAAACCAGATTCGGTTCGATCGCAGATGCCGTTCGCATCCGCAATGCCAACTGATCTCTGATCTCTGCCCCTGATCCCTACTTGCTGTACAGTTCGACGATCAGCTGCTCGTTGATGGGCAGATTCACGTCCTTACGCTTGGGCAGGCTCAACACGCGGCCTGAAAGATTCTCAAAGTTGGCCTCAAGCCATGCCGGCACCGGATTGGACGCGGCATACTGCGCGGCCTGCTCCACGACTACCAGCTTCTTGGCGCTCTCGCGGATGGCGATCTCGTCGCCCGCGTTGACCTGGTAGGAGGGAATGTTGACCTTGCGGCCGTTGACCTGCACATGGCCGTGACGCACAACCTGGCGGGCCTGGCGGCGCGACATGGCAAAACCCAGGCGGAAGGCCACGTTGTCCAAGCGGCGCTCCAGTTGCTGGATCAGCAGCTCGCCCGTAACGCCCTGCGCGCGGTTAGCCTTCTCGTAGTACTCGCGGAACTGGCCTTCAAGGGTGAAATAGATGCGCTTTGCCTTCTGCTTCTCATGCAGTTGCAGGCCGTAGCCGACGATCTTGGCCTTGCGGTCCTTGCCGTGCTGGCCGGGCGCGAAGTTGCGCTTTTCCAGTGGGCAGCGCTCAGAGGTACACTTGGCGCCCTTCAAAAAGAGCTTGGTGCCTTCGCGACGGCAAAGGCGGCAGACTGGTCCGGTATAACGTGCCATTTCTTCTCCTGACTTCGGATGACGGCCGGTTTACACGCAATGCGCTTCGTCCCGGCCCGGTTTTCAGTTATCAGAGATCAGCAATCAGAAACCAGTGGATGATGCTTCGTCAGCGCATGTTCCCTGAACACTGGTCTCGATTCTCCGCTCCCTGTTCCTACACTCTGCGCCGCTTCGGCGGACGGCAGCCGTTGTGCGGCACCGGCGTCACATCACGGATGGAGCGGACCTCGATGCCGGCCGCAGCCAGGGCGCGGATGGCCGACTCGCGGCCCGATCCCGGACCGGCGACGCGGACATCGACGGCACGCAGACCGTGATCGCGCGCCATGCTGGCGGCGTTTGAGGCGGCCTGCTGCGCCGCAAAGGGCGTGCCCTTGCGCGAACCACGGAAGCCAAGCGAGCCCGAGCTCTTCCAGCTCAGCGTGTTGCCCACCTGATCGGTGATAGTGACGATGGTGTTGTTGAACGAGGCCTGAATGTGCGCAATGCCAAACGGCACATTCTTGCGCTCGCGCTTCTTGAACTTCTTGTTCTTGCCAGCCTTGCCGGCTCCGGCCTTCTGCTCTGGTTTCGCCATTTAGGTTTTACCCGTCGCTTTCTTTTTGCCGGCCACGGTGCCCTTGCGCGGGCCCTTGCGGGTGCGGGCATTGGTGTGGGTGCGCTGTCCACGCACCGGCAGCGACCGCCGGTGGCGATTGCCGCGATAGCTCTGAATATCGATGAGGCGCTTGATGTGCATCTGGACGTCCTTGCGCAGGTCGCCCTCCACTTCACCTTCGTCCTCGATCACCTGACGGATACGGTTGACCTCGTCCTCGCCCAGGTCCTGGATCTTCTTGAAGGCGTCTACGCTTGCCTTCTCCAGAATTTTGAGCGCACGCGGGTTGCCGATCCCGAAAATGTAAGTAAGCGCGATCCGGGCCTGCTTGTTGCGGGGCAGATCGACGCCAGCAATACGTGCCATTCCTGTTCCTTTGCTGCCTTCGTTCGTGTGCCTCCGGCCTCAACCGGTTCGCACGGGTGATGCGGTTGCTCCGGGGTTCATCGCTAGCCTTGAATCAAGCTAACTAGCCCCTTGCCTTGCGGCAGTAGAGGGTTCCGCGTATGCCGGGGCGTCTAGCCCTGACGCTGCTTGTGCTTTGCGTTCTCGCAGATCACGCGAACCACCCCGCGGCGGTTGATGACCTTGCACTTGACGCAAATCTTCTTGACTGATGCACGGACCTTCATTGCTTGCTGCCCTTCTCCGCGCATGCCGAAAAGAAAGCGCGGTGATAAAAAATCCTATTTGTAGCGGTAGACGATCCGTCCGCGATTCAGGTCGTAGGGGCTCAACTCCACGGCCACTCGGTCGCCGGGCAAGATGCGAATAAAGTTCTTGCGCATCCGTCCTGAGACGTGAGTCAAGACCTCGTGATTATTTTCGAGCTTGACCTTGAACATGGCATTGGGCAGCGTCTCAATGACCGTTGCCATCACCTCAATCGCGTCTTCCTTCGACAAACCGTATCCCGCTTCTGGTGCTTTCGCACCTTTGACTTTTGGACTGAGTGATTTACTCAGTCAGAATTCTTGCGCCGGTATCGGTTACCGCCACCGTGTGCTCAAAATGGGCACTCATGCTGCCATCGCCGGTTACCGCCGTCCAGCCGTCCTTCAACACTCTTACGTCGGGCTTGCCAACGTTCACCATCGGCTCGATCGCAATGACCATGCCGGCGCGCAGTTTCATGCCTTGCCCGGCCTGGCCGAAGTTCGGCACCTGCGGATCCTCGTGCATGTGGGAGCCGATGCCGTGCCCCACAAAATCCCTGACCACCGAAAAACCCTCGGCCTCGACGACGCCCTGCACCGCGGCGCCGATATCGCCCAGAGTCGCCCCCGGCTTGACGGCCGCGATCGCCGAATGCAACGACGCCTCGGTGACCTTCAGCAGCCGCGCGGTGTCCGGGGCAATCTTTTCGCCCACGGGAACCGTGATGGCCGCATCGCCGTAAAATCCGTCGATCACCGCCCCGCAATCCACCGAGACAATGTCGCCTTCCTTCAGGACCCGCTTCTTTGACGGGATGCCATGCACCACCTCGCTGTTGATGGAGGTGCACAGCACGCACGGAAACCCGTGATACCCCTTGAAGGCCGGCTTGGCGCCGAGGTCGGCAATGCGCTTTTCCGCCACCTTTTCAAGATCCAGAGTGGTAGCGCCCGGCTTCACGTGGCTCCTTACCAGCTCCAGCACCTCGCGCACCACCCGGCCCGCGCGACGCATCTTTTCGATCTCCTGAGACGACTTCAGCACCACCGGCACTCGACCCACTCCACTCTCAGCACGCCTTCGCGCACAAAAACCCGCCTGCCGGCTGCCCTACTGGCGCAGCCGCTCCACGGCGGCAACAATTCCGGCCGCAATTGCGGCAATGGCTCCGTCCCCGTCCACTTCCACGAAGCGCCCAAGCTCCCGATAGTGCTCGACAACAGGCGCGGTTTGTGCGGTATAAGCGCGCATGCGCTCCGCAAAAACCTCTTCCGTGTCATCGGCTCGCTGGGCCAGCGCGGCGCCTTCCACATCACAAACACCCACCCGCTGAGGCGGATTTGAATAGATGTTATAAATGCGCTGGCAGACTGGACAGTTCCTGCGCCCCGTAATGCGGCGCAATAACTGATTATAGTCCACATGCAGGCTGACAGCAACCACCGGAAGCGCCTTGGACTGCGCCGCCAGACGCCCGTCCAGCCAGCTGGCCTGGGTCAGGGTCCGGGGGAATCCGTCCAGGATGTAGCCGCGTGCGGTGTCCGGCTCTTTGAGCCGCTCCGCGACCATCTCGTTGACCAGCGAATCGGGGACCAGGTCCCCACGCTGCATCACTTCTTTTGCGGCATTGCCCAGCGCGGTTCCTTGCGCCGCATGGCCGCGCAGCAGGTCGCCGGTGGAAATCTGCGGAACTGCCCACAGTTTCACCAACTCCTTGGCCTGGGTTCCCTTTCCCACGCCCGGCGCGCCCAACAAAAGAATCGGGCCGGGAACGACGGTTGAGGTCGTATCCCGGCCATCTTCCACAGCAGTTGCAGAGGCTGACATTACCAGGTTTTCCTTCCGCGGATGCGACCGGAGCGCGGGGAAAAGCCATCATAGTGACGCATGATCAGCTGCGATTCGATCTGGTTGATGGTGTCCATAGCTACACCCACTACGATGAGCAGCGAGGTGCCGCCAAAGTAGAAATTGACCCCCAAACCGTGTGTTGTCCAAGTGGGCAGGGTCTCAAAAACCCTGCCGATGAGCCAGATCTTGTCGAACCGGATACCCGAAATCAGGAAGGTGGGCACCAGGGTAATCACAATCAGATAGAGTGCGCCGACCAGGGTGATGCGGGTAAGAATGTCATTGATAAAATCCGAGGTACGCTTGCCGGGACGGATACCGGGGATGAACGAGCCCGACTTGCGGAAGTTGTCGGCAATATCGTCCGGCTTCATGATGATGGACACATAGAAATAGGCAAAGAAGATGATGCCCAGCATGTCGAGCGCTTCATACCAAGGATAGCCCGGCTGCAACGCCTGGAGGATCGGCTGAAGGAAGCGACTGTTCTGCACCCACTCCACCTGGCCAAACAGCAGCGGAGCCGACAGAATGGAACTGGCGAAGATGACCGGCATCACGCCGCCGGAGTTCACTTTCAGAGGAAGGTGGCTGGACTGGCCGCCCATCATCCGCCGGCCCACAATGCGCCGCGCGCTCTGGATGGGAATGCGCCGCTCGGCGCGCTCCACGAAGACAATGAACGCCACCACAGCAATCATGGCCGCCAGCAGGAGGAGCACCGCCACGATGGTGAACGATCCCCAGGCGTTGGTCTGCACCTTCTGGACCAGTTCACCCACGCCGCGCGGCAAACCCGCGACAATGCCGGCAAAGATCAACAGGCTCATGCCGTTGCCGATGCCGCGGTCGGTAATCTGCTCACCGAGCCACATGATGAAGGCAGTGCCCGTGGTCAGCGTCAGAACCGTCATGAGGCTAAAGCTGATGCCCGGATTCAGCACCAGGCCCTGGCGGGTGAGGATCGCCGCAATGCCAATCGACTGCAGGGCGCCGAGAAGGACCGTTACATAGCGGGTCCATTGCGTAATCTTGCGCCGCCCCAGCTCGCCTTCCTTTTGAATCCGCGCCAGTGGCTCATAGACCACGGTCAGCAGCTGGAAGATGATCGACGCCGTAATGTACGGCATGATGCCCAGGGCGAAGATGGTCATACGGCGCAGGTTGCCGCCGCCGAACAGGTCCATTAACCCGAGCGCGGAGCCGCTCTGCTGGTTGAACAGCAGCTCCAACTGGTGGAAGTTCACGCCCGGCGTGGGAATGAACGCGCCGAGCCGGTAAACGGCCAGTATGCCGAGCGTGAACAGTACCCGCTTGCGCAGGTCGGGAATCCGGAAGATATTCAGAAACTTCTCAAGCATATTTGCTTTTCCGCTTCAGGCGTTTGCCGCCATTCGAAACTCTGCTACAGACCATCTTAGCTGCGAACGGCGTGGCCTGTCGCTCTCTACCGGTCCCCAGGTTTCGATTCTGCAACCTGGAAATCGACCCGTGCGGTGTTTCCGGACACAGCTGCTTGCCTAAGCCGCTGCGGGAGCACCGAGAACCACAGCCTTGCCGCCGGCCTTCTCAATTTTCTCGACGGCCGATTTGGAGAACTTGTGCGCGTGGATAGTCTTGGCCGAGGTCAGCTCACCCGAGCCGAGGATCTTGATGAGCGCCTTCTTGCTCGAGGCCAGGCCCAGCTTCTTGTAGTCGTCCAGACCAATCTCGGAGACGGCAAGGGCGTCGATCCGCTCCAGATTGATGACCGTGTACTCGGTGCGGAAGATGTTGGTAAAGCCACGCTTGGGCAAGCGGCGATGCAGCGGCATCTGGCCGCCTTCAAAACCGCGCATCAGACTGAAGCCGGAACGCGAACCCTGGCCCTTGTGGCCGCGGGTTGCAGTTTTGCCCATGCCGGAGCCCATGCCCCGGCCCACACGCTTGCGCCCGGTGTTGGCATTCTTGGGCGCGCGCAGATTCGATAGATTCTTTGCCATGATTTCCTCGCTGTAGCGCCGGCAGGATTGAGTTCCGCCGACTCGCGCTTGCTGGGGCCATCCCGTCCTTGGCGCAATCACGCTGCGCCAAGGATGGAGCGCCCGATGAGTTGAGAGCGCTAGCTCTCGAGAATACGGACCAGATGCGGAACGGTCTTCACCATACCGCGGATGGATTCCGTGTCCACGCGCTCGACGATCTGATTGAGTCGCGTGAATCCAAGACCCTTGACGACCGCTTTGTGCTTGGCGGGCGTGGAGTTCTTCGAGCGGTAATACTGAATGCGAATTTTCTTGGTCTCAGCCATGGATTACATCTCCTCCACGGTCTTGCCGCGCATGGTGGCCACTTCACCCCTGTCGCGGAGCTGCACCAGGGCATCAAACGTCGCCTTGATGACATTGTGGGGATTGGGCGAGCCGAGGCTCTTGGTCAGCACATTCTGCACGCCGACCGAAGTCATCACCGCGCGCACCGCGCCACCGGCGATCACGCCCGTACCTTCCGGGGCCGGCTTCAGCAGCACCTGTCCGGAACCAAAACGGCCCAGCACCTGGTGAGGAATCGTGGTCTCGGTCAAGTTCACGCGAACCAGGTTCTTCTTGGCCGACTCGATCCCCTTGCGAATCGCCTGAGGAACCTCTTTGGCCTTGCCCGAACCATAGCCCACCACGCCTGAAGCAGCGTCTCCGACCACCACCAGCGCGGCAAACGACATGTTTTTGCCGCCTTTGACCACTTTGGTCACGCGATTGATGGAAACCACCTGATCCTTCAGGTTGTACTGGTTGGCATCGAGTTTCTTTTTCAACATCGTCATTGCTCTCTCGTCTGTCCTTCCGGGCGCCGCTTTCGCAACACCCTGGAAAACCTTCCAATTCACTCAACCAAAACGCTTAGGAGCGAGGCTCAGAAATCCAGGCCCGCCTCGCGGGCCGCATCGGCTACTGCCTTGATGCGCCCGTGATACAGAAATCCGCCGCGATCGAAGACCACTTTCTTGATGCCCTTCGCGGAGGCCGCCTCGGCGATCGCTTTGCCGATTTCTTTGGCCGCAGCGACATTGCCGCCGGTCTTCAGCTTCAAGCTCAACGTGGAAGCCGCGACCAGCGTCTCGCCCTTCTGGTCGTCGATGACCTGCGCGTAGATGTGGTTCAGCGAGCGATAAACATTCAGCCGCGGCCGCTCGCCCGTGCCCGAAAGCTTCTGGCGGATGCGCGCGTGAATGCGCTGGCGAATTGCGTTTCTTTTGGTCTGCGTGATCATTGCTTTCTCGTCCTATCAGCGGAGCCGCCCTGCAGCCCCGTTCGGTTGTGGCTAGCGGGGCGGGTGGAATCAGCGTTTCCTGCTACTCCCTGATCCCTGCTCCCTAGTCCTTGTTTGTCTTACTTCGAGCCTGTCTTGCCGGCCTTCTTCTTCAACTTCTCATTCGTGTAACGCACGCCCTTGTTCTTGTAGGGGTCCGGCTTGCGCAGTGAACGCATATCCGCAGCGACCTGCCCGACCTTCTGCCGGTCAATGCCGGAGATGGTCAGATGCGTCTGCTTGGGATCGATGGCCACTTCGATACCTGTCGGCAGCGGAAACTCGATGGGGTGCGAGTAGCCCAGCGTGAACACCACGGTTCCCTTACCCTTGAGCTCGGCGCGATAGCCGATGCCCACAATGTCCAGTTCGCGGGTCCAGCCCTTGGTAACGCCCTCGACCGCGTTGAAGACCAGTGCCCGGGTCAGACCATGCACCGCGGCGTACTTGTCGCTTTCGCGCTCGACCAGCAGATGGCCATCCTTGGTCTCAAGCCTGATGCCGTTGGCGACCAGCGCCGACACCTTGCCCTTGGGGCCTTCCACCAGAACCGTATTGCCCTCAACCTTGTACTTGACGCCCGTGGGCAGCGGGATCGGCTTTTTTCCAATACGCGACATCGAATGAATCCTTTATTGGCTTGCGAGTCCCGATGGAGGATCGCTCCTTCGTTCCACTGCAGCCGGAAAAACAGAGATCATGATGCAGAGATCAGCGAAATGCTCGATCGGCAATCAAAAGGCTGATCTTTGAACACTGCCTTTACCACACTTCGCAGAGCACTTCGCCGCCCACACCTTCACGGCGCGCCTGGCGGCCCGTCATCACGCCCTTGGGCGTGGTCATGATCGAGATGCCCAGGCCACCCTGAACGCGCTTGATCTCATCGCGGCCAATGTAGACGCGGCAGCCGGGACGGGAGATGCGCGCCAGATCGCGGATAGCCGCTTCCTGCCCGCCGTACTTCAGGTAAACGCGGAGGATCGGCTTGCCATCTTCTTCCTGGGTTTTGTAGTTCGAGATGTAGCCCTCTTCCTTGAGAATGCGGGCAATCTCTGTCTTCAGCTTGGAAGCCGGCACATCCAGCTTCTGGTGACGCGCCCGGATCGCATTCCGGATCCGCGCCAGAAAATCTGCTACTGGGTCGGTAAGACTCATTCCTTCTCCTTCATCCCCCGTTCGCCCGCCGTGGCGGGAACCTGCGGGAATGTCTTTGCACAGGGTTCAGAGATCAGGTGTCAGGGATCAGTGCGCGCAATTCAACGCTGCTTCAATGCAGCCACGACCGATCTCTGATCGCTGCTCCCTGTCGTTCTACCAGCTCGACTTCACGACGCCGGGGATCTCGCCCTTGAGCGCCAGTCCGCGGAAGCATAGACGGCAAACGCCGAACTTCCTCAGGTAGCCCCGCGGCCTTCCGCAGAGCTTGCACCGGTTGTGCTTGCGGCAGCTGAACTTCGGCTTCCGCGCGTCCTTCA
>VFSW01006040.1_pt1 | contig 17835 bp, 12 predicted proteins | sample 5358111 | NCBI WGS metagenome assembly VFSW01 (sample SAMN11554181, study PRJNA540505) | mine drainage metagenome | isolation source: sediment from site ElyBrook_90M | place: USA: Ely Copper Mine, Vershire, VT | collected 2017
GCGCGCTGCATGGATTGCGGCATTCCGTTTTGCCACAATGGCTGCCCGGTCAACAACCAGATCCCCGACTTCAACAATCTGGTTTACAAGGCCGATTGGCAGGAAGCGCTGGCGAACCTGCAATCGACCAATAATTTCCCGGAATTTACCGGCCGCATCTGCCCCGCGCCCTGCGAGGCCTCATGCACACTGAACATCATTGATTCGCCGGTTACCATCAAATCGATTGAATGCGCCATTGTTGATCGCGGCTGGCTGGAAGGCTGGATCAAGCCGGAGGCAAGCAGCCACAAGACCGGCAAGTCGGTCGCCGTGGTTGGCTCGGGGCCGGCGGGCCTTGCCTGCGCCCAGCAATTGGCCCGTGTCGGCCATGAGGTGCACGTCTATGAGAAAAATGCCAGGCCCGGCGGCTTGCTGCGCTATGGCATCCCTGATTTCAAAATGGAAAAGCATCTGATCGACCGGCGCGTGGCGCAGATGGAGGCCGAAGGCGTCATTTTCCATTGCCACGTCAATGTCGGCGTCGATGTGAGCGCGGCGGAGCTAAGTGCCAAACATGATGCCGTCGTGCTGGCAGGCGGCGCGGAAAAACCCCGCGATCTCGACGTGCCGGGGCGCGATCTGGCCGGCGTGCATTTCGCCATGGATTTTCTGCCCCAGCAAAATCGCCGCGTCAGTGGCGAGCAGGTCGAGACCAACGCTCCAATTCTGGCGGCAGGCAAGCATGTGGTGGTGATCGGCGGTGGCGACACCGGTTCCGATTGCATCGGCACCTCGATCCGCCAGGGCGCAATCAGCGTCACCCAGCTTGAAATCATGCCCAAGCCCCCGGAAAAGGAAGACAAAGCCGTGACCTGGCCGAACTGGCCGCTGAAATTGCGCACTTCATCCAGCCAGGAAGAAGGCGCCGAGCGTGATTTCGCCGTCAATACCACACATCTTTCCGGCGAAAATGGTGCGGTCAAGAAACTGCATGTGGTGCGGGTCGATGACAAGATGCAGCCAATTGCCGGCAGCGATTTCGAGATCAAAGCCGATCTGGTTTTGCTCGCCATGGGCTTTGTCGCGCCCCGGCACGAAGGGCTGATCGACGCGCTTGGGGTGAAGCTCGATCCGCGCGGCAATGTCGCCGCCGACACCCGGCGCTACAAGGCGTCGGTGGAGAAAATTTACGCATGCGGCGATATGCGGCGCGGCCAATCTCTGGTGGTCTGGGCAATCCGCGAAGGCCGCCAGGCCGCCCAATCGGTCGACCAGGACTTGATGGGGTCAAGCGATCTGCCACGGTGAGCGGTGTCTCCGGGCTGAAATGCCCGGAACTTTCATTGAAATACAGTATAAACCGCTGCCATTGCCAGCGCTGCGAAGGAAACCAGGTGTCTCCGGAAACCTGCGGGTTGCATCTGGGCTGCGCTTCTCGCGATGACGGAAAAATTCACCCCTTCGCCGCCATCATCGCATTATCGAGGTCGTTGCTGCGCTTGTAGGCCGGGCGGCTGGAGAGCCGCGCGGCGTAATCGACAAAGGCCGGGCGCTTTTCGATGGTGCCAAACTGCATGCCGAACATGAGATGCGAACCGACGTAAAGGTCAGCTGCGGAAAATTGCGCGCCAAGCAGAAACGGCGAGGCCGCTTTCACAGCGCCTTCCAGCGTATCAAGCGTGGTGTCATAACGGCCATAGCCCATCATCGCCTCGCGCTCGGGCGGCACCACAAAGCCGAGCGCCTTGTTGCTAAGCGCTGATTCCAGGGGACCGGCAGCGAAAAACAACCAGCGATAATAGGGCCCGCGCAACGGCGAGGTGGAGAGCGGGGCCAGCCCCGCCGCCGGAAACGCATCAGCGAGATAGGCGCAGATGGCCGCGACCTCGGTGACAATCACCTTGCCATGGCGCAGGGCTGGCACTTTGCCCATCGGGTTCAGCGCCAGATAATCGGGCGACTTCAGGCCACTCCCCCAAGCCAGAGACACAGTCTCATAGGGTTTTCCCACCTCCTCCATCATCCAGCGCGCAATGCGCCCGCGCGATTGAGGGTTGGTGTAGAGGGTCAGGGACGATGCCGTCATGGCTTGGCTTTCCTTTTCGCTACCGGTGACCTCAGGCAAACACCGGGTCAAGCTTGCCCGTCGCATAGCGCTTGGCCATTTCGGCGGTCGAGGCGATGCGACCGATTTTGTCGGCCTGGCCGGCGGTGCCAAATTCTTCCAGCCGCTGCTGGCAAAGTTTGGTCATCGCCTCCATGGCGGGTTTCAGATATTTGCGCGGATCAAACTCGCCGGGGTTTTGCGCCAGCACTTTGCGGATCTGGCCGGTCATGGCCATGCGATTGTCGGTGTCGATGTTGATCTTGCGGACGCCGTGCTTGATGCCGCGCTGGATTTCGGCCACCGGCACGCCCCAGGTTTGCGGCATCTTGCCGCCGAACTCGTTGATGATGTCCTGCAGATCCTGCGGCACTGAGGAGGAGCCGTGCATAACAAGATGCATGTTGGGCAATTTGCGGTGGATGTCCTCAATCACGTTCATCGCGAGAATCGCGCCGTCCGGCTTGCGGGTGAACTTGTAGGCGCCGTGCGAGGTGCCCATGGCGATGGCGAGCGCATCAACCCTGGTTGCCTTGACGAATTTGACGGCTTCATCCGGGTTGGTGAGCAATTGATCATGGCTGAGCTTGCCCTCGGCACCGTGGCCGTCTTCCTTGTCGCCCATGCCGGTTTCCAGCGAGCCGAGCACGCCCAGTTCGCCCTCAACCGAGACGCCCGCCCAATGCGCCATGTCGACCACGGCGCGGGTGATGCGGGTGTTGTAGTCATAATCCGCAGGCGTCTTGCCATCAGCAAGCAGCGAACCGTCCATCATCACGCTCGTGAAATTCGACTGGATCGCCGTCATGCAGGTCGCTTCGCTGTTGCCGTGATCCAGATGCACGCAAATCGGGATATGCGGGTAAATTTCCACCACTGCATCCATCATCCGGGTGAGCATGACATCATTGGCATAGGAGCGCGCGCCGCGACTTGCCTGCATGATCACCGGCGCATTGACCTTGTTGGCCGCCTCCATGATGGCGAGGGCCTGCTCCATATTATTGATGTTGAAGGCGGGCACGCCGTAAGAATGTTCAGCCGCATGGTCGAGCAACTGGCGGAGGGTGATGCGGGCCATCGGTGTTTCCTTTGAAAGCGCGTTGACGTATTTGGTTGGGGCAAAATGAGCCCGCCGACAGGCGCTCTGTCAAGAGCTATTCCTGGCTTTGATGTGTCCGTTGCACGCAACAGCTTGACGCTTGCACGCTTTCGTGTCGAAACTAGCTTGATATTGTTTGGGGGAATTTCATGTCGAACATCAATCTGGCGCAAGCCGATACGCTGGCCAATGCCGCATTGGCTGCCGGGCGCACGGCCCGCCTTGCACCGCTGACGGTTGTGGTGCTGGATGGCGGTGGTCATGTGGTTGTGATCAAGCGCGAGGATAAATCCGGCATTGGGCGCGTTGAGATTGCGACCGGCAAGGCCTGGGGTGCGCTCGGCATGGGCTTTGGCAGCCGCAATCTGGCGGCGCGCGCCGTGAAGATGCCGCAATTTTTTACCTCCGCGGCGGCCGCTTTTGCTGGCCGGATGGTGCCGGTGCCCGGTGGCGTGCTGATCCGCGATGGTGCGGGCGATATTATCGGCGCGGTTGGCATTTCCGGCGATGTTTCGGATCAGGATGAGACTTGTGCGGTAGCCGGAATTAAAGCCACTGGGTTCATTGCCGATCCGGGTGCCGATGCCTGAAGGCTCTGTAATGGCTGTCCTGACGTAGAATCATACGAAATGACGGCCATTGCACCGCGGGTAGCGACGAAGCGGCCAAGAGCTCTCCGAAGGCCCCTCGGTTGCTTGGCATCAGGCGCAATAGCCGCGAAATTGGCTCCAATTTATCAAAGTTCAACCTGACTTATCAGGCTTTCAGGGCTTCAACCCCCGGCAAGGCTTTGCCTTCGAGCCATTCGAGGAAAGCGCCGCCTGCAGTGGAGACGTAGCTGAAGTCATCGGCGACGCCGGCGTGATTGAGCGCAGATACAGTATCGCCACCGCCAGCGACGCTGGTCAAAGTTCCGGCTTTGGTGAGCCGGGCGGCCTCGCGCGCCACCGCCACCGTGCCCTGATCGAACGGGGCCATCTCGAAGGCTCCGAATGGCCCATTCCACACCAGAGTGTGGGCGGTCTTGAGCTTTTCGATGACATGCGCGACACTTTTCGGGCCAATGTCGAGCATCATTTCATCGGCGGCAATGTCGCTGATTGCGGCGACCCGATGGGGTGCCTGTGCCTTGAACTCCTTGGCGAGCACGCCATCCACCGGCAGCACGATTTCGCAGCCAGCGGCTTTGGCCTTGGCCATGATCTCGTTGGCGGTGCCCACCAGATCATGCTCGCAGAGGCTTTTGCCGACCTTGGTGCCGAGCGCCGCCAAAAACGTGTTGGCCATGCCGCCACCAATGATCAGCAGATCGACCTTCTTCACCAGATTGCCGAGAAGGTCGAGCTTGGACGAAACTTTTGCGCCGCCCACCACGGCCGCCACCGGCTTTTTCGGGTGCTCCAGGGCCTTGCCCAAAGCCTCAAGCTCGGCCTGCATGGTGAAGCCCGCATAGGCGGGGAGCAGCCTGGCAATGCCCTCGGTTGAGGCATGGGCACGATGCGCCGTCGAAAAGGCGTCATTGACATAAATGTCGCCGAGCCTCGCCATTTCGGCGGACAGCGCCGGATCATTCTTTTCCTCGCCCTTGTGAAAGCGGGTGTTTTCGAGCAGAAAAACATCGCCGCTTTTCATTTTGGCAATGGCTTCTTCCGCTTGCGGCCCGATGCAATCAGGCGCAAAGGCAACCGGCTTGCCCAGATGCTGCGCCAGCACACCCGCTACCGGGCGCAGCGAATTGGCTTCGTCCGGCCCGCCTTTGGGACGGCCAAAATGCGCCAGCAAAATTACCTTGCCGCCGCGCTCGGCAATGTTTCGCAAGGTCGGCAAAATGCGCTCGATGCGGGTGGCATCGGTCACCTTGCCGTTCTCCATCGGCACATTGAGATCAACACGCACCAGCACGCGCTTGCCCGAAACCTGGGCCTGGTCGAGAGTTTTGAAGGACTTGTTCATGGATGAGATACCTTGATAGGTGCGAAGACAATCCCTGCGCCCGCGCTCCAGGCGGCAACTGGCCGAAGTTTTGGCATTAGCCCATCATGAAGGCCTGTCGCGCTGAAGGCAAAATATAGACATCGCCACCCCCACAAGGCAGACAGTGCGTGTCCGGGAAGCTCCTGATAAAGAGCTCCGCCAGATCAGCAATTTCACCTTTTTCGATGGGCTCGCTCATCGAATTCCTCTCATCCCACCTTGTGCATCGCTACCGCCGTGTCGTTCATGCGGTTGGAGAAGCCCCATTCGTTGTCATACCACGACAGGATACGCACGAAGGTTCCGTCAATCACCTTGGTCTGGTCGAGGTGGAAGATAGAGGAATGCGGATCATGGTTGAAATCCATGGAGACATTGGGCTGATCGGTGAAGCCAAGAATGTTCTTCAGCGGGCCGTTTGCCGCCGCCTTGATGGCATTGTTGATTTCCTCAATGCTGGTCGCGCGCTTGGCGACAAACTTGAAGTCGACAACCGAGACATTGGGCGTCGGCACGCGAATGGACGAGCCATCGAGCTTGCCCTTCAGTTCCGGCAGCACCAGACCCACCGCCTTGGCAGCGCCGGTGCTGGTCGGGATCATCGACAATGCCGCGGCGCGGGCGCGGTAGAGATCCTTGTGCATGGTGTCCAGCGTCGGCTGGTCGCCGGTATAGGAATGGATCGTGGTCATGAAGCCGTGGTCAATGCCAATGGCATTGTGCAGCACATGGGCGACGGGCGCGAGGCAATTGGTGGTGCAGGAGGCATTGGAGACAACAAGGTGATCCTTGGTCAGCTTGTGGTGATTGACACCATAAACCACGGTGAGGTCAGCACCATCGCCGGGGGCAGAAATCAGCACCTTCTTGGCACCCGCTGCCAGATGCGCCGCGGCCTTGTCGCGCGCCGTGAAAATGCCGGTGCATTCGAAGGCAATATCGACGCCAAGCGCCTTGTGTGGCAGCGTCGAGGGGTCTTTGATCGCCGTCACCTTGATCGGCCCGCGCCCGACATTGATGGTGTCGCCTTCAACCGTCACTTTATGGGGAAATCGGCCGTGCACCGAATCAAAACGCAGCAAATGCGCATTGGTTTCGACGGGGCCAAGATCGTTGATGGCGACCACCTCGATATCGGTGCGCCCTGATTCAAGAATCGCGCGCAACACATTGCGGCCAATGCGGCCAAAACCATTGATAGCAACCCGTACAGTCATGGTGTTCTCTCCCTCGAAGACAAAAGCGAAGCCCTGACCTCAGCGCTTCGCAAAATTCTGCACCGCACACCAGACTTATGTGCTGGCGAGCCGTGCTTCGGCCAATGCTGCCACCGCCTCGGGCGTAATGCCGAAATGGTTATAGAGCGCCTTGTAGGGGCCGCTGGCTCCGAAGCCATGCATGCCGACAAAGCCGCCATCCGAGCCGATGATCTCATCCCAGCCCTGGCGGATCGCCGCCTCGACAGCGATTTTCACGGGGGCAGCACCGATCACGCTGGCGCGGTAGGTCTTCGATTGCAGATCGAAAAGATCAATGCTGGGAACCGACACGACGCGGGCAGCAATGCCCTTGGCGGCGAGAAGCTTCTGGGCCTCCACGGCTATCGACACTTCCGAGCCGGATGCAAACAGCGAGACCTGCGCGCGGCCCTCGGCGGGGCGCAGTTCGTAAGCGCCCTTGGCGCAGCGGTTTTCTTCGGCGTATTCATGGCGAAGGCTCGGCAGGTTCTGCCGCGTCAAGGCCAGAATGCTGGGGTTTTTACGGTGCTGCAGCGCGAGTTGCCAGCACTCCAGCGTTTCGGTGGCATCTGCCGGGCGCAGCACCAGCATGTTGGGGATGGCCCGCAATGACGCCAGATGCTCAACCGGTTGATGGGTGGGGCCATCTTCGCCAAGACCGATGGAATCATGGGTGAAGAGCTCAATCGAGCCCAAATCCATCAAGGCCGAGAGCCGCAGCGCGGGGCGGCAATAATCGGCAAAGGCCATGAAGGTTGCGCCTGAGGCAATAAAGCCGCCATGCAGGTTCATGCCATTGATTGCTGCCGCCATGCCATGCTCGCGGATGCCCCAATGCACGAAACGTCCGAGATAGTGGCCAGGCAAAATCGCCGGGGTCGCGGCGACCATATTATTGGTCGAGCCGGTGAGATCAGCCGAACCGGTGATGAGTTCCGGCACGGCGGGGGCCAACACTTTCAAACATGCTTCAGAGGCCTTGCGCGTGGCGATGTCGGCGCGCTCGCCAGCGAGGCGGCGCTTTTCAGCGGCGACGGCCGCAGCCAATCCAGCGGGCATCTCGCCTTTTAGCCGACGCTCGAATTCGGCGCGTATGGCTGGATCCATGGCGGCGAGCCTGACTTTCCAGTCTTTCTGCAAGCGCTTGCCGCGCGCGCCTGTGCGTTTCCATGCAGCGGCGACAAATTCGGGAATTTCGAACGGCGGCCAGGGCCAGCCCAGCGCGAGGCGGGCACCGGCGATTTCCTCTGCGCCCAATGCCTCGCCATGCGCCTTGCTAGTGCCCGCCCGCTTCGGCGCGCCAAAGCCTATGGTGGTCTTGCAGGCAATCAGCGTGGGGCGATCCGAGTTCTGAGCCTTTTTGATGGCCCGCAGAATCACCCTTTCGTCGTGGCCATCAATGCGCGAGGCGTTCCAGCCACAGGCCCTGAAGCGCATCACCTGATCGACCGAATCGGCCATCGACAGCGGCCCATCAATGGAGATGCCATTGTCATCGAACAGCACAATCAGCCGGTTGAGCTTCAAATGGCCGGCGATGGCGATAGCCTCCTGCGAAACGCCTTCCATCAGATCGCCATCGGAGGCGAGCACATAAGTGTGATGGTCGACAATCTCGCCGAACTCGGCATGGAGCATCCGTTCGGCCAGCGCCATGCCCACCGAGGTCGCAAGGCCCTGCCCGAGCGGGCCCGTGGTCATTTCGACACCGGGGGTGTGATGCACTTCCGGATGTCCGGGAGTGAGCGAGCCAAGCTGGCGGAAATTCTGCAACTGGGCCACGGTCATCTGCTTCACCCCCGTCAGGTGCAGCAGCGCATAAAGCAACATCGAGCCATGGCCGGCAGACAGCACGAAGCGATCACGGTCAGGCCAATGGGGATCGGCGGGGTTGAATTTCAGAATTTTGCTGAATAGCACAGTCGCGACATCCGCCGCACCCATCGGCAGGCCGGGATGGCCCGATTTTGCCTTCTCAACACTGTCCATCGCCAAAGCCCGGATGGCGTTGGCCATATCGTTATGGCTGGCGCGCGCGGTTGGCTTGTGCTGATCCATTAAATCCACCCCTGTTTTGATTTTTGACAACCGTCTCTCGTTCTTTAGTTAAAGGAATTGCGCCAGCCTGAAAAGGGCGGCGCTCTGACGCATCCCAAATTCATGTTCCGACAAAATCCTGTCCTCAACAAAATCTTGCATGCCGCTGATTGACAAATTATCGAACAACAAGCTCTACTTGCCCGCATGACGTGCGATTGTGCTTGAAGCCATGGCTTTACCCGCTACCCTCCAGAGTATTTTAGCGCGCCTCAATGCTGCGGTCGATCAGCTTGAAGCGGCAGCGGAACGCCGGGCTGACAGTGATGCTGCCCACGCCAACCTTGATGAGGAGCTGGCTATTTTGCAGGATGACCGCGCCAGGCTCGCCGTCGATCTTGACAGCGCGCTGGCACGAAGCCGACATTTGTCATCGACCAACGATGACGTCGCCGCAAGGCTTCGTGATCTTGGGACGTCAGTGCGTGGCGTTATTGATAGTATTGCGTCTTCCAGTGCTGTAAACGAGGAGTCGTAACGTGTCACAAGTCACAGTAACCATTGCTGGCAAAGTCTATCGCATGGCTTGCGGAGACGGCGAAGAACGCCACCTCGAAAATCTTGCGAAGATCGTTGATGCCAAAATCACCGAAATTCACAGTTCATTTGGCGAGATTGGCGACCAGCGCATCATCGTCATGGCCTCATTGATGTTTGCCGATGAACTTGCCGATGCGCGACGCCGCATTGCTGAGCTTGAGGTTGATCTGGTCAACCAGCAGCATCTCTCGGCGGGCGCCCATGTGCAGGGTGATTCGGTTTCGCGTGAAGTCGGCGAGGCGCTCAGCGGGATCGCAACCCGTATCGAGGCGGTAACACACCGCATGAACGGCGCGCGCATCTGAGCGCGGCGAGCCAGCCCATCGCGCCGACCGATTGATTTTCTGCTAGACTTTAGTTGCGGCAGGCCCTTATGACAGCCGTGTGCGTTGCAGCACGCCGGGATGGGCCGCCATGAATTTTGCTGAACCTGCCGACAAGGATATGCCGCTGCGCGAAGACATTCGCTTGCTGGGGCGGTTGCTCGGCGACACCATCCGCGAGCAGGAAGGCGATAGAGTGTTTGAACTGGTGGAAAGCATCCGCCAGCATTCCATCGCCTTTCACCGCCATGGCGAGACCGATGCGGCGCGCCGGGCGCTCGAGACGCTGATGAACAGCCTGTCGCCGGTCGAAACCACCCAAATCGTGCGGGCTTTCAGCTATTTTTCGCATCTGGCCAATATTGCCGAGGATTTGCACCATATCCGCCGCACCCGAGCGCACGCGATGGCGGGATCGCAGCCCCGGCGCGGGACGATGGCAAGCTCACTGGCGCGCGCGCGCGATGCCGGGGTCAAGCCGGAAGCGATCAGGAATTTCTTTGACCACGCACTGATCAGTCCGGTCTTGACCGCGCACCCGACCGAAGTGCGGCGCAAAAGCACCATTGATCGCGAGAATTCGATTGCCGCTTTGCTGACGCGGCGCGATTCCGGGTTGCTGACACCCGAAGAAAACGATGAGGCGGAAGCGGCGCTGCGCCGCGAAATCCTCACCCTCTGGCAGACCAGCTTGCTGCGCCGCAACAGGTTAAGCGTGCTTGATGAAGTCGCCAACGGGCTTTCCTATTATGATTACACGTTTCTACGTGAATTACCCCGCCTTTACGGCACGCTGGAAGACCAGGTTTCGGCCCTGACGCCGGGACATTCTGCCACCCTCCCCGCGTTTCTGGTAACCGGCAGCTGGATTGGTGGTGACCGCGACGGCAATCCCTTCGTCACGGCGGAGGTGCTGGTGCGAACGCTTCGCATGCAGGCGGCGCGGGCCATCGGCTATTATCTTGAAGAGGTTCATCTGCTCGGCAGCGAACTATCACTGGGCCTGCGGGTCGTCACGGTCACTGAGCCCCTGCGGGCCTTGGCCGATGCTTCACCCGATACATCCGCCCATCGTGCGGATGAACCCTATCGCCGGGCGCTTTCCGGGATTTATGCCCGCCTGGCGGCGACAGTGCAGGCGCTGAACCTGTCAGTGGCGCTGGCGCATCCACCGGTCGGCCAGGCACCGCCCTACCAAAGCCCGGCAGAATTGCGGCAGGACTTCGATGTCATCGACCAATCGCTTTGCGGGCACGGCAGCCACATTCTGGCGCGCGGGCGGTTGCGCAGCCTGCGCCGCGCGGTCGAGGTGTTCGGGTTTCATCTGGCCCGACTTGACCTGCGGCAGAATTCCGATGTGCATGAGCGGGTGATTGCCGAACTGCTGGAGATGGCCAATCCCGGAACGCGCTATCTGACGCTGAACGAGGGCCAGCGCGTTGCTACGCTGGCGGATGAATTGCTGACACGCCGCCCGCTGGTGTCCCCTTTCGCGCACTATGGCGAGGAAACGCGCGATGAACTGGCGATTTTCCGCGAGGCGGAGCGCGCCAAGGCGCTTTACGGTGAAGGCGCTATTGAAAATTGCATTATTTCCAAAGCTGACAGCGTGTCGGATTTGCTGGAATGCGCCCTGCTGCTGAAGGAAGCCGGACTGATCTCGCCGGATGGCGAGGCCCGCGTCCGCGTGGTGCCGCTGTTTGAAACCATTGCTGATTTGCGCCATGCCGCGACCATCATGGAAGCGGCCTTCAATCTGCCCGCCTATATGCGCCTTGTACGCGCCATGGGCGGCGTGCAGGAAATCATGCTTGGCTATTCCGACAGCAACAAGGATGGTGGCTTTGTCACCTCAGGCTGGGAGCTTTACAAGGCCGAAATCGAATTGGTGAAGGTGTTTCGCCGCCACAAGGTCGATATCCGGCTGTTTCATGGCCGGGGCGGCTCCGTGGGGCGCGGCGGTGGCCCCAGCTTTGAGGCGATTCTGGCGCAGCCGGGCGGCGCGGTGCACGGGCAAATTCGCGTCACCGAACAGGGCGAAATCATCGCCTCGAAATATCTCAACGCCGAGGTTGGCCGCCGCAATCTCGAAGTGCTGGCGGCAGCGACGCTGGAGGCGAGCCTGCTCAACCCCGATGAGGCCGCCCCCGACCCGCATTATCTCGCCGCCATGGAGGAAATTTCCAGCCTGGCTTTCAGCGCCTATCGCGGGCTGGTTTATGAGACGCCGGGTTTTGAAGATTATTTCTGGTCGGCAACTGTCATTGCCGAAATCGCCACGCTCAATATTGGATCGCGCCCCGCCTCGCGCAAGAAGAACCGCGCCATCGAGGATTTGCGGGCTATTCCCTGGGTATTTTCCTGGGCGCAATGCCGCCTGATGCTGCCGGGCTGGTATGGTTTTGGCACGGCGATCAAGGCTTACCGCGCTGCCCATCCCGCCACCGCCGATGCCACGCTGCGCGCCATGGCGCGCGACTGGCCGTTTTTCCAGACGACGCTCTCCAACATGGACATGGTGCTGGCGAAAAGCTCGATTGCCATTGCCTCGCGCTATGCCGATCTGGTGGCGGACGAAGCGTTGCGCACCCGCATTTTCGGCCGTCTGAAACAGGAATGGGCCGACAGTATCGAGGCGCTCAATGCCATTCTTGGCCAGCAGCAGTTGCTGGCGCAGAACCCGCTGCTGGCGCGCTCGATCCGCAATCGTTTCCCGTATCTTGATCCGCTCAACCATGTGCAGATAGAACTGATGCGCAAGACCCGCGATGCCAGCGCCGATGACCGCGCGCTGCGCTCAATCCAGATCACAATCAATGGTATTTCGGCGGGGTTGCGCAACAGCGGATGAGGCCAACTGGCCGTAAACCAGACACAAGGGATATGGCGAGCTTTCACACCCTGCCACCCGAAGGGGGCAGCTTTGAAAGAATGACGGCGGCGCCATTACGACACAGTTGAAATACGCGGCGCTACCGCTCGCCCTGCGCCTCGCGGCGGATGCGGTCGAGTTCTTCGGCATAGCGGCGCAGGGTGTGGGCTTCGGTCAGGACGCCGACAACACGGCGGGACGCCGTGGTATCGAGCACCGCCAGTTCTTCGGCTTCGAATTTGTCGAAAGATTGCACCGCCTGCTTGGCGTTCATTTCGGGCAGCAGGAATTCATTGCGATAGCGCATGACATCGCCGACAAGCATATCGGGGTGCTGGTCGAGCTCGGCAGCATGGGCCTCGCTGACCAGAATCAGCCCGACGTAGCGATCCTCATTGTCGATCACCACAAAGCGCTGCGCCGACCCTGGTGGATGGTCGGCCCGGAACTCGGCCAGCGACAGGTCGTGGTGCACCGATTTCACCCCAAGGCGCATCAGCTTTTTCACCGTCAAATCACGGATCAGCCCGACATCATGGGCGCTGCGGATGTTCTCGCCACGCAGGTGGAAACGCCATGTCGCGAAGGAATAGCCGAACACCTGGCGTGACAGCATGGCCGAGGCGAGCACGCCGGTGACGACAAGGCCGGTGATTCGAAAATCTCCGGTCATTTCCAGCGCGAGGAAGGTCATGGTCATCGGCCCGCCGATGATCGACACCGCCATCGCGCTCATGCCGATGATGGCGTAGAGTGCCAGCGAGAGGTGCATGGCGGGAAACAGCGCCAAAATGGCCATGCCAAAGATTTTGCCGAGCAAGGTGCCCATGAACAACGAGGCGAAAAACAGGCCCCCGCGAAAACCCGTGCCAATCGACACAGCAGCGGCCAGAATTTTCAGGATCAACACACCGGAGAGTTGCAATCCGCCGCTCTGATCGCTCACCACGAGGTGCATCGCGCCATGGCCGGCTGAAAGCACTTGCGGCGACAGCAGGGCCGCGAGGCCAACAAAAATGCCGCCAATCACCGGCCGGACCGGGCCGGGAATTTTGCTCCTGCCGGTCATTTGCTCAATAGTGGTGACGGTTTGCATCACCAGAATGCCCATGCCGCCCGCTACCAGGCCCAGCAGCAGCGCCATGGGATAGGTGCCATCCAAATGCGCCCCAGGCTGTTGCACGGCAATGATGGGCAGCGTGCCGATCAAATTCTTGGCGATGGCGTTGGCCACATAGGACGCCGCAACAACCGGCATCAGGGAACTGAGCGAATAGGAACCGATGATGAGCTCGATCCCATAAAACGCGCCCGCCAATGGCGCATTGAAGGCGGCACCGATCGCTGCCCCGGCACCGCAGCCGACCAGTGTGCGCAAGTCAGAGCGGCGCAACTGCAGCAAACGCCCCAGCCATGAGGCGATGCCCGCGCCCGCCTGCGAATAGCCTGCCTCAACGCCGATGGAAGCCCCAAAACCGTTGGAGATGATGTTTTGACCGACGACGGTCAGGGTGTCGCGCACGGAAAGTCGGCCGCCATGCAGCGCGTTGGCCTCAATCGGGTCGGAAGGCGAGCGGTTGACCCACGGTTTGATGACCCGATTGAACAGCCCGAGCAGCACCGCGCCCGCCGCCGGCGCAACAAACATCACCCATGTCGACGCGCCGGTATAGGCGCTGAGTTTCTGGCCAGGGGCGAGATCAAACAGGTTCTGGTGCAACCATTGTGTCGCCACGGATATCGCCGTAACGCCGAGCCCCGCCAGCACGCCGCTGGCCAGCGCCAGCACGAAGAAGCCAAATTCGCTGCCGCGCACGAAAGCGCGAAGGCGTTCTGGAGCGCGCAGCCGCGACCCCAGCGCCAATGCGGGGAGTGGCAGAACGCGCGGGAGAGTAATCCGCATGGCGTTAACCCAAAATGGCTTCTCGCCATGGTGCCCGTGCACCACAGCGGAACGATCACCGATCCTTGTTTCTACTCAGAAAGTCACATCAGATTGGTTAAAGCGCATCATCCGCAGCGCTGCTGACGCAACACCGCCCGCTGATACACGAACTTTGCAGCCCCTCGCACGCTGAATCAGGCCTCGGCGCGTGCGAAAAATGCTTTTACTTTCTTGACCTTCGTTGACATCCGATGACGGCGACGCTCGAAATCGGCGACGCGCTGGCTGGTGACCCAATTGAGTTGCAGGGCGCGGCGCGGCCCGGAAAACGGCTTGTGGCCATGCCAGGAATGATCCGACCGCTTGAAAGCGAGCAATGTCCCGCCAAAGGGTGGCACTTCCACCGCATAATTTTCAAGATCCGTGCCATTGCGCAGCAGACGCAAACGACCCACATCGCTTTCCCAGCGCTCATTGAGATAGAGCAGCACGGTGATCAGCTTGGTTTCGCTGTCGGTGTGAATTTCGCCGTCTTTTTCGCGGGTGAACCCGCGCACGGTATACATGGTCGGGCGGTCGGTCAGATCGATGTTGAATTTCTGCTCGATCAGCTTTTCGAACTGCGGGCTCAAGAGGTCGTCTATCACCGCCTTGAAGCGGCCTTTGATCTGCAGTTCGGTTGGGGGATGCGAGCCGGGACCGGGCAGTGCAGGAAAATCAGCGGCAATGCCAGCAAGCTCGGCCTCGGGCACAAAGCCAGGAACAACCAGATGCTCGTAGGGATCAAGAGCAAGGGGCGTAGCTGAGAGAGCGGCAAAATCAAGCATGGCGATAACCTGAACCTGGTGGCGGGGGCGAATGCGTCTCGCGACGCCCCGTATTAGCACCATCGCGCGGCTTTGACAGCGCAAAACCACTGCGACAAAATGTTAGGCGCGTGCCAAAGCTGCGTCAACAGGAAAAGCTAATATACGAAGAGCTGGCGGGCTGCTCATGCACAGCCCGCCGTTGCGCCCCAGCTTTGAGCGGCTTCCTCAATTGAAGGTGTAGGAAGCTCCAGCCACCACGCCAATGTCTTTGGTGATGGTCGCGGGCGCGAAAGATGCCGAGAGGTTATAGCGCCAGTGATTATCGTCCGAAGTATGGCCAAGACCGAAGGCCATGCCTACTTTGCCATGATAATAGGAGGTTGCGCCCGCCATTGAGGTTTTGCCTTCCTGATCATTGTAGCGCAGGCCGGTTGCAGCCAGCGCGATGGCCGTGCCTGTATCCGCCGAACCCTGAACCGCGCTGATGCGGTTGTCGAGGCGGGCAACCTGCGTGTTGGTGAAGCTCTGCAGATTGTTCAACTGGCCCATATTGACAGCATCGGTGGCATTGACGCCCGCCGCGACATTCTGGATGGTCACAGGTGCGGCAGCATTGCCGCCAAGCAGGGTCATCGTATTGGCCCGCGCGCCGGTGCTGGTTGTGTCATATTGCACGCTGTTGGTGGCCAAGGCCGACACGACCTGCAACTGACTGTAATTCACGGCATCATTTGCAGCTGCGCCGTTGCCGACATTGTGGATGACAACAGGCCCGCCCGCCGATGACGCCAGATTGATCTGGGATATCGTGTTGCCAGCGCCGTTGCGGGCATATTCGACCGCGTTCGTGTTGGTATAGGCTTGCGCCGCCGCCGTGGCCGCCGCGGCTTGCGTGTCAGTGTAGCTCTTGGCCGCTGCCAGGCTGGTGCTGGAAGTGCTGTTGGCATAATTCTGCAAGGCAGCGGTTGCCGAATATAGTTCAGAGCCATTCACGGCATCGGTCGAGGTGGCGGTAATCTGCCCTGCGGCAACATTGGTGATAGTGCGCTCACTGCCGACCGCGCCGACGCTGACCGTGCTGGTGGGCGTCGTGCCGGCAAAGCCGCCGAACGTCGTCGTACCGACTATTGCACTTGTGGTGGCCACGGCGGCTGCCGTCACTGAATTGGCACCCAGCGCCACATCATGGGCATTGGTGGCGACCGATCCCGACCCCAGCGCCAGTGCGCCTGCCGCCATGGCGTTGGCCGTATCACCCAATGCCACAGCCCCCGCGGCGGCTGCCGTCGAAGCATTGCCGAGCGCCACCGAACCCTGGCCGGTCGCGGTATTGTTATTGCCGAGCGCCACCGCACCGGTGCCGGATGCAGTGTTGGGATCGCCTATCGCCACGGCACCAGCGCCGCTGGCGACATTGCCTGCACCAATTGATACTGCCGAGCCGATGCCTGTCACACCCGTCGCCTGCGCACCGGTGCCGATGGCCACATCATTGGTGCTGGTTGTATTGGCGTTGAGGCCGATGGAAACTGACGCATTGCCCGCTGCGCTGCTGACCGGGCCAACCGCAATTGCATTCGACCCCACTGGCGCCGAATCGGCCAGGGTTGAATTGGCGTGGAAATATTTGATACCTGCCCCACTCACTGAAGTATTCAGGGCCGCCAGCGCCCCACCGATATTGCTGAAGGTGCTTGCGCCAACTGTATAATTTGGCGCTGTTGTCACTCCCGTCAGCGGATTATAGGTCGAGCCGCCACCCAGACTGGCGGCCAGGGAGGCCCCCTGCGTCGCCATGATCTGATTGGTCGCAAACAACTGGCTGCCATTGACCGCATCGGTTGACGTTGCCGTCAGGCTGCCTGGCGCGACGTTGGAGAGGGTCACCGGGCCTGCGGCGGCACCGACCAGCGTCATGTTCTGCGAGGGGGTGAGGCCGTTCGGCGTTGTCGTCGCGGCGCTGGTCGAATATTGCACCGGTGCACCGGTCTGCAAATCGGCCAGAGCTGCGGCGACATTGGTCGCGGTCTTGCCGCCAACATTGTAGCTTGGCGCGGTCACCGTGCCGTTGGGCGCAACCGCCGCACCGCCGCCAAGCGCGGTAGCCAGGCCCGCGCCCTGCGTCTGGGCTGCCGTATCGAGCGCCGCCAAAGCTGCGCCGACATTGTTCTGCGCCCCGCCTGCCACGGTATAAGCCGGTGCCGAAACCGCGCCGGTCAGCGGGTTATAGGCCGAGCCACCACCCAGCCCGGAGGCCGTCGCGGTGCCGAGCGTGTTGACGCCGGTTTCAAGCCCGAACAATTGCGAGCCATTGATGGCATCGGTCGAGGCAGATGAAATCACCCCCGCCGCCACATTCTGAACCTGCCGTTCCTTGCCCGCCGAGCCCACAGAGACAACGCCATTGGCTGCCACCGCAAGACCTGCTGCCGTCGTGCCATAGAGCCCGGTTGTGCCGGTGTCCGGCGCTGCCGTCACCGAAGCCGCGCCAAGCGCCACATCATTGGCATTGGTGGCGACTGATTTGGAACCGATCGCCAGCCCGTCCGCTGCCGCAGCGCTCGCCACCGGGCCAATCGCCACGCTGTCGGTGCCCACCGCCGTCGAATCCGCCAGCACTGAATTGGCGTGGAAATATTTCGAGGTCGCGCCACCGGTCGCCAGTGCCGTCAAAGCGGCACCGACATTGTTGTAGTTCGCGCCAGCAATCGTGTAATCCGGAGCCGAAACTGCACCGGTCAGCGGATTATAGGCCGAACCGCCACCCAGATTGGTAGCACTCGATGCGCCTTGCGCGGCGGCAATCTGATTGGTCGCAAACAACTGGCTACCATTGACAGCATCGGTTGACGTCGCCGTCAGGCTGCCTGGCGCGACGTTGGAGAGGGTCACCGGGCCTGCGGCGGCAC
>VFSW01006041.1_pt1 | contig 17835 bp, 20 predicted proteins | sample 5358111 | NCBI WGS metagenome assembly VFSW01 (sample SAMN11554181, study PRJNA540505) | mine drainage metagenome | isolation source: sediment from site ElyBrook_90M | place: USA: Ely Copper Mine, Vershire, VT | collected 2017
TGGTATGAGTGGCGGCCTCGAGCGCGCCGCTCCGCCACCAGCCGATGGTGCCGGCATAGGCGGCCGGCACTCCGAGCCGCTCGAGCGCCTGCGCAAGCAGGTAGGCGCAGGTGGTCTTGCCGTTGGTTCCGGTGATCCCGGTGATCCGCAACCGCGAGGACGGTCGATCGAAAAAGCGATCGGCTATCCGGCCGACCAGCGCGCTCAAGCCCGCCACCGGCGCCGCGACCACGCCGGCGCCCAGCTCGGGCGCGGACACCGGTGCCTGCGCATCCGGCTCCCACAACACGACGCTCGCGCCGCGCGCCACCGCCTCGGCGGCATGCGCAAGGCCGTGCGAACGCCGGCCGCGCAGCGCGAGGAACATGCCCCCGGGAGACGCCTGTCGGCTGTCGAGCGTCAGCTCGAGGACGCGCGGATCGCTCGCCGGCGGTGCCGCGATCCCCTCGAGCAGTCGGTGCAGCGCGATGCTCATGGATTCTCGCTGACCTGAACCAGCGCCGCCGCCGGTACGTTCTGCAGATCGTCCGGCGGCACATCGAGCAGACGCAGCGTTCCGGACATCACATTGGCGAACACCGGCGCGGCGACAGTGCCGCCCTGGGCCAATGTGCCACCGTCGTGCAGATCCCGGCTCGGCTCGTCGATCACCACCACCGTGGCCAGTTTCGGGTGCGAGGCCGGCACCAAGCCGGCGAACACCGCCATGATCCGGTCGGTGGAATAGCCGCCCTCGATCGATTTGAACGCGGTGCCGGTCTTTCCGGACACCCGGTAGCCGACCAGCGAGGCGCGGGTCGCGGTTCCGCCCTTGGCGATCACCTGCTCCATCAATTGCACCAGCGCACCTGCGACCTTGGGATCTAGCACCCGCTCGCCGGGCACCGGCCCCGTGACCCGCTCGAAGGTGATGGGCCGGCGAATCCCGCCCGCGCCGATGGTCGCGTAGGCATGGGCCAGCTGCAGCGGAGTCACCGACAGGCCGTAGCCGTGCGAAAGGGTGGCGATGCCGATCGGGCGCCAGTGCGTGTAGTTGCTCAGCATCCCGGCCGATTCACCCGGGTAGCCGCTTCCCGTGACCTGGCCGAGCCCGAGAGCGGTGAGCGTCGACCAGATCTGCTCGGGCCTGAGCGAGAGCGCGACCTTCGCGGTGCCGACGTTGCTCGACTTGGCGAGGATGGTCGCGAGATCGACCACCCCGAGATCGTGCTCGTCCTCGAACACCTTGTTGGCGACCTTCAAGAAACCCGGAGAAGTGTCGACCACGCTGTCCGCACGGTACTGACCGGAGGCGAGCGCGGCCGCCATGATGAACGGCTTGATGCTCGAGCCGGGCTCGAAGATGTCGGTCGCGGCGCGATTGCGGTACAGGCCGGGCTTGAGCTGCTCGCGGTCGTTCGGGTTGTACGAGGGCTGGTTGACCATCGCCAGCACCTCGCCGGTGTCGACGTCCACCACGATCACCGTACCGGCGCGCGCACGGTACTCCTGCATCGCCGACTTCAATTCCCGGTACGCGAGATACTGGATGCGCAGATCGATGCTGGTCGCCAGATCGCGCCCGGGGCGCGGAGCGCGGATGCTCTCGACGTTCTCGACATAGCGGCCGTACAGGTCCTGGATCACCCGCTTCGCGCCATCCTCGCCGTTCAGCATCTGATCGAAGCCGAGCTCGAGACCTTCCTGGCCGCGGTCGTCGATCGTGGTGAAACCGACCACGTGCGCGGCCACCTCGCCGGCCGGGTAGTAGCGCCGGTACTCGCGCAGCAGATTCACCCCCGGAATGCCCAGCGCCCTTACCCGCGCGGCCTGCTCGGGCGGCAGGTGCCGCACCAGGTAGAGAAATTCCCGGTCCAGATTGCTGGTGACCCGCCGCGCGAGCTGCTGCGGGTCCTCCTGCAGCGCCGCGGCGAGCTTCGGCAGCTGATCGATGTTGTCGTCGATCTCCTGGGGATTTACCCAGACGCTGTCGACCGGCGTCGAGATGGCGAGCGGTTCGCCGGAGCGGTCGGTGATCGCGCCGCGATGCGCCGCGATCTTCGCCACCCGCATGCTGCGCTCGTCGCCCTGGCGCGCGAGGAACCCGTGATCGATGAGCTGCAATTCCACGGCGCGCGCCGCGAGACCGAGCGCCCCCAGGGTCACGCAGCCGAGAACCAGCGCCGAGCGCCAGCGATGCGTCTTCGCCTGCTCGCCGGTCCCGCTCGATTTGAATTTCACGGCCTGACGATCCTCACGTCGCGCATTTGCGGCAGATTCATCTGCAGCTTGGCGTTCGCGACGCGCTCGACGAAGGCATGCGAGGACCAATAGCTCTGCTCGAGCTGCAGGCGGCCCCAGTCCATCTCGAGCGAATCGCGCTCCGCATCGAGCTTCTCGAGTCGCACGAACAGATCGCGCGCCTCGTGGCGCGCATAGATCACCCGGACCGCGGAGCCGAGCACCGCGAACCACAGCAGCGGCAGCAGCAGCGGCAGGAACTTGCGCAATTTCACGGCGATCCCTCCAGGCGCTCGGCGATGCGCAGGCGCGCGCTGCGCGCGCGCGGATTGCGCGCGACCACCACCAAGCTCGGGGAGGCCCACCAGCCCCCCCGCGCCAGCCGGGGCCGCGCCCGCGGCGGTATCTCCCGCCCGCCCGCGCACCTCGGGTCGACGCTCGCATGGGTGCGCATGAAGTGCTTGACCATGCGGTCCTCGAGCGAATGGAAACTGATCACGGCGAGCCGGCCGCGCGGCGCCAGATGCGCGAGCGCGGCCGCGAGCCCCGCCGCGAGCTCCTCCAGCTCGCGATTCACGCGGATGCGCAGCGCCTGAAAAACCCGGGTGGCCGGATGCTTGTTGCGCTCCCGGGACGGGACCACCCGCGCGATCAGCGCGGCGAGGTCCTCGGTGCGGGTGAACGGCCGCGACTCGCGATCGGCGACGATGGCGCGGGCGATGCGCGCCGCGAACCGCTCCTCGCCGAAATCCCGGAAGACGCGCGTCAGCTCGTCGCGCGAGGCCCCGTTCACGACGTCCGCCGCGCTCACGCCCTCCTCGAGGTTCATGCGCATGTCGAGCGGTCCGTCCTGCATGAAGCTGAAACCGCGAGCGGGATCGTCGAGCTGCGGCGACGAGACGCCGAGATCGAACAGGATGCCGTCGAGCTTGCGGCCGGGAAGCGCCGCGTCGGCGCATTTGGCCAGGGCCGAGAACGGCGCCTGCAGCACCGCCACTCGGGGGTCGGCGGCGAAGCGGGAGATGGCGACGCCGACGGCCGCGCCATCGCGGTCGATGCACAAAAGTCGACCGTCCACCGAAAGGTTCTGCAAAATCGCGCCCGCATGTCCGCCCCGCCCGAAGGTGGCGTCCAGATAGGCGCCGCCCTCGCGAATATTCAACCCCGCCAGCACCTCGCGTAGGAGTACCGGCGTGTGAGCTCCCGCACTGTCCGCCACGAGCGCGGCGACTACAGCGACAACGTCTCGAGCTCCGCCGGCAAGTCGGTCGCGGCCTCCTCGCCGGCCAGCCACTCGTCGCGGCGCTCGTTCCATCGCGCTTCGTCCCACAGCTCGACGCGCACGCCCTGGCCGGTCAACGTTGCATCCCGAGTGAGCAACGCGAACTCGCGCAGTTTCGGCGGCAGGAGCAATCGTCCGTGTCCGTCGAGTTCCAAATCGGTGGCGTGGCCGACCATCAGCCGCTGCAGGCGTCGCGCCTGCGGATTCAAGGTCGGCAGCCGCATCAACTTGCGCTCGATCTCGTCCCAATCGGGCAGCGGATACAGCAGCAGGCACTGGTCCTTGTCGACCGTGATCACCAATTTGCCGCCGCAACGCTCTTGCAGCCGCTCCCGATACCGGGTGGGCATCACCAGCCGGCCTTTGGCATCGAGAGTCAGTTTGTTGGCGCCTCGAAACATGCCTCGGGTGGGTCGTTAGACCCATTCTCTCCCACTTTTTCCCACCAAGCACCACTATAGGGAGCCGACCGGCGGACTGTCAACGTCTTAAGTTAAAAAAAACCCGCGACAACAGAGACTTAGGTCACATTCCGGCGGCGCACGACGCTTCGGCGCTCGGATTGAGCTGAATCAATCTGTTACGAGGTATTTCTCACTGACGATCGACGCTGGTGGTCGACGGATGCCGTGAGCTTCAGGCCGGTTGGCCCCGCGAGTGGCGCGGCGGGCCGATCTCGTCGCGCCCGCGCAAAAAAAGGAGTCGGCCGGTAAGCCGGGTTCTGTCGTGGACAGTCATTCCTCTAAGGCCGCGCGTCGCCACGCAGCTCAAGCGACCTACCCGGAAGCCCATGTGGGCCACATGTCGCGGCCATGGGCGCCGCTCGCTTCCCTATTTGGTCTTGCTCCCGGTGGGGTTTGCCGTGCCACGGATGTTGCCACCCGCGCGGTGCGCTCTTACCGCACCATTTCACCCTTGCCAGCTCCGCTTGCGCGGCGCTTCGGCGGTATCTTTCTGTTGCACTTTCCGTGGGCTCACGCCCCCCAGGCGTTACCTGGCACCGCGCCCGATGGAGCCCGGACTTTCCTCGGTGCACGCAAGCGCACACCGCGACTGTCTGGCCGACTCCAGGTGCGCACCATACGCACTCCGGTCAAGGATAGCGAGGCCGTTGCAGCACGAGCGCCTGGCGATACGCCGCGTTGTCGCGCGCGCCGGTGATCCGTGCCGCGAGCTGCGCGGCCTGCTTCACCGGCAGTTCCCGCAGGAGTACCGCGAGTACCCGGCGCAATTCGCGCTCCTCGGCGGCCGCCTCGACCGGCGGGGCGCCCGCGATCACCACCACGAGTTCGCCGCGCGCGAAATCGCGCTCCGCGCCCGCGCGCCGCGCGAGCTCGGCGAGCGGGCCGCGGTACAGGGATTCGTGCAGCTTGGTGATCTCGCGCGCCACGGCCGCCGGCCTGCTCGCGCCGAACACCTGCGCGCAGTCCTCGAGCATCTGCGCGACCCGATGGGGCGCCTCGTAGAAAACCAGGGTGCGCGGCTCCTCTTTGAGCGCCTCGAGACGGGCTCGCCGGGCGGCGGCCCGCTGCGGCGCGAAGCCCTCGAAGCAGAATCGGTCCGTGGGCAGTCCCGCGATCGACAGCGCCGCGATCGCGGCACACGGACCCGGGACCGCCAGCACCGCGCCGCCGGCCTCCAGCGCGGCGCGCACCAGCGCGCCGCCGGGGTCGCTGCTCGCCGGCGTGCCGGCGTCGCTCACCAGTGCGACTTGCGCCCCCTGCCTCATGTTCTGCACCAGGTCCCGCACCCGGCCTGCGTCGCTATGTTCGTGCAAGGACACGAGCGTCGCCGTGACCGCGAAATGCGCGAGCAGGCGGCCGGTGTGGCGGGTATCCTCCGCGGCGACCAGATTCGCGGATCGCAAAGTCTCGAGCGCCCGCGGCGCGAGATCGCCGAGATTGCCGATCGGCGTCGCCAGCACGTACAACCGCCCGGCAGATGGGTTTGTCACTATAATTTCGTCCTGTTCGACCCGGCAGGGCCGTCCCCAAGGAAGCCCCAGGTTATGGCAGCGATCTTTCGACGTCCACGCCCGGCAGCCGGCGCGCTGCTCGCGCTCGCCCTGGCGACGGGCGCTTGCAGCCTGGTCGGGCCCGTGTCGGGGCGCGTGACCGCCCCCTCGGCGACCCAGGCGCAGGCCGACGCGCTCGCCGTCGCCGGCAAGCATGCCGAGGCCGCTCGCGCCTACGAGAGCCTCGCCGCCCGGGGCGGCGCGGAGCGGGACGAACTGCTCCTGCTCGGTGCCGAGCAATGGGTGGCCGCCGGCAACCCGGGGGCCGCGAAGCAGGCCTTCGCATCGGTTACGCCGGGCGCACGGACTCGGTATGCGGCCTCGTACGCGCTGGTCGGCGCCGAGATCGCCCTCGCCGAGGGTGATGCGGTGGGCGCGATCCGCGACCTCGATGCCATCCCCGTGCCCACCAGTGCCAATCTGGCGCAAAACTACTGGTGGATCCGCGGGCGAAGCGCGTTCCTGCTCGGCCGCCCGGTCGAAGGCACGCGTGCGCTGGTGGAGCGCGAGCGTTGGCTCACCGACCCCACCGCGGTGCACGCCAATCGCGAGGAGATCTACGCGCGGGTGCGCGCCGCCGCGGAGCGCGGCGTTTCGCTCAAGGCGCCGGCGAAGACCGATCCCGTGGTCATCGGCTGGTTGCAGCTCGGGCCGGTGGCGGCGGAACTGGCGCGCAATCCCATGCACGCGGCGGCGGCGCTCGCCGAGTGGCGGCGGAGCTTCCCGCAGCACCCGGCCAACGGCGGCGTGCTCGCGCTCGCGCAGGACCAGCTCGCGGTGGCCACCGAATTCCCGGAGCAGATCGCGCTGCTGCTGCCGCTCTCGGGCCGCGCGGAGGCGGTCGGCGTGGCGGTACGCGACGGCTTTCTGGCCGCATACCTGGAGCAAGACCCCGCCGCGCGCCCGAAGCTGCGCATCTACGACGTTGCCGCAGAGCCGGTGGCGAGCGCCTATGGCCGCGCGATCGCCGAGGGCGCCGGCTTCGTGGTCGGTCCGCTCACCAAGGAGGAGGTCGCCGCCGTCGTGCCGCTCGACAACGGACGCACTCCCGTGCTCGCCTTGAATTTCCTGGGGGACGAGGTGAATTCCCCCGCGAGCTTCTACCAGTTCGCCCTGCTGCCCGAGGCCGCGGCGCGCAGTGTCGCGCGCCGCCTGGCAGCCGGGGGCACGCTGCAGGGAATCGCCATCGTCGCCGACGGCGACTGGGGCAGCCGCGTGGGCGCGGCGTTCACCCAGGAGCTTCAGAGCCTGGGCGGAAGCGTGCTCGAAGTGGCGCGCTTCGAGTCCGGGCGCGCCGATTTCTCCGAGATCATCAAGCAGACTCTGCGGGTGCAGGTGGTCAAGGGAGAACCGGAGACGCATCGTACCGACACCGCCTTCGTGTTCGTCGCAGGCAGCGCCGCCGCCGCCCGGCTGATCCTGCCGCAGCTGAAATTCCACTACGCCGGGGACATCCCGGTCTACGCCACGTCGGAGAGCTTCGAGCCGGACGCGGGCGCGAACACGGACATCGAGGGCCTCACGTTCCCGGATATGCCCTGGATGGTGTCGGCGGATCCCGTGACGGTGCAAATCCGCGAGGCCGTGCACGCCGCATGGCCGAATCGCGCAGTGCGCCGCGACCGGCTGTATGCCTTCGGTTTCGATGCCTATCGCGTGCTGCCCGCCCTGCGCTCGAAGAGCTTGACCGAGACCGCGGACATCGCCGGCGTCACCGGCAAACTGCGCCTGGACGCGCAACGCCGGATCCGCCGCGAGCTCGACTGGGCACGCATCAAGGACGGCGTGCCGGAGATTCTGTAGCGCGCGGCGGCGGCGCAAATCGCGGCGAAGGCGGCATTAATGGCGGTCGCATCCACCCGCCTCGGGCGCATCATCGCCGGCATGAGCGAGGACCCGCGCCACCTCCGGGGCCGGGCGGCGGAGGACATGGCGGCAGCGCATCTGCGCGCGCACGGCTTGCTGGTGGTGCGAAGAAATGCCCGCTGCCCGTTCGGCGAGGTGGACCTGGTCTGCCGCGAGCGGGATCTGCTGATCATCGTCGAGGTGCGGTCGCGCGCGCGCAGCGATCACGGGGACGCCCTGGAATCGGTCACCTGGCGCAAGCAGCGGCGCATCGTGCGCACCACGGAATTTCTGCTGCAAAGGCATGCCGAGTGGCGCGGCTTGCGGGTGCGCTTCGACGTGATAGCGATCGAGGGCACGCCGCTCCAGAGCCGGCGCCTGCGCTGGGTGAGAGACGCCTTCCGGCCTACTTGACCACCTGCAGTTTCGGCCGCTTGCCGGCCGCGGCCGGCGCCGCACCCGGCGAGGTTGCGGCCGGCGGCGCCCCGGTCGGATCCGGATCCGCCTCGCCCGCGGCGCAAATCATACCCAGGCCGGTCTCGCGCGCATAGATCCCGAGGATCGAGCGCACCGGCACGCTCACCGCGTGGCCGACACCGCCGAAGCGCGCCTCGAAGCTGACCGCGTCGTTGCCGAGCTTGAGCATCTGCGTGGCCGCATAGCTTACGTTCAGCACGATCTTGCCGTCCTTCACGTATTGCCGAGGCACCTCGACTCCCTCGCCGGCGGCGTCGACCACGATGTGCGGGGTATCGCCGCTGTCGGTGATCCACTCGTGCAGCGCGCGCAGCAGATACGGTCGCCGCGCCTTCAATGCCGCATCTCCCGTTCTTGCGGACTCAGGCAGGCGCGAAACGCCGGTCGGGCGAAGATGAAGTTCATGTACTTGACGATGGGCTGCGCCGGTACCGGCAGCTCGATGCCGTACGAGTGCAGCCGCCACAGGATGGGCGCTATGCTCGCGTCCACCAGCGAAAACTCGTCGCTCAGGAAGAACGGCTTGGCGCGGAACACGTCGGCGCTCGCGCAGATCGCCTCGCACAGCACCTTGCGGCTATGAGCGGCGGTCTTGCCGTGCGGATCCGCCTCGATGTCGTGCGCAAGCCCGTACCAGTCGCGCTCCACCCGGTACAGCGCCACGCGAAATTGCGCGCGGGTCACCGGATCTATCGGCATCAGCGGCGGGTGCGGAAAGCGCTCGTCCAGGTATTCGATGATCACCCTGGAGTCGTACAGCACCAGATCGCGGTCGACCAGCGTGGGCACGCTGTGATAGGGATTCAGGTCGAGCAGATCCTCCGGCAGCCGCTTCGCATCGACGTCGACCAGTTCGATCGATATGCCCTTCTCGGCAAGTACGATCCGCGTCCGGTGACTCCAGGGGTCAGTCGGCGCAGAGAACAGGGTCATCACCGAACGACGCGCCACTAAGCTCTCCCTACCGCGCCGATCGACGGTAACCACCGCCGCGGCGTCAGTGGACGTCTTTCCAGTACTCTTTCTTGAGCAGGTACGCGAAGACGAAAAATACCAGCAGGAACAACGTCACGAACACGCCCATGGTCTCGCGCTTCGCCTTCACCGGCTCGCCGGCGTAGTCCAGGAAGTTCGCGATATCGCGCACGAACTGATCATACTCCTCCGGCTTCATGGCGCCCGGCACCATGGGTTCGACGCCCACCAGCACCATGACCGCGCTGCCGCCCTCGGATTCGCTCTTGAACACCGGCTTCTGCAGACCCTGCCGGTCCGCCAGCACGTGCGGCATCGCAGCGCTCGGCAGGTACAGATTGTTCACGCCCCAGATACGCGTCTTGTCGGCGTAAAAGCCGTGCAGGAACGAATAGATGTAATCGACGCCTTTCGCACGTGCGATCAGCGAAAGATCCGGCGGCTGCTTGCCGAACCAGGACTCGGAGTCGGCCGGCATCGAGGACTTGATGGTGTCGAAAACCTTATCGGAGTTGAACATCAGGTCGGCCTTCAGATCGGCCTCCGGTATCTTCAGATCCTGCGCCACCCTGCTGTAGCGCAGGTACTCGAGCGAATGGCATCCGGAACAATAATTCATGAAGTCGCGGGCGCCGCGCTGCAGGGAATCCGTGTTGTTGATGTCCGTGCCCGCATGCAGCAATGGCGGGCCTTCCTCCTGGGCGCCCGCCGATCCGGCGGCGAGCAGCGCCGCAGATGCCAATATCGCCGAGGCCAGTGCCACTCTCTTAAACATGTCCGGTGACCCTCTCCGGGACGGGCTTGTAACTGTCGATCCGCGAGTACCACGGCATCAGCAGGAAGAAGGCGAAGTACAGCCCCGTGCAATACTTCGCGAGCGTCGGGTAAATCCCCGACGGCGGCTTCATCCCGCAGACGCCGAGCGCGATGAAGGCGGCCACGAAGATCGCCAACGCCACCTTGAATATGGGCCCCCGGTAGCGGATCGACTTCACCGGCGAGCGGTCGAGCCAGGGCAGGAAGAACAGCACGACGATGGCCGCTCCCATCACCAGCACGCCCCACACCTGCGTACCGGCGAAGGACGGCACCGCGCGCAGCATCGCGTAGAAGGGGGTGAAATACCAAACCGGCGCGATGTGCGGCGGCGTCTGCAGCGGATTGGCCGGCTCGAAGTTCGGTCCCTCGAGAAACAGGCCGCCGAAGGTCGGAGCGAAGAAAATCACGCCGAAGAAGATCAGCAGGAAGCCGGCGACTCCCACGATGTCCTTGACCGTGTAGTACGGATGGAAAGGCACCCCGTCGAGCGGATGGCCGTCGGGGCCCTTCAATTTCTTGATCTCGATGCCGTCCGGATTGTTCGACCCCACCTCGTGCAGCGCGGTCAGGTGCGCGGCCACGAGGAACACCAGCGCGAGCGGCAGCGCCGCCACGTGCAGGGCGAAGAATCGGTTGAGCGTGGCGTCGGCGATGACGTAGTCGCCGCGGATCCACTCGACCAGGGAGCCGCCGATCACCGGCAGGCTGCCGAACAGCGAAGTGATCACCTGCGCGCCCCAGAAGCTCATGTTACCCCAGGGCAGCACGTACCCCATGAACGCCTCGGCCATCAGCAGCAGAAAGATCACGCAGCCGACGATCCAGAGCAGCTCCCGCGGTTTGCGGTGCGAGCCGTAGATCAGGGCCCGGAACATGTGCAGATACACGACGATGAAGAACGCCGAAGCGCCGGTCGAGTGCATGTAGCGGATGAGCCAGCCCCAGTCGACGTCGCGCATGATGTATTCGATCGAGGAGAAGGCCTCCGCCGACGAGGGCTTGTAGTTCATCGTCAGGAAGATGCCGGTCACCAGCTGATTGACCAGTACCAGCAGCGCGAGCGAACCGAAGTAGTACCAGAAGTTGAAGTTCTTCGGTGCGTAGTACTCGGAGACCTGTTCGCGCCACATCTTGGTGAGCGGGAATCGCTGATCGATCCAGCCGATCAGGCCCGTCGACTTGATCGGATCGGCGGATTCGGGTGTTGCGGCCATCGCGGAACCTCTCGTGGATCGATTAGGCTTTCTTCGGGGCTGAGTCCACGCCGATGGTGATGCGTGCGTCCCCGGAGAATGTATAGGAAGGTACGGTCAGATTTTTCGGCGCCGGCATGCTCTTGAACACCCGGCCGGAGATGTCGTACTTCGACCCGTGGCAGGGGCAGTAAAAGCCGCCGGGCCAACCCGACCCGAGATCCGTCCCGGCCACCTGGAACTGATTGTTCACCTCGAAGGCGCCGAGCGGCGAGCAGCCGAGATGCGTGCACACGGCGAGCCCGACCCAGTACTCGGGGTTGATCGCGCGCGCGGGCCCCTTGTCCTTGATGTATGCCGGCTGTTCCGAATCTTCGGAATTAGGGTCCGCGAGCAGCGCGTCATGGTCGCCGAGCTTGCCGATGACGGCCTGGCTGCGGCGGACGACGAACACCGGCTGGCCGCGCCACACGACCTTGAGCATCTGTCCGGCCTCGAGTTTCGAGGCATCGACGTCCACCGGTGCGCCCAGCGCCTTGGCGCGCACGCTCGGCTGCCAGGACGCCAAGAACGGCACGGCGGCGAAAACGACGCCGATGGCGCCGGTGCCGGCCGTGGCGGCCGTCAACAAGCGCCGCCTGCCATGATCCACCTGATCACTCATTCGATAGCCCCTGCGAATCGTTGACAAATCTTCACAGCGGCTCGGTGCGGAGCCGGTGTTTCCCAAAGGATGCAAGCAGCGCATTATACACAGATTAAACGGCCGGCTTCGCCACGAAGCCCGACCGGCCGAGCTTGGCGCTCGGGTGCTTCTTAAGGCGTACCGGGATTCTACGTGCAGCAGGCGCGCATCGTCGTGAGTTTTTTGTTAAAGGCGGCGGTCGTGGGCCTCGCCGCCGCTTTTCTCCTCGTCTGGTGGAGACCTGCGCTGCTCGGCGTGCGCACGATGCCGGTGCATCGGGCCGAAGACCCGCCCGGCGCGGGTTCGGGCGCGGCGCATGCGTCCGCTGCCGCACGCCCGCTGGCCGCCACCTTGACCTTTGCGGACGCCGTGGCGCGCTCCGCGCCCGCCGTGGTCAACATCTACACCGCCCGTGTGGTCACCGAGCGCACGCAGGCCGCGCCGCTCGACCAATTGTTCGGCGACTATTGGCCGACGTATCGCCGGCACGTCGAGCGCAGCCTCGGTTCCGGGGTGATCGTCGATGCCCGCGGCACCATCGTCACCAACGCGCACGTGGTCGCCGGCGCCGATTCGATCCGCGTGCAGCTCGCCGACGGACGCATCGCCGAGGCGATCGTCGTCGGACAGGACCCGGACACCGACCTCGCCGTGTTGCGGCTCGGGATCGGCAAGCTGCCGGTCATGCCCATGGGCCGCTCCGACACGCTGCGCGTCGGCGACATCGTGCTCGCCATCGGCAACCCCTACGGCCTCAGCCAGACGGTGACCCAGGGCATCGTCAGCGCCACCGGCCGCGGACAGCTCGGGCTCGCCACCTTCGAAAACTTCATCCAGACCGACGCGGCGATCAACCCGGGCAACTCGGGGGGCGCGCTGATCGATGCGCACGGCGATCTCGTCGGGATCAACACCGCGGTGCTGAGCCGCAATTACGGCGGCCCCGAAGGGATCGGCTTCGCGATCCCGGTGAACCTGGTGCGCGGCGTGATGGAACAGATCCTGAAGAATGGGCACGTGATTCGCGGCTGGCTGGGCTTGAGTCCGCAGGACCTGACCGCCGAGCAGGCCGCGCAGTACGGCATCGACTCGGGCGGTGTCACGGTGGTGAACATCCTGGTGAAGAGCCCGGCGTACGAGGCCGGCGTGCGCCCCGGGGACGTGATCACCGCGCTCGACGGCGAACCGGCGCAGAGCGCCCAGGACGTGGTGAGCCGGGTCGCGGCGCGCGCGCCCGGCGCCGAGGTGCTGCTGGAGGGCCGCCATGGCCGCGACCCGTACCGGGTCCGGGTCAAGGTGCTCGAACGGCCGACGCGTCCGGTGCAGCCGCGGTGAGCGCGGCGCACCCGGCGCCTCTCAAGCCGGCGTGCGCCGGATGCGGGCGCCGAGCTGCTGCAGCTTCTCCTCGATCGCCTCGTAGCCGCGGTCGATGTGATAGATGCGCTCGATCTCGGTGCGCCCATCGGCGATCAGTCCGGCGAGCACCAGGCTCGCCGATGCGCGCAGGTCCGTGGCCATCACCGGCGCTGCCGTCAGGCGCGCGACTCCCTTGATGATGGCGGTGTTGCCCTCCAGCCGGATCTCCGCGCCCAGGCGGCGCATCTCGAGCATGTGCATGAAGCGGTTCTCGAAGATCGTTTCGATGATCGTGCCGACGCCGCTCGCGACCGTGTTGAGCGCCGCGAATTGCGCCTGCATGTCGGTGGGAAACGCCGGGTACGGCGCGGTGCGGATATCGACCGCCAGCGGCCGGCGGCCGCGCATGTCCACCTCCACCCAGGAGTCGCCGGTGTCGACCCGCGCGCCGGCCTCGCGGAGCTTGCCGATGACCGCGTCGAGATGGTCGGGGCGCGTGTTCTTGACCCGCAGATGCCCGCCCGTGATCGCCCCGGCGACCAGATAGGTGCCCGATTCGATCCGGTCCGGCAGAACCTCGTAGGCGGTGCCGTCGAGCCTGTCGACTCCTTGAATGACGATCTTGTCGGTGCCGGCGCCGACGATCTTCGCGCCCATGGCGTTGAGGAAGTCGGCGAGATCCACCACCTCGGGCTCGCGCGCCGCGTTCTCCAGCACCGTGACGCCCTCGGCCAGCGTCGCGGCCATCATCAGGTTCTCGGTACCGGTCACCGTGACCGTCTCGAGCACCAGGCGGGCTCCCTTCAGCCGGTCGGCGCGCGCCTTGATGTAGCCGTTCTCGATGTGGATGTCGGCCCCCATCGCCTGCAGCCCGGCCACGTGGATGTTGACCGGACGGGCGCCGATCGCGCAGCCGCCCGGCAGGGACACCGTGGCGGCGCCGAAACGCGCGAGCAGCGGTCCCAGCACCAGGATCGAGGCGCGCATGGTCTTCACCAGCTGATAGGGCGCGAAATGCTCGCGGATGGTCGAAGAGTCGACCTCGATGCGCATCTTTTCGTCGATGGTCACCGAGACACCCATGCGCCCCAGCAACTCGATCATCGTCGTCACGTCCTGCAGGTGCGGGACGTTCGACACCGTGACCGGGCCGTCCGCCAGCAGGCACGCGGCGAGGATGGGCAGCGTCGCATTCTTCGCCCCGGAAATACGGATCTCGCCTTCGAGCGGGATACCGCCCTGGATCTGCAACTTATCCACCTTCGGGGCCCGTGTGACTCAGATCGGCGAATTCCTGCGGGGTGTACGCCTTGATCGCCAGTGCGTGGATTTCGTAGCCGACCGCGCCGCCGAGCGTCGCGTACACCAGCTGATGACGCTGCAGGGGTCTTTTGCCGGCGAAGGCGGGCGCGGCCACCAGTGCCTCGAAGTGCACGGTGTAGTCGCTGGTGACGGTCGCGCGGCTGCCCGCGAGTCCCGTCTCGATCAATTGCGCCACCTGTTGAGAGTTCATGCCATATCCTTTCGCTGTTCCCATCGCGGTATCATTCGCGAGATGAGCACCGACTTTACCGACGAGAGCCTGATCGGACTCGGCCGCCAGGCGCTCGAGATCGAGATCGCCGGCCTCGCCGCGCAGCTGCCGCGCCTCGATGCGGATTTTGCACTGGCCTGCCGCATTTGTCTTAACTGCCGGGGCCGAGTGGTCGTCACCGGCATGGGCAAATCGGGCCACATCGGCGGCAAGATCGCCGCCACGCTCGCGAGCACCGGCACCCCGGCCTTCTTCGTGCATTCGGGCGAAGCGAGCCACGGCGATATCGGCATGATAACCCGCGACGACGCCGTGCTGGCCCTTTCCAACTCCGGGGAGACCGACGAGATTCTCACCCTGGTACCGGTGCTCAAGCGCCTCGGGGTGCCGCTCATCGCCTTCACGGGCAACGTGGGCTCGACGCTCGCGCGCGCGGCGACGGTGCATCTCGATATCGGCGTGCCGGCCGAGGCCTGTCCGTTGAATCTCGCGCCCACGGCGAGCACCACCGCGGCGCTCGCCATGGGCGATGCGCTGGCCGTGACTCTGCTCAAGGCACGCGGCTTCACGGAGGAGGACTTCGCGCGCTCGCATCCGGCCGGCAGTCTCGGCCGGCGCCTGCTGTTGCGGGTGCGCGACGTCATGCGACAGGGCGCCGGCGTGCCCAAGGTACACGCCGATACGCCGCTCGCCGAGGGATTGCTGGAAATGAGCCGCAAGGGGCTCGGCATGACGGCGATCGTGGACGCGTCGGACCGAGTGCTCGGGGTGTTCACCGACGGCGACCTGCGCCGCGCCCTCGATCGCGCGACTGACCTGCGCGCCACGCGCATCGCCGCCGTGATGACCCGCGATCCGAAGACGGCGCAGCCGGACATGCTCGCCGCCGAGGCGGTGCATCTGATGGAGACGCACCGCATCACGGCGCTGCTCGTGCTCGACGACGCCGGGATCCTGGTCGGCGCGCTGAACGTGCACGATCTGCTGCGGGCGGGCGTCGTTTGAAGGCGCGCAAGGCCACGCCGCTCGCGCGCATCGAGCTCGTGGTGCTCGACGTGGACGGGGTGCTGACCGACGGGCGCCTTTACTTTACCGGCACCGGCGAGAGCCTCAAGGTGTTCCACGTTCGCGACGGCCACGGCATCAAGCTGCTCATGGCGGCCGGGGTGCACGTCGCCGTGGTGAGCGGCCGGCGTTCGCGCGCCGTCTCGACCCGCATGCGCGAGCTCGGCGTACGGCGCGTGGTGCAGGGTTGCGCGGACAAGGTGGGCGCGCTGCGCGAGCTGACGGCGCGACTCGGGATATCGCCGCTCGCCGCCGCCTGCCTGGTCGACGACACCGTCGACCTGCCCCTGGTCGCTGCGGTCGGCTTCGCGGGCGCCGTGGCGGACGCGCCCCCGCTGGTGCTCGCCCCCGCGCCTTGGGTCGCGCGGGCCCCCGGCGGGCGCGGCGCGGGGGGCGGACAAGCCCATGCCCAGGACGCCCCGCGCGCGGGCGCCCTATGATGTTCCGGGTGCTCACCGGTCTGGCGGTGCTGGCGCTCGCCGCCGGCACGTGGCTGTTGAGCAATCCCGGCAGCCGCACGGTCGACTCGGGTTCCGCGTCGCAGCCGGACCTGCCGGGCTACTACCTGAAGGACGCGGTGCTCACCGACTACGATGCGGGCGGCGCCCCGGCACTGCGCATCCGGGCGCAGCGCATCGAGCAGGTCGACCATGGCGAGCAGGTCGCGTTGTACGACGTGCGAGTCGACTATCAGGGCGGCGGCGGCGAAAATTGGGTGCTGTTCGGCGACGTCGCGCACGTGCAGCCGGGCGGCACGGTGATCGACGTGACCGGCAACGTGCGCCTCGAGGGCGCCGGCACCGCACGGCCGGATCGGGCGACCATGCGCACCGATGCGCTGCGCTACGATGTGGCGAGCGGCGTGGCGAGCACCAAGAGCGACGTACGCATCGACTTCGGTCCGCACACCTTGACCGCGCGCGGCATGGTCGCGGATTTGAAAGAGCAGACGTTGCGCTTAGAATCGAAGGTCAATGGCCGATTCCTCCCCTAACGCCTTGCTGCTGATCGCGCTGACGGTCATGGGGCCGACGGCTTTCGGCGCGACGCAAATCTCCCCGCAGCTGCCGATCACGCTCGACGCGCAATCCGTCGAGGGCGGGTTGAACGGCGGCACCCAGGTGTTCCACAAGGTCAAGATCGTGCAGGGGAACATGTCGATCGCCGCCGATCTCGGCCAGTCGAGCGGCGTGGATTTCGACAACAACATCTGGACCTTCCGCGGCAACGTGAAGATCACGATGAATCAGGGACAGCTCGCGGCCGACGATGCCGAGATCACCTTCGTCGACAAGCAGCTGCGCAAGGCGGTGGTCGACGGCCAGCCCGCGACCTTCGAGCAGCACGTTGAGAAGACCGGCAAGCTCGCGCAGGGCCGGGCGCAGGCGATCGACTACGACGTCCTGACGGGGGTGGTGCATTTGTCGAAGAACGCGTGGGTGAGCGACGGGCAGAACGAGATTCGCGGCGAATCACTGAAATACAACGTCGTCGCGCAGAGCATCGTCGCCGACAGCAGCGAGCAATCCTCGCAACGGGTCCGCATCATCATCACGCCGCCGCCCGCCTCCAAGCCATGAGCGTACTGCGCGCACTGCACCTCGCCAAGAGTTACAAGTCTCGTCAGGTGCTCAAGGATCTCTCGCTCGAGGTGCAAAGCGGCGAGGTGGTGGGCCTGCTGGGGCCGAACGGCGCGGGCAAGACCACCGCCTTTTACATGATCGTCGGACTGATCGGCTGCGCGCACGGCGAGATCTTCCTCGACGACCGCGACATCACCAATCTCGCCATGCATCGCCGCGCCCAGCTCGGCGTCGGTTACCTGCCGCAGGAACCGTCGGTGTTTCGCAAGCTGTCGGTGGCCAAGAACATCATGGCCATTCTCGAGACCCGCCCCGGACTCGACGCGCAGGCGCGCGGCGCGCGGCTCGAGGAGTTGCTCGGCGAGCTGCACGTCGAGCACGTGCGCGACAGCCTCGGGATGAGCCTGTCGGGCGGCGAGCGCCGCCGCGTGGAGATCGCGCGGGCGCTGGCCGCGGACCCTCAGTTCATCCTGCTCGACGAGCCGTTCGCCGGCGTCGACCCCTTGTCGGTGGCGGATATCCAGAGAATAATCAAACACTTATCAGATAAGGGCATCGGCGTGCTGATCACGGATCATAATGTCCGCGAGACCCTGGGGATTTGCGGCCGCGCATATATCGTGAGCCAGGGGACGGTGCTCGCCAACGGATCTGCGGAGCAGATTCTTGCCAATCCGCAGGTTCGTGAGGTGTACTTGGGCCAGGATTTCAAACTGTAGGCGCGAGTGTAGGGAAAGACATGTTGAAGCCGAGCCTGCAGCTTCGAATCGGCCAGCAGCTGACCATG
>VFSW01006042.1_pt1 | contig 17832 bp, 9 predicted proteins | sample 5358111 | NCBI WGS metagenome assembly VFSW01 (sample SAMN11554181, study PRJNA540505) | mine drainage metagenome | isolation source: sediment from site ElyBrook_90M | place: USA: Ely Copper Mine, Vershire, VT | collected 2017
CCCCGGGGGCCAAACCGCCGGCGATACCGCCCAACCCTTGCCAACCCCTCACCCGCCTTTTCAACCGGGGCGGCTTACGCCCCCGAGGAAATGCAACCTGTTAAAACTGAACTACCCGGCGGGGAAAGCTTCAGCCTCTTCTCCTTCGAGACTGCGGTGCGCCCCTGCCCGGTGTCCGCTCTAGTAAAGTTGGAACAGACTCTTCGCCAGTTGCTCCCAACCTGCTGGCGCGCGTCACCCTCCGGTTTTGACGACTCTCTCTAACTCGAACGATCTCGCCGCGCTGCTGCGATCGGTGTTTGGTTTTGCCCGGTTCCGCGCAAACCAGCGCGAGGTATGCGAGGGCGCGGTGGCGGGACGCGACCTGTTGCTGGTGATGCCCACCGGCGCGGGCAAGAGCCTCTGCTACCAGTTGCCCGCGCTGGCGCGCGGGGGCACTGCGCTGGTCATCAGCCCGCTGATTGCGCTCATGGAAGATCAGGCGGCCAAGCTTGCGGCGCTGGGCCTGCGGGTGGCGCGGATTCACTCCGGACTGGACCGCGGCGTGGCTCGCCAGGCCTGCGTGGACTACCTCAACGGATCGCTGCAGTATCTGTTCATTGCGCCGGAGCGGCTGCGCGTGCCGGGATTCCCCGAGATGCTGGCCAAGCGTCGGCTGGCGCTGGTCGCCATCGACGAGGCACACTGCATCTCGCAGTGGGGCCACGACTTCAGGCCGGACTACCGCATGTTGGGTCAGCACTTGCCCAGCCTGCGCGGCGCGGGTGATGCCGTGCCCGTGCTGGCCATGACGGCAACGGCCACCCCCAGCGTCCAGGCGGACATCGTTGCCCAGTTGGGCATGGTGAACCCGGCCCTTTTCATCCATGGATTCAGGCGCGACAACCTGGGAATCGAGGTTGTGGAGCTGCCCGTCCCGGAGCGGGCTGGAGTGATTGCTGGCCTGCTGGCCGCGCCGGAGCGGCGTCCCGCCATCGTGTACGCGACCTCCAGAAAGCAGGCGGAGCGGCTGGCGGAAGAGCTCGCGCGCAGCCCGTCGCGGGTTGTGGGCTCGGCGCGTAAGGCAGGGCGGATCGCCGCGGCGGCCTACCATGCGGGACTCGACGCGCAGACGCGGGAGCAGGTGCAGACGGCCTTCCAGGCCGGAAAGCTGGAGGTGGTCGTGGCCACCATCGCCTTCGGCATGGGCATCGACAAGGCCGACATCCGCACCGTGATCCATGCCGGCCTCCCGGCCACACTCGAGGGTTACTACCAGGAGATCGGACGCGCCGGCCGCGACGGCGCCATGAGCCGCACTTACCTGATGCACAGCTACGCCGACCAGAAGACGCACGACTTCTTTCTCAACCGGGACTATCCGCCGGCCGATCACCTGGCGCAGGTCTTTCGCGCGCTCGGTGAGGCGCCGCGTGCGGTGGAGGAGCTGCGCGCCGTCTCGCGCCTGGGCGAAGAGGAGTTCGATAAGGCGCTGGAGAAGCTGGAGATTCACGGCGGCGCGCGTAGGGATTTTGGCGGCAACGTAACCGTGGGCCCCGCAAGCTGGAAGAAGACTTATTCGGTGCAGGCGCAGTACCGCGCGGAGCAGTTCGCCAAAGTGTTGCGCTACACCGAGCTGAGTGAGTGCCGCATGTCGGCGCTGGTCAAGCATTTTGGCGATGTAGAGGATGCGAAGCAGGCCTGCGGGGTGTGCGATGTGTGCGACCCGGAGGGCGCGGTGCTGCGACTGTTCCGGCGGGCATCCCAGCAGGAGCGCGACCTGGCGCAGCGGATTGTGGAAGAGTTGCGCGGGGCGGATTATAAGGCTGGGGCCCCCACGGACAGGTCTTGGTCCGTGGGGTGGAAGGCTGCCGGGACGCTGCAGCGGAGCCTCGACCTGGTGGGCAGAATCAGCCGCGATGAGTACGACGGACTGTTGGGAGCCATGGTGCAGGCTGGGCTCATCGAGATTGAAGAGGCGGAGTTCGAGAAAGACGGCGAAGTCATTCGCTTCCGCAAGGTGCGGCTGACGGATGCGGGCCTCGAAACGCGCCGTGGATCTCCCCTGGAGCTGCTGATCAGCGACGGCGTGGTGGAGGAGTTTAGGGCGCGGGGTGCTGCTCCTGCGCGGGACAGAAAGGAAAAGGCTGCCCGCAAGTCCGGGGTGCAGAAAGCCGCCGGCGGAAAGCCCTTGCCCGCCGTTGCACCGGTGCGTCTGACGGCGGCGGACGAAGCTCTGGCGGCGCGGATCAGGGAGTGGCGCGCCGTGGAGGCAAAGCGGCTGCGGGTTCCGGCCTACCTGGTCTTGCACGACCGCACCATCAGCGCGCTGGCGGCAGCCCGGCCGAGGAATCCGCGAGAGCTGCTGGGCATCGATGGGGTTGGCGCGGCCAAGGCGGAGAGGTTTGGCCCGGAGATTTTGCGGCTGTGCGCGACAAAATGAAGAGTGACCGGTGCGATCCAGAGCGATGAGCCGGAGTTAGCAACGATAACCCCGGCTCGTCGCTCACGCTTGCACTTCAGGGCTGGTACTTGAACGACTTGTCCGGATAGGGTGGATGTGCCGGAACCGGGCGCGGGTCGTCCCTGATCTGCTGCTTGAGCAGTTCCATCGCCGCCTGCAACTGCGCGTCCGTTCCGGCAAACGACGCGTGCGGCAGGTTATCGACAACCATGTCGGGATCGACGCCGTGGCCTTCGATCAGCCACTTGCCGTCGGGGCCGTAGACGCCTGTCTCCGCGGCGCTTGCGATGCCGTTGTCGGCCTGGGTATTGTCGAACGAGAGCCAGATCTCCCCTCCCCAGGTGCGGGTGCCGATCACTTTGCCCAGTTGCAGGCGCTTGAAGCCTTCCGTGAAAGCCTCTCCGTCGGAGCCGGTGTGCTCATCGCAGAGCACCACGATGTGCCCGCGAAATGCGTACTGCATATTCCACTCCGGGTTGCCTGCGCGCGGCTGCCAGTAGAACCAAGCCTTGCGCAGCAGGTCGCCGAGCAGCCAGGAGTCGATGTTGCCGCCTCCGTTGTGCCGCACATCGATGATGAGTCCCTGGCGGTTGAAGACAGGGTAGTACTCGCGGGCCCATTGGTCGATGTCGCCCGACCCCATGGCCCGCAGGTGAACGTATCCGATCTGGCCGTTGGAGCTCGCGTCGACCTGGGTGCGGCGCGTGTATTCCCACGCCGCATAGCGCATCCTCGCGTCGTCCTTGCTGCTGATGGGCTTCACCAGGACGTCGCGCCCTTCGCCGCTGGCGGGCTCGACGCGCAGCATCACCTGCTGGCCGGCCTTGCCCCGCAGCAACGAGCGTTCGTCCGCCACGCCCAGCAGGCTCTGCCCATCGATGCTGACAATCGTCTCGCCCTCCTTCACCTGCGATTCGGGCCGCGCCAGCGGCGGAGCCTGGTCGGGCAGGTCGGGGTCGTGCGCATAGATGTGCTCCACCACGTAGCCGCCGGCCTTTTCATCCCGGCGCAGAACCGCGCCGAGTGTGGCCAGATCCACGCTGTCGGAGGCCTTGCGGGCGTCGCCGCCCACCACAAACGTATGCAAGGCGGACAACTCGCTCACCATCTGCGCGATCACGTTGTTCAGCTCGTCGCGATCGGCCACCCGATCCACAAGCGGCAGATAGCGGTCGCGCATCGCCGGCCAGTCTACCCCGTGCATCTTTTTATCGTAAAAGTAGTCGCGCTCCATCCGCCACGCGTCCAGGAAGATGCCGCGGTACTCTTCGCGTGGATTGGTGGAGAGTTCCCAGTGCGAAAGATCGATGGCGGTCTTGGCGAACGCCTTCGCGTCGCTCAGTGCCGCGCCCTTCGCGTCCGACTCCAGAATGTAGAAAGAGTCTCCCTTGCGGACGAGCGTCTTCTTGCGGTCGAGCGAGATTTCGTAGCTCTTCACATCGGAGAGCACCGTATCCGCTTCGTCGCCCTTGTTGGCGATGTCAAGGCACTGGAGGGCCAGGTGCTCGCCCAGATCGTCGCTTGAGCTGAGCCAGCAAAGGCGCTTCTCGGTGGCCTGCAGGCTGTCGTAGTTGCCGGCTGCCACGGGACCCTCGGCCAGGCGCGCGGCCAGGTCGGTGAAGTCGATCTTCACTTCCGCCGGCTTCTTCTTGTCCTTGTCCTCTTCCTTTTTGTCTTCTTTCTTCTCTGCCGCGGTTTTGTCGGCGTTGGTGGACTTTTTGCCTTCGGCTACAGCTTTTGCATCCTTGGCTTTATCCTCCGCGGCCTTCTCTTCGTCCTTCTTCTCCTGCGATTCCGGATGCAACTCGTCCACCGGAAGGAAGGGCGAGCGGAGCCCAGGCGTGAGCGCCAGCTCGTACACTTTTACGGTGTGATCGAAATGCGGCGTTGGCTCGCGCGTGCCCCAGGGGCTGCGGATGGTGGTCTTCAGGTTGCGGTCGGAGAGGAAGTAGAGCCACTTGCCGTCGGAACTCCACACGGGATTCCTGCTGTTGTAGCGGTCCGAAGTAATGGTCTGTTTTGCGCCGGACTCCACATTCAAGATATTGATCTCGGCGAACCCGTTGTTCGCCCGTTCCACGTAGGCCAGCCAGCGGCTGTCGCCGGACCAGCTCAGGTCGCTGAAGTCGCCGGTCATCGACTCGGCAATGCGCTTCTCCGTCTTTGCCTTGATGTCGTAGATCCACAACTGCTGATCCTTGTTGTGGTGCGCCAGCCAATGGCCGTCGGGCGAGGGAACCCCATCCCAGCGCAGCACCTTGGCGTCGTTGGTCCACTGCTCCGGCGCGCCTGCGCCGTTGGCTGCGAACTTCCAGAACTCCGTCTCTCCGCTCTCCGTCGACAAGGCCACAATGCTCTTGCCTTCGGGCAGGAAGCGCGCCTCGCGATAGCGAACCGAAGAGTCGCCGGCAACCTTGACGATGCGCCCGGTCTTTGCGGGCAGCGTAAACAACTCTCCGCGCGCCGTAAACACGGCGCTGGAGCCGTCGGGCGCAATGTGTACGGCGGTCAGGTAGTCGAGTGGCTTCTTCACCCAATGCTCCCGCATCTGGTCGAAGTCGGAAAGCAGTGTTACGGGGATGACCTCCTCGTGGCCGGTGGCCAGGTCGAGCAGCCAAAGGTCGGAGCCGCAGCCGTAGGCGATGCGCCCCTGGTCGAGCGATGCGGACTGCACGTCGAAGATGTGTTGATGGCTCTCTTCGCGGACTCCGTGCCCCTGCGGGTCCATCGAGTAGACATTCATCACCCCGTCGCGGTCGGATAGGAAGTAGACGCGGCCGTTCCAGAACATCGGATTGGTCGAGGTCCCGGTATAGTCCGCCGTCAGCGGTACGGCCTCGTTCTTGCCGTCGAAGCTCCAGAGATTTTCCGCCGTCCCGCCCTTGTAGCGCTTGGTCATGCTTCCCTGCCAGAACCAGCGCGTAAAGAACAGCGTGTGGCCGTCGCCGGAGTAGGCCCCCTCGGCGGCCTGGGCGAGCGGGATCAGTTCCCTGCCGCCGTGGTCGTCAATGAGCACAAGCTGAGCGCTGGGCAGCGTGGCGTAGCGCTCGGTGGCCACCAGCAGCCGGCCGTCGGGCGCCCATCCCTCGGGTTGGGAGTCGCCGTCCCAGGGCCGCCGCTGCGGTAGCCCGCCCTCGATCGGGAGGGTGTAGACCTCCGACGGCCCCTCGTACTCGGCGCCGAAGGCAACCGTCTTGCCGTCGGGCGAGATGGTCGCCTTGTCCTCCATGCCCGAGCCGCTGGTCAGCCGGTGCGCCTGCCCGCCGTGAATGCTGACCGACCAAAGGTCGCCCTCCGAAGTAAAGACGATCGTGTCGCCATGCAGCGCGGGGTTGGTGTAGTAGCCGCGGTGCTGTGCGGGTTCATCCGCGGCGAACAGCGGCCCGGAGGCGATTAGGTTGAAGGCGGAGACAAGAACCAGGCGGCGCAAAGCAGAGGGAATGGGCATTCGAGGAAACTCCAGGTTGATTGCTCGAAGCAATAGGGTCATTGAAGAGTCGGACAAGACCTGCGACCAAGGCCGGAGAGTCAACACCGAGTGCGCCTTCGTCCGATGGAGAATGATACAACCCGGACCGCAAACAGCGAACCCCCAACCTCGGTTGGGGGTTCAATGTTTGCGCGCGATGAATGGTCTTAGGCGACGCGCTCGATCACCACCGACTCCAGCACCACCGGCTTGTGCGGCTTGTCCTGCGCGCCGCGCGGCACCTTCGAAATCTTCACCGCGATCTCCTGGCCCTCCACCACTTCGCCGAAGATGGTGTGCTTGCCGGTGAGCCAATCGGTGGGGGCGACCGTAATGAAGAACTGGCAGCCGTTCGTGTTCGGTCCGGAGTTGGCCATGGCCAGCTTTCCGGGCTTGTCGAACTTGTGCGCGGAACCTTTGGTCTCATCCTGAAACCGATAGCCGGGTCCGCCCATGCCGGTGCCCGCTGGGTCGCCGCCCTGGATCATGAAGTCGGGAATGACACGGTGGAAGATGGTTCCGTCGAACAGTTTGCTGGTGGATTTGGCGCTGGTGGTGGGGTGTGTCCACTCCTTCGAGCCTTCGGCCAGTTCAATGAAGTTCTTGACGGTGATGGGCGCGTCGGCCTCAAAGAGGCGAACGGTAATCTTGCCTTCCGTTGTCGAGAAGACTGCGTAGGTGCCTGCTGCTAGGGACATGAAAACTCCTGATTTCAATTTACGTTTCGCGGTTTTTCCGGGCCTCATCCGCCGCGGCGGATGAAACCAGTGAAACCGGTCGTTGGATTACTGTTGTGGCGCGGCAGGCAGCGCGGAGTGGACGGTTGGTGCGGGCGGCGCTGCATCGGCCGGCGCTGGCGGCAACGGCTGCCCCTCGCGCACGATGGTCACCTTCTTCAGCACCACAGGCGTGAGCGGCTTGTCGTTTGAATCGCGCTGCACCAGGGCAATGGTATGCACCACCAGCACGCCGGAGTCGTCGCATTGCCCGAAGAGCGTGTAGTGCTGGTTGAGCGATTCGTAGGGTGCCTCGGTGATGAAAAATTGACTGCCGTTGGTGTTGGGCCCGGAGTTGGCCATGGCCAGCCTCCCCGCCTTGTCGAAGTTCAGATTGGGATCGACCTCGTCGTCGAAGCTGAAGCCGGGGTCGCCGGTTCCGGTGCCCGTCGGGTCCCCGCCCTGGATCATGAACTCCGGAATCACCCGATGGAAGGTCGTGTTGTCGTAGAAGGGCTTGTGGTGCTGTTTCTTCTTGGTGGTTGGGTCAACCCAGTCGATGGTGCCCTCGGCCAGTCCAATGAAGTTGGCCACGGCCTTGGGTGCCTGCCGCTCAAAAAACTGGCAGGTGATGCGCCCCATGGAGGTGTCCATCACCACCGTCGGGCCGTTGGGATGGATCATTGCGGCCGCGGTGGCTTGCGGCGCGTCTGGCAGGTCCTGAGACGGTGGCGCGGCGGGGTTGTCCGGCGTCGCGGGTGTGGACTGCTGAGCCGGCAAAGCGCCCGCAAGGGCCACGGTTAGAGCTGAAACGAGAAGCGCGTATTGAGGTTTCATACCTATGTCGAGGTTAAATCATGCGGCGGGGGGCTGCCACACCCGGCCCGCGAGGTTGTATCGTATCGAAATGGAAACTCCCGGCCTTCAATCCGTCCTCTGGCGCATAACCCTCGTTCTTGGCATGGGCATGCTTTCCTGTCTTGGATTCACCCCTGCCCCGCTCTGCGCGCAGGCCGCAAAGGAGCATGGCGGAGAAAAGCCCGCATCCGGCGCTGCCCCGGCCGCTGGAGACAAGGCCGGCGGAGACAAGTCCGCCGCCGACAAGGCCGCGGCCGAAAAGAATGCGCTGCCTCCGCTGCCCGCCGACGCGCACGTGCAGCAGTCGATCGAGCTGAACGGCAAGACCCTGCATTACACCGTCACCGTAAGCGCCCTGCCGGTGCGCGATGCGGACGGCAAGACCGCCGGTCAGGTGGTCGTCACCGCCTACACGGTCGAAGGCGACAACCGCCCAGTCACGTTTGCCTTCAACGGAGGCCCCGGCGCCTCCAGCGTCTATCTGAACTTCGGTGCCATCGGCCCCAAACACCTGGCCGTCGGCAACGAGGGTGACAGCCCCTCCGACCCGGCCGTGCTCACCGACAATCCCGGCACCTGGCTCGATTTCACCGACCTCGTCTTTGTCGATCCCGTCGGCACTGGCTTCAGCCGCTCCAGCGTGCCCGAGGCCGAGGCCAAGAAGCTCTTCTACTCCACCGAGTCCGACATCGAATATCTCTCCCGCGTCATCTACGACTGGCTGGTGAAGAACGGCCGTCTTGGCTCGAAGAAATACCTGGTCGGCGAGAGCTACGGCGGCTATCGGGGCCCACGCATCACCCACTATCTGCAATCGCAGCTCGGCGTGGCCATGAACGGCGTGGTGCTGGTCTCGCCCTATCTCAATCCGTCCATCGAGGACGGCGGCGACCTGTCGCCGGTACCCTGGATGATGACCCTGCCCTCCATTTCCGCCGCGCATCTTGAGCGCGAGAATAAGCTAACGCCCGAGGCCATGGCCGGCGTGATTGCCTACACCCGTGGCGACTACGCTACCACGCTCCTCAAGGGCCGCTCCGATCCCGACGCCCAGCAAAAGCTGATCCAGCGTGTGACCGAACTCTCGGGCCTCGACCCACTGTTTGTGAAGTACTCCGGCGGACGCCTCGAGACCGAAGCCTACCTGCGCGAGGTGTGGCGCGAGCAGGGCAAGCTGGGCTCGGTCTACGACTCCAACGTCACCTCCTTCGATCCCTTCCCCTTTGCGCCCGAGCAGCGCGCCAACGATCCCATCCTGGCCAGCATCATCGCGCCGGTCACCACGGCCATGGTGGACTTTGTCACCCGCACCGTGGGCTGGAAGGTCGATGCGCGCTACAACGCGCTCTCCGGCGACGTGAACCGCCAGTGGGATCGCGGCGGCAATACGCTGCGCCGCGGCGCCGTGCCCGACCTGCGCGAGGCCGTGGCCGCCGACCCCAAGCTCCGGGTGCTCATCGTCCACGGCTGGAACGATCTCTCCTGCCCATTCATGGGTTCCGTGCTCACCGTGGACCAGATGCCCGTCATGGGCGACCCCACCCGCGTCGCCGTCCGCGAGTACCCCGGCGGCCACATGTTCTACACCCGCGACACCAGCCGCGCCGCGCTCCGCAAAGACGTGATGGAGATGTACGCCAGGCACTGAAGCGCAGAGAGCAGCCAACAGAGTGCTCCAACCTAGGTGTCATTCTGAGCGAAGCGCAGCGGAGTCGAAGAACCTGCTTTTTGTGATCTTCGCCGCTGGGTGCCCCAGGTCTTGATTTTTGCGACCTGGGAAACCACGAACCCAAACCAACCCGTTCGACATGTCCATTGACTCTCTACCCATAGATAAGCTATATATCCATCCATGGCCAAGAAGCCCGACCTTTTGCCCGGAACCCTCGACATGCTCATCCTCAAGACGCTCGCCCGCGCGCCACTCCACGGCTATGGGATCGCGTTGTCCATCAAGCGCCTTTCCGACGAAGTGCTGACCGTCGAAGAAGGCTCGCTCTACCCCGCGCTGCAGCGCCTGCTCTTGCAGGGCTGGGTCAAGGCGGAGTGGAGGATGACAGAGACCAACCGCCGCGCCCGCTTCTACACGCTCACAGCCGCCGGCCGCAAGCAGTTGGGCATTGAGCTCACCCAGTTCGAACAGATGATCGCCGCCATCGGTCGCGTCTTGCGCGACGTGCAGGAGGCCTAGATGAATCCAATCAGCCGTTTTGTGAACAAGCTCGCGCTTTTGTTCCGGCGCCGCCGCTTTCGCGCCGATCTCGACGAGGAGATGGCCTTTCATCGCGAGCAGGCGGAGCGCGAATTCATCGCCGGCGGCATGACGCCGGAAGCCGCACGCTACGCGGCGATGCGCCAGTTCGGCAACACGGCTCGATTGAAAGAGAAGAGTCACGAAGTGGTTGGATTCCGCTTTGAGACCGTGGTGCAGGATTTGCGCTTTGCATTGCGTCAGTTGCGAAAGAGCCCGGGATTTGCGGCGACGGCGATTCTGATTCTGGCCCTCGGCATCGGCGCCAGCGTGGCCATCTTCGCGTTTGTGGATGCCGCGCTGCTCAAGCCGCTGCCCTATCCGGACCCCACCCTGGTGGTCGCGGTGAATGAGAGCACGGACCTGTTTCCGCGAAACAATTTGTCGTATGCGGACTACGTTGACTGGAAGCGCATGAACACGGTTTTCAGTTCGATGGATGTGTACACCGCGCATCGCTTTGAGTTCAATACGCCGTCCGGTACGGAATCGGTACACGGCTTGAGAGTGAGCGCGGGCTTCTTTGGAACATTGGGGATCCATCCAATGCTGGGCCGGGATTTTCATCAGGGCGAGGATGCTGAGGGCGCCTCTCCGGTGGTAATCCTGCGATATGGAGCATGGCAAAGACGATTTGGCGGCAGGCGCGATGTGGTGGGGCAGACGGTGAACTTGAGCGGACTGGCATACACCATTGTCGGTGTGCTGCCTCCGGACTTTGAGTTTGCCCCGCGCGACATTGCGGAGTTCTTCGAACCGCTGCGCCCTATCACCGAGTGCGAGAAGCGGCGCAGTTGTCACGATCTGGATGGAGTGGGCAGGCTGAAGGACGGCGTCACAGTGGCCGGCGCGCTGGCGCAGATGAACGCGATTGCACGGCAGTTGGAGAACCAGTATCCCGATTCAAATCGCGGCCAGGGCGCGAGTGTAGTGCCTCTCGCGGCGGCGATTGTGGGAGACATCAAGCCCATTCTGCTGGTGCTGCTGGGCGCCGCGGGCTTGCTGCTGTTGATCGCCTGCGTGAATGTTTCAAGCCTGCTGCTGGTGCGCGCAGAGAGTCGCCGCCGGGAGATTGCGGTGCGCGGCGCGCTGGGCGCATCGCGAACAAGGTTGAGCAGGCAGTTTGTTACCGAGGCTCTCACGCTGGTTGCAACAGGCGCCGCGATTGGGCTCGCACTTGCTTCGCTTGGCATGAAGGGATTGAGCGGGTTGATCTCGAAAGACTGGATGGCCGGGATGCCCTTTCTTCGCGGGCTGGGGCTGAATCCACGCGTGTTGATTTTCGCGGCGTGTCTGGCTGTGCTTGCCGGAATCCTGTTTTCAGTCACGCCGATTCTCCACTTCCGCATCTCGAATATGCGCGAGGGTTTAATGGAGGGCTCCCGCGGATCGGCGGGCAGGTTGTGGCGGCGCATGGGCGCGGACCTGGTGGTGATTGAGTTGGCGACGGCCGTGGTCTTACTCGCCGGGGCGGGCTTGCTGGGCAAGAGCTTGTACCGGCTGTTGCATGAGGACCTTGGATTCATGCCCAACCATCTGGCAACGGTCAATATCGGTTTGCCTGGGGTCGCCTTCTCCAAAGACGAGCAACAGATTGCATTTGAACATGCGCTGCTCGAGCGAGCCGCCAGTATGCCCGACGTACAGTCGGCAGCGTTGGCCGATATGCTTCCGGTCAGTTGCAATTGCAACACGGATTGGGTCCGGTTTGCGGGAAAGCCTTACAACGGCATCCACAATGAGGTGAATGAGCGCCAGGTGAGCGCGGGGCTCTTTCGAACGCTGCAAGTCAAGCTGAAGAGCGGACGGTTTTTCAATGATTCGGACGATGCGAAAAAGCCGAAGGTCGTCATCGTCAACCAGGCATTTGCGCAGAAGTACTTTCCTGGGGATGATCCGATCGGAAAGAAGTTCGGCGATACGGCACTGACGCCGGCCTCGATTCGTGAGATCGTCGGCGTGGTTGAAAACTTCAAGGATGCGGGCCTCGATCAGGAGCAGTGGCCGGCTGAATACGAGCCCTTCGATCAGAGCCCGGATTCCTATTTTTACCTTGTGCTGCGCACCTCTCGGGATGCGGGCTCCATTTTGCCCCCGCTGGCGCAGATGATTCATTCGGTCAGCCCCGGCGTGAGCGTTGATTGGGGGAGGACGATGCAGGAGGTAATTGACGACTCGCAGGCTGCATATATGCACCGCTCGGCCGCATACCTCATGGGCGGCTTTGCGGTGCTGGCCCTGGTGCTGGGCGTGGTGGGGCTCTACGGCGTCATCGCCTACTCGGTGAGCCAGCGGACCCGCGAGATCGGCGTACGCATGGCGCTCGGTGCGCAGCGCAGCTCGGTTTACAAACTGGTGCTGGGCGAGGCCGGTCGGCTCATTGCGGCAGGCGTCGTGCTTGGGCTCGCTGGGTCGGTGGGCGCGGCCATGCTAATGGGCAAGCTGCTCTTCGGCGTGCAGGCATGGGATGCGGAGACGCTGGTTGGCGTGGCTGTGCTGCTTGCTGCTTCCGCGCTGCTGGCCAGCTATTTTCCTGCCCGCCGCGCGGCTTCAGTAAATCCGACAGACGCTCTGAGAGCCGAATAGCCTCGGTTCTCCATCCTTACTGTCGATCTGAGCGAAGCGCAGCGGAGTCGAAGAACCCGCTTTTGTAATCTTCGCCGCAAGGGTGGGAGACCATGATCCTTAGGTCCGGATCGCCTTCCTAAATCAAATGCAGAAACCGGTTCGGCTGCAGTTGCGCGCCGGGGAAGATCAACTCCAGATTCTTCGCGCCGATCGATCGTTGCACTGCCTCGCCCAGCACCTGACGAAAATCCGTCGTCACCGCCAGGTCGCGCCCTTCGTTGAGTTGATGATCGCCCAGCCCCGGCCAGCGCCCATAGACTTTGCCGCCCTTCACCCGCCAACCCAGCACGAACATGGCGTTGGCGTGGCCGTGATCCGTGCCGCCCGTCCCGTTCTCGCGCGCCGTGCGGCCGAACTCCGACATCGTCACCAGCGTGATGTTCTCTGCGCCGTCGCCCATGTCGCGCCAGAAGGCGGCGATGCTCGACGAGAAATCGCGCAGCCGGTCGGCAAGCTGCCCATTCACGCTGCCCTGGTTCTGATGCGTGTCCCAGCCGCCGATGTCGGTGAATGCCGCCTCGACGCCGAGGTTCGCTTTGAGCAGTTGCGCGATCTGCATCATGTTCTTGCCGAACTCCGACGTTGGGTAGTTTGCGCCGCCAGCGGGCTTGTACTGCGCCGGATTGGCGTCGCGCAGCATCTTCACGGCTTCAAATGCCTCTTCGCCGGTCGTGTGCAGAATGCTGTCGCCGCTCTGCCCGTACATGGCCTCAAACGCGCTGGCCGCGGGCGATGGGTTGGGCCCGCGTCCGCCCCCGGCAAAGCTGTTTACGCTGGTGCGCGCAATGGCCGGAACCTTGCCCGCCAGCGTGCGCGGCACCTGCGCGCCCCGGGCCAGCGCGCGAAAAGCCGTGTGCTGCTGACGGCGGCGCAGGTCCTCTTCCTGCAGCGCGCGATTCAGCCAGCCATCGTCGGTGCTCTTCACGCCGGGTGTGCCCGATTCCATGAAGTCCTGCGCATCGAAGTGCGAGCGCGACATATCCGGCGAGCCGGCCGCATGCACAATGGCCAGGTGGCCCTGGTCGTAAAGTGGCTTGAACGGCGCTAGCGAGGGATGCAATCCGAAGAAGCCGTCGAGGTCGAACACTTGCTTCTGCGGTATGGCGATGCCGGGGCGCATCTCGTAGTAGTTCTTCTCGCGATACGGCACCACGACGTTGAGCCCGTCGGCCGCGCCGCGCTGAAAGATGACCACGAGGCGGCGACCGGGCGCGGCTGCCCCTTCGGCCAGTGCGGAGCGGATCAGGAAGCCGGGCAATGCCGCAGTACCCGCCACGGCGAATGCGCCATTGCGCAGGAAGAATCTCCGGTTGGTCTGCATCGTGTGCCTTCCTCCTTCTCCAAAAATCCCTCTACCGGCGTTGAAACTCCGGTGAGCCTATCAACAGTCCTGCCAGCAACTGATCCTGCCTCTCCAGCGTCGCCGCGGCCTTGGTTGCATTCATCGGCCGCGTCGCCGCGGGCAGGGTCGTCGCGTTGCTTTCATTCTGCGCAATCTGTGCCTGGAACTGGTCAAGCACGGCAGCGCGGGTTTGTGCGCTCAGCCCTCCAGCCACCAGCTGTGATGCCAGCCTCTGCTATTCAGCCTCGGGCGTCGTCATGGGTGCGGAAGAAATCACCCCCAGCTGCGCGGCAACGCTCGTCCCCGAGCCGTCATCGATTTTGGTGCCCAACGTCTCCGTCTGCGCAGCCCACCCCACCCTCACCCCGGGCAGTCTATTGGCTGCCAGCGACAGCGCGAAGTTCATGCGGTTCACCAGCGCTCCGGTGCTTACCCAGTCCGCGGCCTCCCACTTGTAACCGGTGGGTGGAACCGCGCCGTAAAGCGGCATGCCCATTTCGCGCAGCGCGTTCGCCAGCGGCTGCGGATTGTCCGCGCTCGCGTTGCTGGCGCGCGCGGCAGAGACCACGTATTCAATCGGTGTCTTCATCTTCGCGCGATACGCGCTGTTCGACCAGAACTCCGGCGCGTGGAAGAGCGTTTGCAGCACCGCGGCAATGCTTCCGCCACTTTTCATGTAGGACGCTGCCAGCCGATCGACCAGCGTCTGCGGCGGCTCGTCGCCCACAAAGCGAATGGCCAGCTTGCGCGCGATGAACCTGGCCGTGGCCGGCCGCGTCGCCAGCATGTGCAGCACCTCGCGGCCTTCGAGTTCGCCGTGTTCCTTGATCTCCTTCCCAAGCACTTTCTTGGCGCCGGGCTCGTGGCGGTTCTCGTCAAACTTGAATCCGCCGCCGCGCTGCGGCCGGTCGACGGTCCAGCCCGTAAACACCCGCGCCACCTGCGTCACATCCGCCTGCGTGTAGCCGCCGTTCACGCCCAGCGTGTGCAACTCCATCAACTCGCGCGCATAGTTTTCGTTCAGCCCCTCGGGCGCTTTCTTCTGGCCGTCCGGCCTGCGCGCGGCGGCAACCTTCGAGCGCTCGGCGGCAGGCGAGTCGGGACCGATGCTGCTTGCGTTATCGAGATAGAGAAGCATCGCTGGCGCGTGCGCCGTGGCTTCCAGCAGGTCTTCAAACCTGCCCAGCACCAGCGGCCTGATCACATCGCGCTCGTAGCTCACCAGGTAGTAAGGTGTCTCTTCGTTCTTGCGCAAAAACACGTTGAAGTGATTGAGCCAGAAATCGGTCATCACTTCCTGCAACTGCGCATCCGAATAGATGTCGCGCGTCAGCCGCTGCGCGGCAAGCTCCTCTGCCACTACGCGTTGCGGTCCATCGAGCGCGGCCACAAACTCCTTCTGCGCCGGATTCAGATCTGCGGTCAGCGCGGCGCGCTGCGGCCCTTTCAGCGCCTTGCGAAATGCATCCAGCTCCGGCTGCTGCATCCCGGCGAGGCGCGCCACGCGCTGAGGCGGCGGCAAGGCGAGAATGCGCGCAATCTGGCCCTCGGAGAACTGCGGCTCGAACGCTGCGGCCTGATCGGCCCCGGCGTTCGCGCCGGCCATCGCGTTCATCTGTCCGGCATCGGCCACGGAAGCAGTCGATTGCCCTCCCTCCCCGGCCATCCCAGGCGCATCCGTCTTCATCCCCTGCGCCGTCATCGCCGCGCCCGCTTGAGAGCTCAGCTCCGCCTTCTTCTGCCGGCGCTCTTCGTAGCGCGCCAGCTCGTCCCGGTAGATGGCGCGCAGCCCGCCGCCTTCCGGCATGGGCAGCTTGCCTGCCGCTGTCTGGCGAATTATTGCGCCGCTCGGTAAACGGTAGAGCAGATCCTGCGGGCTCCCTCGCATCGCCGGGAACTCAGCCAGCCGCGCTTCCAGGTCAGTGTTGTCGATCGTCTCCGGATGCAACTGCTGCGCAAACCACTTGTCCAGCCCCCTCGCGCGCACCGCTTCCAGGTCGCCCGGCCGCGGGCCGAAGGTGACCCGGTTCAGCACGTGCACACTGCGCTCGTCGCCGTGCAACTGTGCAGATTGGTAAGCTGCCCGCGGGTCCCGGCGCCCGCCGGTAGCCGCCGCAGCCTGTGCCAGCCCCGGCGCTGGAGGCAATGCAAGGCCGATCGACAAGGCTGCCGCCAGGCCCGCTTTCAATCGTTCCATCGACGGTGGCTCCTTTCCGCGCCTGCCCGGCTCCAATTCTTGCGTCGCAGCGCCGCCGGTACTCACTTGTTGGACGCGGACTTCTCTCTTCAGCTTGAACCCAGCTTGCGCCCGGGAGTTGTTGTGAAAGTATGAAACACCCCGCCCTCGGCCCTTCCATTGTCCAAATTTGTTCCCGTCGCCGCCTTCCCGCGATTACCCCATCCGGGGTTTTCTGCGTTATCCTTGGTCGAAGAAAAATCCGCATCGCTTCAGCCGGCGTCTGCCGCAAAGGGCCTAGATCTAGCCCGCCAGCAGCCCTCCAAAAGGAGTTGACCCCTCATGAGATTCGTTTCCGGCATCATCCTGTTTTCCGCGCTCACCCTTGCCGTTCCCGCCGCCAATGCTGCCCAGGCCTCCAAGGCCCAGCCCGCCAACCACGCGCCTGCCATTCACTACGAGCGCATCAAGCTGGCCAACGGCCTCGAAGTGCTGTTGCATGAGGATCACAAGCTGCCCATTGTCGCGGTCGACATTTGGTACCACGTCGGCCCGCTCAAGGAGCGCGCCGGCCGCACCGGCTTTGCGCATCTGTTCGAGCACATGATGTTCGAGGGCTCAAAGCACGTGGGCGAGAAGGCGCACATCAAGTACCTGGAGCAGGCCGGCGCCACCGACATCAACGGAACAACTTCCTTCGATCGCACCAATTATTTTGAAACGGTCCCCGCCAACCAGCTTCAAACGGCCCTCTGGCTCGAGAGCGACCGCATGGGCTTCCTGCTCGATACGCTCGACCGCACCAAGCTCGCAAACCAGCGCGACGTCGTCCGCAACGAGAAGCGCCAGGGCGAAGGGCAGCCGTACGGCATTGTGGATGAAGAGGTCTACCACCAGCTCTTCCCCAGGACGCATCCTTACTATGCCAACGTGATCGGCTCCCACGCCGACGTTGAAGCCGCGCGCCTCAACGACGTGCGCGAGTTCTTCACCCAGTACTACGCGCCCAACAACGCCACTATGGCCATCGCCGGCGACTACGATCCGGCCACCATCAAGGCCCTCGTCGAGAAGTACTTCGGCGCCATTCCCACCGGTCCCAACGTCGCGGTCACCCCGGTCGCCACCCCCGCCATCACCGCCGAGCGCCGCGCCGTTGTCACCGACACGGTCCAGTTGCCCAAGGTCATCCTCGCCTGGCTCGCTCCTCCGGCATTCGCCGCCGGTGACGCCGATGCCGACATCGCCGCCCACGTGCTGGGCTCCGGCAAGTCCAGCCGCATGTACCGCGAACTGGTCTACAAGCAGCAGATCGCCCAATCGGCCAACTGCTATGACGACTCCGAGTCCCTGGCCTCCACCTTTGAATGCGAGTTCATCGCCAAGCCCGGCGTCACGCCGGAGAAGCTCGAAGCCGAAGCCGAAAATATCGTCGGCGACTTTGCCGCGCACGGCCCCACCCCCGAAGAGGTCGAGTGGGCCCGCAACAAGATTGAGCCCGGCCGCATCTCCGGCCTGCAGCGCCTCGGCGGCTTCGGCGGCGTCGCCGATCAGCTCAACTACTATAACCAGTACACCGGCGACCCAGGCTACCTGCCCAAGGATCTGGCCCGCTATGACGCCGTCACCCCGGCCAGCGTGCAAAAGGTCGCCGCGGCCACGCTCGGCAAAGATCAGCGCGTGGTCGTCTACGGCGTCCCCGGCAAAAAGGTCCTCGACGACGTGCCGCGCAGCCCCGACGACACCGACGCCAGCGTGGTCGTCAAACCGCAGCACACCCCCGAGTTCGAAGCCGCCGAGGCCTGGCGCTCCACCCCTCCCGCGCCCGGTCCCGAGCGCCCGCTGGTGCTGCCCACGCCCACCGTCTTCCCCCTCGCCCCCGGCCTCCCCGTCTACCTCGTCGAGCGTCCCGCGCGGCCCATCGTCTCCGCCGAGCGGGGCCCCCTGGC
>VFSW01006043.1_pt1 | contig 17831 bp, 11 predicted proteins | sample 5358111 | NCBI WGS metagenome assembly VFSW01 (sample SAMN11554181, study PRJNA540505) | mine drainage metagenome | isolation source: sediment from site ElyBrook_90M | place: USA: Ely Copper Mine, Vershire, VT | collected 2017
CTATCTTGTCGAATTATAGTTGATATTATGGCGCAAAACCTTGACCTTAGGGTTCCCGATGAATTTGTTTCAAAAACGACTACTTATGATTTCAATGATCCAATAACCGAAGCGCTCTCAAAGATACATGCATTCGGAGCTGTGATCGTGGAGAAGAACAAGGAATACTACGGCATAGTGGACCACAGGTCGATAACTAAAAGGAACCTTCCTCTCTCAAAATCAACGCATATCGGAAAATTTGCAGACCAAGTGCCGGTACTCGACAATTCCACCTCTATAGACGCTGCAATACTGCATTTCTACAACACTTCAAAGAAGGCGCTTCCATACACTTCTGGAAAGAACAAAATCACCGGCATAGTAAAGCGCGAGATGATGTTGAGGTCGATCCTCTCAAGGCACCTTGTTGCTGACTACACTGTCGGAGATCACATGACCTCTCCAGTTATCGCGATAGACGAGAACGCTAACGTAGCTCAGGCTCAAAAGACAATGCAGGATAACAAGATAGGAAAACTGGTCGTGATAAGCGAAGGTAAGATCAAGGGCGTAATCACACGAAAAGACATAATAGAGACCAAATCCGCTCCAAAGGAGCGCGCTCCAGAGTACACCCAAAAGGCTCCGATAACGCGCACCACCCCTGTTGGCAGCATTTGCCAGACAAACTTCTATTCCATAGAGCAGTCAAAGCAAATGGAAAACGCCATAAGGTTCCTGATAGAGAACCATATATCCTCCCTCATAGCAACCGACAAGGGAAAACCTGTAGGGATAATCTCAACAAAAGACGTTCTGGAAGTGGTGGTCGCAAAATCGCAGATAAAAGACAACAGGGTCGTGATATCCGGGCTCGATGAATACACAAAGGAATACGAGGACGAGATTACTCAGGAGATGCAAGATCTAATAGACAAAATAAGCAAGTTCCACAAGATAAAGATCGAATATCTATCACTGACCCTAAAGAGGCCGAAAGCAAAGAACTACGAGATAAGGGCGAGGCTGATAACCAACAAGAAGGGATCTATAGCGATTGGTGTTACGGGATTCTCACTGGACGAAGCACTCAAGAAGACGTCCGACACTCTCTACAAGGAGATGAAGGACAAAAAAGACATGATAATAACCAATACAAGGGAGAGGGAAGCTGAAGATTATGAACAATGAACCAAAAATAGCAGCAAAAAAGGCCCAGTCTAGCTTTGAGCTTCTAATAACGCTATCTTTTGGTCTTGCAATACTCTTGCCAATAGTCGCGCTGGCATTCATACAAATATCCAATGCAAACACCTCGCTTGCAGCAACAGAGTCGCAGCAGGCTGTATCAAAACTTGCAAGCGTGGCTACCTTGGTGGGAGGGGAAGGCGCTCCTGCAAAACAGGTCGTGCAGGTCCAAATTCCGCCTAATGTGCAGGGCATATACATCGGCAATTTAAGCAACGGGATAGGCCACGAGATAATAATATCGATAAGATCCCCGTCCGGGCTTAGCTACATAACTGCATATACTCCTGCAAATGTAAGCGGCAACCTTGGAGGGATAAGCCTACCTGGAACGTATTTAGTCAACGTGACTGCGCAGAGCGCATGTCCTTACCAGACCCCAGTCCCATGCGTCTATATGACTCCTGTGCCGTGATCGTTTGAAGTGTATCAATATGAAAGCCCAGATAGCGCTGGAATTCCTGATAGTGATCTCATTGGTCATAATCGTATTCCTCTTCCTGTTCTTCATAATCTCAAGCCAGCGAACAAACGGGCTCTCTTCCCAGAGCTTTTCGCAGCTGCAGCTGGTATCGCAGAGTCTCTCATCGCAGATATACAAGGCATATACTTCTGGCAGCGGATACTCTGCCCAAATATCTCTGTATAGCTCCTCCAACACAAGACCTTACAACGTGACTATAACAAAGGACGGAATAGTGATACTGCAGCAGGTTGTGGGAAGCCAGCACATACAGGCAATATCATATAGCGGCGTTCCAATATTATCCAATTCTTCGTACTTAATATCTGGAAGCAGCACCGCATACCTAATACCTGTTACTAACGGCACCATATCCATAACGGACTCCTTCGGAACAATCTGCGTAGACTATAGCTGCCCAACATCCTCCAACACCTTGATCTCGCTCTCCCTATCAAGCCAAAATACGTACTCTGCACAGTTCAACGGGCAAAATACGTATATCTCAATGCCTTCAACAAGCGCTTTAAAGAGTTATACTGTATCTGCCTGGATATATAATTTCAATAATCCAAATATTGTTACGGGAAGGAATGATATAGTAGACGGATACGATTTTTACCTGAACATCCAAAATAATCAGATCTGCGGCTACATACAATCTGTAAGCAGCAGCTATCTATGTACGGGTTCAGGCAACACCATAAAGCAGAATTCATGGACCTTTGTTGCAGAGACCTGGTCTGGAAGTACAATCACGATGTACATAAACGGAATGCCAATAGTGTCGTCTAGCGTAAGTGGCACTCCAACTTCATTGACATCGTCAATAGGAAATTGTGCAGCATGTGGAGACACAGGATACTGGAACGGAAAACTCTCAAATATACAAGTATACAATGCTTCACTTTCATCTAATCAGATATATTCACTCTATTCTGGAGGAATAGCTTCCCCTCCTATAATCCCTGCAAATATTGTAGGCTGGTGGCCCCTAAGCGGCAACACAAACGATTTCAGTGGTGATTCAAACAACGGCCAACAGCACGGATTCATAAATTTCCCATCCGTTTCACAAATATTTGCGACTGTACGCAGCAGCACCAACAATCCAGTCCCAAATGCCCTAGTGGGTTTTGCATCATCTTCTGGTAACTTTACCTTTCAGGGAGCTTCATCAAACTACACAAATGCAAACGGCATTGCAATAGCTTTCCTCGAACCAAACAACTATGTTTCCTCATACGCCACAGTAAAGGCTGTAGTGTACAACGGGAATATGTCATCGCAAGGTCTTCTCTACGAATGGCTTCCGTCAAACCTCGGTCAGGGCAATGTGATATACGATAACGGCCCGCTGAACCTCGAGGGCTACTCAAACAACGGAGTTTACTGGAACTCTCCGAACTACGCTGCAAGCTTCGACGGCCATAGCGCCATTGTGTCATTGCCTCCAAGCGCACCCATAAATCCCGGAAATGCGATGACTATCGCCGCTTGGTTCAAGACGACTTCTGACGGTGTGATAGTTGGCGTGCAAAATAGCGCCCAGCCATCTGCAAGCTCCTCTTATAGCTCTCTTCTGTATGTCAATACAAACGGCTTCCTTGCTGGTGGAGAATATACGAGCACGTATCCATTCTCAACTTCACTAAACGTCTCTAATGACCAATGGAATCTTGCGGTTCTTACAAGTTCGGGCTCAACCCAGACATTGTATCTAAACGGGATACAAGTGGCAACGGCATCAGGAACAGCGCAATCCATAACATCTCCGTTTTGGACGGTGGGCGAGGGCTACGCCTCCGGATGGCCTAGCGCGCCGCAGACAGAGCCATTCTACTTCAATGGGTCAATATCAAATGTGCAATTTTACAGCAACGTTCTGACTTCCAATCAGATATCGCAGTTATACCAGAACGGAATAAACTCTGCCCCTGCAAACACCGCAAACCTGATAGGATGGTATCCTCTAGATGGCGATTCGAACGACTACTCCGGCAAAGGGTATAACGCAAACATATATGGCAATTTGCGATTCACCAACATCAACATAATTCCAACGCAGATAAACCAAAGCAGCATGCTTTATGCAAACTTCGCGGGAAGCGCATACGACTACATCAACGTGAGCGATCCATCATCGTTTAACTTTGCTTCGGCATATACTATTATTGGATGGATAAACATCCACACTTTTACTAACGAAGAGAACATAATAACCAAGACCTCCCCATCTGGGTGGGCAAGCGGAGGAAAAGAAATCTATGTAACCTCCTCCGGAGCTTTAACCTATAATACATACGGCATAGCTCCCCTGTCCAGCGCAAATGTTATAGGGGCAAACACCCTATACCAGTTCGCAGTGACGTCAAATGCAAATACTGTTACTCTCTACTTAAACGGTGTCCAAGTAGGCACTACCAATTATGGCACCATAAGTGCGGATGCGTCTAACGGAGTTATTCATATAGGTCAACAAACTGACGGCACATCCCCATTTAACGGAATCATAGAAAACCTACAATTTTACAACAGTACACTCTCGCAATCCCAGATACAATCGCTTTATCAGCAAGGGGTCGTGAGCATTCCGCTTCAAAACTCCAACCTGAGTGCCTGGTGGCCCCTAAACGGCAATGCAAGCGACTTTAGCTCACATGGGAAAAATGGCATCCAATCAAATGTTGTCTACACAAACAATGCAGGATATCCCCCATCCTGGACAAGCCAGACCAGCACATACGGAATCAACCTAAACGGCGTAAATGGATATGTAAATTTGCCATACAACGCCCTGAGCACCGAGAAGTCCTATACTATTGCCGGGTGGTTCAACTTCAGGAGTTTTGCAAACGTGCCCGCGTTGTATTCCTATGACAACAACGGCGAAAAACTATTCGTCAATACAAACCGCAATGTGATAAGCGAGATCTACGACGGTTCTGCAGACAGCAATGCGTATTCAACAACCGCCCTCAACCCAAATGTCTGGTATTTCATAGTCCAGACTGTTAGCTATAACTCGATAGCTGGGACTACCACCCACTCAATTTGGGTGAACGGAGTCAACCAATCAACCGCAACATTTACGGGATCCGTGGTAACGGGCAGTTCCGGAAGTTCTATAGGGTCGATATGGAAACAATACCAGTTCCTCAACGGCTCCGTTTCCGATTTCCAAATATACAATGGCGCGCTCAACGCGCAGCAGATCCAGCAGCTCTATTATGCGGGCATGCCCAAGACATATTCGATATCCGTTCCAACTGGTTGGTCGCCATGAAAGCACAATTCTGGTCTTTTGATATAATATTCGCGATGATCATATTCGTATTCACCGTGCTGATACTATCATACGTGTGGTATAACATAGGGAACCAGCTCTCCTCTGCATCAGGATTCGGGATAACCTCTATACAAACCCAGCTGCAGAGCCTCAACACAAGGATATCAAATCCGGGCACTCCGGCAAACTGGGAATCACAGATAAACACCACTAACACCGTAACATGGACTAACGTGAGTGTAGGTCTTGGCACAGGCCAGACTAATGTCATCTCCTATCCAAAGGTCGCAGCGCTAGTCGCAATGTCAAACTACAAATACCAATCCACAAAGGCCCTGCTTGGAATAAGCTACGAATACTACATCACCATATCAAACCAGGACCTTAACATCACCATAGGGAGGAATCCACAAAAGTGGAACACAACCTCGATACAAGTGGCCACAAAGAATGTGTTTATTAATGGTGTCCCGGCAAATATGAGAATTGAGCTGTGGACAAATACGACGTTCGGAATCGGTTGATAAGATGAAGGGAATAATTTTCACTCTCGATTCGATATTCGCGCTTGCAATAGCAGCGTTCGCCATCTCCATGCTTATATACTTCCAATTCTACACGCAGGTCCCATCCCAGCTCGGATACGACGAGGCAGCCTCAGTATTCCAGGGCCTTGCCGCCACCAATACGAGCTACCTCTCGCAGGGAACAGGGATGGCCAGCTTCGTAATATCCAAAAATGCAAATAATCAGATATGGCCGCAGCACTACGGAGATGAGCAACAAAACGGCGTACCAAGCCAACTATCTGGTGGATCTGCAAATCAAGGCCCGCAATATCCAATGCTCGAAAGCGCATTACAGACAAACGAGCAGATATACGCCGGTCCGCTTGCCGCCAATGGAAAAGTGTATATAGCAACATACCAGATATTCGCCCTCAACTCAACTCTTGGAACCATAGCATGGAACACTTCATTTGTTCCGAATCAAATAACAGACGCAGTGCTGTCCAACAATTTGTTCATATACACCAACAGGACATATGTGCGTGCACTAAACGCACAGACCGGGAATGTTGTGTGGACGACTCAGTATTCGGCTTATGGGCTAAAGACCTCTCCCATCATAGCATACAACAATTGGCTATTCTTTGGCACATCCTCAAACGACATAGTGGATATATCTGCACTAAATGGCACTGTTCTGAGCGCAAACACGATGGATGCGCAGCCCCAAGGAATAGCTGTGGTCTCTGGTGCGCTTGCAGTATCCATGTCAAACGGCCAATTAGAAATTCATGAACTTGTAGGGACAAACGTCTCAAAGGCCAGCCTCAAGACAACCACTTACACCGGACTTTCATCTCAAATATCCGCATATGGGGAGGAGATAGCTTTTGGGACTAGCGCAAGTGCAAACATAATATACGCGAACGGCACCCAGCTTGGCTCCCAATCCACGCCTGGAGCAATATACCAAAGCGCAATTGCAAACAACTATGCAATATTCCAATCTACGAATTCCGTTATTGCGCTCTCTGCATCTACTGGAAATTTGATATGGGGACAGTCGATAGGTTCGTTCGGCTCAAACGCTGTTGGGTCAGCACCTATCATAAGCAATGGAAAAGTGTACACCGTCTGGGGCAACGATGTTCTTTTGGCGCAGAATCTTAGCACAGGGGAAACTCTCTGGTACAAGGAAATGCCATATGGGGGATCGCCCCTTTCCGATGCACTGGCATACGGCAACCTCTATGTGGGGCAAGCAGTCTATCTTGTGGGATTTGGATCGCCATGCACCCTGCCTCAAAATTCAAGCATCATATCCGCAGCATCATTCCTATATGTGAATTCGCATGGAAGCTGCGCAGACTACCTCCTAAATTATGTAAGCAAGCAATACAACTACAGCCTCTACATAAACAACAAATTCGCGCCAGGCCTATACGGAGCAAACTTCAGCGGCGGAGGGTACGTATATATCCCAAACAATGCCACCATAAACACAAATTCATACTCGATATCATTCTGGATGAACCCCTATTCGTGGAGCAGCAATAATGCAATGATAATAGGGCAGGGCACATCGTCCGGAGATCCGTATGTGCTAGAGCAGTATTCTGGTCCGACTCCGATAATCGCCTTCTCTGAAAATGGTGGGACAAATGTTTTGTCGATTACCCCCAAACTCAACACCTGGCAAAACGTAATAGTATCATATAACTTTTCTTCAGGCACGATATCACTGTACTTCAACGGTCATGTAGTTAGCACCTCATCCATTGCAACGCTTGAGGGAATCTCCCGTGTCCAATCTCCTATATACATCGGTATAAACCCGTCAAGCTCTGCAACCTTCAACGGAATGATAGCAAATGTACAAATATACAATGAGACGCTTAGCGCAACTAAGGCTGCGCAAGTGTACTATGCAGGAATACAGGGCGGTCCTATAGACAGTAAAATAACCGGATGGTACCCTCTCTCCGGAGACACAAACGACTATAGTGGGCTTTTCAACACAGGCTTTCCGGTAGGCCTATCCTACACAAACTACAATTATATCCCAATAGGTCTTCAGAATTCATATTCAGTTAGCAGGGCATCTTCTGTCCTGGGGATACAGAACTTTACTACAGGGACTTCAAATATATACAACGTAAGCTTGGTGGCATGGAGATGAGAGGCAACAAAAAAGGATTCCTGATGACTCTGCTCGTACTGATACTATTTTTGCTCATGCTCTCAGAGGTCATAACATTCGTCACTATAAACATAAACTACAACCAGATAACCCAGAACCTCCAGGTTGCGAGCAACTCCGGAAACTATGGAACATCAATATCTCTTAGCGCAAAGTCGTTTGCGCAGGCAAGCCTATCCCAAGCCATCTATACTCTGTATGCCTATGAGTCAAACGCCCCATTGAGAAAGTCCAACTTCATAACAAACACGCAGGTTAGCATAGCCTCTTTGATGGAGAATTCGACTCTTCCGAATGTTACCGCAAACTCTCTTGCAGCAAATACCATAAAGGCGTATATGGGAAACCTCTCGCTTACCTACTATAACGTCTCCGCTGCAAAGCTTCTGGGTGCGTCTGCACAGACCGTGGTGATAAACGAGAGCAAGATCAGTGTGTTCCAAACCACTCCGTACACGATCTCCGCAAGCTATGTCGAGTATGTGTACCTAAACACCACATACGGCGCTTTCCACTACAGCATACCCGTAATTGCAACCATCTCAATAAACAATACCCCGGATCTCCTATACGCTCAGCAGGGAATCTCTCAGTATATCCAATTCTCTCCGACACCAATCAGCAACGTCACCACTGTATTGGGAAATGCCTACGCCCAGCAAGGGAATACGACATCCTACATATATGGGACAATCTACGATGTAGCCTCTGGTGTGACGTGTTCAGGGCTCAACACTGCGCTTGGCCCAACCTCTAATAATGCGCCATACAACAAGAGCATAATCCTAGTAACTCCTGACGCATCGCAGATAACAAGCGCAAGCCCATGTGCCAATGCGTACGGTGGTCTGATAACTGCGAAAGTCACAAACTCCCCCAGCGTGGCATATCTTGTATATCCTTCATCTTCTGTTACAAATACATTGCAGACCGGGATGAAAGTCCTATTAAACGGGCCCGGTCTGGACACACTAGACATAAGCAAACTCGTAAGCGCAGCATCAAACAATTATTATTTCACATCCCCATATACCATGTCGTATCTGCAGAGGGCTAGCGACTCAGTACTCCAGCAATCTCAGAGTGGAATATTCACATTCTCTAACCTCGATACACAAGTCGGTGGGTTCAACGGTGCGAGTAGTAAAATAGAAACTAGTTCTGCACCAACAATAACTTCACAAATAACGCTTGCAATGTGGGTGTATCTTCCTACATCCACTACAGACATGAACGTGGGTGGCCAGTATGAAAGCATAATGTTTCTAGGGAGCAGTAATGGTCAATGCACATCTGGATACTTCGGGATCCATTATTCTACAGATGGAACAACTGGCACAGAGCACTGCGCAACAAGCACTTCCCCCCTTAATGCACTAACCGCAAATAAATGGCTATTTCTAGTAGGAACGTATAATGGGAATGAATATTGTGGTTATATAAATGGGCAGCAAACTTTTTGTGTCAGCGGCTCTCAATTTTACACAACACTGGGGAATGTTTGGTTCGGGGGCAATAATTTTGGAGGATACTCAAAGGAAAATGTAGCAAATGTCCAAATCTACAACACCTCTCTCTCGCCATATCAAATCCAAACACTCTACCAACGCGGAATATCTGGATTGCCGATCGCAAATAACGGTTTGGTCGGATGGTGGACCTTGAACGGAAATACAAATGACTACAGCGGGTTCAACAATAATGGCGTTCCGACAAACGTAATCTACACTCTCCCTGCAAACTATGTCAGGGACAGCATAATGATGAATAACCAGACTACAGGATTGCAGCCGATACCAGGGATATTGCAGTGCGACAGCTACTCGGACTGCAACAACCCATCATTCGCTCACCTATATACTGGACAATCACCACTAATCCAGAATACTACATACCAGCAGGTTGCAGATCTCAACGGTCAAAACAGCTACATATCTGTTCCGGCATCGAGCTCTATCGACATTTCGGGAAATATAATGATCAGTGCGTGGATTTATGCGACAAACGGACTCTCAAGCAATGAGTACATGATAGCAGGCACATATGGTGGAAACTACTACGGATACTATATCGACCTAAATTCAGGGGTTCCAAGATTCACTCTTGGCGCAGGCCCAAGCACTCTCAATTCTGTAAGTGCAACCGGAAACATACTTCCAAATCACTGGTACATGATCACTGCTGAGTACTATACTAATACAGAGGTCATGTCTCTTTACGTAAACGGGGTGCTAAACAACACTGCAAGCGGAGCAACAACCGCTTCGTATTCAGGGCAGGCATTCACGATCGGCAAGGACGCATGGGCATCGTCAGGCTACTTCAGCGGATCTATATCAAATGTCCAGGTCTACAATACAATCGGATCCGCACCTACAATACTAACAATGTATCATGAAGGGGCGCAGGGATTGCCAATTCTTGGGTCGAATCTAGCAGCATGGTATCCTCTCGACGGCAACCCAAACGACTACAGCGGGAACTCGAACAACGGAGCAAACAACAACGTTGGATATACCCCTATGCAGCAACTGCAGAATTATACCGCAGGATACAGCACTCTTGAAAATCAAAAATCCGAGCTTCAAACCCTAGGGCTCGCAAACAACTAACGGGCTGTCAAATTATTGTATAGAGGTGAAGAGCCCTCCTATCGCAGTGGCGACTATGAAGAATATCACGAATCCAGCCACTATGAATACCGGCATGTACTTTAGCCCTTTTATCGCAGAGCCTGTGGATATCGCAGAGACTATGAAAGATGAGAGTGCGGTTATCACGAATATGGAGGCATATGCGAAATACCTGTAGTCCTGCGTTGTTATCTGCGGCTTGCTTGGCTTTAGGAACGAGGTTCCAAGGTTCGCAGAACCTGTGCTGAGGAACTGAGGGTTTTGCTGCAATATGCTGGTCCATACTGTGTTTGTAATCTGAATCATCTGGGATGTGAGCGCGAAAAGCGCAGGCGCTCCTATCAGTGCCGCGAACGCTATGAATATCGTGTACATGAACAGCTGCCCTGCTATGTCCTTTTGCGTTATTTGCTGGGTCCTTACGTCCTTTGCGATCTGGTTGAGAAGGTCCGTCACCCCACCTCCATATTGCAGCGACTCTATTATCAGCCTTATAGTGTGTTTTAGTTCGTTTGAGCGGTATTTGTTTCCAAGCATTGTCAGCGCGTTTTCTATGGTCTCTCCGGCGTATATCTGCTCGTTTACCAATTTTATGTCCTCGCTGAAGAATCCGAACTCTGGCCTTGCGGCATTTAGCATCGCCTTGTCAAGGGACATGCCGCTCCTCACGTTTGCTGCAACTATCTGCAAATAGTCTGCGAGTATCCCCTCCATGTATGTCTTTCTCCTGTCTATTAGGAATTCAAGGTACGCATAGAGCACAGCTTCATAAAGTCCCCCGACAACTATGCCTATTAAGACAGCAAGCCCTGGATTTATCCCAAGGAGTATGTTGGTGAGCACAGCCATGACAATGAGTATTGATATTCCTCCAACTATGGCGTATGTGAAGAACCTGTTCGGTGTAATCTTGACTCCTGCCAAATCGAGCTCAAGAGAGGTTATCCTAACAATATCCCTTGAAACGAGTTTTTCGAAAGATATGGCCATGATAACACCAAACTACATTGCAAATGCCGGCCTCGAAGATATTATAATGTTGAGGAATATCAGCTGTATGCCAACTATGAACACCACTCCCATTATGAGTGTTGTAGTGGTCACGGAAAAGAGATTTATGAAACTTGTAAGTATCGCAGCTACGGCAATTCCCATGCTCGGAAGTATTATTCCGAAAAGCATGTAGAACATGGCAAGCGCATTTAGTCTCTGCCCGTATCTTCTAAGCTCGATTGACCTCTCTTGGACAACCTCATCCACCACTCCCTGCAGCGATGCTATCACATCGGCACCGGATTGGATGCTCACAGAGGCCTGGAGCATTATTCTCTTGAAAGTCCTAGATTTGCTCTTGTTGCTCACGTCCTCTATAGCCTGCTCCATAGGCATCCCAAGCTGAACCAGCGCTATTATCTTGGCAAATTCCTTGCTGGCAGCCCCGTATCCCACGCTGACTGCAGTCATCGCGTTGTATAGCGGCAGTCCTGATCTCATGCTTACAACCAGGTCCCTTGCTGCGAACAATATATCCTTCTCAACCTGTTTCGCTATTCCCTTTGCCTTATCTATCGGGTAGTTTATGAACTTTTGGAAGAACATTTGTTGGAAGGCAATTGCGATCAACAATGCCAATATGGGGCTTAGCCCTATATCCTGAAAAAGAAATCCAAGCGCGATTCCCAGTGCAGCTGCCACTATAATAGAGTATATCAGCATGCGCTTTAGAAATGTGTAGAGGTTCGACTTGAGCTCCACCTCCCTCATCGCTGGCTCAATCTCCTTGTGCTTTTTCTCTACGCCTTCAAGATATTTTTGAATAGGTCCTGAGGTCCTCGCCTTCTCCTTACTAGTGCTCTGGTCCACGGTCACACTCACTAACTATTAACAGATAACTTATTAATCACATCCTGTAGTCGCTGATTCCTCAGCATGATCATGCCTCTTTGCGGCTCCTCAAATTTTTCTGCGTCCTGGCCCTTAGTCGCATTCTGCAGGGCGCTTACCTCCTCCCTTATCAGCTTCATCTGTGCTTCATCGAAGGCTTTCTGGTCAAGCCCCATCGATATCTTCTCAAGGTCAGAGATCTGATCCTGAACTGAGAGCTTTCCCATCACCGTCTTTATGTTGCCTTTGCGCTCCGAGAGCTTCATGATTTTGCGCTCTGCTACTACAAAATCCTTCTCAATGGCATCCGCAAACATACCTATGTCCTTTGCAGCCCTCTTCGCCAATTCGCTGCCGCCTTTTCCGATGGTCCCTTGCGCCGAGGCACCCTTGTTTGCTATGGGCACCACGCTTTGCGCGCTAAACGAGGCGCTCGGAGAGGCTACGCTTGTATCTTTTTGGAATATCTGGATGTCCTGCTTTCTGATGGGCTGCTGCTTCTTGCCCCCCTCTACTTCGGATATCTCGCCAGCCACCTTCTGATAATCTAGAACGCTGTTCAAGGCTCCATTTTCCAGATCCCCCTTCCCCAGATCTAACTCAAGCCCTCTTGCCAATTCGCTTGATGCAACCTTATCCAGCATCTCCAGCGCATTTTTGTATCCTACTTCTGTAATCTCATCAGGCATTCGCATTACCTCCTCTATAGAGTTCCGTATCCTTGTACTTTGCATCGTCGTGCACTATCTGCAATATCTTGTCCTTGTTCTTGTAGTAGCTTGCGACAATGTATCCTACATCGTCCACCCCAAATACCCTGTTCTTGACCATCCATTCAAGTATGCTGCTCTTCTCGTTTATGTCGTCTTCGACCTCGCTCCCAGTAAGTCCTGCATACAACTCGAAGAGTTCGTATAATCTCTTTGATTCGCTGATCCGCATGAATGTGTCCTGCCTAAGATTCCACCTATACAGTACGTTCGCATCCCCGGTTTTTTTCATCTCCCCAAACTCAAGCACTCTCCTTATGCCAAGCTTCCTATATCTAAAAAGCGTGACTATCCCACCAAGCGCGTTCATTACAATCTTTGGTATCGCTATGGGGTCGTTGGTCATCCTTATCACCGTGTCCTCAACGTCGTCTGCGTGTATGGTTCCGTACACTGCATGTCCTGTGTGTATTGCCTCGAACAGCGTCTCGGCATCGGCTTTGGTCCTCATCTCTCCTACCAATATGACGTCCGGCCTTTGCCTTAGCGCATTTATCGTAAGGTCATAGAGCGATATCTCTCCCTTCCCTTCGGGGTTTGGCTGCCTTGTTAGCATCGGGACCCACTGCAGAAAACTTGGAAGCGTAAGCTCCCTGGTCTCTTCCACTGATATCACCCTCCTGCTGACTGGTATGAAAGTAGATATGGCGTTTAGGAAACTTGTTTTTCCGCTTGCAGTCCCTCCTGATATCATGAGGCTGAGCTCGTTTTGCATGCAAAGCCACACAAGGGACGCAATATTCGGAGGAAGCGATTTCGCAGAGATCAGAGCTGTGACAGTCCACGGGTTCTTTCCGAACTTTCTTATAGTCAGCGTGTTTCCGCTCTGTGACACTGGAAAGAGCGTCGCATTCACCCTTGATCCGTCTATTAGTTTTGCATCCATTATCGGAGTCAGATTTGATATTTGCCTCCCGACCCTCCTGCCTATTTGCTCCGCGTCGTTGTATACTATGCTGTCGCTTCCCAGCACCAGGTTTGTCTTGCACCATCCGAACTCGTTGTGGAATACCCAAACCTCCTGTTCGCCCCCGTTTACTGCTATCTCCTCAAGCTTCGGATCCGCAAGCGGCGCTTCAAGGTCACCAAGGCCCATCATTATGTTTACTATATACGATCGCAATATGTCCTTTGCATCGTCCTTTGTTCCAGGCAAATACTTGTTTAGCAAAAGGTCCGAGGCCTTCCTGTATCTTGCGGTGGTCTCGGCTATGTATTCTTTGTCATCCATCTTTCCAAGGTCCAATGGAACCATCTGCAGCAGCTCCTGTCGCAAGGAGACAAGCAAAAGCTTGGTGGCCTGGCCTATTCCCGGCACAGTCACCTCGTATATGGGTGCAAAATCCCCCTTGTCCAATATTTTTATGGAGACAGGAAGTCCGTTTGCATAGAGCATGTACGAGTCGTACACCTTTTCTTCCTTAGGGTCTTGACTCTGCGGACTGTTGCTATCCATATTAACCATTTATAACGAATTAACTCTTAGGCTCCAGATTCTCCGGGTTGCTGCCTTCAACATCCTTGCCGATCTGCACTATTTTCGAATCTATGTCTTCTACTTTGTCGTTTACGCTCTTTACCCTCTGGTTCTTCTCTTCAAGGCTTAGCTTGGGGTTCGCCTCTATCTCCCTAAGCTCTGTGTTTATCAGCACGAACTGTTGCCTGCAGTACTCGCAGTCCTTCTTCGCCTTCTCCAACCCTTCCTTTATGCTTCTTATGCTGTTGTCTATAGATGCAAGGCCTCCGAATTTGTTTATGTAATTGTCTACCTCATTGACTATTATCTTGGTCTTCTGACCTGCAAGGTCGTATACGCTGTCTATGTCGCTTCTTGCCTTGTTGACCCTGTCGCGGGTTACCTTCTCCCTCCTGTCGAGATCCTTGACAAGCCTGTCTATCTCCTTCTCGTAATTTGACGCAGCATGAATATTGTCCCTAACAAGCTTCTCCTGCCGTGCAACCATGTCTTTGAGCGACTTGACCTCACTGTCTATGCTTGAGGCAAGCGTGCCCATCTCCTTTTTGTACGCTGCGATGCTCGCATCGAATTTTTTTTGCATATCGGATCGATCCGCCTCCATGAGCTTTATCTTGCTCTTCATGTCGTCTATGAACTTTTGCGCGTTTTCCGCACCTGCGTCTATCTTCTTTATGCCCTCGACCTTTCCCCTCACCGAGGCCATCTCCTTTTCCATTTTTTCAGAGAGGCTGTCCAGATAATCCTTGCTCTTCTTCACGCCGTCGTATTCCTCGTTCGCTTTGTTTTTCAGTGCATGGAGTTCGTCAAGAGTCTTCTTCACTGATCCTGCGTTTACCTTGAAGATCTTCTCCGCATCCTCGGTGAACTTTGAGAACTGGTTTATTTTTTCCTCAATCTGGTTTAGTTCTATCTCCCTTGATCTGACATCTGAAACTATGGCCTTGCGTCTTACGTCCGTCTCTGCGCTCATGGCCTTTATATCTTCAGTGCTCATGCTAAGCGGTGCTATGAACATCTTGTCGAGCTTGTAGCTTACCTTGACCATATGTGCGTTCTCTAGTATGTTCGCCCACTGTTCTATGACGGTAACGTCTACCTTAAATACCTTTGAAAGATTTAGCACGTCTGTATCTCCATGCTCGTTTACATACTTTAGCAGAGCATCTATTCCCGTACTGGTTACATTCTCTACCATCGGAACCGTAAAATTTACTACTTAAAAGGATATAAACTATACTCTCTATTACTGCTAGTATATTACCAAATGTAATGCGACAGCCAAAAATATTACGGCTCCAGCAAATTTTTGAGCCCGTAATACTTGAAGATCATAATGCCCAGGAGCATCATTAACACTGCAGATGCAAAATTCCACAACTGGAACCCACCAATCATAACTGAAGTCCCGGAGCTATTTCCATTGCTGCTAACAACGTGCACACCACCATTCCCGACTTGCGTATTATTGTATGTCAGGTTATTTTGGTAAGCTCCTCCTCCAATTAACAAGCCATACACAAGATATACTAGGAATAGCGCACCTATAACCGCAATCGCAACTCCAGCAATCTGCAAACCATGCATCCCTTTTTGTGTCGTCTTTACTGCCATATTATTCACCATCAATTATGACCCTAAAAACATGTACCTATAAACGATATATCCTCCTATTGCAAGAACGACCACTCCAATCAATAACCATGGCCAAAGATATTGCCATTCACTTTCTGGATATGTCTTTTTCGTAGGCACAAAATCCCCCTAGGAAGTAATATTTGTTTCCAATACTCCGTAATTTGTAAGCACTACGAGCCTGTCTATCTTGCTCTGTCCCATCTCAAAATTCCAATCAAGCGATCCGTTATACAAAAATGTATTAGTTGAATGTGGGGACATAATCCTCCCTATGCTTATTGCCCAGGGGCCCCCTACAGGAGCCTCCTGGAACGGCGATACCAAAGTGCTGTTGCCTTCAACGATAAAACTTATTCCCATTTTAGGATTCGCTCTCGTGACTACTCTTACCGATTCACCTGCAATCGGATTTGGGTTCGGGCTAGTTATCCTAATGCTGTTTACGGGATTTGGCAATGTTATGTTTATTCCTGTTCCTGAATTTGAAAGCACGTAATAAGCCCGCGATCCGTTTATTATCACATTGGAGCCAGATTGATTGTAAAGTTTTACCGATTGGTTAAAAGAGCCACTCCGACCACCATAACTAATTATGTATTGCGATTGATATAGGCCTTGTGAAGCATTACCAGAAAAAACAGAGAGCGTTTTTCCGGCATCCATCCCAACTGCCGGAAACTGTCCCGTGCCAGTGACAACCTCCACACTTTGAGATTCTAATTTTCCGAGGTTTGAAGCATTCTCCAGCCTCATGCCTATAATATCTATATTCCCAGCGCCATTATTCTCCAAGGTTGTGCTAAACATAATGCTATTTCCGTTCACCTGCAAGGTGGAATTTGTTACAGTCACGTTTAAATTCGAGCTAGGGAACGGAGCAGGTTGGGAAACGGGAAATGTTAACTGTATCTGATCCGCAGAATTTATTTTTGTGACCAGATTCGGATCTGATTGCACTGCAGCTCTAAGTGAAGGCACCAAGACGAAGATTGTGGTATTCTGAAGCTCGATTACAGTGACAGTAGGGGAAAAATCCAACAGTATATTCGAAGATTGGTTCAATATTCCGTTGTTGCCAACAGTCGCCACCACCTGCCTTGTAGGCACATACAGCCCATAAGTTACATTGTCTAAAGTTATGCTCGCAGAGGTTATATTGAATCTCACACCCTCTATAGTTGAATTTGTAGTGACGTTCGCAAGCCCTACTACCTGGGATTCATTTATCAGGCTCATCAAATTCAACCTCCCGCTTGAATTCAGGTCAATCCACCTGGAGTGGTTTTCGGAATTCACATCGATGCTCAAAGAAGAATAATTAACATAAAGGCTCTGAGTTCCAATAGGCACATGTGGGGGATCTGTTATACTTATCGGGACATGTGCTACATTGCCATTTACCGACCCTCTATATAGATTGTTAAAATATATTGAATATGTGAAAATGAAAAGTGCCAACACAACCACTACTACGGTCATAGTCCTGCGTATGCTGATCCCATTCTTCTTTATTTTTTCCGCATTCATCCTAGGATTCAATTCGTAGTATTTCCATTTCCGCGTGTGTGAATCATTTTTTTGCTGTATTATTCCTCCCATCTCAAGATCGTGGAGATGCTTGCTGACTGTTGAAGGAGCCAATTTCAACTTCTTGCTTATTATGCTAAGGTTATTGTCGCCTTTAGATATCAGCTTTACTATATCCTCTTTGGTGCTCCCATATCTTCCCCTATAAGGC
>VFSW01006044.1_pt1 | contig 17831 bp, 13 predicted proteins | sample 5358111 | NCBI WGS metagenome assembly VFSW01 (sample SAMN11554181, study PRJNA540505) | mine drainage metagenome | isolation source: sediment from site ElyBrook_90M | place: USA: Ely Copper Mine, Vershire, VT | collected 2017
ATCTGCGGCTCACACCACCGACCCGCGACCCCGTGGGGGTGCCGGTGATCTCCGCCCCGCACCCCGTCACCGGGGCGGGGGGGCGCGCCACGGCCGTCGGCATGGTGGCCAGGGTCACGCCCGAGACATTGCTGGTGCTGCTCAGGGCCTGGCTGACCCCGGTGGCGCCGTTCCACTGCGCGGTGGTGGCCAGCTGGGAGACATTGACCGTGTAGTTGCCCGAGGCCGTGCCCTGGTCGGCCGCGACCGTCCAGGTCGATCCGCTCGTCGTCGAGGCGGCGGTGACGCCGCTGTAGGTCTGCGGATCCTCGAGCGCGAAGACGGAGTTGGATAGGTTGGTCAGGTCGGTCGTCAGGCTGTTCAGAGCCGTGACCTGGTTGTTGACCGCCGTCTGCTGGGCCTTGACCTGATTCACTCCCGCGCTGTCAGCCTGCACGAGCTCGTTGATGATGGTCGTCCAGTTGATGCCGGAAGCCAGCCCGGATATTTGGATGCCTGACATGGAGAGGAGACGGTGGGTCCGTCCTCTCTAACGGCACATCCGGGCCGGCGGTTTAACCCGATTTTGGCCCGGCGGCAAACCCAGCCCTTTCGGCACATCCGCCCCGGAGATTTAGCCCAATCCGGTCCGCCGGTGAATTCCCTTAACCGGCCTTAATCTTTCCGGCCGCCGCGTCGATACCCCACATCGCCGGGGATCTTCCCCGGCCGGCGCGATCCGGAGCCGCCTCCCCGGATCCGAATGCGGCACGGACGCCGCGCTCATCATCAAGGAAGATACCATGTCAGTCGTCATCAACAGCAACTTCGCGGCCCAGATCGCCGCCAACAACCTCGCCTACTCGCACCAGATGCTGCAGGACAGCCTGAACAAGCTGTCCAGCGGCTCGAAGATCGTGAACCCGTCCGACGATGCCGGCGGCCTGGCGGTTTCCATGAAACTGACGGCCACCGAGAATCGCGACACGGCGCTTGCCAACAACGTCGGCGACGCCACCTCGCTGCTCCAGACCCAGGACGGAGCCCTCCAGGTCGCCGGCTCGATCCTAAATCGCATCAGCGAACTGGAGACCCTGTACAAAGACCCGACCAAGAACAGCTCCGACCTCGCCAACTACGACTCCGAGTTCACCCAGCTCCAGTCCGAGTTGACCTCGTTGACCAATGAGGCGTTCAACGGCGTCTCGCTGTTCGGTTCCGCCAGCGTCAGCGTGGACGTGACCGACGACCTCAGCACGGCTTCCGCCGTCACCCTCGCGGCCCAGAATCTGACCAGCACGGCGTCCGGCGTCGGCACGCTGACCGCCACCGCCATCAGCTCCCTCAGCCAGCTGACGATCACCAACATATCCAACGCGATCCAGAACGTCGCCACCATGCGCGCCACCAACGGCGCCGAGCAGAGCCGGCTCAGCTTCGCCAGCTCTCTGCTGACCACCAACGAAACCAACCTGTCCAACGCCATCAGCACGATCTCGGACGTCGATGTCGCGCAGGAAACCACCAACCTGGCCAAGTGGAACGTGCTCGTGCAAGCCGGCACCTCCATGCTCACGCAGGCCAACCAAAGCGCCAACATCGCCCTGAAGCTCATCACCGGCTAAACGGCGCTTCGCCCTGACGCCCCGGCACGGGCTCCGATGTGATTGTCGGCCCCGTGTCCCACTCTCCCGCGGTTGTCTTCCGGGTCGTCAGGGCTGGGGCCGCCACCCACACACCCCCTCGGCGCGTCCGACGCGCCGAGATCCTTTGCGGCCACCGCCGCAAAAGGCGCGGTCCGGCGCCGTTTTCCCCCGGGCCCGTGGCGACGACGGATGTCGCATTAGATCAAGGATAGAACCATGTCAGTCGTGATTAATACCAACTACGCGGCGAGTGTTGCGGCAAACAACCTCGCCTATTCGCACCAGATGCTGCAGGACAGCCTCAACAAGCTGTCCAGCGGTTCGAAGATCGTGAATCCGTCCGACGACGCCGGCGGCCTGGCAGTTTCCATGAAACTGACGGCCACCGAGGGTCGCGACACGGCGCTCACGAACAACGTCGGTGACGCGACGTCGCTCCTGCAGACGCAGGACGGCGCGCTGCAGGTCGCCGGCTCCATCCTCAACCGGATGAGCCAACTGGAGACCCTGTACCAGGATCCGACCAAGAACTCGTCCGACAAGGCGAACTATGACTCGGAGTTCACCCAACTCCAGTCGGAGCTCACCTCGCTCGGCAACGAGACGTTCAACGGCGTCTCGCTGTTCGGCTCCGCCAGCATCAGCGTCGATGTGACCGCCGACCTCAGCTCGGCCAACGCCGTCACGCTCACCGGTCAGAACCTGACCAGCTCGGCGACCGGCGTCGGCACCCTGACCGCCACTGCGGTCAGCTCGCTCAGCCAGCTGACGATCACCGACGTCACCAACGCGATCCAAAACGTCGCCACCATGCGCGCCACCAACGGCGCGGAGCAGAGCCGGCTCAGTTTCGCCAGCACCCTGCTCACGACCAACGAGACGAACCTGCAGTCCGCTGTCAGCGCCATCTCCGACGTCGACGTGGCCCAGGAGACGACCAACCTGGCCAAGTGGAATGTGCTGGTTCAGGCCGGCACGTCCATGCTGACCCAGGCAAATCAAAGCGCCAACATCGCCCTGAAATTGATCACGGGCTAACGGTCCCGCGGTCGTTCTGATTCGCCCAACTCCCGGCCGCTCCTCGCGGGGCGGCCGGGACAGCGGATCGGACCCCCGCAGACCGCGAAGGTCCTGGCGCTTGGCAAGGCCCCGGCTCGGTCCGGGGCCTTCGCATTTATGGACGGGGTCTTGTCCACATCCACCGGTACGCACATTCCAAGTCGCGCGTGAACCGGGGCGCGTCGCAAAGCGGGCTCCGCCGCATCCGTTCGCGCAGGCCGGCCCGGATGGCGGCCAGCCGCGGCAGGTCGCCGGCCAGATCCCGGCACCGCGCCGCATAGTCGTCCGGCGAGGCGGCGATCCAATCGGGGGCGCCAAGATGGGTCAGCAGGCTCGCGCCCACCCGCGCGACATGGGTGCGGCCGGCGAGCGTCACCACAGGGACGCCCATCCACAGCGCCTCGCACGTGGTGGTCGTGCCGTTGTAGGGGAACGTGTCGAGCGCGATGTCGACCCGGCCGTAGGCGCCCAAGTGGGCGGCGACCGACAGCTCCGCCCCGTCCAGCTCGATCCGCCCGGGATCGACCCCGCGTTCGGCAAATTCCCCGCGCAGCCGGTCCGCGGTCTCCGGAGGCGCCAACCCGCGGGAGCGCAGCAGCAGCCTGGCCCCGCCCGACTCCCGAAGTATCCCCGCCCAGAGCTCGATCGCCGCCGGCGTCACCTTGGCCAGATGGTTGAAGCAGCCGAATGTGACCGGGCCGCCGGACAAGGCCGGCGTCGGCGTCACCTCCGGACTTTCGGGAGGCGGCCCGTAGCAGGAGAAAGCGGCCGGCAGTCGGACCAGCTCCTCGCTGTGCCAGGCCTCAGTCGCCCCGGGCGGATCTGCCACGGCCTCGGTCAGGCGATAGTCGATCGCCGCCAGGCCGGTCGTGTTCGGATACCCGCGCCAAGTTACCTGCACCGGCGCGGGCTTGCGCGCGAAGACGAGCAGCCTGTTCCGCGCCGTGTGTCCGGCCAGATCCACCAGAATGTCGATCCCATCGGCCCGGATCAGTCCCGCCACCTCCGGATGGCTCCGGCCGGCGATGTCGCGCCAATGCGCCACCCGGGCGCGCAGGCGGTCCGTCGTCGCATCGGGGAGCGCGGCGTCGGCGTAGCAGGTGATTTCAAACCGGCTCCGATCATGCGCCGCCAGCACCGGTTCGAGAAAGTAGGCGACCGAGTGATGCACCAGGTCGGGCGAAACATAGCCGATCCGCAGCGGCCGGCCCGGATCCGGGTCGTTCGCCCAGGGACGCCACTCGCCGCGGAGCGGCGCCGCGTGGAGATCGGCCCAGCGCCGGTGTTCGGACGCGATCTGCTCCGGCGGGATGTCGGCCGGGAAATTGAGCGCATAGAGAAGATTGCTGTGCGTCTCCGGACTCGGCCGGCCCTCCAGCGCCGCCCGGTGGAAGGCCACCGCCTCGGCCGACCGGCCCTGTGCCTTCAATACCCGACCGAGGTTGTCGAGCGCCGCCGGGTATCCCGGCCGCAACCGCAGGGCCTCGGCGAGCGACCGCCTGGCCTCTTCGCATCGGCCCAGGGTGAGCAGCCCGTGGCCCAGGATGTTGTGCGCCTCCGGACGTTTGGGTTCCAGCAGGACCGCGCGGCGGAAGCAGGCCACCGCCTCCTCGCGGCGGCTCAGCTCCAGGCATGCCACGCCCAGGTTCAGCCAGACCGCCCCGCTCCCGGGAGCCAGGAAGGCCGCGGCCCGCAGGCTCACCGCTGCCTCGCGGTACCGCCGGAGGCTCTTCCACGCATTCCCCAGTTGATGGTGCGCCTCGGCCAGGTTCGGATCCAGTTCCAGAGCCGCGCGGTATTCCGCGATCGCCTCCTCCGGCCGTCCGGCCGCGCGCAGCTCCCCTCCCCTCTCCAGGTGGCGCGCTGCGGAGGCCGGAGCCGGGGCGGTCTGCGGCGGCGCGGCCATCGCCGGCCTCATTCGCCGGCGGGAGCCGCCAGCAGTTCCTCGGCCAGGCGCTCGATCTTGGTCACGGAATGGTCGACCGAGAAGGCCAGGGCCCGGCCCGGGCCTGCCCGCTGAAGCCGCTCGAAGAGGGCAGGATCCCGGGTCAGCGCATAGAGCTTTTCCGCCAGGTCGCCGGCATTCGGTCCGTCAAATAGCATCCCATCGACGCCGTGACGGATGATCTCCCTAGCGCCGCCGGTGCCGCTGGACACGACAACCAGGCCGGAGGCCATCGCCTCGACCTGGGAAATGCCGAAGGTTTCGGGGACTTGGCTCGGAAACACCAGCACGTTGCTCCGGGCAAAGAGCGCCGCAAGGCCGGCACGATCGAGGAAGCCCGTGAAGCCCACCTTGCCTTCGATCCCGGTTGCCTGGACCGCCTCGCGCAGCCGGCCGAGAAAGCCCGCATCCGGGGCGTCGCCCGCGATTTCAGCCGAGAAGTCGATTCCCGCCCGGTGCAGGCGGACCAGCGCGTCCACCAGCACGTGCGGTCCCTTGTACGGCCGCACGATGCCGGCGAAGCAGATCCGCAGCCGGCCGCAGTCGGGCGGGAAGAAATGGTAGAAACGATCCACGCGGGCGCCGGGATAGAGGGTTTCCACCCGCGGCGGCGAATACCCCGCCTGCCGGACGGCGCTTCCCGCCCAATCGCTCGATGGAGCCAGCAGATAGCGCGCCGAGCGCGGCTGCGCCGCGGGGCCATAGCCCGGGGTGGCATTGCCCAAGGCATGCAGCACCGGGACTCCGGCGCCCAGCGCCACCTCAATCGGGAGCGACTCGACGAAATCCATGTTTCCAGCCAGCATGACGTCGGCGCCAAAATCCCGGATCGCCCCGGCGACCTGCTCGCGGATCGCGGCGATCCTCCGGCCGATTTCAACCCGATCCGAGATGACGACCGGCGACCCCTCCCGCCACTCGCCGAGGAGCGGGAGCACCCGGCTCACCCTCGCCTCCATCGCCGCCTCGTCCGGAGTGGGCGCCTTGGCGAGCGCGGGCAGGTCGGCGGTGAGAACCCGGACTTCGTGGCCCCGTCGGACGAGACCCTGGGCGAACTCCCACATCATCCGGCCGTAACCCCCGAGCTCCTGCGGCGGAAAGAGGTTGGTGACGACCAGAATCCGACGCGGCCGTTCCGCCCGAACGGCCGGCGTTTGCCCGGTCGCCCTCCAGTAGAAGCCGAGCACCTCCCTCATCCCCGGCTGGGACCGCAATTCCCGGCGGAGCGCGTCGACCTTCTCCGGCAGCGGCGCCATCCGGGCCGCCTCTTCGAGCATGACGACCACCGATTCCGGGTCGCCGTGCTCCAGGGTCAAGGCGGCCAGCGAAAGGAGCGCGGCCCCATTTCCGCGGTCGAGCCCCACCGCCCGCTTCAGGGCCGCATGCTGGAGCCGCGGTTCACCCAGCCGGCAGGCGAAGTGCGAGAGGGCCACGCAGGCCGTGGAGTCGTGGGCCGAGCGGACCAGCGGCCGAAGCCGGGCACGCACGGCGGCGTGTGCGCCCGCCTCCCACGCCATTTGGAGGTGCTGCTGCGAATGGGCCAGCCGCCACACCGGCGAATCGCCGGCGGAGCGTACAAAGCCCCACCGCTGCAATTCCGGCCTCGCCGCCGCGGACTCATCGGGCGCGAGCAGCACGTCTCCGGGAAAATGAGCCAGAGCGTCTTCCGGCGTCTGCGGGTCCCACCAGAGCACCGCCCCGTCCGCCGACCCCTCCGGCAAAGTCTCCCGCATTCGCTCCAGCGAAGCCAATTCCAGGCGCGGCAGGGTCGCCAAGTCGGCCAATGCTTCGGGATCCCGCGCAAAGACAACCACCCGCGATGCCGAACGGTGCAGCTCCTGAAGCGCCTCATAGGCGGCGATTCGGGCCGGCAGCCCGGGCGAGACGACCGTCTCAGCGCGAGGCCACCAGGGCTCCCGGGTGAGATCGTAGCGGGGATTCGGACCGTCGCCGTCGATCAGCCGGAAAAATTCCCGCAGTTTGACGGTGGGATGATGGTGGCGGAACAGCTCCGCCTGGCCCTCCGCCCGAATCCGGCGCGCTTCGACCGGATGATCGCCATAATAGCGGATCTTCTCGATCAGTTCGCCCGGCGTCCGCCACGTATCGAGATGCCGGCCTGGGACGAAGAGCCGCCGCAGGCCAGATTCCGGCGCCAGTTCGTCCGTGAGCAGGAAGCCGCCCGCCGCGAGCGCCTCGAAGACCCGAAGATTGAGATCTCCGTTCAAGCTGATATTCAGCGTGATCGCAGAGTCCGCGTAGAGATCGGCCGTCTCCGCCAGCCGGCCCCTCAGGACGGCCAGCGGCAGGCCGGCAGCCTGGACCTGCTGGAGAACCCAGCAGCGGTAGGGATGAAACCGGCCGGCCTGGCCGACAAACGTCAGCGGCCTCGCCGGGGTCTCCTTCAGCTCCCGCGGCTCGAACCCGTAGTCGACTGCAGGCAGCCAGTGGAGATTCCTCAGCCCGGCTTCCGCGAAGAATCGGGCATGGTGCCGGGTATGGTCGAAAATCACATAGTCGAAGGGTTCCTCCTGCGCATACCGGATCAGCGTCCGAATCGGCTGGCCTAGATGGTGGGTGTCCCCGACAAGCAGGACCCTAGGCCCCCGCACCGCGGCCAGGTTCCGGGGAAGATTCCGGGCAGTCGCATCCGCCTTCACCACCACGAATTCCGGCTGCTGCTCCGCCGGCAGCCGACCGAGCACATCCCGCACGTCGTACGCGCCGGCCTCGGTCTTCAGGCCCCGAATGCGACCGTCATCTGTCTCCTGGGCGGCGTCCGGTCCGCAGAACACCTCTTCGGTCGAGAAAAGAGGCCCTCGGTAGGAGTGCTGGCTGGAGAGAAATAACAGGAGGGCGCGGCGCGGGGGCGCTTCCACACCGGCAACGGCGTTAGGAGCTGATTCCAGCAGAGCACTGGTCGGGGGCACGATACTGCGCTGAGCACATCCCGAGCCTACATCGATTAGATCCGATTAAGTTGCTGATTATCAATTATAAAAGATTCATTTAGCAACCGCCTCGAATCCAATTGATCAGAGTCACATCTCCATCACGGCAAAAATTGCCATGGGAAGGCCCAATGAATGCAAAGTCGGGCCACAAATCATATAACATTTTAATGCATAGCATGATAAAAACATATCGTTGGGCCGGGCATATCAATTGCTACTCCGAGAACCTGCTTCGACATCACTCAGACTATCGATCCCCGATGCCCAAGAGCCTTCTTTCCCTTCTAAGCGATCTCTGGAAATCGAAGGTCGAAACCTCTTCGGAGGGCTTCGTCACCTTTCGGCCGGAAGCAGACGCAACAAAGCGCGATCTGCGCTGCGCATTATCGGATCTGCGCGAGGTGCTTATCGTGCGCTTGGACGCAATTGGGGATAATTTCCTATTCTTGGAAAGCCTGCGCAAGTTGCGGGGACTCATGCCCAGGGCGGATATCACTATTGCAACCTATAGGGAAAACCAACCCATCTACGAGCGATGCCCGTCCGTCAACCGAGCCCTTTTCTTGGACCGGGAGCTATTCGCCTCAAATCATTCCTATCGAGAAGCGCAGCTAAAGATTCTGCATGCCCGGCCAACGCCCTGGGACCTCCTCTTCAACCCTTTGTTTTCCCGCGAACACAATTCCGAGGAGATCGTTGGCGTCGCACCGGCCCGGATGAAGTTGGGTGTCGCCGGCGACTTTTCCAACATTTCTTCGAGCTTGGCCGCGCGGACCGCCCTCAATTATTCCGCTCTTTTGCCGGTCGACGCCGCGGTCCTGCGGCACGAACTGCACCGCCACAATGAGATCTGCTCCCTCCTTGGGTCCGACGACGCATCCGTCAGGTTGTCCGCCCCTTTGAGCGGGGAGGATCGCGCGTTTGCCGCGAATTTGGCAGCCAAATTCCAGTTGGAACGTTTCGGGGTGGTGTTCCCGGGCGTCAAAGGCGGCGCGGTCTCTCCCAAGTTCTGGGGCGCGGGAAACTACGCCTCGCTCCTCGACCGCCTCCAGGGAGAAGAGGGCTGGGAGCTGCTGATGATGTGCGGTCCCGACGAAGAGCAACTTGAGAGCGCGATCACTTCGGCCACGCGCGCCAAACCGCATGTGTTTCGCGGGGACCTATCCATTTGGCAGGCGGCGGCCCTCCTCGAAAAGGCCGCGTTCTATATTGGCTCGGACACGAGCATGGCGCATATCTGCGCCGCCCTGAAGGTGCCAACCTACGTCATCCTCGGCGGCGGACATTATGGTCGGTTCTTTCCCTATCCGGAAGGCAGCAGCGTAACGTGCATCAGCCACCTGTTGGACTGCTTCAACTGCCATTGGCAGTGCCGGCTGACCTATAATAAGTGTGTGGCCGACATCTCTGTCGATGAGGTGATGACCGCCTTCCATGCGCTTGAGCCGGCGCCCCGGGTTTCGCCGGCATCCGCAATCCCGCCTCGACCCTTTCTGCTTCGGACGGGCGCCCGACGACTCCCCCGCATCGATCTGGTCCTCCCCGGCGGAACCCAGACCTGGCATCTCAAGGAGGCCTGGGCCATGACTCTCGGAAAGGCCGGCTGCCTCAACCGCGTCTTTCGCCCGACGCCAGCGACGGCCGCGCCGTTGCTCGACTATCTTCGCACCGGCGGAGAGGCAGACATGATCCTTGCGGTCGGCGGAGATCATCATCTCGGCTTCCTGCACGACACCGAACAAAAGCGGGACGCCTGGCAGCAATACCGGGGCCTCCGCGTCTGCAATTCGTTCGAGTCGACTCGCGACACGCCCTACAAGCGGTATGTCTTCTGTGTCAGGACGGCGCTGCAGGTATTTACCCATTTCGCCTACTCCGACGAGGTCGACGCCCCTATCTTCGCCGCCGCGGGCCGCCCCGCGCTCTGGTGGCCCCAGGCTGCGGACTGCCGATTGTTCTCCAACCTCGTCCCGGCAGCGCAGCGAAAGCCCACGGTCTTCTTTTGCGGCAAGGTCTGGAACGTCTATCTGTTGCGCAAGGCGCTGCTGAATGCCCTGAGCGCGAGCCCGGCCTGCGAATTCGTGAAAAGGGCCTCCGCAGGCGAGATGGTGAGCCACTACAATCATCATCTGGCGGCGATCAATCTGCCTGGAGTCCTCGGAGGCTTCAACGTGCGCACCTACGAGGCCCTGAGCTGCGGCTGCGTCCTGCTGCAATTCCGCCCGGAAAACCGGCCGTCCAACAACGCCCTTTTCGAGCATGGGAAGCATTTGCTCTACTTCGACTATACCCAGCCGCAGCGGCTCAGGGATTGGATCGAGGAGTTGGTGCGGGATCCCGCGGCCCTTCTACCCCTGGCGCGAGATGGCCACGAGGAGTTGCTGGCCCACCACACCATCGAACGGCGACTGGGCCAGTTGGTCGACTGGGTCTTCGACCGCAAAGAGCCGCTCTATCCCCAATACGGGGAAGTATCACCGGAAGCGTGTCGCGAGGTCCGTGCCCGCCGCTATGTCAACGACCGCTATCTTTTTGACGGTCGTCCCTGCTGGAACCCAGACGCCCTCAATGAGTTCGCCGATGTCCAATTCATCAATCATCAGGGATTGCCGCTGCGTCTGTGCCAGGAAGGGGAGCTCCTCGCGCGGCGGCGCCGCCCCGTGGAGGCAATGCGGCTGTTCCAGGAGGCGCTGGATCGGGATTCCGACCTCGATCAGGCGCACAACAATCTTGGCGTGGTCTCCTGGCACCGGGGTGAGCGCGCCCGAGGCGCCGGCCACTTCCGCGCGGCCCTCCGGGAGAATCCCCGCTATCGGCCGGCGGTAATCAACTATGCGGAAGCGCTTACGCTCACCGGCCATGCCGAAGAGGCTCGTTCGGTCTATCAAGCCTATTTGGAGCTCGAGCAGACCGACGCAGGCGTCCGGTCACTGCTTGAAAATGATGCGCCGAGCCCGATAGGCGTCTCGATCTAGTCATGGCATTGATGCTTCATCACCATGCCCTGGAGCAGCTCCGAACCGCAGAGGGATCGGCGGGTGAGGGAGACGTTTCCGCCTTGCGCCGCGAACTGGAGCGATTGCTGCAAATCTACCCTGACTTTTCACCCGCCTTGGACCGGCTGGCAGGCCTGCTAGAGGAGGCGGGCGAGTCGCAGTCCGCGCTGCGCTGTCGGCTGCGCGCCGTAAAGGCCGAACCCTGCAATGCCGACTTATGGGCGAAATTGGCGTCCTTGCAATACCGCCGGCTGGGGCAAACTCGTGCGGCCATCCAATCGCTGAAGCAGGTGTTCGCGATTGATGTCGCTCACGGTGAAGCGGCAGCACTGGTGGCGGACATCGAACGGGCCGCGTCGTCCCATTTAGGCTGAACATGCGGCGGCTACACTACCTGGATCCGCAGTTGGTCGGCCTCGACGGACACTACTTCCATTATTGCGAACGGGCAGTCCGGGAGCTGAAAGGCCGTGGAATCGGCATTTCCATCTATGGCCGTCGGGGATGCAACCTGGTCTGCGCAGGCATGCCCGTCCAGCCCCTCTTCTCCCGCGATATCTTTGCCGAGGCGTGGCATGATCCCGAGACTTGGGCGCTGGAAAACTACCATAACCTCAACCGGGCCTTTCTCGCCGAGCTCCTCCAGATCCCACCCGACGGATTCTCGGCCGACGATATCGTCTTTTTCCCTTCCTTGATTGAAAATCAGCTTCATGCAGTGGCCCAATGGCTGGGCCGTCTGCCACATGCCCGACGTCCATCCGTGGTGGTGCTCCTGCGCTTTCTCGACCACGTCATGGAATTCATCCAGGTGCGCCCGCACCATGACCTGGTCCCGCTCCACTATCGGCATGCCGGCCGCGCACTCGCGAGCGTCCAACCCCGATCGCTCATCTGCGCCGATACCGCCGAGATGGTTGCGTCCTACCGGAAGATCATCGGACTGCCCGTCCTGCGAGTTCCCATTGCGATGGACCCTTCGCCGGACGCTGTCACCCCTGGCCGTCGGTCGCCACGGGATGGCCGACCGGCCGTCGCATTTTTGGGCCACACCAGCAAGCTTCGCGGATTTCATCTCCTCCCCGAAATCATCGCGCGCTGCCGACCCGGCTCTAAATCGCCGCGGTTTGTGGTCCAGGTGCAAAACCGATCCGCGGCCCTGGCCGAGGGCCTGGACGCGGTGCTCGAAAAGCTCGATACCCTCCCCCGCGACGATCTGACAATCGTCGAAGGGTCGCTCCCGTCGGCCGACTATTTTTCCCTCTTGGCTGAGTCGGATGTCATTCTTCTGCCTTACGCCCCGGCCTTTTACGGTCACAGCTCGTCGGGTATATTTGCCGAGGCGGCGGCCACCGGAAAAGTCATCGTGGTACCAGCCGGAACGGTCGGTGCCAAGCTCGCGGGGGAATATGAACTTGGGGTCGTGGAGGCTGCCGGGTGGAATCCGAAGTCCCTGGCGAAGGCCCTGGACGAGGCCCTGCGCGACCTTCCGGGCCTATCGGCCAAGGCCAGAGTCTCGGCGTCTCGGTTTTGCCGCGAACAGGGGACCAAGGCATTCTGGGATCAAATCCTGCCGGCAATTGCCAGGCAGGTAAGCGACGGTGTCGAAGTCTGCGTCTAGCGGGCGGCCTGCTCAGGCCGGCGAGGCCGCGCTCCGCCGTCCCTCGAGCGCCTTGATCATCCCGTGCTGCCGCTCCGTAAACGCCAGCAGTCGTTCCCGGTCCACCAGCAACCGGTCGATCTGGCTCTTGAGGGAGGCCAGGAGCGCTGCATTCTTCGCATGGGTCTCGGCAAAGTTAGCCTCCGCCGCGCGGATCTGCTTCTGCATTTCGGCCTCTGCAGCCGGGATAATGTCTGAGGTCAGCAGCATCTTTTCGAATTCCTCGATCAGGCCGAGCAGCTCCGATCGATAGTTTGCCAGAAAGTACGGTTCGGCCAGCAGCAGCTTGAAGCGGATGATCGGTTCCAGCACCTGCTGGACCCGGGTCATTCCACCCCAGACGCCGCCCGCATGCCGCCGATAGGCGGCCATGTTGCGGTTCAGGTAGCCAAGCTTGCCGCCCTGGTGGGTGAGCACGAGGTCGAAGCTGAAGTCGGAAGGCCGCCGCAGATACCAGGGGGGAAGCTCCCCCAATGCCTCCCGTCGGAAGCAGAGCGAGCATGAAGGGTACTTGCTTTGCAGTTCGGTCAGGCAACCTCGCTCGTCGAACTTTTCCTGCTTTGACGCACAGTGCGACCGAAAGAAATTGGCTTCAAGGACCCGCTCTTCCTCGTCGACCAGGCTGCTCTCATGAAAGCAGCCGACGCAGTCAGGATTGGCGCGCAGGTAGCCCACCTGGCGGACGAGCTTTTCCGGATCGGTCCAGAAGTCGTCGCCCTCCACGTAGGCGATGAACTCCCCCCGAGCTTCTTTCAACGTGGCTCGGAAATTGTACCCTCCACGCGGCCGCCCGTCGATGTACACGACGTCTCTTCGGCTCCGCAGGAAGAGCCGGATGAGATCCGGATGCACGGCGGCCATTTCCCGGCAGTACTCCCGCGTCCCGTCGGTCGACTCGTCCTCCCCAATCAGGATCTCGATCGGAAAGTCCGTGCGCTGCGCCAGGACTGCTTCGACGCAGCGCTGGATGAAGCGTCGGTGCTGGTAGGTTATGATGCAGACGCTGACGACGGGAGTGCTCATGCAGAGGGAAATAGGGAAGGCTCAGCCGAGGACGGAAACGGGTGCCGCCGGGGCGGATTTACGCGACGCGGCGAGAAACTCGGCGACTGCGGCTGGGGAATTCCACATCAGAACGTCGACGATCGAAAGATTCTCAACGAACGTGTAGCCGGGACAGGAATAGACGAATGTGGGCGGATCCACAATGGTAAGTTTGATACCGCGCCGCGCGAACGCCCCTGAATCGAATAAACTCCCTCCTCCGGGAGGATTGAGGTACTCGCTCGCCCCGACTGCGGCCGATATTTCCAGAGCCCACTCGCCCGGTTCCCCGACCTCGGGCAAAGCCAGATTCATCTCCGAAAAGATTCGGCACTTTAGAGGCAGTCCGATGTACCTGCAGATCCGTTGCAACAAAAGGACGTTCAAGCGGCAAAGGGATCGACTCTCCGCAGCGAATGTCTCCTGCAACAGCGCCGAGACGGAAGCGAAGAAAGGCGCCCGCCGGTAATGTTCGAGCTGGCCTCCGATGCGCCCGCGCCAGTCTTGGTTGGAGACGATTTCGACTTCGCAAATCCGGGCAGACTGATGATGCTTGCGCAACGGAACGATCGCGTATTGCCACCCCTTCGTCGGATGGAGGATCCGATTGCGGTTCACCCAGCCATGCCGAATATACTGGGCCGAGTCGAAGACGATCCATTCGTCGCAACGGGCGATGAGGTCGAAGTGCCCGAGATAGGGGGCGAAATACGGCTGCATTATGCCCAGCTTCATGCGGCGAGAAACCTCTCCAGGCGGGTGCTCTCAAGATCGCGGTAGATCTCGTCGCGGATGCTCGGATCGAGCTCCGCCTGCCAGCGCCCGGCGACCGAGCGGTCCTTGAAGACCGCGTATTCGCCTGCCCGGTGCCGCGCATGACAGGCCTCGAGGAAGTGCTGTGTCTGTTCCGACAATTACAGGCCAGCGAATGCGAATATTGCGCCCACCGAAGCCCGGGAATCGCGCACCAAGTCTTCATAGCGCTGGATCAGGACCCGGCCGGGGAAGATTCGGGCCAATTCGAGATGCATATCCGTCACCTGCTTCCAGTCGTCGAATCCCCAGTATTCGCCGTAGCCGGTCTTGCGGCACCGGCCGCTGCGCCATTCCGCCATCGGATCGGCGCCGGCAGGGAATTCCCCCTTGGAAGTCAGCCACGAATGCATCGCGCCGCAGGGATGACGGACCAGCGCTATCAGGTCGAGATTTGGCAATAGTTCAAGCGCACGGCGGGCGAGATTATGGAAGCGGGTGTCCTTGATCGCAAAATGAACGGGGGCTTTGGCCTTTGCCGGAAAGATAGGATATTCTCCCCGCTTCCGCCGTTCGGTCTGGTCCATAAAGGCACTATCCGAGCCGTAGGCTCCGCGCAGCACCACCTCCCACTCTTCCCTGGTTGAAGTCTCATTCAGTCGATTCTTAAAATCGTAGGAAAAGAGCGGCGACAGCCGAAAGCGCACGTCTGGGTGGCTGTCGAAGATCTGGCTTAGCCAGCTCGTCCCCGACCGCGGCATCCCCATAAGCAGATGGATCTTGGTGTACATTCAAACCGGCGCATGGACCGGAAGGGAGTGCAGGAGCAGGTCCATCCGGTAGTGGGCCGTATGGAGCAGCGCGGGTTGAGGCAGAGTCTCGGGTCGATATCCGCAGTCGGCCGCCAAAGCCTCGAGATCGGCCCGGTCCCACCAGTGCCCGATCGCCTCGTCGTCTGACGCAACCCGCCGGCGGTATTCCGCCCGGCGCTCGGCGGTGTCGTAGAAGTTCCACAGTCGGGAACGGTCGGGAATGCTGGCGACAAAGACCGGCGCCTGGCCGGATGCGCTGTCCCGCAATTGGCACAGGACGATGCGGAGATCGGCAGTGGAGAGATGCTGCAGCGCCTCGTACATCAGGACTTTGTCAAACCTCGTGGCGAGCAGGTCCGCGGGCAGCGCGCGCACGTCGGCGGAGACAAAGGTCACCTTGGCGCCGCCGAAACGGGTGCGGGCCATCCGAAGCAAGGGATCGGAATAATCCACCCCGACCACCATTCCGCAGCGGCTCGCATACTGGCTCGTGAGGTACCCATTGCCGCAGCCAAGATCGAGCACCCGGTCTGAGGCGTCGAACCGCAGTGTTTCGGCGATGCTCGCGACGATCGCTGACATCCGGTCGGCAGAGATGCCCTGGCCCTGGACGGTCTTGCCTACCTGGCGCAGGAGATCCTTTTCGCCGGAAAGGGCAATTTCGTCATTCCAGTATTTTTTCCAATCCTTCATGAGGCGAACACCCGGGCAGGGGAACCGCTTTCTCGCCGCGTCGATTCAGGCGGCGGAGACATGGGGAGTCACCACCTGGAGGAGGGCGGCCGCCACCCGCCTCTGGACCTCGGGTGTCACCGCCTCCGACATCGGCAGGCAAATCGCGCGTTGCGCGGCCTCCTCGGCCACAGGACAACGTGCGCCGGCGGCGTAGGGCAGGCAGTTGAGAGCGGGATGAAAGTAACGCCGCGCCCTAACCCCTTCTATGGCGAGGGAAGCCAAGGCGTCGTGGACCGAATCCTCCGACGGCAGCAGCGCCGGGCAGTAGGCATAGTTGTGCTGGAAGTCGTCCGTCCCAGGCGTTGGCAGCCGCACGGGGCTGTCAGTCAGCAATTCGTGGTAAAACAGGTACTGCTCCCGCCGCTGGGCGATGACCGCATCAACGGTCCGCAGGTTACACAGCCCCATGGCAGCGTGAAATTCGGAGTTTTTCGCGTTTATCCCGATCGAGTAGTGTACATCGCCGACATGCCCGAAGGCGCGCATGAGCTTAACTCGCTCGGCCAAACCATCGTCGCCGTTGATCACCACGGCGCCGCCCTCAACGGTATGAAAGACCTTGGTGGCGTGAAAACTGAGGCAACTGACATCGCCGTAGGTCGCGAGCGGCCGGCCGCGCAGTTCGCACCCGAACGTATGGGCCGCGTCGTAGATCAGCTTAAGGCCGTGCTCCCGGGCAAAGGCCTCGAGCCGATCGACGTCGCAGGGATGGCCATAGACATGGGTCGCGAGGATCGCCCGGGTGCGGGGAGTCAATGCCGCCCGAAGCAAGTCGGGATCGAGCGTGAGGTCCTCCTGCCTGACATCGACGAAGACGGGCGTGCATCCTTCCCAAAGGATCGCCCCCGCCGTCGCGACATAGCTGAACGGAGTGGTTATGATTTCGCCGGTAAGATGCGAGGCCTTGAGCGCGAGCTGCAGCGCCGCCATCCCGCTGCTCACGAACCAGACATGGCGCGCGGCCAAGCGCGTCCGCAGTCGACCCTCCAGTTCGCGCAGCAGAGGACCATTGTTGGTCACATGGTGCGACGACCAGATCTGCCGCAGGTATTCGATGTATTCCTCCAGCGGCGGAAGCGGGGTCTTGGTGACGGCGATTTCCATTCGGCGACTCCGGGTTGCTTTGACTAGAAGCATTTGCCGGACCTCAAGGATTTTTGTTTTCTTAAGATATTAAGCGGTATCAATTAATGTCGTTTTTATTGCGAAACGATGCTGCTTTGGGCCGGCGGTTCACGACCCGGTGAGCCCAAGGGGAAAAATTTGCTGTCCGCCGCATCCAGCTCCTCCTGCTCCCCCGGCACCAGCCGGCGAGATGCCAGGACAGGCGCATCCCAAGGATCAAACGGCACTAGGCAGCGGTCTTCCAGCGTGGGCCTGACAAAAGTCCGCGCCCGCTCGTTCAGCATCGCGGCCAGGAAAGAAAAACTGCTGTTCGAGATCGCCAGGATGTCGGCCCTGCCGAGCAGGTGAAAGTCAAGCGCGAAGGCGAGCGCGGGGGGAAGGTTCGGCAGCAGGCCCGCGTGAAGGATCCGGCGTCCGGGGAAATGCCGGACCAGCTCGGCCGGAGCCTCCGAGGCTAAGTAGACGAGCGCGTTCGCAGGACAGGTCGCGAGCCAGTCCGCGTACCAATGGGCCGGTGCCCGGAAGAACTGCGCCTGGCCGAAGTCGCCCCGGCGCAGGTGCATCGCCACCAGCGGCCGGCCCGTCCCGCGCAACTGCGCGACGACCTCGTTGAACAGACCCTCCAATTCCGGCCGGAAGATGAGCAGCTGGCGGAGAAAGTCGCGGTGCGGGCGGTAGTGGCGGGTGTGGTATTGGAAATAGCCTCGGAACTCGACGTGGTCGCCGATCGGATCGCCGCTGTTGAGATAGCGGTCCGGATCGGGCGCATCCTCGCCATCGACGATCCTTGCGGCCGGACCGGGCGGCGGCGGAGGATCCTGGAAGCCGTACAGCTCCTGCCCCTGCCAGGCGGGGACCCCGATCGCCGCGCCTCGTTGGCGCGCGCAGATGCGGAGGAAGGAATATTGGAACAGTTGGTTCGCGAACCGGCCGTTGCGCCCGAGCGTGGGCATGGTGAAGCGGGGAGAGGTCATGATTCAGGCCGCGGCCACTTCGGCAGGGAGACCTCGGGCGCATCGCCGGCGCCACATGTCCCGCAGCGCCGCCCCGAACCGGGCCGCCTGCCCGGCGTGGTCGAGCAGAGGCGAGAGGCGCATCGTTTCGCGGAGCGCCTGGGATTCGG
>VFSW01006045.1_pt1 | contig 17829 bp, 13 predicted proteins | sample 5358111 | NCBI WGS metagenome assembly VFSW01 (sample SAMN11554181, study PRJNA540505) | mine drainage metagenome | isolation source: sediment from site ElyBrook_90M | place: USA: Ely Copper Mine, Vershire, VT | collected 2017
CCCGTTTCCTTCATGGAAGCCATCGCCTGCAAGCTGGCGGTCATCGCCTATGATCTCCCGGTTTACAAGGACCCGCCCTACAGGGATGCGCATGTCCGCGTTTTCGAGAAAGGAGATTTTAAATCCGCGGCGCGTTACGCCCTGACTATTCTCAATGAGTACGAATCGTTCCAGCCGAAAATCGAAGAATTCTATTCCAAGAAAAAAATAATAAAAGCTCAGAGCGAGATCGCCGAACTTGAATATCGCGCTTTTTCGTCCAGAGGCGTCGTTTAAATCGGAGAATGATCGAAAGGAGGCCGATGTGGATTTTAATCCCCTGAAAAAGCTGAAAGCGGAAACCGCTGAGCGGACTTATCGCTTGGAAGGTGACGCCCTGGCCCGCTACAACTTCGCCAAATCCTATTCAGAAAACAAATCCATAATCGACGTCGGGACCGGCCTGGGCCACGGGGCGTGGCTGCTCTCCCAAAATACGAAGCAGAGAGTCGTCGGCGTCGACGCTGTGGCGGACGCGGTTCGCGAGGCGAATAGACTTTATCAGCGGCCGAACTTGAAATTTTTGCACTTCGACATGCTGGAAGGGGTCAACCCCGCCCGGGAACTCGGTCTGTTCGACGTGGCGATAGCTTTCGAGATCATCGAGCACCTGAAGCCCGAGGCGGGGCCGAAATTCTTGGAAAACTTGAAATCCGTATTGGACGCTCAGGGCGTTCTTCTGCTGTCGACGCCCAATAAGCTCATTACTTCTCCAAATACTGAGAAGCCCGGGAACCCGTACCACTTGAAGGAGTATTTGCCGGAGGAATTTGCCGCATTATTGAGAAGGCACTTCTCAGACGTAAGCTTGCTTGGGATTAGGCTCGAGAACAAGGAGTATCTGGAAAAAAGGGAGCAGATGACGCAAACGCTCCGAAGGAAATTTGTCGCGTGGCTTTCCTCTCATCGCATCATGCATGAGTTGTTCTTTTTCATCCCGAAAGGCATTAAGAGCCGGGTGACGGGCGATGCTCAGCTTCCGCAGCTGCGAGAGTCGGACTTCGGAATCCACTCCGACTCAGTTGAGACATGCGACATTCTGCTGGGAGTCTGTCGCAAATAGCCGGTTTGCCGCAGGCAGAATGAATAAAACATACCAATTCAATGCCGCGCGTTACGGCACTCACGCATTGATAGCTCGCGAAATCAAAGCGGGCGCGCGAGTGCTCGATGTCGGCTGCAATGAAGGCTACCTGAAGCGGCTCGCCCCGAAGTCCGGAGATTTCTACGGCATCGAACTCGACGCGCAAAGTGCCGAGGAGGCCCGGCGGGCCGGATACAAAGAAGTCCAGACCCAGGATCTGAACCAGTGTGAGCGCTTCGTTTGCGAAGGGAAATTCGACGCCATCGTCTTCGCGGACATCTTGGAGCACCTCCTCGATCCGCAAAAAACGCTCCGCTACTTTGTCGACAACTTGTTGGCGGCCGGCGGCACCGTCGTCGTCTCGCTGCCCAACGTGGCCAATCTCGCGGTCCGAATCAATCTCTTGTTCGGAAATTTTGATTATACGGAAAGCGGGATTCTGGATAGAACGCACTTGCACCTTTACACCCGAAAGACGGGGGCGCTCTTGGTGGAAAGCTGCGGATTGGAAGTCGTCGGGATGCGGTACAGCTCGAACCGCCTGGGCGCGATCATCGAGAGACTTCCAATCCTCGGCGGGATTCTCGGATTCAATTTGATCTACATATGCCGGCGAATGTGAGCCGAAGGTCTTTGTCTTCCGAAGGGGCCCCGGAAATCCCCCGTGACTCCAAGAAGCGGCTTGAACGATGTTTCTACGCGGGCCTCATCGCCGCGCTCATTTGCCTCCCCCTGTATTATTCGAAGGGGGCCCTCTTCATCGGCGGCGACACGGTGCTCCCGTTTCAGCGCGGCGGTATCCAAAAGTATCTGTGGCAATGGTTGGATCTCCAAAATGGAGCGTATTTCGCGATCAACTACTTCCCGAATGCCCTGTTTTACGGGATCGCGGATTTCTTTACCGCCAATATTTATCTCAAGTCCGCGAGCCTCCTTCTTGCAATCAATGCGTTGTCCGCTTGGGGCATATACCGGGTCGCGAAGCTGCTTGGAGACGGGGAGACGCCGTTCCTCTATTTCGCGGCCACCGCGTTCTACTTGCTGGCCCCGATTCACTACAACGCCGGCAATTACCTTCAAATTTACGCGCTTATCCCCTGGTTTCTCTATTTCACGATCAAAATCATTAAGTCGGGACGGATCGGCTATGTCGATATCATCGGCCTCAATGCGGTTCTGTTCGCGGGCTCCATGGATCTGCCGAATCCGAAATATGTGTTCCACTTATTCTTCATTCTGTGCATCTGCGTCGCCGGGGCCGTCTCTTCGCGCAATTTGGATCTCAGATTTTTTGTCGTGAACCGCGCGAAAATTATTTGGTTTTTTCTGATTTCAGCCTATCTGTACGTCCCGCAGGTCTATTTCGCGCTTCATTACAACCCGCTGACTTACGGCACGGCCGTCAAGGCCGGCTACACCAACGATTCCCAAGCGCGGATGATGGATTACGGATCGGCCACCGTGGATAAGATGTTCCGCCTGTTCCACAACGGACTAACCTTTAACATGGCGGCAAGGCCCGCATATCTTTCCAGCGTTCTCGTCACGTTTTCGAACTTCTTCTTCATCGGCCTCATCGTTTTTTATTTCATCCGCAACCGGCGCCCTGCGTTCTACGATCGCCTCTTCGCCGCGCTTGCGCTGGTCTATTTGTTCTTTGCCGCAGGGCCCAATCCCCCGCTGGGTTTTTTCTACGAGTGGCTCGTGACTCATTTTTCCTTGCTCGCGTTCCTCAGAACGACGGCCGGCGCGGTCTTTTACCTCGCTCTTTTTTTCGCGCTGCTGTCGTTTTCGGCGCTCAAGTATTTCGACAATCGACGGCTCAATATCGCGTTCACCGCGTGCCTGCTGATCTCGGCCTATCCGCTCTTGAACGGCGAATACTACCGGAATTGGAGCCCCGCCAATAATTTCGTGAGCGACAAGGAATACGGGATGCGAATTCCCGATAATTATTTTCAATTCAAATCCGCCATCGACACGAAAAAACTCGATGCGCGGATTTTGGTGCCCAACTCGAATCTCAGCTACATCAATACGTCCTGGGGCTATTTCGGCCCAGCCGCGCACTACTACTACATGTATGACGGGTACTTCATCGGCATCAACAGCATCTTGACCGATTTCCCGAAGCACGCCGTCGGCTATGTCTTGCGCGACAATTCGCTGTATGACGCCTCTTTCGGTCTCTACCGTCGTCTCGAGCGCCCTTCCGTTTTGGAGGCGACATCGGATTTCCTGCAGCTGTATTCGGTCGGAAAAGGGGATTTCCTCCCCGTCATCTATGCGCCCTCAACGGTCATTCAGGGCGATCCGGGCGACGAAGAGACGCCCGCCGATTCGGCGATTCTCGGTTTAACGCCGCCTCTCCATCTGGCAGGCGGCTCTTCCAAACCGTCAATCGAATATAAGAAGTCGAGCCCGGCGAGCTATCGCGTCAGAGTGCACGGCATTAAGAGCGACTTTATTCTGGTCTTGTCGGAAACATTCAACGCCGGTTGGCGGATATTCGCCGACGGCAAGCATGCCGCCTGGGAAGACGGTCGAACCATGCCGCCCCTGCAGACGTATAAAATTCTGGAGAATAACGAGAACGAACAGGCGAGTGCCGCCGAATTGAGCGATTTCATCGGCAAGGGATGGATTACGACCCTGGGAAGCGGGATGGAAAGAGCCATCACGCATCGTCAATATTCCTCGACGCAGTCGAAAGTCGCATCGATCGAGAAATATTCGATCGACTTCGTCTCGAAAGACAACTTCGGCACCATTCAAAACAACAATTTGCCGGGCGTCGGAACGTTCGAGACCTCCTTCGCGCGCCCCTTGACCGCCCAGCACCGCCTGGCCAATCGCTACGCGAATTCCTGGGTCATTCGACGAGCGGATCTTGAGAGGGAGGCGGGAAGCGGGCTGATCAAGAATAAGGACGGGAGCGTCGACGCCGAGCTGATCCTGGAGTTCCGCCCGCAGAAGATCTTCGATTTGAGCGCGCTGGTTTCCCTTGCGTCCTTGGCCCTCGTTTGTTTCCTCGCGGCGTGGGAGCGCTTGCGGAGGCGGCCGATCAACGGCGCGGCATGCTGATCCCCAGGAGAGTGCTGTTGTGGCTGCTGTTCGCTCTGACCTTCCTGCCGCTGCTGGGCGTCGGCTACACGACCAACGACGATACCCATGTCTATTTTTTCTTCACCTACAGCTGGAGCCATCTGCCGCTGGACATCGTCAGCTCGTTCCGGCTGGCCCTCCTGCAATTCTTTTATTCGTCGAGACCGACTCTTCCCCTGCTGATCGTCGGGCCCGTCCTGTCGTTGATCAGCGCGACCTATCACCATCCCCTTTTCATGCGGCTCGCGTCGATTTCGGGCCTTGCCGTCAATGTTTATCTGTTCCATCGCATCCTTAACAAGGCGTTCAACTCCGCGAACATCGCGCATCTTGGGGCCGTTCTTTTCCTGGCGTTCGCTCAAAATAGCTGGGACCACAATCTGCTGACCAGCTTTATGCCTCATCTGTACGTTTTCAGCCTGGTTCTGCTTTCGTTCCTGTTCTTCTATGAGTATTTGGACTCGCGGGAATCCCGGCATCTGATCTTGAGCGCCTCGGCGTATTTTCTTTCGCTCTCCTACGAGACCAATCTCGTATACGTCCCTCTTTTCTTCGTGATCGCGTTCTGCCGCGAGCGGTCCTTGACAGGGGCCCCCGCCTCGGCATGCTTGCGGGAAGCATCCAGGAACTGCCGGCCTACCGCGATTGTTACGGCCGCGTGGATGCTCGTCTATCTCGCGATGCGGCGCGTGAACGCCGAGAGGTTCGCGTCGCTCTTGACCGCTCCCCAGTTGACCAATCCTGAAGCTCACGCGGGTTACGCGTTCTCCACGGGAACGCGGAGCCTGCGTCGGATCGCCGACGTCATCTTTTGTCACGGGATCTCGGCGTTCCCGGGATTCGTTTTCGCCTATTATCACGGCTTCATCAACCAGTATTCGCCCGCGTTCGCTCAGTTCCGGCTGAGCCCGCTGTCGTGGTGGCGCGAGGTCCAGATGACATGGCTGATCCGCGCCGCGATCGTCTCGTGGATGATCGCTCGGCTTCTCCGGTCGCTGCGAAAGGACGAAGCCCGGTCCGTGGCCGTCTTCCCCGGCCTCCTGGTCGGTTTCTATCTGATCTTCGCCCCGGGAGTCCCCGTTTCCCTCGTGGAAAAATATCAGGAATGGGTTCAGGCCGGGACGTTCGGCTACAGCAATTCCTATCACTCGATGTTCGGAATGGTCTTCATTTTTCTCGTCGTCATCGCGCATCTCGTCACGGACGCCGCCGAATCGCTGCCGAAAAAATTCCAAACGCCCTTCAGAAAGACGGCGATTGCCACCGCCGCATTGCTGGCTTTCGGCGGCAGCTTGGCCACCGACTGCGCGAACAGCGCGTTCGCGCTTTCCCAGTCCCAATCGAACTACAAGTGGAAATGCGTCGACTTGTTTCTGCGCACGCCGGAATTCAAGAGCCTGCCGGCCGGCAGCGTCATCTACGCGCCTTCTCTTTTCAGCCAAATCGGGCTCATGAAGATCTTCCCGTCATACTGGACCGACTACATCGCGTATAAGTCGGGCGAGACGCGCGACATCCTGAGGGAGCCCGGGTTGCAGGGCGACTATCTGCGCGATCCCCGGGTCATTTTCAACGCGCCCGGCAAGCACATCCGAGTCGTCGGCTCTCCGGATGATCCGAAGTCGGCGGAGAGCCTGCGCGGCGCCGACAATCTTTACTGCATGAAGTACGCGCAGGAAAAAAAGGATTCAAACCAGTTTTTCGCATTCACGAAGGCCCAGCGCTTGAAAGCGGACGGCGGCCGATGGGATTGCGTCGGGGACGAGGTCGCCGTGTACACGCTCTCGAAGTACCGGGATTTCAATTTGTACGGAACCGTCGCGGGCAATCCCGGAAACAAGCCCTGGTCGGTCGACGGGGTGCCGCAGCCGAAATTCCGCAGCGTCTTTTTCTCGGCGCACGTCAGCAAAGACGACGCGCGCCAGGCGCCGATCCGGACCGTCGTGCGCGCGGCGGGGATCGATCTCGGGACGCTCTCCATTTCGAATTATGTCGATGCGGATCCCCCGCCGCAATGAGAATCGTGCGCGGATCGCTGGGGGTCCTTCTGGCCGCGGCCGCTTCCGTCGGGCTGGCGCGCGGCCTCGCCTTCCGCCAGTTCTTCGCCGTTTATCCGCCCACGGATGAATCCAAGGCCGTTCTGCGGCAGCTTCACGCCAATGACGCGGATGAGAAGTACGAGTTCGCCGGGAAGGCGAAGGTGTCGTTGAGAACGGAACGGATTTTTGAGCCGGTCTCGGCGATATCGATTCCGTGCGCTCCGGGGTCGGCCTCCGCGGGCTCGGGCTGGACGAATTCGGGCCGCGATCATGTTTGGGCGCCGCGCGGCGCCGGAGACAGCCTGAGCGTCTCATTCTCGACGTTCCCCGCCGGCGGAGAACCTCGGATGCCGGCGCAAGGCCGGAGCGAGCTGTGGATCGATTATGCGGACCTCGCGAAGCAAAACGCCGCGGTCATCGCGCTCACGCTCAAATTTTCGGGCAGGCGCTTTGAGGCGGGCCGGTGGCGGAACGTCCTTGTCGACGCGTTCGCCGGCGATGCTTACGATTCGCTCCCGCGGCGCGTGTGCGATGTGCCTGAAACGAATTGGCGGCGGAAAGACGTTTTGTACACGCTGCGAAAATGGCTGCGCATGCCGCCGGATGGATTCTGGAGGTTCGCGTCTTGGCGCGGCCGCACCGTGATGCAGAGGCGCTTCCATGAGCCGCTGAACGGCGTCGGCGAGATGGACTTGGTTTTCCGCTCCGGCGCCCCCGTTCACGGAATCAATCTGCGGGTCGCCTCCCGGAACAACTTCTCCGCGGGGGAATTGATCGAGTTGGGGGAAATGAACCCTGAGAGGGACGAGTCGGGACGCTGGGTCGTGCATGTCGATGTGAGAGCGCTCACGCGCCAGCGCTTCCCCGATTCTCAGGATCTTTACCTGCAGGAGCTGACGTTTTTCGGCGGATTGATGAGCGAAGAAGCCCTGGGGCGCCTTCGACAGGTGATCTTCCGTCGGTCGCCGATCGGCAAAGCGGCGATGATGCTTCCGGCCCGGGTGCTGACGCTCGGAGTGAATCGCAAGCGATTGATCGTGGATCTTCGTCCGGCCCAGTTTGTCGGCGCCGATCTATCCGTGAAGAGCGGATTGCTGAGCGTCTCGCCGATGATCCCGGAGCGGGCGGGGGGGCTTCGGGTCGAAAGCGTGCGGCTTGTCTCCATTTCCGAGCGCTCATTGCCGAGGGGGCTGGAGACCGCGACGCGTTGGGGGGCGCCTTTTATCGATTTCGCCGGCGCGGCGGGCGTCGAGTCGTCGAAGATCGACGCCTATTTCCCCTTTTCCGCGCTTTCCCCCGAAGAAGCGCCGTTTCAGAATAAGTCGACGCATGCGGTGGAATTCGGCGTGGAATCGACGGAGCCGTTCGTCGTTCGCGCCGCCGGACAAGGGCTGTCGATTCAAGCCGAGAGGAAGCTCTTGAAAGCCGAGTCCGGCCAGGATGGGATATCTCTGGAGGGATTCGGCCGCTGGATCGACGTGGATTGGCCGATCGCCGCGGACGCGGACCCGGCGTCTCGTCTTTTCATCGGGCTCGACAAGGGGGAGAGATTCGTCAAAGGAATTCATTTGACGCTGGATCTCGAGAACGGCGGCAGCGTCTCGGTTGAAGCGGATCCAAACCGCGCGGTCGTCCTGGGAATAGGGAAGGCTCGGATCAAGCGGGTGCGCGCGCATTTTGAAATATCCGAATCGCCCTTCAGAGTTCGGCTCACGGAAATGGCCTTGTTCCGGCCGCGCCTCGTTCCCGCCGGCCGCGTGCTGGACGACAAATTCCCCGCCCTTCAGGACGCACCGCTGATCCCGACGGAGATAGCGTCATCGCCTTCGGTTTCCATCAGCAGCGGTTCGGGCGCCTTCAGCATGGATTCGTCGTCGGCCGCCTCTTTTCGCAGGAGCTTCGGTTCCCTGACCGGCGTCATGCCGGCGCAGGGTTTGGCGGCTGAGCCGCTGAGTTGGACGACGCGGCTGGACCGGCCCGTCGATTGGGTGATTGGTCTTCGGCTGGCCTATCGCATGCCGATCGAAATCGTCAACGACAATCCATGCTGGCTCAATTTAACGTTCGAAATGGACCGGGGTCGAATCGAGAGGCCTCTCTGCGCGCGGAACTCCTCGGGCGAGGTGTTCTTGCCTTGGAAGACGCTTCTCGGCGCCGTGGATTATGAAAAAAACTTGGGAGCCTTGCATTCCATCCGTTGGACGATTCGAGCCGGGAGGACGAACTTGTCGTACTTCGAGGATCCGACCTTCGGCTTCGAGGCCGCGATCAAGGGCGTGGGAATGGAATCGTTGCGCGATGACCTGCGGTCGTGGGGCGCGGTGACGGTCGGGACGCAGACCGTGGCGTCGGCGAGTCCGAGCCGCGGCCTTGTTGAGGGAATGCTGAAAGGCGCGGGATGGCTCGACATCGATCGGCGCGCGGTGAGGGCGATTTTGGCGAACGGGGAACAAGTCGGGTCCGCGGAGAGCCCTTATTTTAAATTGGATGCCGTCATGCTGACGCCTCGAGCGCTTCTGCCGCAGGACGCATGGTCGGCGCCGTCGGGATCGTCTCCGCCTGTCGATTCCCCGAGACGACGGCTCAATCGCGTCGCGGGACTTGCTCTTGTTGCCGGACTTGTTTTCTTTTGGCGGCGCCGCGGGAAGAACGCGCGGCATTGGCTGGCGTCCGTATCGGCCGCGGCGGGAGCCGGTGCGGGCGTCGCTCGCGACGCCGTGTTCGGCAGGATTCATCCGAGGCATCCGCAGGCCGCGGCTTTCATTTTTTGGACCGCGCTGGCCGGCGTCTTCTATCTGGTGGGATTCTGGAAATACGGCGGCAAAGCCGAAATCTATTGCGTCAGTTTGGGGGCGCTGTCCCTCGTCCCGGCGCTGTTCTTAACAATGAGGCGGGCGGCGGCGCTCATCGGAACGCGAGCGCCGGGCCTGTCGGCCTATGTGGACAAGGGAGTCAGCCGCGCCTTGGCCGGCGCCTTGCTGATGATCGTCGCCGTCGCGGTTTTGACGGTGCTGAAGCTTGATAAGATGGCGGAACAGGCAGGAGACGTCGCGTATTATTGCCTGCTCATCGCCGCATTCGTCTATCGATCCCCCGACGATTCCAAGCCGGTTCAATCATGACCCAGAACGCGCCCGTCGGCCCGCCGTTGAACGTTCTCTTGAACGCCGTCATGCTCCGCGATCCTCTCACCGGGATCGGCCATTACACTCAGCGGCTGGCGATGGGATTGGAGTCCCACGCCCAGGTCGATGAGGTCATCTACTTCGAGCGGTTTCATTGCACGCCCGCGCGGCCTCATTACATGGGGGAATCGGCAAAGTGGAAGGCTCGATTGCGGCGCATTCCCCTCGTGGCCGAGACCTACCATCAGCTGCGCCGCATGTCCTTTCGCTTGAACAGCGCGCGCACGAGCGCCTCTCTCTATCACGAGCCGAATTATCTGCTGATGCCGTTCGACGGCCCCAGCGTCGCGACCATCCACGATCTCTCTTACCTCCATTACCCGCAATTCCATCCGAAAGAGCGCATACGCCGCATGGAGAAGGGAATGCCGGAGACGCTTAAGCGCGCGAGCCACCTGATCACCGTCTCCGAGTTCGTGCGCGCGGAAGTGATCAGGATCCTGGGCGTGCCTCCCGATAAGATCACGACGATCCCTTTGGGCGCGGACGAGTCTTTCCGCGCGCGCCGGCGGGACGAATGCGAGCCGGTCCTGGGCCGTCATGGCCTGAGCGGCGTGAAATACCTGCTGACGCTGGGGACGCTGGAGCCGCGCAAGAACCTTTCGGGTTTGATCGCCGCTTATTCCCGCCTGCCCCAAAAGATTCAGGATGAGCATCCGCTGGTCGTGGTCGGGATGAAGGGCTGGCTGTCGGAGGCGCTGGAGCGCCAGCTTGAGCCCCTGGAGCGCCGGGGGAGCGTGCGCAGGCTCGGCTACGTCGCGGCGGAGGACTTGCCGTTCGTCTACGCCGCCGCTCACGCCTTCGCCTTCCCTTCCTTTTATGAAGGCTTCGGTCTGCCGCCGCTGGAGGCCATGGCCTGCGGCGTTCCCGTGCTGATCTCGAACCGGTCTTCGCTTCCCGAAGTGGCGGGCGACGCCGCGCTGCAGGTCGATCCCGAGGACGTGGAAGCGATGACGCGGGGGCTTGAGCGGCTGCTGAGCGACTCCGCCTTCCGAGCGCGGGCGGCGCAGGCCGGACCGCCGCGCGCCGCGGGGTTCACGTGGGAGCGCTGCGTGGACCGCACCGTCGACGTCTACCGCCGCGTGATGGCGGGAGCCTCCTCGGCCCCCCGCCGGCCCCGCTGACGGGCCGGGTCTTGAGCGCGAGAGCGTCGATCAGGACCGGAGGTAGCGCGCGCTCCCGCGCCGAGACGCGAAAAGCCCCTGCGCCGCCTCGTAGTCTGCGGGCCTTCCGATGTCCAGCCATTGCGCCTTGTTGCGGAAGCCGAGGACGGCCCCGTTCGCGCGCGTGATGCGCCGGATCAGGTCCGGGATGCCCAGCGCCTCGTCGGGCTTGATGTGGCGCAGGACGCGGCGGTCGAAGACGTTGACGCCCATGCTGACGAGATAGCGGTGGGAGGGCTTTTCGGTGTAGGCGCGCAGGCGGTCCTGGGCGTCGAGGTCGATGACGCCGAAGTCGATCTCGAGGCGGCGCTCGCAGACGGCGATGACGGCGTCGGCTTCGTTGTCGCGGTGATGGTCGTAGAGTTTGCCGAAGTCCAGAGTCGTGAGCAGGTCGCCGTTGATGGTCAGGAAGCGCGGCTGCAGGCCGCGGATCAGCTTCAGCGCTCCGGCGGTGCTGAGCGGCTTATCCTCGCGCACGTAGCGGATCTTGACGCCCCAGCGGCGGCCGTCGCCGCAATAGGCCTGAATGAGTTCGGCCAGGTGGCCGGTCGAGACGACGATGTCGGTGAAGCCGAAGTGCTTCAGCTGGCGCAGGACGACCTCGATGATCGGGTGGTCGCCGACCGGGACCAGGGGCTTGGGCAAAGTGGCGGTGAAGGGGCGCAGGCGCGTGCCCTTGCCTCCCGCCAGGATGACCGCCTGCCGACCGCTCGTCATTTGGACATGGTAGCAAACGCCGCTGACCGCGCTCTCCAGGACGCGAGAGTGTCGGCCAGGCTGCGCGCGAGCGTGATCCGCGGCGCCCACCCCAGCGCCGCGAGCCTGCGCGTGTCGGCGGCGAGATCGCGCACCTCGGACGCGCGGCGGCGCGCGGGATCCTCGCGCCGGGTCACGCGGACGCCGGCCGCGTCGGCCAGGCCCTGGAGCACGGCGCTCATCGGCGTGGAGCGCCCGGATCCCACGTTGTAGCACGCGCCCGAGCGGCCGCGGCGCATCAGCAGCTCGAGGGCCGCGGCGACGTCGCGGGCGTCGATGTAGTCGCGGCGCGGGCTCAGGTCGCCGACGGCGACCTCCGGGGCCTGCAGGCCGTCCGCGATGCGCGCGATCTGGCGCGCGAAGGCTCCCGGCGCGAGATTTTCCGGCGCGCCCGGGCCGAGGACGTTGAAGATCCGAGCCGCGACGACTTCGACGGGTCCGCGGGCGAACGAGAGCGCGGCCAGCGTCTGCGCGAGCTTGCACGAGCCGTACATCGTCACCGGCTCGAGCGGCGCATCCTCGTCCGGGCGGCGGTTCGCGAAGGCGGCGCCGTATTCGGCCGAGGAGCCCGCGATCACGACGCGGACGGGCGCGCCGCGCGCGGCGAGCGCCTCCAGGAGGTTGACCGTCGCGGTCACGTGCGCGCGCCACATCCCGTCCCAGTCGCGCGCGCGCGTCGTCCCGGCGAGATGATAAACCTCGTTCGGGCGCGCGTCGCCGACGAGCGCGCGGGCGTCCTCGGGGTCGGCGAGATCGCAGCGGCGGACCCCCGGAGCGGCGCTGCGTCCGGCCTTGAACAGGCGCCCGCGTCCTTCGAGGCGCGCGATCAGCGGACCGGCGAGAAAGCCCCGCGCGCCCGTGACGAGGATGCGGCGCATGTCAGACGTTGTAGAGCCCGGCCTTGTAGTCGGCCAGATGCGCGCGCACGTACTCGGCGGTGCGGGCCAAGCCCTGCTCGAGCGTCACCCGCGGCTTCCAGCCCGCGAGCTTGAGCGCCTTCTTGTTGCCGCAGAGAAGCTTCAGGACCTCGCTGCGCTCGGGGCGGATGCGGACGCGGTCTTCCTTGATCTCGGCGCGGCGGCCGGTGATCTTCATGAGCAGGCGCGCGGTCTCGCCGATGGTGACGCCGCGGCCGGAGCCGATGTTGATCGCTTCTCCGACGGACTTCCGCGACGCGGCGACGGCCAGGAAGCCGTCCACGGTGTCGGCGACGTAGTTGAAGTCGCGCACGGGCGTCAGCGAGCCGATCTTGAGGACGGGATTTTCCTGGAGGAGCTGGCAGGCGATCGTCGGGATCACCGCGCGCGCGGACTGGCGCGGGCCGTAGGTGTTGAAGGGCCGGCACACGGCGACCGGCAGGCCGAAGGACTTCTCGAAGCTCAGCGCGAGCTGGTCGGCGCCGATCTTGGTCGCGGCGTAGGGCGACTGGCCCTGCAGCGGGTGCTCCTCGGTGATGGGTACGAAGCGCGCGGTGCCGTAGACCTCGGAAGTCGAGGTTTGGACGAGCTTGCCCACGCGCCAGCGGCGGCAGGCTTCCAGCACGTTGAGCGTGCCCTGGATGTTCGTCGCGACGTACGAGGCGGGCGCGCTGTAGGAATAAGGGATCGCGATCAGCGCGGCGAGATGGAAGACCACTTCCGAGCCTTCGATCAGCTCGGCCACGCAGTTCGGGTCGACGACGTCGCCGGCGCGGACCTCGACGCGGCGCTTGAGCGCGGGATCGAGATCCTCCAGGAAGCCCCAATGGCCGCGCGAGTTGTAGTGCACGAGGGCGCGGACCTTCGCCCCGCGCCGCGCCAGCTCCTCGGTCAGGTGGCTGCCGATGAAGCCGCCGGCGCCCGTCACGACGACGCGGACGTTCTTCCAGTTCACGGCCCTGATTCTAGCAATTCGGGTTGACCGCCTGTTCCAAGAGCCGGAGACCCGGGCGAATGCGGCCGGATCCGGACGGGCATTCCCTTGACGATATTAACGCGGCGTGTTATTATGTGGCCATGTTCATGGGGAAGGCATGAAAAAGCGCCTGGCCGCGATCCACCCGGGAGAGGTCCTGTCGGAAGAATTCATGAAGCCGCGCGGGATCACCCAGTACCGGGTCGCCAAGGACATCCATGTCTCGCCGCGGCGGATCAATGAGATCGTGCATGGGACGCGGGCCGTTTCGGCCGATACGGCTTTGCGCCTGGGGCGCTATTTCGGCGTGGCCCCGCAGTTCTGGCTCAACTTGCAGGGCCGCTACGACCTGGAGGTCGAGGGCGACAAGTTGAAGCTCCGCCTCGCGCGCGAGGTGCGCGTTCTGCCTCCCCTCGCGGCTTCCGCGAGAGCGGTTTAGATCGATGAAGACGAAGAAAGTCGCGCTGGTCCACGACTGGCTGACCGGCATGCGCGGCGGCGAGAAGGTGCTGGAGGCCGCCCTCGAGCTGTTTCCCGAGGCCGAGCTCTACACCCTCATCTACCGGCCCGAGGCCGTCTCGGAGCTCATCAACTCGCGGCGCGTCCACGCCTCCTGGCTCAATTCGCTGCCGGGCGTGGGCCGCTATTACCGCTACCTCCTGCCCTTGATGCCGTGGGCCATCGAGAGCTTCGACCTGGGCGATTGCGACCTCGTCATCTCCTTCAACCACTGCGCGGCCAAGGGCGTGCGCCTGACGCCGCGCCCCGGGCGCCCGGCGCCGCTCCACCTCTGCTACTGCCACACGCCGATGCGCTATGTTTACGATCAGTTCGACGACTATTTCGTCGACGGGGCGCGCAGCTGGCTCCAGGCGGTCGCGGGCCTGCTGCGGCCGTTCCTCATGCGCTGGGACAAGAAGGCCAGCCGGACCGTCGACGCCTTCGCGGCCAACAGCGAGAACGTGCGCGCGCGCATCCGCAAGGCCTACGGCCGCGACGCTTCGGTCATTTATCCGACCGTGGGCACGGATTATTTCCACCGGGCTCCGGGCCCGGCTCCGAAGCGCCGCGAGCCCTACTACCTGATCGCGGGGGCGCTGGTTCCCTACAAGCGCGTGGCCTTGGCCGTCGCCGCCTGCCGCAAGCTCGACGCGCCGCTCAAGATCGTGGGCGTGGGCACGGAGGAGAAGAGCCTGCGCAAGCTGGCCGCGGGCGCGCGCGTGGAGTTCCTGGGCTGGCAGAGCGACGAGTCCTTGCGCGAGCTGTACCGGGGCTGCGAGGCGTTCCTGTTCCCCGCCGACGAGGACTTCGGCATCACCGCGGTCGAGGCGATGGCGTGCGGCAAGCCCGTGATCGCCTACAAGAAGGGCGGCGCCCTGGAGACGGTGGTCGACGGGGTCACGGGGGTCTTCTTCGACGCGCAGACGCCCCAGTCCATGGCCGACGCCATCCGGCGGGCCCAGGCGATCGGCTTCGACCCCGCGGCCATCCGGGCCCACGCGCTCAAGTTCGACGACAAGCATTTCAAGGCGCAGTTCGCGAGATTCGTGGACGCGGCCTGGGAGGCGCACGCGGCGAAGACCGCCAAGATCCGGGTGATGCAGGTCGTCGAGTGCGGCGGGCCGGGCGGCACCGGCTACCAGGTGGCGGCCCTCTGCAACGGCCTCGACCGGGCCCGCTTCGAATCCAGCCTGGTCTACGCGGTGAGGCCGGGGAGCACGCCTCAAGAGTACGAGGCCGCCGCGCGGGGCGCGGATCATTTCTTCCACGTGCCCGAGATGGCGCGGGAGATCTCGCCGCTTTCCGATCTCAAGGCGTTTTGGCGGCTGTACCGCATTTTCCGGGAGGAGCGGCCCGATATCGTCCACGCGCATTCCTCGAAGGCCGGCTTCCTGGCGCGGCTGGCGGCGCGGGCCGCGGGCGTCAGGCGGATCTATTACTCTCCCCGGGGATTCTCCTTCCTCCAGACGGACAAGTCGCGCCTCGAGCGCGAGGCCTACCGATGGCTGGAGCGCTTCGCGTGCTCGATCGGAGAGGTCGTCGCGGTCTCCGCGAGCGAGGCGGCGCTGGCGCGCGGCCTGGGAGCGGCGCGGGTCCGGGTCGTGCGGGACGCGTATCTGGGCGCCGTCGCGCAGGGCGCTCCCCCCGCGAGGAAGCCGCGCCGGGCCGGGACGGTGGTCTGCGCGTCCGGGCGCCTGGCCTTCGCCCGCCGTCCCGAGGCCTTCGTGCGGCTCGCCCAGCGCCTGACCGACGCGCGCAACGGCGTCAAGTGCGTCTGGATCGGCGGCGGCGAGCTCCAGGCGGAGGCGGAGGCGCTGAGCCGCGACCTGGGTCTGGCGGGCCGGCTCGAGGTGACCGGCTGGCTGACCCACGAGGAGGCGCTGCGCCGCATGGCGGAGGCGGACGTCTTCGTGCACTACTCGCGCTGGGACGCCATCCCCAACACCGTCCTGGAGGCGATGGCGCTGGGCCTGCCGGTGGTCGCCTCCGACATCCCCGCCAACCGCGAGCTGGTCCGTCCCGGAGAGAGCGGGTTCCTGGCCGCCACGGAGGTCGAGCTCCTGGAAAACACGCTCCGGCTCGTCGACGATCCCGCGCTCGCCGCGCGCTTCGGCGCCGAGGGCCGGGGCGTCGTGCGCGCGGAGTTCTCGCGCGAGCGCCTGTTCCGGGAGATCTCCGAGCTTTACCGCGAGGCCGGGCCGCGCGCCGGCCGGTCCGCGTAGAGCCGCGACAGCTCGGAAAGGCGCCGCTCGAGGGAGAAGTCGCGGCGCAGGCGCTCGCGGCCCGCGTCGCCCAGGCGGCGGCGCAGGGCGCCGTCGTCGACGAGGGCCTGGCAGCGCTCCAGCAATTCGACCTCGCTCTTCACGAGGCAGCCGGTGACGCCGTCCTCCACCAGGGCGCGGTTGGCGGGGACGTCGGAGGCGACCACGGGGAGCCCGCAGGCCATGGCGTCCCGGATCGGCTCCGAAGGCGCGCCCGCGCGCGCGTAATGCACGAACAGATCGAGGCCGCGCAGGCGCTCGCGCGCGGCGCCGGCGGAAAGAGTTCCGGTCACCTCGACCTTCATGAGCAGGTTCATGTTGGCGAGGTGGGTGCGGGCTTGGGCCTCGTCGGGGCCGCCGCCGATCCACAGGCAGGCCAGGCCGTTGCGCGAGTCGCACAGGCGCTGGGCGAGCAGGACCCACTCGTCGACGCGGTGCGCGCCCGTCATGTCGCCCAGCGAGCCGACGACGAGGCCGTCGTGGGCCTTCGGCTCGGGAAAAGCCCCCGAGTAGACGCGGAAGTCGACCGGCACGCTCGCCGCGCCGAACCAGGCCGCGGCCGTCTCCATGAGGCCGCCGGAGGCGGCCGCTCCGCCGCCGCGCGGGCTGACGAAAACGCGATCCAGTCCGGCGGCGCCCGCCGCCAGGCGGGCGAGCGCGGCGGCCTTCGCGCCGTGGGCGTGGACGGCGTCCGGGCGCTTCTCGGAGAAGGCGCGGCGCAGCGCGCCCAGGGAGCGCGCCGCGACGACGGAGACCTCGAACTTCGACGGCTCCCGGCCGCCGCGGTTCCAGGCGGCGTCCGCGGCGGCGGCGTCTTCGGCGGCGGGCAGTATTTTAATCGGCAAGGCGGTATCGCAAGAGGCACCACAGGTAGGAGAAGCCGTCCTTCCAGGTGATTTTCTTGCCCTCGGCGTAGGTTCGTCCGGCGTACGAGATCGGCGCCTCGAAGAGGCGCAGGTGGCGCTTGCAGACCTTGGCGGTGAGCTCGGCCTCGATGCCGAAGCGGCGGCTCTTGAGCGGGATGGCCTTGAGCTTGGCGGCGTCGAAGACCTTGTAGCAGGTCCCCATGTCGGTCAGGTTGATGTTGTAGAGGACGTTGGTCAGCAGCGTGAAGAGCTTGTTGCCGCAGTAGTGCCAGAAGAAGAGCACGCGGTGCGGGCCGCCCAGGAAGCGCGAGCCGTACACGACGTCGGCGCGCCCGTCGAGCAGCGGCGCGAGCAGGCCGGGGTAGTCGGCGGGGTCGTACTCCAGGTCGGCGTCCTGGACGATGACCAGGTCGCCCGTCGCGTGCGCGAGCGCCGTGCGCAGGGCCGCGCCCTTGCCTTGGTTGCGCTCGTGGAGGACGACCTTCGCGCGCGCGCCGAGGCCTTGGAGGAGCTCGCGCGTGCCGTCGGTGGAGCCGTCGTCGACGACGACGATCTCCTTGCCCACGGAAAGCTTCACGGCCTCGACGCGGCGCAGGAGCTCGAGGACCGTGGCTTTCTCGTTGTAGACCGGGATCAGGATGGAGAGGGTCTTGGCCACGCGGGGTATTATAGAACTTCGACGCGCGCCCGCCGCGCGGCGCCCAGCGCCCAGATCAGCAGGAACAGCGTCGCCAGCTGCTCGGTCTGCAGGGCGGTCTCGGTCAGGTTCATGACCAGGAAGGCGGGGACCGCGGCGGCGGCCCACAGCGCGGCGGCGTCGCCGCGCGCGCGCCCGGCGCGCCAGCCGCGGGCGAGCAGGACGGCGCGCAGCAGCGCGAGCGCGGCGAAGCCGCCGAGGCCGCGCGCGGCGAGCGGGTGGAAGTAGATGTTGTGCGCG
>VFSW01006046.1_pt1 | contig 17824 bp, 12 predicted proteins | sample 5358111 | NCBI WGS metagenome assembly VFSW01 (sample SAMN11554181, study PRJNA540505) | mine drainage metagenome | isolation source: sediment from site ElyBrook_90M | place: USA: Ely Copper Mine, Vershire, VT | collected 2017
TTGGTAGAGACATAAGCTACTTCGGCGCGCCGAAACAGCAGGGCTGCCTCAGCCTTACGCCTAAGTTGAGGCCATCCGGTTGAAGTGCGGCCTCCTCGGAACACTTCTATTGTTCAATCAGGGCGCTGTACAACATGCGGCTTCCCTAGTAGCTCACACACTTGAGTGTGCGAGCTATCCTTTATGATTCGCTGCGGGGCCACCTTCATGACTATTGCCGGCGAGCACTTGGGAGGATGCCTGCCCGGCTGGTTTGGAAGAGCGCCGTGTTCCTATTTCCCGGGTCTGCACACTCGCCGCTCGCAAGAGCGGTGAGTGCTTCTTGGAGGCTCTCGAAATTGTACCGCTGGTGCTGATCGGATTCGAGGCACGGGAGAACATCGGCCTCGGCCGGGAGTGCTTTTGTGAGGCCTGGGTCGCCGCGTATGCATGACCCACGTGGTATTTTGTCGCCGCCGCCTTTTGGAATCACGTCGGGGTGGGATTATTCGGTTTCTTCATCAACCCGCCGATCGCGCTCTATTACATGCAAGGGTTGAATACCTCGCCAGTACACGGCCACACCGCACTGTTCGATGTCTACGGCATGCTGCACATGGGACTGATGCTCTTCTGCCTGCGTGCGCTGCGGCCCGGCCGCGTGTGGAAAGATAAGCCGCTGGCGATGTCATTCTGGTCTGTCAATACCGGCCTGATGCTCAGCCTTGCCGATAGGACACTCTGTGCCGTCGTCCCTCTGTCGATGTTCCGATTGAAGACTGCACCTTATGTACAGCTTCAGACCGCGGCTGGTGGGAGTTAAGTTGGCGCGTTCCAATTGCGCACATCCAAGAGCCCTCTCTGGCTTTTCCAGGAGACCAAGCTCGTGGAGGTGATTCAAGTCCCGTTCGATGGCCACCAGATTTCGGATGCGTGCGACCTTCCTTATCTCCTCGGCTGTGCAATAGATGTGCTCGGAGAAGATTGATCCAGGTTCCCAGCCGGTTTGGACTGCCTTTTTTCCGGCGGCCTGGAAGATGCCGAGTTGCCCCGGAAGGAGGTTCGACAGGATGTTTGCGAAGCGTAAGCTCTCATCGTCGTCGTATCCCTCCGAACAAGCGGTGGCAAGCAACCACGCCCAGAGTCTTTTCGCCTCGTCGTTCTCGGCTTTGGAAGCATCATCCAGTACCCGGAGAATTACTGCTGGAGGAACGTCTGTCCTGAAGGCACTCCCCCAGCGCTCCAGCAATTCTTCCGCACGATGAGTAATCTCCATTGATCGATCGAGCCTCACGTCGATCATGAATCCAATCATGCTCTCCAAAGCCCCGTCTTCGAAAGATGGCGAAACGCGAGAGAGAAACGCAAGCGACTTGGCGATACGGAACAGTTGAATCACGTCATCCGGTCGGACTAACGTTGCCGCCCGGTCCATCGCCTTTAGCCATCGGTCGGAATCCGTATCGTCTTGCGAGAAGGTCAGCCCCACCCCATCTTCGCCGAACCGAACGCAACGAGCCCGCAAGCGTACATGACGCCGTGACTGCCGATCCAGAAAGCCCTTTCTCTCGATGGTCAGGGCTATATTCGTGCCCGGAGGCCATCGATCTTTGGTAACTATGTAAATGCCGGTTGGGCTTATGTCTCTGATTCGAGCTTTCTTCGGTGCGGACGCGGCACCGTACGATGCCTCTAACCCTCGAAGGGAAACGCGTCGATTTTTTCGCCTTTCCAGGACGCCGGTGTGTACCAACAGCTTTGTGAAAATCGACATGCACCTGTAGCCCGATTGCCTTCTTAGTCGACATAACATGGGAACAGAAAAAGCAACACGTGCCGCGCTCATAAGTTCCTCAGTATCTTGTGGTAGCTGCGAAGGCCACGACTTCGGCGGCCACCCCTCTTCGAGAGACTTATATATGGTTCACGCAGATTACGCAGTGATCTAAATCACATTTGCATATCTCCCTAGTCAGGCTTGGGGCGGAGTGCGTTCGTTTCTTCTGCGAGCAGCTGGTCGATGAGAACCTCGTCCGCCATGCCGAAGCAGGCCCTTCTCGGCGCAGGATGTCCGACGAAGTCAGGCAGCCGGCCCGTTTGGTCGAGCGAGTGGCTCGTTCTGTCTTCGGTCCGGACGCGTCGCAAAGATCAAGAGTCGTCCCGTCGTCTTTCCCGCTTCCATGATCGACGACGTCTTCGAGCCCTCTTTCAAATTGTTTGCCATTCCGAAGCTCACCTCTGACGGTCGGTAGGGATGTGCTTGCCCACAATGACCACATTCAGCCCGGACAAAGTGGAAAGGGAATTCCGTCAAGCCTGTCACGACGAGATGACCACAAGATCTGCAATGAACTGTGAAAATCCTGTCCTTTGGGGAGCCTTGAATCCTTTCCATAAGCGAGCGGAAAATTTCACAAAGTTCATTCCGCAATCCAGTGTGACATGCGAGTGGTCGAGAAGTCATAACCGTCGTATCCTAGGCTAGACCGGCGAGGAAAGCTTCTGCCGAGTTGCGCTTCAGGTTTGGGGAGGCGATAACGTTAACGTCCGGCAAGATCTATGTAATTTCCCGGCGTTTCCGTCAGGAATACGATTTCAAAAAGGGACACCCCTTCTTCTTTTAAGAAGAAAACTAAGCGACAGGAAGCTGTCAGTGATCCCCGTCACAGCCTGTAGCTGCCAAAATTATCGGCCCCTCTTTGTGACGAGGAAACAGAATGGCACTCAGTCGGATGAACTGACGGGGCTGGCGACCTGATTTTCGGGCCGCGAACGAGTTCAATTATTTGGGAAGACCTTCGCGAGCAGCCCCAGCTTCGCTTTCGATGGCTGCCTCCAGGAGCCACTCGCGAGATGGTGCCGGCATTGAGTGGACTCATCGAGAAGGTCGGATGCTCTTTACCGCACGCGGTTCAGTATTCTCAGATTTATGTCCAGGGCCGTCACATTGCTCAGTGCATGGAGAACTGCCGGTACGGTCAACGTCCCGTAATCACGGCCGAACTCAACCATGCTCCCCGCTATACAGCGTGCGCCAGCCAGCATTTCGATCCCCGCGCTGGCGTCGAAGAAGCCCGCCCGTATGGACTTCTCGAATCCTCCGGCATTTCGCTTTCCCACACTCCCCCTGGACGGCACCACCCACTAGCTTCCTCTTTGAACAAATTCATGGGCAAGGATATTCGGTACCAGCGGTTCCGCGTGCCAGTCTCCGAGAAGTCCGAACGATCCGGGTAGAACGGAAGTACTATAAACTGAAGCTTCGATGACACTTACCGGCTGAAGAGCCAGACAATCAGTGGCGATACCCCTCCCTCGAAGAACAGCAACTCATTGAGCTACGGGGTCAGTTCCGTTCGGAACCTGGTTCTCGAAGTCTTTGTCGCCGACCGAGTCTTCGTTATGAAATTCGAGGCGCGAGATCTGAAAACTTACAGTGAGCCAAGATCGGACGGCGTATCTGTCGGGGATGGCTCTTCTGAAAGCATGTGCGGCACAGAACCGGCTTACCCTGTGTAGGTTTGAATGGAACCGTGGTCTCTAATCCGCATTGGGCGCATTTGATGCGGAGACCTCGGGACGAAATTTTGACCGTGACGGGTCGTGCCTGGCCCTGCACTTCTTGCAGCGCTTTGGATCGTTCCTGAACTGTTTTTCATGAAAGAATTCCTGTTCACCGGCGCTGAATACGAACTCAACTCCGCAATCAACGCACTTTAGAACCCGATCAGCAAATTCCATGGCTTGCCCCTTTCAGGAAGAGAAGCCTTGCATACTGCCGTGCAACAACCAGCCAGTGAACTCGTTAAAGGGGGAGTCAGTTCATTCTAGCCCTGCAAGCCATTTGAAGCAAAAGACTAGACTAGACTGACTGAGAGATAGGAATTCAGGACTTTTCCCATTCTTTGGGACGATTGCAGAATTGCCTCGATTCATGGGTTTTCCCGAGTGCGGAACGCGGCCTTACGAGAAAGGTATATGCAAAGAGCTGGAAAATCCGGGGCGAAACTGCTATCGAAGTGCCCTGCAGAAGTTTTCTCTTCTCCCGCAAACACATTCCCGCAACAAATTTAGCTGCAGTGTGTTTATAGGAAGGAAACTCTTTGAGATGCCTTTTGAAACATTCATAGGCGCGGAAAATATACTCACCAACCAGGAGATCCTAACCATGCATATTTTTGCCTCATTACAAACTTTGTTAGGGAAGAAAGTTTTGCGGGCGCTGATTGTGGCGTTGGCTGTCTGCGTTCTGCCGGTGAGGTCTTTTGCTGGTATCTTTGTGGCGGTTGCGACTGCTCCTCCAGCGCTTCCGGTCTATCAGCAGCCAATTTGTCCTGGGGATGGATACATGTGGACGCCTGGCTATTGGGCCTACGGGGCGGCAGGCTACTACTGGGTTCCGGGCGTGTGGGTTCACCCGCCAAGAGTTGGTGTTCTTTGGACGCCGGGTTATTGGGGCTATGGTGGAGGTCTGTATACATGGCACGCTGGCTACTGGGGACCGCATATTGGTTTCTACGGGGGCGTCAATTATGGCTTCGGCTATGGTGGAATCGGCTTTGGTGGAGGGTACTGGCGCGGCGGAAGTTTCTTTTATAACCGCTCGGTGATGAACGTCAACACAACGATCATTCACAATACGTACACCCGGACTGTCATCAACAATACGACGGTGAACAACCGCACCAGCTTTAACGGGGGTGCAGGCGGCATTCGCGCCACGCCAACAGCGGCAGAGATGCATGCAAGCCGTGAGCAGCACTTCCAGGCGACATCGAGCCAGATGGCGCATGAACAGACGGCAAGCCAGAGCCGCGCGCAACTCTATTCCGCCAACCATGGCCAGCCATCCGTGATGGCAAAGAACACGGTCAAGGGGCGCAGCTATAACCAGCAGGGGAGAATTGTTCAAGGACTGCAGAGGGGGCAACTCAGCTCCGGCCAAGCCGCAAGGACTTAAATCGCCAGCAGAACATTCACCGCTCCGTCGTAGCAGACCGGCGCGCAAACGGAGGTAGACTGACACAGCAACAGCGGCGGAACATTTACCGAAGGCAGAAGAATGCAAGCCGTCAAATCTATCGCCAGAGACATAACGGGGATCATGGCCGGCACTATTGAGACGAGGCATCCTCTGCGGTTTCAAGTATTTTCAGATCGACACCCTTATGCCTCAGCTTGTACAAGCTGGAAGCAGTTGCACTTGGCTGTATACGCAAGACTTGAGCCTCCGCTTTTAGAGAGAACATTGTCTATTTTGTCGGGAAGTGACATCTGAAGCGATTCATGGAGCACCAAGCACACCGCGGCTAAGCTAAGCGAGCCCCGGATGAGGGCGGCGTCGCCGCTTTATCAGATTATGAATGAGGAGTCATGAGCACTTCCGAACGCCTCCAAAAGCCGAATGGGAGTATGATTTAGGGCAAGCAGTCTCCTCTTTCTCAACGTCCACCGCTACTCAAGGGCAGAAGAGCCAGGTGTCAAGAACTGTCCAAGGTAGCGCTAGCTTTGGGCCGGGCCTGAATTCCATGGAGTCCCTGTGCCGGAGCCGAGAATCCTCATCGTCCACGACGAGCGGATCATCGCCGATACGCTTGCACAGATTCTTGCGCAGAGCGGCTACCAGGCCAAGGCTGTCTACAGCGGCGAGCAGGCGGTACAAGCGGCATCCGAGTCCAGCCCGGACGTTCTGATCGCCGATGTTGTGATGCAGGAAATGAACGGAGTCGAAGCCGCTCTCTTGATCCGCCAGATCTGCCCGCAGTGCCATGTGCTTCTTTTCTCAGGCCAAGCCACCACTGTGGACCTGCTTTCCCGAGCAGGCACCGATGGTCACCCGTTCGAGATACTGGCCAAGCCTGTGTCCCCGCAGGTTCTCCTTGCACGCCTGAAAACAATGGTGCTGGGGTGAGTTAGTACCACAGTTGTAATCACATGTAATACAATAAGCTAAAGACACATGGTGCCAATTGCCGCCCCGCACGATGCCTCTCTCCGATCTCCAAACGGCGCGCGTCGGTTCATCTTCTTAGCGGCGAGATCCTAGTTCGTGGCGCTCAAGACAGCTTCGAGCTTCCTGAACATTTCCTCCGGCGTCACCGGCTTGCTGAAGTAATATCCTTGCGCCTCGTCACAGTGGTGCTCCCGCAGGAAGGCAACCTGTTCCTCTGTTTCAACGCCCTCGCCAATGACGGTCAGCTTCAGGCTTTTCGCCATGCTAATGATCGCAGTGGTGATCGCCGCATCGTCTCCATCCGTTGGCAAGTCCTTTACAAACGACCGATCGATTTTCAGTTTGTTCACCCGAAACTGCTTCAGATAGCTGAGGCTCGAATAGCCCGTCCCGAAGTCGTCGATTGCAACCTTCACTCCTATGCTCTTGAGTTCGTTCAACTGGGAGGAAGTGCGGTCAGCGTTGGAGAGGAGCATCCTCTCCGTTAACTCCAGCTCCAGGTATGCGGGCGGTAAACCGGATTCATGGAGCACTTGTCTGACCAGCGTGCAAAAGTTGTCGTTTCGGAATTGCACGGCAGACACATTGACTGCGACCGGTACGACCGATAACCCGCCAGTTCGCCACTGAGAAACCTGAGCACAGGCAGTTCGCAGAACCCATTCTCCGATCGGCAAGATCTCACCACTGTTCTCTGCGATGGGTATGAACCGATCAGGGGGGACTAAACCGAGTTGCGGATGGCGCCAACGAATCAACGCCTCCATTCCCGTGATCGTTCCACTGGCCAGATCGATCTCGGGCTGATAAACCAGAAAGAATTCATTCTCAGCGAGGGCCGATCGCAGCGCAGTTTCTAAAGCCAGTTCTTCTGCATGCTTGCCATTCATCGCCTCAGCGAAGAACCGAAAGGAGTTTCTTCCATCTTCCTTGGCGGAATGCATTGCCGCTTCGGCATTCTTGATAAGACTCTCTGTATCGACGCCGTGAAGTGGATATACACTGATGCCAATGCTGCAACTCGTGCTCACGTTCTGCCCTTGAATGTCAAATGGCCGAGCTAAGTATTCCATCAGGCTCGCAGCGGCAGTCTCTGATGCTGCAAAATCATGTACGGAATTCAACAGGATGATGAACTCGTCGCGTCCCGCCCGAGCGACCGTATCCTGCTCGCGCACTATGCTTCTTAGTCGCTGCGCCACTTCTTTCAATATCTGATCACCGAAGGCGCGGCCCAGAGAGTCATTGAGGATAGTGAACCGATCGAGATCGAAGACCATTACGGCAACCTGTTCTCTTCTCCTGCGGGCTCCGGCAAGCCCGACTTCTAATCTGTCTTCAAGCAGGGCTCTGTTGGGCAAAGCGGTAAGAGCATCGTAGTAGGCCAGATACTGGATGCGCTCCTCGGCGGCCTTGCGGTCTGTAATGTCCTCAACAGTACCCTCAAAACTCACAATGTCCCCTGCGGCATTGCGGACCGTCCGCAGATTGACTCTCGTCCAGAATCGAGTGCGGTCTCTTCGATAAACCTCGACTTCGGCGGACCGTGCAACGCCTTGTTCAATCGCTATGCGGCTCAACTCCTCGATCTGGTTTGGATCGACAAAGAGCTGCTGTGCTACGTTGGAGACCTCTGTCAACATTTCTTCCGGGGAACTGTACCCGTGCATGGTGGCCAGTGCCCGGTTGACGCTGGTTGGACGCCCGTCCGGCGTGCCCTGGAAGATGCCAACCACTGCATTTTCGAAAATGCCCCGGAATTTCTTCTCCGCCTCTCGGACAGCCTCTTGCGCTCTCTTCCGTTCGGTGACGTCGTAGGCCGCAACCAGCATGGCTTCCCTGCCGTGAAAGTCCAAGTCATGGCAGATAATCTCCACGTCCAAGATGACGCCGCCTTTCGTTTTGTGCCGCCACGGAGCCGGCCGCTGCAGTCCGCGGTGTCGACTGTCTGTGTCTGCCAGCAGGTCGGGTACGTCGCTTTCAGGACGGATATCCCTTATGGTCATGTCCATAAACTCCCGTTCCGAATAGCCATACTGCCGGATAGCGGCCTCATTCACCGCCAGAAAACGCAGGGTCGAGCGGTCAAAGACCCACATTGGAATAGGGTTGCGATCGAACAGAAGACGGTACTGAACTTCCGATTTGCGCAGGGCCTCTTCGGCTGTCTTCAGGTCAGTTATATCCCGGGTGATGGCCGCGGCGCCAAGCACATGACCAGATGCGTCCGTGATGGGCGAGACCGATACGGCAACATGGATGTATCTACCGTCCTTGGTCACACGAATTGTTTCAAGACGCATTTGGCGTCCGTCTGTAATCTCCTTCAGGGCTTGCAGGTATTCATTCTTGCGGTTTGCAGGAGCAAGAACAGCAATCGACTCACCGACCATTTCTACAGCGCTGTATCCGTAAATGCTTTCCGCACCGCCATTCCAAGTTTCCACGGCGCCGCTTAGTTTCAATGAAACGATCGCGTCGTCCGAGCATTGCACAATTGCCGCCAGACGGCGCTGTTCCCGTTCTGCATTCCTGAGTTCGGTAATGTCTGTCAAAGTGCCCTTGATGAAGGGCTCAGAGCTGTCCCCGTCCTCGACGAGAGTCGCGCTATTGAGAACGGTGACCGTGGATCCATCTGCACGCAGCAGGTGCTGCTCGAAGTTCGTCAGGGTTTTCTCGGCTCGCAGTCGAGCGATAAATCGATCGCGGTCAACCTTGTTGAGATAACCCACCTCGACCGAGTTGCCAATAACCTCCTCGCGGGTGGCGTAACCAAACATCTGACAGAATGAAACATTGCAATCCAGGACACGTCCGTCGAGCGCCGTCCGGTAGGCGCCTGTCAGGCTTCTCTCAAAGAGTAGCCGGTAGCGCTCTTCGATGGCCGCGACCTGAAGGCGCAGTCCCTCTTCTTTCATGAGAATAAGAGCGCCTGCAACTGCGCCTACCGAGCCTGTAAAGAAGATTGTGATGAGGGGAGAGATCCAAATCCGGATATCGTGCATCAGGGCCATCTTCGTGATTTCGAAGACGCTCATGACACCGATTGAGACGAACGCAATCTGCAAGGCTCGCGAGTGAAGACTCGATCGCCTTGTCAGTTGCCTGGCCCCAGCCTTGCCGGTCGTCTTTCCACCCACCTGTCCGGAGGCGAATGAATGCCCATTCCGTTGTCCTGGTCCCAACCTCATCCGCGATAACCTCAGTGTCGCGGACTTCGCACAGGTTCAAATCTAAGGTGACCAGGAAGGCCCGCAGAAAACGATAGAACCTCTATTTAGGGGCCCTATGACGCAGTAAACACCAGAAAGACCCGAAATTGAATCACACAAAGGTTGTAAGCAAGCTGTGACATAAATCACTGTATCGGGATGCCGTTCACTCCAGACTGAACGCCGACCGTATTCTCACACTCATCGTGTGTAGTTTCATTGCGGTCACCGATCAAGCACGGGAGGATGGCTCCTTGTGCGTGAAATTCCGGTTCGGCTCCGCGGCGCGGAGGCTCCACGAGGCGCGGGCAATTCGCAAGGAGGAACTGGCGGAGCGGGCCGATCTGCACCGGAATTATATCGGCGGTATCGAACGGGGCGAGCGAAACGTGGGATTGGAAAACATCGTCAAGCTGGCGAAGGCTCTGTCGGTTGCGCCTATAATAGTGATCACGACAAGGCAACACGTCAGTTGGAAAGCAGCAATCGATCGTGGCGCCGGGATTGAGAGCCAAGCTGCAATTCCTGTGGCCTTCGAGCTTCAATGGTTGCTGGAGTGAACTGAGACGATTTCCCAACCGTTTTCCGCTCCACCAACGCTGCGGACGCGTAACAATGCTTCTGTCGTGGAGGCGCTGGAAACCGACGCCAGCGCGTGGATCAAAGAAGCAGGCATATCCTTGGCAAAAATAGCGTTGGAGGCCGCGTCGTCATCCTCCATTCTCAGTCCATTGAACAGCAAAACCGTGCCTGTTCCCGCTAGGTTGGGGAGAATGGCAATATCCACGTATCCGATATGGTTCCCCGCCCCTTCGTATTGGGCTGCATAGGTCTGAGGTTCGCCCGGCTTGGGCTTTCGGTTTCTAAAATGAAAAGTGTGGGTTGCTGGGTCTTCTTCAAGGTAGAAGTTCAATCTAGGCTCGAAGAGGGTTGTCCAAGGATTAGAGCGTCTGCTTCCGACAATTACCAAGTTTCCCTGCGCGAAATCGCGGACGTGCATATATCGTGCGTATCGGATATAGACTATCGAGTCTGAAAGGGTGGCCCACCGGAAACACTGACCGGCTACATCCGCATTATTCAGGCTTGTAAGGCTATGGTGAGCCACGGCCTGTAGCGTTGAAAACAAAGCCGGATCTGCCGTCTTTGCCAATAGATTCTCCGGATAGCCCGGTTTGAGATATTCGGCCACCGAGATATCGCTGTGGACAGCATCCTGTATGAGAACCAGGGAGTCGTCAGAAAGGACCACATTTACAACCGCTCCAGGAGCGAATATCTGGCGGATGACCGGGTTCGATATTGCTGCAGGTTTCTGGCTGCGAATACCGTCTGAATGAAAGTAAAAGCCGCCGAGAGTTCCCAGGATGAACGCAAACAGAACTACCACTTCGATCGGGAGATACCGGTAGTTCCCGCGCTGGACCTTTTCCGGTATTTCGATGACAGCGGGTTCGACGTCGATTTCTTCATTCGCACCCACCTCTCCATTCCCCGAAGAGATCTCGGGTTCCGGAGGCGGGTCGAGGATATGTTCCTTGCGATGGTTGAAGACGGGTTTATAGTTTCCCGGCAAAACCGAGATCACAACTTCCTCGTTTTTTCCTTCTGCCGAAAAATAGGCATCGAGCCTTTTTCGAAGGCGCGCCATCTGAACTCTAACAATATTGTCGTCGATGGGATTGAAGTCATCTTGGCGGCCGAGAACGCGGTGCGCAATATCGAATTCGTGGATTGGATCCTCGGGCCGCAGGATGGCTTGGCGAACGAGATAGAGAAGGATGGACCGCAGCTGGGTGGCACGGGAAAGAGCCTGACTGTGCGCTGCCCTCTCGGCCACTTCCCAACGCGGGTCATCCTGAAGAGCTTGCGCATCGCTTCTCTGCGCGACCTGCTCGTCCCCCATAGCCGTCAACATTCAGCACTCCTGCAGGATGCGCCCATTATCGGCGCGGCAAGTGTAAATTGGCAAGAACTGTTACCGGATCAAGCATATAAGTTATTGTAGCGTAACAACTTTGCGTAACCCGGAGATCCTGGGATAACGGTAACGTTACGGTAACATTTATTGACTTTCCAAAGCCTACACCGTGCCTTGAAAGTAGCGTCCGGCTCGTTCCAGTGGATTTCTATCTGCGCAACTGACGGTTTGCCGCTTTCCAGCGATTGAGGTGGCTGGGGACGCAGCCGGAAGGTAGGAACCAGCCAATTCAAGATCGATCAAATTGGCTGGCGAAGATGGCGACGTGTGAAGGAATGCAGCAATACGAGATGGAGGCAGAGGTATGAAGCATATGAAGCATAGGACGGAAGCCTTTGGAAACAACCCTTTCAGGAGGGCAAAGGCCGACAGTTTCTGCAACAGGGTCGGAAAGCTCCTTCTGTTGCCGCTCCTGATTCTCTTCGCAAGCGTCGTTTTGCGCGCTCAGAACACCAACTCCGGCGACATCCGTGGCACGGTCACGGATGGGAGTGGCGCGGTCGTTCCGGGTGTAACAGTCACTCTTTACGACGTCGACAAGAATATCACTCGTACCTTTGTGACGAACGGTACGGGGCTATACGAAACAGGTTCGATTGTCCCAGACCACTACACACTCACGTTTCGGAAAGACGGGTTCGAGACCTACGTGCGCGGCCCCATCACCATCTTGGTTGGCAATTCGACCGTCAACGCGCAGTTGAAAGTTGGGGCGGCGGTGCAGCAGGTCGTCGTAAACGCAGACATCCCTTTGCTCCAGAGCGAAACGGGAGATCAATCCGTCACGCTGACGTCCAAAACCCTTCAGCAATTGCCGCAAATCGGTGCAAACTGGACCAACTTCATAGTCCTGCTGCCCGGCGCATCGGGGCTCCCGTTCGCGAAGAAGAATATAAGCCCCGTAAATTCAGGTCAACACACCGCAATCAACGGGAATCTGGCCTATTCCAACATCCTGAACGACGGAGCCACCGCAACTTTGCCCGGCAGTGGCAATGCCGACGTCTCGATCTTTCCGACGATCGCCGAGGTCCAGGTGAGTGACTCGTCCTTCTCTGCGCAATATGGAATCGGTGGCATTATTTACAACCAGATCAGCAAGAGCGGCACAAGCGGATTTCACGGTCAGGGTTACGAGTACTTTCAGAACGATGCCTTGAACGCCGCCCCCTACTCCTTTGGGGCGACAGCCCAAGTGCCAATCCTCCGCTATAACAATTTCGGCTTTAACGTAGGTGGCCCGGTCCTGAAGAAGAAGCTGTTCTTCTTTTTCGACTTTGATAAGACCATCAACCATGGCGGCGCCGCCAATGGATTCATTACCGTTCCGACACCGGCCATGTTAAGTGGCGACTTCACGGGGATGCCGACCATCTACGACCCGACGACGCAGACTGTCGACTCAAGCGGTGTGGTGCATAGGCAATCGTTCGCCAGCGAGTACGGCAATGGCAATAAAATCCCCGCGGGTATGATCGATCCCGTCGCTCAAACCATTGCGAAGTACTTCCCGGCGCCAGATCTTACGGGTACGATCGTCAACGGCATTCCTACCAATAACTATTTCTTTAATGTTCCCAGCACGTCGGGAACTACGGCGTTCTTCGGACGCCTGGACTACGACGTTACTCCTAATCACAGGCTCACGATTTCAGAGACCGAGGGCGACAGCCCACAACTAAACTTGAACGAGGGCATATGTCCGATCAACTGCCAACGGCAGGACGGCAGCCATAATAACGCGCAGATTTCCGACGTGTGGACCATTGGTCTGAACAAAGTCAACGAAGCCCGTTTCGGCTTTACCCAGGAGTTCTATTTCGTTACCCCGTACTCGCTTAACCAGGGATTCCCCACCACTCTCGGTTGGAAGTTCTCCAAGGCAAATATCTTCCCGCAGGTCGGAATCAGCGGCGAATATACGCTTCAGCCGGCAGTTAATGAAGCCGAAAAGCAGTTCGTCTACGATCCGTCCGACGTGCTGACATGGACCGTTGGCCGGCACATTTTGCACTTCGGTGGCGAGTTCCTGACCGAGGAAGTCAATTCGACGGGCGGGAACGGCAACATCAATGGGGGCACCATGCAGTTCACAGGCGCTTATACAGCGTCCACGCAGGGAACCGGCAATACCACCGGCCTGGGCCTTGCGGATTTCCAGCTTGGGTGGACGCAGAGTTGGTCGGCCAATGTCACGCCGGAATTCGGAGGACGACTCAAAAGTCCACAGCTCTTCATCCAGGACGATATCAAGCTGCGCCCGACGCTGACGCTCAACGCCGGACTTCGCTACCAGGGGATGACAGGGTGGTCTGAGGTGAAGGGCAACGAAATGGTGTTCGACCCCGCCGTATCCAATCCTGCATCGCTGTCTAACGGTGCCATGTGGTACGGATCAACTGCTGCCAACGGTCGTACGTCATTGCAGGCACCCGTATGGAACACATTCTTGCCGCGGGTTGGAGCATCGTATCTCATCCGTCCGGATACCACGATCCGTGGAGGTTTTGGAATCTATGCCTACATTTTCACCACAGATACCTATGGAACCGGACTGGGATCTGCCTTCGGCTCCAAAGGAAGTTACACGGATGCCACCAACGGAGTGCTGCCTGTCGTGCTGCTCTCTTCCGACGGCAACACGAACTACCAGGGACCGGGAGGTGCGAGCATCAATTCGCGCTACGTCGCAGCTTCAACAGATCCGTCAGCGTTTAACGGGCAGTCTGTCAACTACAACCAATACCACACGCCGGTTCCCACAATTTACCAATGGGACGTGGATGTGCAACACCAGATTAGTCAGAACTTTATGGCGGAGATTGCCTATGTGGGCAGCCACGGTTTCAATCTGGCGTTTCCGGTTGACATTAACCAGGTACCGGAAAGCGAGCTTGGGCCCAACGATGCGAAGGGATCTACAAACGCGCGGCCGTATACGCAATATCAAGGGATAAGCGGGAGCACAAACAACTCGATTTCAAACTATAACTCCTTGCAGGCTTCGATCCAAAAGCGCCTCAGTTATGGGCTTGAGTTCAACTTTAATTACACATGGTCCCATTTCCTCGACGATATGGATTCCGCTGCGTGGGGTGGAAAGTCGGGTTTCACATACTTCCAGAACTCCTATGTGCCCTCGGCAAACTACGGCCCATCCAACTTCGATATTCGACATATGTTCAAGGGGTCGGCAGTTTACGCGCTGCCCTTCGGCAGGGGAATGCTGTTCCTGAACAATAACTCGTTGTTGGATGAGGTGATCGGAGGGTGGCACGTGGCAACCACGATCCTTCTCCAAACGGGAAATCCGTTCACGCCGATCATGAAGTCGAACACGTCGTATAGTCAAGCCGGACAGCAGTACCCGAACGTCGTGGGAAATCCGTTATCCGGACCGCACCACACCATCCAGGCGTGGTTCAACGTCGCGGCGTATGCAGCTCCGACTCCGGCAACCTTCGGCAATTCATCGAGGAACCCGCTTTACGGTCCTAATCTGACCGATGTGAATCTTTCTCTCGGCAAGACATTCCCTATTCGCGAGGGAGTAAAGATGGAGATCCGAGGCGACGCAACGAACGCATTCAACCATCCGAGCTTTAACCTTCCTGACAACTCGATCGGCAAGGGACATATCGGTCAAATCACCGGCGTTACTGTCGGCGGCAGGGCAATGCAACTCTTCGCCCAAGTGTACTTTTGAGGAGAATCGCTCAAATCCGAAAGCGCGGCGGCGTGTGCCGCCGTCCGCCCCTTACAGTTGAATCGATTCGACATTGCTACTTGTGGTGCGTTTAGCCGCTTAGGTGCTAAGGCTGTTGCGGCTAAGGCCAGACTAATGACGCGTGACCGCTATACCACGCCTGGAAAGGCCTGTCTATAGGTCACCTTGTGACTGCCGGGCGGTGTCTTCGCCCATGCAGGGAGGCTAAGTACTATGAAGCGGAGGGAGTTTCTCATCGGAGCTGGGGCATCGGCGATCGCCGCAGCAAGATCCAGGATGCTGTTAGCGGACGGAATGGTGGTCGTTCCGGCTCGGGTCACGATCCAATCTGGCATTTTGGGACTCCGCATCTCTCGCGACTTTCTGGGGTTGAGTTATGAGTCTGCCCAGTTAGCGGCGCCGGAGTTTTTCTCAGCCCAAAATACCGACTTCGCGGGATTCTTGCAGGCACTTGGGCCAGACGGTGTGCTGCGCATTGGCGGCAACACAAGCGGATACGAATTCTGGACACCGCATCGCTTGCAAGGTGCGGATCAGCGTAAAGTCGTTTCCACTGCGGCTGGGCCGGATGATGGGCGTCGTCCTCTGAAGCCGACGCAAACAACGCCGCATGCCATTCGCAACTTACGTGAGTTTCTCGACTTGATCCAGTGGCGTTGTATCTACGGATTGAATTTCGCCAACGGCACACCTGAACAGGCTGCCGAAGAAGCAGCAGCGGTTTCAGCTACTCTAGGTGAGCGGCTTGCCTGTTTTCAGTTTGGGAACGAGGTCGACAATTTTGCGCACAAGGGTCTGCGCCCAACAGGATACGATTACGCTGCTTTTGCCGGGGAGTGGGCAAATTTTTACCAGGCCGTAAGTGCGCGTGTCCCCAACGCGAAGATTGCCGGACCCGACAGCGCACTCACTGGCGCGTGGATTCGAGAATTTGCGCAACAGTTTGGGAATAAGGTGGCGTTGCTTACGACGCACTACTACGCGGAAGGGCCGCCGACGAGCCCCAGAGCCACAATTGATCGCCTGTTGAATTCGTGCAATCCGCGTTGGGGCGACGGGATTCCCAGCGTGCGGGAGGCGATGGCAGAATCGCATTTGCCGTACCGGCTTACAGAAACGAATTCCTGTTATCACGGCGGCAAGGCTGGCGTCAGCAATGCCTTTGCTTCGTCCCTGTGGGCGCTCGATTTGATGTTCCAATTGGTCCGGATAGGCGGTACAGGAATCAACTTCCACGGTGGCGGTTATGGGTTGTATGCGCCAGTTGTCGGCACGCTCCAGAATGGTTTTGTGGCGCGCCCGGAATATTACGCACTATTACTCTTTTCACAGCTTTTAGGCGGAGAGTTGGTCCCCAACCATCTCGATGCGCCCGAAGCTGCGTCCGGCGCAAATCCGGCGCTTGTGTGTCATACCCTACGGAACTCGGCCGACAAGTTGCAGGCAGTTGTGATCAACAAGAGCCGAACCATGGGTTTCGATCTCACTGCGGAGGCAGGTGCAGCGGCCGAACGAATCTCGATACACAGGCTGATTGCTCCAAGTCTGGAAGACCAGGCGGACGTTACGTTCATCGGCGCTCCCGTGGGTATGGGAGGCGCATGGCGTGCGGATCGCGTTGAGTATGTCAGCCCGAGGAATGGAACTGCAACCTGTTTCATTCCTGCAGCCAGCGCTGCCTTGTTGACTTGGGAAGGCTGAATTGCAACAAGGACATCGCACCACCTCGGAGTGTTGGGAATGGAACCGGTCTTAAGTGTACAGTGAAATGCGTTCATCTACAGCGGGTGGAGAACAGACGTTGACTCATAATCCATTGAAGTCGAATCCGCAATCACCCCACGTTGGGCGCCGCGGAAGAGTGCGTTGGTGGATTGTGTGGACGCTATTCCTTTCAACCACAGCTAACTATGTGAGTCGCCAAACATTTTCTGTTCTGTCTCCGATGATTGGGGCTCATTATCATTTCAGCCACACCCAACTCGCGAAAATTCTCAGCGCGTTTCAGGTGTCGTACGCGATCACATGGCTCGTGGGAGGTATCTTCATCGACGTGGTGGGAACGCGGCTTGCACTGGCGCTCGCTGCCGCCCTGTGGTCCACCGTGAATATCCTTACGGGTTTCGCATCCACTGTCTTCAGCTTCGCAGCCTTTCGATTCCTCCTCGGGATAGGAGAGGGATGTAACTGGCCAGGAGCCAGCAAGGCCGTTGCCGAGTGGTTCCCAGATACTGAGCGCGGCCTCGCCGTGGCAGTCTTCGACAGTGGCTCCAGTGTTGGCGGAGCGCTAACGGTCTTGATTGTTCCCTGGATTGCTATTGTCTTCGGCTGGCGATGGGCTTTCGTTCTGTCAGGGGCACTTGGGATCCTCTGGGTAATCCTTTGGCTGCGAATCTATCATCCCCTCGACCGTCACCCCCGAGTCACGTCCGCTGAAGTTGCTTTCATTCATAGTGGCAAGGAACTGGCGCAAAAGCCGGAGAGACTTACGCTGCCAGGGTGGCTGAATCTGCTCAGGGAACCGAATGTATGGGGCATTGTGCTCGGTCGCGCCCTGACCGACCCGATCTGGTGGTTCTATGTCTTCTGGCTGCCGCAGTACTTGAGTGACGCGCGTGGTTTCGGCATGAAGCGAATCGCGCTTTTCGCCTGGTTGCCGTTCGTCGCTGCCGATCTTGGCAACTTCACTGCCGGTTTGATTTCGGGGTATTGCATTCGCAAGGGGTTATCCGTCGTGGGAACACGAACAGGGATATGCGCCATCAGTTGCCTGCCGATCCTCGCCGGCATTCCAGCGGCCCGCGTTCACAATGTTTACTTCGCTCTTATGCTTATCTGCGTGGCCTTGTGGGGCTATGCGAGTTTTTCCACCATGGGCCTCACTCTGCCCTCCGACCTATTCCCCCAGGAGGTCGTTGCAAGTGTTACCGGCCTGCGCGGGTGCGCGGCAGGTCTCGCAGGAGCCGGCTTTA
>VFSW01006047.1_pt1 | contig 17823 bp, 17 predicted proteins | sample 5358111 | NCBI WGS metagenome assembly VFSW01 (sample SAMN11554181, study PRJNA540505) | mine drainage metagenome | isolation source: sediment from site ElyBrook_90M | place: USA: Ely Copper Mine, Vershire, VT | collected 2017
GGGATGAATTACACAATGTACTGATCCTGGATGCCCAGTTATGGCGGGGACTGTGGTTGATGAACCTGATCGCACATTTGTTCGTCGTTCGTCGACTGCAACAGTTGCCTTCGGCTCCGGAGTTTCCAAACGCACGATCACTCTGGTGGGCGTCATGGTTTCTCACATTGTTGACGGGATTTAGTGGTGGATTTTACTTGGTGGCAACGCCCATGCTGATCCTGTCTATGGTGGTACAGTGGTGGGAGGAAGGGGGGCAGAAATCCCTCGAGGGGTGGATGCGCGCGATTGTTGTGGTTTGTTTGGCAGGGGTGTTGATGGTTACCCTTTCATTTTTGAGCGATGCGGTTTTTGAACAGAGAAGGGCCCTGAATGTGGTTGGGAATTCGTGGCTCGGCTTGCCCATACTTTTGGCGGCGTTGGTTGGTTTCCGTATGTCACCAGCGCTTTTTCCGTGTGCAAGCTGGTCATCCGCGGTCACCAGTTGGGCCCGTTTGGGTGTGAGCATGTTGTTGATGTTCGGTGCTATGCTGATTTGGGATCAGAGAACGGCGTGGAGCCGTTATGTGGAATCAACGGAAGTCCCTCCCCCTGAATTGACCGCCTTGCTTCCGTCAGATCGGCCACTTTACTGGGAAGGAAATCTGGCTGTGCCGTGGTTACTGTTGCGTCGTTCCAGTTATTTTTCCTGTCGTCAGGGGACCGGTGCATTGTTCTCTCGGGGAACGGCGATCAATTATCAGAAACGCTATCTGAGTTTCCAATCATTGGATACGGCCGAGTTTCTTCCGGGAAGTTACTGCGCGTCTCCAGCGCTTGGGGCACCGCCTCGAATCGAAATGGCACAGACCCTGAAGGTTTGTGAGGATAATCCCATGCTAGGCGCTTTGGTGCTGCTCAATCCGGTGGTGGGGATGAAAGAAAAAGTATGGAAATCTCCTATCCAGTTTCCCTATCTGAAAAAAACGGAGAACGGAAAGGACTGGGTGACCACGGATCTTTTTTATATTTACGATTGTCCTGTTCAACAGTAATGTGGTTCATTACCCGCTTTCCACTTGATATTGCATCCCAAGCTTGGGAATTGCTCGTTGACTAGGGGGGTTCCCAGAAGTGTTGCTTCGAGGGCTGCGGACAAGTCTGCTCCGGTGACTGGAGTCGTGCTATGAGGACGGCTATCGTCGAACTGTCCCCGGTAAACCAATCGATGTTGACGATCGAAGAGGAAGAAGTCGGGAGTGCATGCGGCCTGGTATGCTTGGGCGATCTTTTGCGTCTCATCGAACAAATATGGGAAGGTGTATCCTGCGATGGCGCTTTCTTCTTTCATTTTCTCAGGGTTGTCAGCAGGATAATTGATGGCATCGTTGGAATTGATGCCGACCACACAAATCCCCTGTTCTTGGTAGTGGCGCGTGATTTCAGCCAGTTTATGGCGAATATGAATGACATAGGGGCAGTGATTGCACAGAAAAATCACCAGCAGCGGTTTTCCTGAGGCGTGCTGTTGCAGTTCCCATAGGTTTCCATCAGCGTCAGGTAGCACAAAACCAGGCGCTTGAGTGCCGAGGGAGAGCATGGTGGAGGGGGTTTTAGCCATGGAATCAAATCCTGTCATAGAGGGAATTTCTATTCAAGATTATAACGAAGATTCTCTACGCGTACTGATTCATTCTTCTGGTCGAAGTTCACTCATACTCGGTGCATGACACAGGCCTTGAGAATATTGCAGGAAGTTTTTGGTTACCCCGCTTTCCGAGGGTTTCAGGAAGAAGTGATCGAACATGTGAGTACGGGGCACAGCGCCCTCGTACTCATGCCCACAGGCGGGGGGAAATCTCTGTGCTACCAAATCCCGGCGCTGTTGAGGACAGGGGTGGCAGTAATTGTTTCTCCGCTGATTGCACTCATGCAGGATCAGGTCCAGGCCCTTCAGCGACGTGGTTTGGCTGCGGCTTACTTGAATTCTTCCCTAGAGGCCGCAGAAGCCCATCGAATTGAACACGCATTTGTGAATCAAGCGTTAAAATTTTTGTATGTGGCTCCAGAGCGTTTGGTCCAGGAGCATTTCCAGGCCATGTTGCAGTCTTTGCATCGGGCAGGGAAAATTTCCTTGTTTGCCATCGATGAATCCCACTGCATCGCCGAATGGGGTCACGACTTTCGTCCAGAATATCGCCAACTGGATGTACTGCCTCGGGAGTATCCAGACATCCCAAGAATTGCCGTCACCGCCACAGCCGACCTTCATACGAGATGTGATATTCAAGAATTGTTGGGGCTCAAACGCGAACGGTGCTTTGTGGACAGCTTCGATCGTCCAAATTTGCATTATTGTGTCACACAACGAACGGCTCCCATGGGGCAAATCATGAATTTCTTGCAACAGCATCCACTCGACTCTGGCGGTATTTTGTACTGTCCATCGAGACGGCTCGTGGAAGCTGTGGCAAATCGGTTACACCTGGCAGGTTGGCCGTGTCTGCCTTATCACGCAGGAATGGGCGCTGAGGTCAGAGCGCGAGTTCAGAATCGTTTCTTGCAGGAGTCGGGTATGCTCATGGCGGCTACCATTGCTTTCGGTATGGGGGTGGACAAGCCCGACATTCGTTTCGTGGTGCACCTGGCAACCCCTCGTTCTCTCGAAAGCTATTATCAGGAAACTGGTCGAGCCGGCAGGGACGGCCTGCCCGCAAAAGTACTATTGCTCCATCATCCTGAGGATCTTTGGGTACAGCGCAGTCACCTCAGTGAGGGAAACCACGCTCGCTCGCTGGAGACGGCGTGTGCCAAGTTGGATGCGGTGAGCCATTTCGTGGATGATTCGTGCTGTCGTCGCCAATCTTTGCTGAAGTATTTTGGCGAAGAGCGTGATGGGGGCTGTGGAACTTGTGATGTTTGTCAGCCGCAATACCGTCATTGGACAGGACCTTCACGACGCCATTCTGCAGTGTCTTTCGCCCCTTCGCGGAACCGCAGGACGGTAAGGCGCAAAGGAAGAAAACCAATTGTTGGCTGAACAATTGCGTCAGAATGTAGAATAGTGCCTTGTGGCGCTTGCAAACTCATTTATGCCTCTACGAGTAGTTCATGAGCCGTTTCGGTATTCACGTATCTATACAGGATAGGATCAAAGTTTCACCTGGCTCCGAGTTGTGGCGGGTGAAGGCTTTCTCGTGGGTGGTTTTGGCGCTTTACGGAAGCGTCGAAGTTGGTGTGATTTTTAATTCCAATATGATTTTCTCGGGGGGGTACTCCTGGCGCCCAGATTTCATTTCCTATTGGCTTTCCGCGAAGATGGCGTTGACCGGTCATCTGGCAGACTCATATCATCTGGAATCCATGCAACAGGCCTTTGCCCACTATTTTCCGGACTCCTGGGGGTTGGTGAATTTTAATGTGTATCCGCCGGTGTTTTACCTATGGGTAAGCCCATTGGCGATGCTTCCTCTAGTGCCGGCTTACTTGGTATTTATGGGGGTCACTTTTTGGGGGTATGGGCTGACCCTTGGGAAAATCATTCCTCTGCGTTATATATTCTGGCCGTTAGTGGCATTTCCTGGGGTGTGGGCCACTTGGTTTCAGGGACAGAATTCATTTTTGACGGCACTATTGGCAGCTGCCGTCATTTTGTTGTTGGAGCGTGGAAAGGAAATATCTGCTGGGGTATTGGCGGGGTTATTGATCATTAAACCCCATTTGTTGATAGGAATTTTGCTGCTGATGATTTTTCGGCGCAAGTGGAAACTGCTGGTAGTTGCGTTTTGTATGGCCCTGGTTTTGACGGGGGTGGCGGAAATGGTGTTCGGTTCTGTGGCATTACTTCAGTGGATTCAATCAATGAAAGCCAATTCGCTGAATATTGAAGACTCCACTGCTGTTCTGCAACAGGTCCCTACTCCCTTTGCTTACATGAGACTGATCGGAGCTTCACTGGCGTTTTCATATTTGGTTCAAGGTATCGTAGCAGTGCTTGTGATAGCGCTGCTCGGACTTATCATTTCTACCAGCAATTCATGGGCGCTCATCGGGTCTGCAGTAATGATCTCTGGGTTTCTGGTTTCCCCATATTTCGGGATTTATGATTTGGCTTGGCTGGCATTCCCTTTGGCTTGGTTGTCTTCTCACGGTCTGAAAAATGGTTGGCCTGGCGGCCTAAAGCCTTTGCTTGGCATTCTCTGGATAATGCCTCTGGTTTTCCAGTGGATCACGGTCCTTGTCCCGACATTCATTGTTCCCTTCGTGCTCATGATTTCACTGGTGTGGATTTGGAGGCAGTGTCAAATAGAGTGTCAGCCCCTAGTCGAGAACCTGGTCTCATCGGATAGTACAAGTTGACCAGCGGGTGTCCGAGGGTCAGAAGCTCCTAATCCCCGTCGCGATGCTGAGGGACAGCCAGACGTGGTGGAAGAAAACCAATTGTCGGTGAAAATGAAACCTTTTGTTGGTATTGCCGTCACACACGACCATCCTACCAATGCCATAAGGAAGGCTTCAATCATGTTTGCAAATCTTCAATTATATGTGGCGCTGATGGGGGGGGTTGTTATATCGCTTTTTCTAATTGTGGGCGAATTGGTTTTTCTGCGGACCAAAGTAAAAGCGGTTCGTCTGCGGTGGCATGAATTTTATCGGCATGGAAGAAAGATTCGGCTGGCCTTAGAAATCATGGGGGTCAGTGGGATATTTCTCATTCAACCCGTGATCACCAGTTATGTCATCGTGCATACTTTGGATCAATTCACGCCGGGATTTTCCCGCGATGTGGTCGATCAGTATCATCATACGGTGGACTAGTCGAGGAGAGATGAGTCATAGTGTTCCTGCTCAAGTAACCCGTACAGCTAGGCTTGGGCCATTTCAAATTACTGCTTTGAAATGGAACAACATCTCAGCTGCAGTATCCGTTGATGGAGGGTCAATTGATTCCTGTGGAAAGATGGCTGACTCCTGAACGCTTGCGCGGCTACCCGCGAGTTTTTTTTGGGGTTTTTGTGGGGGTGACCCTCTGGAAGTGGGGTGAATACACTCTGGATGTAAGGGCTGGGAACGCTCCTGATATTGATTTCTCGGTTTTTTGGCTGGCGTCGCACATGGCATCTGTGGGACAGGTGCGCTCATTGTATGATCCGACCCAACTTAATGCACATCTTCAGGGGATTTCCACCCTCATTCGAGGAACCTATGGATGGTTCTATCCGCCGTCCTTCATCGTGCTCTTGTTGCCGTTGGCAACGCTTCCCTATCTTCCTGCGTACTTTCTGTTTATTGGTCTTACCCTGGGAGGATTTGCCGCCGCTATAAAAAATTTTCTGCCCTCGCCATCCTGGGCGTGGGGTCTGGCTGCTTTTCCCGGGTTATGGTTCAACCTTCTTGATGGTCAAAATGCTTTTTTGACTGCTTCCCTGGCGGGGTTGACCCTATATTGGATGGATCGCCGTTGGAAGATATCGGCGTTGGCTTTGGGTTTGTTATTCATTAAACCTCATCTGGTCATTTTGTTTCCTCTTGCTTTTCTGATGGTGGGAAAGTGGCGACTCCTTGCGGGAGCCGTATTCTTTGCTGGTGGGCTATTGGGGATAGCTGTTTTGTGGGAAGGAGTTGCCACTGTACCAGTTTGGTTGCATAGTCTGGATGTGGCTAGGTCCTGGGCTGAGAATGGGGGTTCTAGTTACTGGGAAGCCATGCCCAGTGTTTTTTCCAGCTGTCGATGGTTAGGCATGAGTATTCCGCTGGCTTATCTGTTTCATAGTTTGGTCGCGCTGGCCGCAGTTCTGGCCACCGTCTGGGTGTGGCGGAATTGTCAGAACACGGATCTGCGAGCAGCGGTGTTGACCAGCGCCAGTCTCCTGATCAGCCCTTACCTGTTTTATTACGATTTGGCTTGGTTGGCACTGCCCATGGTTTTTCTGGTCAGGGATGGGCTGAATCACGGCTGGCACTCCTGGGAGCGGGAAATATTATTGGGTGCTTGGTTAGGTCCCCTACTGTGCATTGCACTTCCAGTCATTATTCCTGTGCAAATCGGCCCGTTGTTTACTGTTCCATTGTTGTGGATTGCGGTAAGGCGGGTTCAGTGGAATAGGACTTCCGTCCCAGATGACATTCTGCTTCTGGAATCAAATTAGCCCATTCGCTGTTGGGGGTTAGCACTACGACGCAGAATCATCCATAGCAGGGCTAATAAAACGAAAGGGGCCACCTGCAGCGAAGTGTAAGTTGCAATCAATGTCGAAAGTATGGGCAATAACCAGACTGTCACCAGTATTTCTCGTTCTCCTCGCAGCCACCCTTCCATCAGTCCAAATTTTGTCATCCAGGCAATGGCCAAGGCCAACCAGGCCAAATCATAGTTGTAAACATAGGGACTCACCAGAAATGTTGCTGTCGTCAGGGCTGCTCCCCGCAACATCTCGTTGCTACTGCGGCGCCAAACCTTCCATAGGATCATCGTAGCGCCGATCGCCACTACGGTGTGCCCCAGATAAGCGGCGGAGACGGGGACCCCGAGCAACCGCAGAAATGAAAAAACAGTGGGCATGGCGGGCAGGGGCAAGTAACCACTTTCCAGATATCTCTCGGGTAGAGGAAGGGCCTGCAACCACGCATGATATGTCGTGTCACCCAGTACGCCAACACTGACGATTGCAAATACCATCACCGTTAGGGCTGCCATAATAAAACTGCGCCACAGGCCAGCAGCCATCAGTGCAACGGGGAACAATACCGCTAGTTGGGGCTTGATCGCCAGCAGACCAATCAGTATTCCGGCGAGGAGAGGGCGTTTTCCCAGGAATATCAAGGCAGCTCCTGCTATCGCTGCAGTCAGAAATCCGTTTTGGCCTGCGCGGATATTGATCCAGGATCCAGAAAATGCAACCAATGCCCACAGGGTTTCTTGCTTGGGAATAATGCGCCATAACACCGCGGCATAACTTGTCAGGGTAATAGTTATGAAAACCAGATAGGCCGTCATATGTGGTATCAAAGCCAAGGGCAAGATGGCCAGATAAAACGTCGGAGGATAAAACCACCCATAGGCGCTGCCTCCATCGGGAGCTATGGTTTGTACGATCTGGTGCAAAGCGGATGGGGTATAGGCGGCTTCTGGAATACCGGTCAAAGCAAGGCGAGAGGCAGACCAGAATACGGAAAAGTCGGAAAGAATTTGAAACCCATGGGGGTTGACGAGATTTGATCTGCTAATAATTCCGCCGGTCATGATCAGAAATCCAACTACCCCGGCGAATAAATAGAGTTTGAGGCGCGTGGCATTGAGCCAGTGCTTTTTTGTCACATGAGCCGCGCTCAGCATCTGTCTTCGTCCGGGAATGACAGCAAGTTTACGGAATATGCGAGAAGATACTCTTAACACCGCTCATTGGTCTAGGGAGCCATCTGCACTGGCCTACGTTGAAGTCAGGGCTGTGGTGGAGTAGCGTACCCACAGGTGATGATCTGTCTCAGGAGCCAACATGACCACATCCTCTGCGGCGTTGGCATTTTCTACGCAGACCATGTGAAGATAGCCGTTCTCACCCAGATCTCCCATTTTTGCAGCTTTTTCAATCCAGGGGTTCCATACCACTGTGGAAGCGCTGCCACGCTTTGCGATGTGAATCTGGCGTTGCATTTGGGGATCTTCGATCACCACATTGTGCGTGGTTCCAAGATAAATTCGGTCGGTTTCTTGGGTAAAATTCACCGCCCCTTGCTGGACCTTGCAAACTCCGCCGTCCACTTTATCCAGATAGGAACATCCATCCAGACCATGAAGACGAACAGTGCGAATATCACCCACCTGAAAGTACGTATGGAGTGCCTGACCGAGGGTTAGGGGATGGTTCCCCTGGTTGCGTGTCACGAGATCCACCTCCAGGTGTGCGCCGATGGTGATGTGGCTCTCCAGAGTGGAGGCATGGGGCCATTGGTTTTTGGGTGTGGCGGATTCTGGTAGGTGGAAGACGAGTTTTGTCGTTCCGTCAGGCCGTGATTCCACCCCGGAAATTTCCCACAAGGTGGTGCGGGCAAAGCCATGTGCTGGAAAGTCTCGCTGCGTTTCATGGGGGCCAAACCAAGGCCAGCATACGGGGGCCCCGCCCCGAATCGACTTGCCGGGGAGGAAGGAGGCCGCCTCCGACAGCCAGATGACGGGGGCTTCTCCCTTTGGGGACCAATGTATGATTTGAGCACCTTGGAGGGCAATGCGGGCAGTGGCTTGGGGATTGGTTACGTCCACAAAAACAAAACCATTGGGTTCCTGGCTGAAACTGACCTGATGTGGGATGCCGTAGCGACGATTCAATTCGGTAATGCGTTCCACGTTTTCTCCTTGGCAAAGACGGGTAGAAGGGGTTGTGATCGGTTGATCGTCCAGTGTTCCCAGCGCAAGGTCCAGTATGTTGTAAAACTCGGCCCCGATCAACCCATTTGTACGCATATGCCGTTATTCGAGCCGGTTTTCCCACCATGAACCCCCGAAGACAATCCTTCATGGATTATCATGAGCACCATGGATAAAAATGAAATCTGGGATGTGATTGTCATTGGTGCAGGAGCCGCAGGCATGATGTGTGCTGCTCAGGCGGGGCAGCGTGGACGAAAGGTATTGTTGCTGGACCATGGGCGCAAGCTGGGGGAAAAAATTCGCATTTCCGGAGGAGGGCACTGCAATTTCACCAACCTGTACTGTCGTCCGGAAAACTATTTATCCCAAAACCCGCACTTCTGTCGCTCGGCCCTGGCGCGTTTTACCCCCCAACATTTCATTGTCTTGGTCGAGCGTTACGGCATCCGCTACCATGAAAAGACTCTGGGGCAATTGTTTTGCGATGGCAGTGCCCGTCAGATTATCGAATTGCTGCGCAGTGAATGCGACCGGGGACAGGTATGTTGGCACATGCCTTGTGAAGTTCAGGCGGTGACTCGGAGTCAGAAAGGATTTCAGGTGGATACCCCTCAGGGACAATACAAATCGCGAGCTTTGGTGATGGCCACTGGGGGGTTGGCGGTTCCGGCCGTTGGGTCAACACCCCTAGCTTATCGGATCGCCGAGCAATTTGGTTTGGCGGTGATTCCACCTCGCCCTGCTTTGGTACCCCTGGCTTTGGAACCTGAAACTCTGGCCCAGTTGGGGGATTTGTCTGGCGTGTCTCTGGAAGTGGAGGTCTCCTGTGGAACGGGGCGTTTTCGCGAATCTATGCTATTCACCCATCACGGAATTTCGGGCCCAGCTGTGTTGCAAATTTCATCCTATTGGCGCAGTGGAGATTTTCTTTCCATCAATCTATTGCCAGACCATGATGCCCCCGTTTGGCTCGGTGAGCATGGGTCGAGTCGGGTCCGGATCGATAACCTGCTGGCTGAAATATTGCCGCGCAGATTTGCGCAGCAATGGTGTGCAGCGCACGAATGGTCAAAACCCGTTTGTCACTATTCCCCACCGGAGCTGCGACAGATCGGCTCAGCTCTTGGAAACTGGCAGATTCGCCCTGCGGGATCCCTAGGATATAACAAGGCGGAAGTCACCTTGGGAGGGGTGGATACGGCGGGATTGTCGTCCAAGACCATGGAATCCAAGGCCGTACCAGGCATGTATTTCATTGGTGAAGCTGTGGATGTGACGGGGCATCTGGGCGGATTCAACTTTCAGTGGGCCTGGGCGAGCGGTCATGCAGCCGCACAAGCGGTATGAAGATAAGAAAGACATGCCAACATCTGTGTTACTCAGCCTCCGGTGAATGAACTCAAGCCTGATCGAGGACTAAACTATTGCGAAATAGTGCCGAAATGATAGATCTGGATGTTAGACTGAAGTGCGGTCAGGGGCGTCTCCTTAATATTTCTTGAGGGGGGGGTATTTTCAGTCCTGATGGAGTGTTCTGAAGAGTGACATGACCTGTTTTTAGATTGATAGTGAAGGGGGAGAATGGTGATGTTTGACTTTTCCAAGAAAAACGAAGGGCGAATCCATGTATTAGAACAGGAGATGCTGCCACTCAAGGCGGTGTTTAACGCCTTGAAGCGCAATATGGCAGAAGTCGAATTTTCCATGGACGGCACGATCATCGAAGCCAATGCTTTGTTTTGCCAAGCAATGGGTTATTCGGAAAGTGAAGTCAAGGGGATGCATCATCGAGTCTTGTGCGACCCTGAATATGTAACAAGTCAGGACTATACAAACTTCTGGTCTCGTTTGAAACAGGGCGAATCGTTCAGCGGCAAGTTCATGCGCTTCAAGCGTCAAGGTGAAGTGGTCTGGTTCGAAGCAACTTACTTTCCTGTGGCCGATGCTGCGGGAAATATCGTCAAGGTGGTCAAAATTGCGATTGACGTGACGAAGCAGGTGTTGGAGGTTGAACATCTCAGAAATATTTCGACGGCCCTAGATCAGTCTATGGCAGTGATTGAATTCGATATGCAGGGCAGGGTGATCAGCGCCAATTCCAATTTTCTTGAGCTCATGGGGTATCGTCTGGATGAGATTCAGGGCCAGCATCACCGAAAGTTTTGTAAAGAAGACTATGCATCCAGTCGTGAATACGAGCAGTTTTGGGAAAGGCTAAAACATGCGGAATTTTTCAGTGGCCAATATGAACGCATCACTAAAAACAGACAGTCTGTTTGGCTCGAAGCCACCTATAACCCTATCCTAGATAGTCATGGTAAGCCGTATCGCGTGATCAAGTTCGCTTCGGATATCACGAAACGGGTGTTACGGCAGCAAGCCGAATCGCACAGTGCGCAAATCGCCTATGAGATTTCCTTAGAAACTGAAAGGGTTTCTTCGGAAGGGGAAAGGATCATATTACAGACAACGGACAAGATGCGTGCATTGGCTGAACAAGTGAAGTCTTCTTCTGAACAGGTCACGGAACTCGGTACACAGACATCGAAAATCACTTCCATCGTCAATACGATTAAAGAGATTTCCGACCAGACCAATTTGCTGGCCCTCAATGCAGCCATTGAAGCTGCCCGTGCTGGGGAATCTGGCAGGGGTTTTGCCGTGGTGGCGGATGAGGTCAGAAAGTTGGCTGAGCGGACAAGCGGTTCGACCAAGGAAATTTCCGTCATGATTACGCGCATCCAGTCGGAAAGCCAGACCGTCACAAACAGCATGGAAAATAGTTTGGCCGGAGTCGAGGAAGGCGTTCATCTTGCCAACGGAGCGGGAGTGGTGATTCAGCAGATACGTCAGGGCGCACAAAAGGTCGTGGATGTGGTGCAGAAAATTTCCTCTACCATGGTTTCATAATGGCCTTCTCCCTAAGGGAAACCTTAGGGTGGTTTATACGACAAGTGATAGGGAATCTGTCATATTTTCGACAATCAACCGCAGTGACGCTTTCCAGACTACCCATCATGATCCATGGGCGCCAAAGGGATCACCCCCCAAGATAATGGCGGGACCCATGTTTCTGCAGATTTAAGATGTACTCCATGGGCCAAGCTGAACCATGGAGCTTCTCCCCCTGCCGAAAAGGCTTCTCAGTCAAGTAGGGCTGGCATGAATCTGGCTTATAGTTCCTTGTCTCACTCCATCGAGGGCTGATTCTGGAACCTGATGCACTGTGTTCTCCTCGATTGGGTGGGAATTTGATGGTCATTGCACAGTGAATCATGATGTGGTGATACTACAGATACATACCATAACCTGAAGGGGAGTAGGAATAATGGAATCGATTGAAGAATTTCTTGCCTATTCTATAAAGTTAGAAGAGGAAGCAGTCTTGCGCTTCGATCAACTCGCAGATTCCATGATTTCTGCGGGAAATCGGGATGTGGGTAAATTGTTTCGACAACTGGCGGATTATTCAAGACTGCATTTGAGTGATGCGCGGGCACGATCCGGTTTTCGTAACATTCCAGCCATCGAGCCAGGTCGATTTGATTGGCCTGATATTGAGAGTCCAGAAACCGCTGCCATATGGGCAGCAGATCCTCTCATAGGGAGAGAGCAGGCTTTGGAGGTGGCCCTTGAGGCAGAACGTGCGGGGCTTGCCTACTATCAAGAGGTGCTGGATACGACCCAAGATCCTGAAATCAAGATTCTGGCGCGGGAGTTCGTTAATGAAGAATCCCTGCATGTCGCTGAACTTAAACGTTGGTTAGCCTTGCATTACAGCGGTCAGGCTCTTCCCATGGATTCGGCCTTGTGACGAGGGGGATTCCGTTTTTAGGACACTGAGGCGAAAATTGGCGACGATCTCATTTCAGGAAGGGGCGAAACGGTGTCAAGCGAAAATCAGGATCAAAGGCCGTAAGCAACAGTCCAAGACTTTCCGACTAAGGTCAGATGCGGTGGCTTGGGCGCGACAGGCAGAAGATGAAATTGCCAGGGGCGCGTATGAAAAACAAAGTTCTTTCCATCTTCCATGCTGTCATTCCATACATTAAGGAGTTGCGCGCTATGGCGGGCAGCATGGAAGGCTGTATATTGATGCAGCAGTTGGATTACTGGTTTGCGTTGAAGCCAGACGGGTTTTACAAATTCCTCGAATCCGTCCAGCCAAAAAGCAAGGATGCGCAAGGAAATCTCATACCGGGCATCGACTCTATCGTACTGGTGATAGCTGGTGCGAAGAGTTGAACTGCTCGCCCCATGAATTTCGCAGGATGTTCGATGCAATCTATTCTGGACTATAATTTCAGGCAAATCACTTTAATTACATGGTGTTATGGATGTTGCCGGGCAACTATGGATACCAATTTGGCGGAGAGAGAGTCTTTCATATTGTGGCCAAAAACCTCCTACAGCAATGAGTTTCGTAATTTAATCAATATCGAGTTACCACGATAGTTACCACGGTTACGAGATTAATACCCCAAATAGGTATGTCCAATCCCACAACAGACCATCTCACTGTAATCAGTAATATTCACACCACAATTCACATTTGTCAGCGCACCAACGTCCGGCAAGCGCCTGACATAACCAATGTTCTTCGGAATTTCAGACACCTGCTCATCAGCTCCACGGGTCCGCTTCCACTCCTTCCTCGTAATGTCCCATAACTTCTTCACCTGCTGAGGGACCCCGGCAAACCCAGGACTCCGGTGTCCGACCGGTCCAGATCTTCACCTGGTCAGCAGAGCAGCATCCAGTTCACCATCCCAGTCTTGTCATCCAGGCATCTTTGTCGCTCTGAGTTTTCATTTAAATTCGCTATTGTTTTTCTTACTATAGGATTTAACTTTTAATACAGTGCTTTTAAATTCTGACTTACCCAAAGGCCAAATTGGCCTTAGTCTACCTGTTAGAGCCCATCTCACTCCGTAGTAAATAATGGGGGCGCCAAGAGCCAAGAAAAGGCCAAGTAAAGCGGATGTTTCGGCGACATTGTTCCAATAATTTATTTCGATTTGCACATCATCTGATATGGCATTATATTCACCACATATTAAATTTAATTGTTTCAAGCAATCACTGCTACCAGCATCAGTAGCCGAATGGCACGAATCAATTCCATTTATAAAGGAACTCTGACATGAAACAAGTTTACGTGCAATTTCAACATAAGTTTTTCCATATGTGTCTACTTGATATTTTGAGTAAACAAAGAATGCGAAAATACATAAGCAGAAAATCCACACAAGCACCAAAAAACGGTAAGCACGAATTTCTATTTTTGAACAATTAATTTCCGACATATTACCGACTTCATCTTGTAATTTATTAGAAGATAGTGGAAGTAAAATTTCGGCATTGGCAATAGGAATAAAATTCGACGCGGAGTCGGAACCCGAGCGAAATGTGAAATAGAGCACAAATGCACAGATACCAATGGACTCCAAAATAGAGATCGTTTCATCGGAGAGTGTATTCGCGGATGGGGTGACCCCAAAAAAGTGCATAAAAGACAAGAGGAAACATGACTTGACATACGGACGCCAAGGTACCTCACTAAGTAACCGATACTGCTTGCGCATTGCAAGATAGGCAATTGGGAACCCAATTGTTCCACTCCCTAACCCCTCCCCGATAGATGCTGCGATAAAAATATCTAAAGTTGGACTCATTGCTGATGGTAATTCCATGGGTTGAATGCGCTGCAAAAGCGCCATATAAAATTGATGGGGATCGCATCACTTTCGATACCCAACCAGCCTAATAACCTCGGCGGCGTTCTTAATTATTTCTGAAACAGTTTTTGACTTTCCCAAGTCCATGCCACTATATTTTTTTGCTTTTCATACAAAAGGTTTGATTGACTTGCTATAACCATATTGAATACCGGAAGAAAAGAAACCTCCGCACTCATTTTTCTTGGTGCAACCCGCACATTCGGGCGCATATTCATTCTTCCAATCACTAATAGATTTTCTGTAAAACGGCCAGGCATCTGGGTTTACCATACAAAGTTGATGGTTATATACCGAAACATTCATCCCATAGCTCACCAAAATTCCTACCGCTTCGCTAAGAATATCGCGGTACTCGTGTGGGTCAATCCAGAGTTTGTCAATATTTGCACGGGAAAATCCCATCATTTCTAAACCCATCAATGCCACATGGTCAATAAATAGAAGATTGCGCGTCAGAAATTCGCATAGTTTCTTTAGACGCTTGATTGATTGCTGATGGATGACCACACGAATTTCCACCTTTTGCTCAAGATGCTTTAAGTTGAGTACACCTTGCACGGTTTCGTCAAACGCTCCTTTTGCTTGCACTATGTAGTCATGCAAGGCAGGATCGTCTGAATATATCGGGATACCAACCATCATGTCGGGATGTTCAATGTTGGTATAAGCCTCAGCAAAAGTAGTGTCCTTGAAGCGTCGTCCATTCGATAGAATATGGATTGAGGTATATGGCAAATAACTTTTAGTAAGCCGGAGAATATCGAGGAATCTTTCACCGTAAAATGTAGGTTCCCCGCCGGTAAAACCAATTTCCCTAGTGGATCTCGGTATAAGTGGTATGAGCCTCATAATTTCATCAAGTAGCCAAGAATCATCTGCACTCTTCGGAGGTTGAGAGCACATCAGGCAGTAATGATTACACTGCTCAGTAACAAGGATACTATTGCTATGAGAAGACGCCCTATAAAGAACCTTGACTTTCCCTTTGTCTTTTGCCAATCGAATTACATCACCGTCACCCAAATAATCGAAATCATCTGGAAGAATTGTGTGGTCAGAATTGTAAGGAAGTTTTGATTGAAGATCCTTCCTTGAATCCATAATCAGGTAATGTGCAAAACCATCAGGGATCATTCCCTGACATACCAAGTATGCTTTTTTTGACTTGAGAACAGTAGGCAACAAAGCATTGGTCGAAACGCTGAATAATTGGGAAGGAATATTCCCAGAACTCTTGATCTCAATAACTTTGCCACCAAGCTTCAGCATTTGTTCGCCCAACCTAAAAAAATGCGTTTTGTTTGTTCATCATTACGCATCAACTCAATCAGATACTTAAATATTGTCATATTGCGTTTACAAAAACCAGATTCGGGTTTCCTTGCGACCATGTCTTTGTGAATTGCGTGGTGGAAGACAGGATCAGCGCCACAATATGATTCAAACGAGCAGTCGGAACACATTGGCACACTTAGAGTGAATGTATCTTCCAATGCATCAAGCAGGGTGTCCGAAAGGATAATATCTTCATATGTATTTTCTTTCAGATGCCCGAGACGAAATGTTTGGTCGCCCATTTCTGCCAGCATTCTACTTTCATCGGAGGCATATACTGATCCATCATAGTTAAACGCAATAGCTGCAATTCCGGCACCACTGGGATTCATCAAATCCACGAATCCAGGGTCTGTCGAGGTAAGCATCTTTGTAAGAATCAGTGCTGCATAATGTTCGACAAAACGAATACCGGCTTTATTAAGTTTGATGATGTAATCCAGACCCTCTTTGTAGAACTTCAGCCAATGTTCCACATCATAAGCCATGTATTTTTTTGTTTTTATTGCGAATCCATAAGGTGACAAAGCACGCAGGAAAATCCCTTGGAATCCTAAGCGTAGGTATTCATCAACAATTTCATGGCCTCTCGTGAGACTATTTTCAGTCGTTGTCATCAGCGCTGATATCTGGTCATAACCAAGTGCCAACCTCGCCTTTATCAACCCTTCCTCAAATTTTTGGTGGCTGTTTCTTCCGGGGCGTGGGCGATTCTGATTGTGTAAATCTTCCGGGCCATCAAGGGATGATGACAACATAATTTTGTGTTCTCGACAGAAATCGAGAATTTCATCAGTCAGGAGAGATAATGTTGTTGCGATAACGAACTGAATATCTCTACCCAAGGTTTTATTGCGTGCTTTTGCCTGTAGCACCACATACTTTATCAGTTCGAAGTTAAGCAATGGCTCCCCGCCCTGAAATTCAATCTTGAGGCTTGGTGAGGGAGACCTGAATACAAAGTCAAGCGCCAAGTCGGCGGTTTCCTTAGTCATGTCATATGATGTCTTATCCTCAGACTGCCTAGAAACCTGACAGTAAGGGCAACTATGGTCACATCGCAACGTAACAACGAACAGATGCAGGTTCGTAAAATTTGCCAATCTTGCCATTTTGGTACGAAATTTGAGAGCCAATAGTTCTAGTGGAGCATGCTCGTTTATTTCATAGATAAAATGTTTCGCCCGAAGGTCGGCATATTCTGGTTGATCGGGGGGCAGTTGATACTCAATAATGGATTCCAGAGTTTCATGGGAAACGAAAAGGAATTCTCCTACCAAATTGGTAAGTAAATATTCCCCGTCACTAAGCCTATCAAACCTAAATGGAAGCAGTTTGTACTGCTTTGAAGTTGGTTGGTAGGAATCGTAGTCTTGAAACTTACTCACTGCCTTGGAAACCAGTTTTAGAAAAAGCAATACCTAAAATGAGGTTACGAACAGACTCTGTTTCTGCTTTGAGTTTTAGGCGTAACTGCTGGTCTAGGACTTCTTTCTTGAATTCTTGGAGTTCGCGTTCAAAAGCACTCTGGTCAATTTCTGAAACAGGCTGTATGGCACATCGAATTACCCCATCGCATATGGATATATCCATCACCATAGCATTCATTGAACGATACGCAGCTTTCTGTATTGCCTCTACAGAGTGCGCCCGTTCATCAAATGTGAGCAGAGCCAATTCAATCATCAGTTACCTGAATAATGGGAACTATGGGACGCGTGCGATGCATGCGAACTATGGGAATAATGATCAGACACTATTAAACTTCCGCTGTTGCGTACAAGAATGAACTTGAATGGGTCGTGAACACCTGAAGCAGCAAATTCACTGACGGGATTACTTACCGTCTGATTGATTTCGGAGGGAATTGCTTGGTTTGGTTGACTTGCAGTCGCATTTCCAGAGACGAGTATGCTGGCCAATGCCGCAAGCGGAACAAGAAATTTTCGATTTTTCTTAGTCATCTCTGATCCCCCCCTAGATTAACGCATGGAAACACAACCAACAAAGGTGATTCTATCATCCTTTTCTAAATATTTGCAGGAGGTTATGACAGTTTACAATCTGGCAGGTAACAGGAAAAAATGGGGGGCGGGGAATACAAATTCCCGCCATGAAACGGCACCTTACTCAAGTTTCTTGAAACCCACACTCATGGGCAGGGATTCGGGGTCTGGGCCGGGCCACGGTGCGTCTTTGTGATGGTGATTCCACAGGCGTGCCATTTCCCTGAGCATCCGGCGCAACTGGCGGCGCACACCCCCGAACATGGGGTAAATCCTGACGATCTGCTCGGTCTGCCGCTTTAATTCTTGGCTATCCCCGGCACTGGCGAGTCCGACAATGTACTTTCTCAATTCTTCCAGATCACGGTTCTGGATTCTCCAGGTCATGGCACGA
>VFSW01006048.1_pt1 | contig 17823 bp, 14 predicted proteins | sample 5358111 | NCBI WGS metagenome assembly VFSW01 (sample SAMN11554181, study PRJNA540505) | mine drainage metagenome | isolation source: sediment from site ElyBrook_90M | place: USA: Ely Copper Mine, Vershire, VT | collected 2017
CCGCCAGACCGGGTTCATCGATACCGGCGGCTACGTGCCCGCGGCGCTGGCCTTCGACGCCGTGCATGCGCTGTGGGCGCTCGGATGGCAGCGCGGGGGCGACTACTTCATCTTCCGGAAGTTTGCGCGGGACGGGCGGGAACTCGGCGCGTATGTGCGGCGCTCGTCGTTCCCGGCGGGGCTGGAGCCCGGGCGCATCGCCGACGGCGAGCGGAGCATGCGCGTGGCCGCGGGACGGGTGGGCGCGCTGGTGGCTTCCGGCAAGTCGGGCGACGCGCGGGAGTGGGTGGAACTGGACCTGAACGGCAGCCTGGCGGGCCGCTGGCGCATGGATCGCCTGTACGGCGTCAACCTGGCATTTACCAGCGACGGCGAACTGTACGGCAACACGCCGCACCAGAAAGGCGAAGCGGTCCACCTGACGGTATTCGACCGGGCCAGCGCAAGCTGGAAGACGGTAGCGGGGGATGCCGGGGCCGACTGGCTGGTGATGGGCGCCGACGGCGGCGAGGTGGTGGTCTGGGACCAGGGGACGTCGCCGATGCTGCTGAGATATGTGCGGCCTTAACCCGCCGGGGTTGGCAGGTTATCCCGACTCTGTATTTTGTGGATGCCAAAACCAACCACGGCCAGAAACACGAGCATGGCAATTACTCCGGTGGAACTGCGGCGCCTCGCACCAACCAGCTTTTAACGATCACCTCGCCGCACCTTCTTAAGCGGAATTTCCGGATCTGCGCGCGGCTATTCCGAGATCTCCGTGAGCCAGGGTTCCGCGGCGAAGCTGCCGGGGTGCGGAGCCGGAGCGCCGTTGGAGCTGACGCCGCTGTTGTCAGTTGCCCACCGCCAGATACAGGGTCTGCGTGCCGGCCGTGCCGCCTAACGTGAACGCCACCGCCGCCGGGCTGTTCGTCGAAATCGCCGGCACGACGACGTTGAACTGATACAGGCCGACATAACCCGGCGCCAGGCCCGCATACTGCACCGTCGCGGCTGCGCCGCCGATGGAGATGCTGAACGACGGCAGGCTGGTCAGCCCCTGCGCGACCTGTCCCGCCGGAACGGCCGGCGTCACCGCACCAAATCCGACGCCGTAGAGAGTGATGGTGTCGCCAGGCTTGGCGGGCTGCGAGGTGAGGCCTGGAATGGCGCCGGCGGGTAACACGTACGTGTTGTTATCGAATGCCACCACATATTGAGCGCCATTGATATTGAAACTTGCCGGCGCGAGGAAGCCCGGCTCGGTATGATTCACCACCACCTGGTAAGTGGGACTGGCGCCGCCGGGGCTTGTTACAGTGAGAAGCTGAATGCCCGCTCCAATGTCAGGCACCTGCACGTTTACCTGCCCCGGACTAATAAAGGAGACGTAGGCGGGCAGGCCGTTGATGGTCACCTTGGTGCCATCGAGCGAAGTAGGAGCGTTGTCGCCATTGAAATCCGAGGCGGCCCACGACCGCGTATTGGTGGCCAGGTTCGCTCCATAAATCTCGATCCAGGAGCCGGGGGCGAGCGAATTGAATTCTCCAAAAGCGCTGGCGCCCACCACGCCGCCGTTGGAGATCGTGGGAGTATTAGCAGGGAGCGAGGGGGCCAGCATGCGGACGCGGTTGTTGCCAAAGTCGCCGATGTAGACGTTGCCATTGGGCGCCACCGAGACGCTGCGCGGCGCGTTGATGGCGGCGTCAACGGCGGGGCCTCCATCGCCGCTGTAGCCTTGGGCGCCATCGCCGGCTACCGTCCAGATGGCGCCGCTGGTCAACACCACGCGAATCCGGTAATTATTCACGTCGGGAATGTAAAGGTCACCGGCGGCATCCAGGCCAATGCTGGCCGGGTACCCGAACTCGGCGGCGGTGGCCGGTCCGCCATCGCCAGCAAAGCCAAAGGCGCCGGTGCCGGCTACGGTGGTGATCTTGCCGGTGGTGTCCACCTTGCGAATTACGTTATTGATCTGGTCCGAGATGTACAGATCATTCGAAGAATCCACCTGCACGCCGACCGGGCCGTTCAGCGTCGCGTTGATGGCGGGTCCGCCGTCTCCGGTATAGCCTGCGGCGCCGGTGCCGGCGGCCGTGGTGATGTTGCCTTTGGTATCCACCTTGCGAACCACGTTGGCGCCCTCGTCGGCGATGTAGTAGTTGCCGAAGGAATCGAAGGCCACCGCCTCGGGATAGTTTAACGACGCGCTGGTGGCCGGTCCGCCATCACCCGAATAGCCGACGCTGCCGCTTCCCGCCACGGTGGTGATGGCGCCATCGGGCGAAACTTTGCGTACGCGGCTGTTGCTGGAGTCCGGGATGTAAACGTTGCCGGCGAGATCCACGGTGACGCGATAGGGTCCGTTCAACTCCGCGCTGGTGGCCGGTCCGCCATCGCCTGAAAAGCCTTGGACGCCAGTGCCGGCCAGTGTGAGGATGGCGCCGGCGGGAGTTACTTTGCGCACGCGCTGGCCATAGTATTCCGCGATGTACAGGTTTCCGAATATATCTTCGGTCACGCCGCGCGGGCCATTCAACTCGGCACTGGTGGCGGGGCCGCCGTCGCCCGAATCACCGGCGGCGCCGTTTCCAGCCACGGTGGTGATGGTGAACTGCGGCGCCTGCGGCCAAGTGGTTCCCATGAAGGCGCCGGCCAACAGCCACGCCGTTACGAATCGTCTTGCCATTGTTTTCCCTCTGAGAATTTTAGTAGCCGAATTTTCTTGTTTTGGCTCCGAGAGCAATCATATCACTGGTCGGCGGCCCACCCCCAATTGTTTTTCAGCACAGGTGATCAAGGACAGCCCTCGCCGCGTCTGCCTGGCGAATCGCCTCGATTTTCCGGTGAAGGTTGAAATGCACTTTTGCTTCGAGGATTGTCCCTAACGACGGAGTCCGCACCGGTACTTCATACGTGCAGCCATCGGTCGAGGCCTTCTGCTCTAAACGATAGCCGGGGGAAATGTAGCGCCGCTCGGTTACAACATTATAAACATCGAACGCGATCGGGCATGATAAATCGGCCGCCGGCTACTAGGTCAGCAGGCCGCGCAGGCGGCGGGCGCTTTCCGGGCGGCGGAGTTTGCGCAGCGCGCGCAATTCGATCTGGCGCACGCGCTCGCGGGTCACGTCCAGGCCGCGGCCGATCTCCTCCAGGGTATACTCGCGGCCGCAGCCGAGGCCGAAGCGCAGCCGCAGGACCTGCTCTTCGCGGGGGACCAGGGTTTGCAGGAAGGCGGAAGTTTCATCGTGCACTTCGCCGGCCAGCACCGAGTCGGACGGCGAAACGCCGTGGCGGTCCGCGATCAACTCGCCCAGCGTGGACACCTCGTCGGCGCCGACGGGCGTGTCCAGGGAGACCGGCTCGCGTGAGATGGTCCTGAGCTTGCCGACCTTCTCGGGGGTGGTGTTCAACTGGGCGGCCAACTCGTCGTCCACCGGGGCCCGGCCCAACTCGCGCTCCAGGCGCCGGGACGCGCGGAAGAACTTGTTGAGCTGATCGTTCATGTGGATGGGAATGCGGATGGTGCGGCCCTGTTCGCCGAGGGCCCGGGAGACGGCCTGCATGACCCACCAGGTGGCGTAGGTGGAGAACTTGAAACCGCGCCGGTGGTCGAATTTTTCGGCCGCGCGCATCAGGCCCAGGCTGCCCTCCTGCACCAGGTCGAGCAGGTGCAGACCCTTATTCATGTAGCGCTTGGCCACCGAGACGACCAGGCGGAGATTGGCCTTGACCAGGTCGGACTTGGCCTGCTGGGCTTCCTGCTCGCCCTGGTGGATGCGGCGCAGGGTGGAACGCAAACTGGAGGCGGTGGCTCCGGCGGCGATTTCCGCGTCTTGGATCTGGCCGCGGAGCGCGCGGGCGCGGGCGCGGGAGTCGCGGCCGGACGCGCCGTCCAGCCGGGCCAGTTCGGAGGTCAGGCGGTCCAGTTCGGCGGCGCGCTGTTCCAGCTCGATGGTGAACTCGCTCCATTGATCGGGGCGGAAGGGAACCTGGCGGATGAGCCGCGCCACGGTGACGCGGGCGCGCTTCAGGCGGCCGGTGATCTGCTGGCGGGGAGCGCGATCGCCGGCTGGGGCGGCGGCCAGGGACTGTTCGATCTGCCGCAAGCGGTCGAGTTCGCGCTTCATGCGCGCGAAATGGGCGTTCAACCGGGAGAGCCGGGCGCGGTCGTCCGCGGACCCCTCCTCCACGTCGCTGCGTTCGATGAGTCCGTCCAGTTCCACCGCACCCGACCCGATGCGCTCCAGCAGGTCCGCGACGCGCTGCTGCACCAGCCCGGACCGGCTGATGGCCTTCTGGCGGCGCAGGTTGCCGCGCTCCATGCGGCGGGCCAAGGCGACTTCCTGGGCGCGCGTCAGAAGAGGCACGGATCCGATCTCGCGCAGGTAGCGCCGCACCGAGTCGTCGGGCTCGGCAAAGGAGCGCGGGATCTCTTCCTCCTCCGGCAAACTCTGCATCACCGCGGCGGCATCCGGATCTATGGCGTGAATTCCTGGGTCAAGCTGGGTGCCCTCACCCACTGCGATCTGGTAACTCGTAGCCATCGTTGCCATGAACTCCCCTCTCCCCACCCTGTGGCGGGGGAAACCCATGCATCATCAGCAGTTTACGGAAGCGGGGGGCACACCTACGGCACAGCCGCCGGAATTTCATCGCCTCTGAACTGAATGCCTGCCTAGATTGCATGTAAAAGAGTGCAGTTCAGGGGCCAATCTTGCACGGCAGGGGCGCTATTTCGCGCGGGCCGCGGTTTCCGCCTTGCGCATGGCCTTTTCGCGCAGGTTGTAGGCGTCGATGGCCACCTGGGACGCCTCGCGGGCCATGCTGGTGCTCATGCGTTTCTCGGCCTCCACGAACATGCGCTCGGCCTCCATGCGAAGGCGGTAGGCTTCGTCGTCGGCCTCCTTGAGCTTCTTCGCCGCGGCCTTGGTCTTTTCGTCCACGCCGGCAGCGTCCTTCCTGGCCTTCTCGTACTTGCGCTTGGCGGGCGCGCCGCCCTCGGCCACGCCGGCCTCCGCCTCCAACTCGGCGTAAGCTTTGCGCAGATCGTCGCTCCAGCCGCTCTTGACTTCCTTCTCCAGCTCGTCGAAAGCCTCCCAGGCCTTGTCGGCGGTATCGCGGACGGTCTGCTTGTCCGTCAGCCACTTCCATACGCCCCAATCCTTGGCCTCTTCGAGCAGCGACCTGGCGGCTTCCACTTGTGGGAGTTTGCGCATTCTTTTGATAAGTATGCGTTGGGCGGAAGGGGAAGTCAACCGGCGCGGCCAGCGGAAATCCGCATGACAATCTCCGATTATGTATGATGGCGGATGATGCGACTCATCCTGAGAATTGCGATATTGGCCGGCGCGGCGGCGGCCTGCCTGCCCGCCGCCGGGAACAAGTTCGTGCATGCCGAAGGCGCCCGCCTGGTGGGGCCGGATGGCAGAGTGAACCTGCGCGGCATCAACCTGGGCAACTGGCTGGCGCCGGAAGGCTACATGTGGCATTTTGCCAAGGGGCCGGCCTCCTTCCGCGAGATTTCCGCGCTGCTCAACGACCTGATCGGCCCGGACGAGGCCGCGCGCTTCTGGAAGCAGTATCGCGACAACTACATCACCGAGGCCGACATCCGCTTCATCCACGAAGCCGGGTTCAACTCCGTGCGCATTCCGTTCCACTACCAGTTGATCGAGGACGGCACGGGGTTGGCGCTGCTGGACCGGGTGATCGGCTGGTGCCGGCAGGCGCACATCCAGGTGATCCTGGACATGCACTGCGCGCCGGGCGGCCAGACGGGCACCAACATCGACGATAGCTGGGGCTATCCGTGGCTGTTCGAAAGCGACCCGCGGCAGCAGCTCGCGGCGGGCTTGTGGCGCGCCATCGCGCAGCGCTACGCGGACGAACCGGCGGTGCTGGGCTACGACCTGCTGAATGAACCGATTCCGCCTCCGGTGAACTTTTTAAACCCGCGCCTGGAGCCGGTGTACAAGCGCATCACGGCGGCCGTGCGCCAGGTGGACCGGAATCATGCCGTGATCCTGGGCGGCGCGCAGTGGGACAGCAACTTCCAGGTGTTCGGGCCGCCCATCGACGCCAACACCATCTACACCTTCCACAAGTATTGGACCGCGCCCACCAAGGAGGTGATCCAGAGCTACCTGGATTTCCGCGAGCGCTACCACGTGCCGGTGTGGATGGGCGAATCCGGCGAGAACCAGGATAGCTGGATCGCGCAATTCCGGACCATGCTGGAGGCCAACGACGTAGGTTGGGCGTTCTGGCCATATAAGAAGATGGACGCAACTTCGTCGCCGGTGAGCTTCGCACGGCCGGCGCACTGGGACGAGATCGTAGCCTACGCGGCGCTGCCCGGCGGGGTGGGCGCGGCCGAGGAGAAGATGAAGAAGCGCCCGCCGGCGGAGCACGTGCGCGAGGCGCTGGCGGATTTGCTGGAGAAGGTCAAGCTGGATCAGTGCCGGGTGAACGAGGGGTATCTGAAGGCGCTGGGGCTGCGGGCGCCGTAATCCGGCGTAGGGGGGCGTTGCGATCCCCGAGAGCCCCTGCTACAGTACCCACAGCATGGAGGAGTGCTTTATGCGCATTTCGGCCCTTACCATTACCTTGCTTTCTCTCGGGGGAACCTGCTTCGCGCAGTCTCAATTACCCGGTTGCGAATCGCGACCTGAAGTACGGCAGATACTTCGGGAGGAACTCAACGACAAGTCCCTCGACAAGTTGAAGTTTGCCGATCGGGCCGCGCGGCAGCATGAGGTCCTGGAAGGGCTCATGGCCAGGTATCCGCGGGAGCTGGAACCGTATCGCCGCCTGATGGATTTTGTGCGCTATTCCGAGACGGAGCATTACCCGGCGTGGCAGGCCCGCTACAAACAGCAGGCAGCGCAGAAGCCCGGCGATCCGCTGGCGCTCTATCTGGCCGCGTACGCTCTGAACCGCACGGACACGCCGGAGGCGATCCGCCTGTTGGAGGCGGCCCAGGCCAAGGCGCCCGAGTTCGCCTGGCCCGCTCTTGAACTGGCCGACATTTATTCGACCGGGAAATTCACCGATGGAAGAAAAAGCGGCGCGTATCTGAGCGCGTTCTTCTCCGTTTGCAATAGTTCCACCGACAATCGGGCTCAGTGGATCCTGGGAAAAGCCGGCGATACCGCGCTGCAGGCGCGCGTGGCGGCCGCGCTGCGTGAACGCCTGGCGAAGGAGACCGATCCCGAAACCCTGAGGCAGTACGAGACGCTCTGGGGACTGGAGTTCCGCTCGCGCCCGCCGCAGCAACATGCGGCGCTGCGCCGGCAGGTGGCCGAAGACCTCAAGCGCCTGGAATCCGCCAACCCCAAGCCGGATGGCGAGTGGCTTGCGTTCCTCAAAGGCGGATACAAGCAGAGCGGCGCAACGGAAGCCACCCTCACGGCCCTCGACGACCGCATCCTGAAGGAGTTCCCGTCCACCGATGCGGCTTTCAGCGTAGTCAACGCGCGCTGGCGAAAGGCGCATAAAGAGCCTGAAGAGCAGAAGGACACCGCTGCGTGGACCGCCTACGACCAGGCTTATGACGAAGCCTTGAAGGGTTGGATCCACGACTATCCGGACAACACCTATTTGAGCCGCACGGCGTGGTACTACGCCATTTCCAGCGACATGTCGCTCGCGGAAAAAGAGGGAATCGCCGCCATGGATCACTATCTGAAGGCGGCCATCGACTACGAGCCGCCCGATTCGTCGCCCTACATCGACGCCGCGGACTTCCTGGTGACGCACAAGTGGCAGCCCAAGCGGGCGCTGGATCTGCTGCACAAGGCACAGCCCATGCTGGCCATCGAGTTGAACCGACTCCGGGCGGACGACCTGACCGCCGACCGGGAGGACGAACGCGAGCGCAGAGTGGTCTATGAGCAGCAAAACCTGACCGGCCTGATCCTGCAGGCAGCCCGCCTGGCCAATCGTCCCGCCGAGGCGCAGAGCCTACGCGCCACTGTGGAAGGCGCGCCGCCCAAGAGCCCCAAGCGCCAGTCGGATTATTGGCGCAATCGCGCCCGCCTCGCGGCGCTGGAGAACCGCAAGGCGGACGCGCTTACCTATTATCAGTTGGCCCTGCAGACGCGCATGTCGCCGCCCACGCCCTGGCATGGCCGCCTCGAAGACCCGGTATCCGACGAAGCGCGCGCCGTCTTCAAGGAGTTGGGCGGCACGGATGTCGCCTGGGCCGTGTGGACCAAGCCGCCTGGGGCAAAACCTCAGGAGGCCACCGAAGGCCGTTGGGAGAAGCCTACCCGGCAGCTTCCCACCTTCGAACTTGCCGATCTTTCGGGCAAGACCTGGAAGCTGGCCACGCTCGAAGGCAAGAGTGTCCTGATCAACATATGGGCCACCTGGTGCGGACCCTGCAACACCGAACTGCCGCACCTGCAGAAACTCTACGAAACCGTGAAGGACCGCCCCGGCTTGCAGATTCTGACCTTCAATATCGATGAGGATCTCGGGCTGGTCGAGCCGTTCATGAAAGAGAAGGGCTACACCTTCCCCGTGATGCCGGCCTTCAGCTTTGTCACGACCCTGCTGGATGGCTTCGCCATTCCGCAGAACTGGATCGTGGATCCCAAAGGAGCCTGGCGCTGGACGCAGATCGGCTATGGCGGCGAGCCCGACTGGATGGACGTGATGATCCAGCGGATGGAAATGGTGAAGAAGAGCGACTGAGCGGCGAATCGAAGTTCGCGGGCCTTGGGGCGCCCGCCGCCGGTAGCCAACCACGGCGCTGTGGTGTACTATGTGCCTGGAGCGGCCATGATCGTCGACAAACGCGCGGACCTCGCGGGCCCCGGCATTGGTGACTACGAGGAACTGGAGAAGATCCTTCCCCAGGATTACACTTCCCTGCTCTCCGCCAAGGAGACGCAGCGGGCCATTTTCGCGGCCAAGAATTTCATCGAGGAACGACTCTGCCAGGCGCTGAACCTGATGATGGTGACGGTGCCGCTCATCGTGGATGTGGAGAGCGGGGTCAACGACTACCTGGACCGGGACGGCTCCCGCACTCCGGTTCAATTCCATATTTCCAACGACCACAACCAGCATCCCATCGACGCGCAGGTGGTGCAGGCGGCCACCAAGTGGAAGCGCGTGGCGCTGCGGCGTTTCGGCATGCAGCCGGGCGAGGGCCTGTGCACGGACATGCGCGCCGTGCGCAAGGACTACTTCCTGGATCACGACCACAGCGCCTACGTGGACCAGTGGGATTGGGAACGCGCGATCACGGCCGGCCAGCGCAACCTCGATTTTCTGAAAGACATCGTGGGCAGCATCTGGAAGGTCCTGGTGGACGCCGAGCGCCACGTGCAGGAGCTGTTTCCGGCGTTGAAGACGAAGTATCCGAACCTGCCGGAGAAGCTGACCTTCCTGCACGCGGAAGAACTGCTGAACATGTATCCGGACCTGCCCCGCAAGCAGCGCGAGACGGCCATCCTGAAGGAGTGCCCGGCGATCTTCATCATCGGGATCGGCTGGACGCTGAAGGACGGCTATCCGCACGAGATGCGCGCGGCCGATTACGACGATTGGGTCACGCCCACGGTGTCGGCCGGCGGACGGGCCGCGCACGGGCTGAACGGCGACATCCTGGTGTGGAACCATGTCACGCAGCGGCGCCACGAGCTGACTTCGATGGGCATACGGGTAAACGACAAGACGCTGCGCCAGCAACTGGAGATCACCGGGCAGCTCGATTTCCTGAACTACCCGTATCATCGGGCGATTCTGGATCACGAGCTGCCGCTGAGCATCGGCGGCGGCATCGGCCAGTCGCGCACGCTGATGCTGCTGCTGCGCAAGGCGCACCTGGGCGAGGTCAGCGTGACGGTTTGGCCGAAGGTGCTGAAGGAGATGTGCGCGCGCCGGAATATCTTCGTGTTGGAGTGAGTTCGTCCGCGGTCACGTCGAGCGGCTGGATGTCGGTGGGGATATCCTTCAACCCGTCGAGCGCCCGGAGCATGACGGGGCGCACCACGCCCAGGGTGTCGAGCATGTGGCGCGCTCCGGGGTAGTCGCCCTCGGCTTCCAGCGTCAGCAGGTCGTGGGTGAGGGCGCCGACGGCGGGCTTGATCTTCGCGTAATCCACTGCGAACGTGCCATCCGGCCGCGCCACGAACGCGCCGCGATCCTCAAGATAGTTGAACTGCAGGGCCATGCCCTTGCCGTGCGCGTCGGTCAGTCCGAAGCGCAGGGAGCGGAAGGCGGACGCCAGGAAAGTGGTGTAGAGGCGGCGCTCCGCGGCGGCGCCGCCGCCCATGCCGTGGTCGAACAGGTATTGCAGCATGAACAGGCCGGTGATATCGGCCTTGGCCTCCTCGATGGCGCTGTAGAGTTCCTTCAATTCCTGGCGCGGGCTGGTGGCGCGTCCCGCCACCTGGATGCGGTGCGGGCCGATGCCGTGGCTCAACTCGTGCGCCAGGATGTGCTCGAAGAACGAGTCGAAGCTCAGGTCCGCGCGCGCCGCGGCGGGCAGCACGCGCGCGGCCACCGGCTCCAGCACGGCGTGAAACTTGGCCTCCTGAACGTTCTTCAGCATCACCCGCTTGCTGCCCTTTTCGTGGACCACGCGCTCGTCGTTGGGCAGATTGTAAGCGGCGGTGCGGACGCCGTGCGCGCCATCGCCGGCGGCCACAATCTGGTTGACCACGCGGATAGGCGCCAGCGCGCCCAGCCTGGGATTGCGGTAGCGCGGCTCCATGGGCAGGTTGTTTTCGATCTCCTGGAGGCGGCCGGCGAAGGACTTCAGGCGCTCCGTCTCGCGATCGTCGCGCAGGTTGACGTAGGCTTCGAAGGCGGCCTTGTAGCCGAATAACTCGTCGTTGTAAGTCCCGTACGGTCCGATGGTGATGTCGAGGGGCGCGTCCAGATCCATCCAGGCCACATCGCTCGCATAGTAATCGCCGGAAAGGAAGGCATCCGCGCGCAGACTCAGGAAGCGGCGCAACGATTCGTTACCGGTCAGGGCCGCGGCTTCGCGCAGCAAGCGGGCGGCGCGCTCCAGACCGTGCCGGTATTCCTGGCTGTACGGCACGATGGTGAGATGATGCGCGGCATCGCGCCGGATCACGGTGAAGAAGCCTTCGGCCGCCTGGCGCTGCGCCTCGGGCAGGACCTTGGCCCAGGCCTCGAACTCCTCGCGGCGCATGTCCTCCGGATAAAAGTTGGCGCCAGGCAGTTTGCGCGGCGGCGCGCCGGGCACGAAGGCGGCGTAGTCGTCCAGGTCCGACCAGGGGCCTCTGTTGAACAGGAAATAATTCAGGCGGGCTTTGCCCAGCGGGGTGGCGTCCTGCTTCAGGCGCGCATACATGGCGCGGTTGCCGCTCCACAACTGGTCCTCGAAGATGCCGTCGATCACGCGCGCGGCTTCAATCAGCCTGACGAGCGCCTGCCGGTCTCCGGGCGACAGGCCGGAAACATCCACGCGCATTTCGACGGGCGCAAAGCGCGCCTGCATGTGTTTGAGTTGAGCAAGATCGGGGATGGTCACGGCGAGTAAGAAGAACGACAGAAACGGGATCACGACTGATTGTCCTTGGGGTACACCAACGGTTTGCCTTTCCGCATATAGTCATCCAGCCCACACCAGCCAATCACCTGGAACCCGCGATGGTACAGTATGTCCGCGGCACGCGCGGCTCTGCCTCCGCGAGTTCAAAGGGCGACGATGGGGATGTTCTTGGGGATCTCACCCATGCGGTCCATCAACTGGCCGAAGGGGATGTTCACGTAGCCCTTGACGCTGCCCAACAGCTTGATTTCGGCGGGCTCGCGCACGTCCAGGATGAACAGGCGGCCGCGCTTTTGGAGCAGCTTCTCCAGATCTTCGGTGGAGAGCTGCCTGGGTTCGACGGCCGGATCCGCGCCGGCCAAGGCCGGGAAGGCGCACAGAGCCGCCAGCCCGAGCATTGCCTCACGTCGATTCATTAGCCCAGTATAGTTCGCGGCGCGCCCGGCAAGTTACTCGGGCAGGGCCCAGGCATACAGCACGCCTTGCACGCCCTCGACCACGTACTGGCGGCCGTCGAGCATGTAGGTCATGGGCGAGCTGAACATGGGGCCGCCGGCGTTCACGTGCCAGAGCGTTTTGCCGGTGGCGGGATCGAGCACCAGCAGGTTGCCCTGCGCGTCGCCGGTGAAGAGCAGACGGCCGGCCGTGGCTAAAATGCCGGCGACGCTTTCGCCGCGGCCGATCTCATGATTCCAGCGGATCTGGCCGGTGCGGTAGTCGATGGCGCGGATGGTGGACTCCTCGTACAGGTTGTGATCGCGGCCGGCCCAGCCCTCGGGCTTGCCGGTGGCGGTGTAATAGAAGATGCTGTAGACGCGCCGGGCCACCACGTAGAAGAGGCCCAGGTCCGGATCGAAAGCGGGAGACATCCAGTTGGTGGCGCCGTCCGAACCGGGCAGCAGCAGGCGTCCATCGGGGTGCGGTTCCTTCTCCTTCAAGGCCACGGGGCGGCCGCGGGCGTCGATGCCGGAGGTCCAGTTGGTTTCGATGAACGGGGCGGTGAGCAGGTGCTCGCCGTTGGTCCGGTCGAGCACGAAGAAGAAGCCGTTGCGGCCGGCCTGCGCCAGCAGTTTGCGCGGGCGGCCGCCGAAATCGGCGTCGAACAGGACGGGCGTCTGCACCGCGTCCCAATCGTGGGTGTCGTGCGGCGAGGGCTGGAAATACCAGGCCAGCTTGCCGGTATCGGGATTCAGCGCCACGATGGAGCAGGTGTAGAGGTTATCGCCGGGACGGGCGTCGCCGGCCAGCACGGGATTGGGATTGCCGGTGCCCCAATAGAGCAGGTTCAGCGCGGGATCGTAAGTGCCGGTCATCCAGGTCATGCCGCCGCCGTGGGCGATGGCGTCGCCCTCCTTGGGCCACGTTTCCGAGCCGGGTTCTCCGGGCTTGGGCTCGGTGTACCAGCGCCATTGGGTCTTGCCGGTTTCCGGGTCCACGGACACCAGGAATCCGGGGACGTCGGTGGCGTCGCCGCTGACGCCGGCGATGACGTGGTTGCCCACGATGAGCGGGGCCATGGTGGCGAAGTAGCCCAGTTTGACGTCGGCCAACTCGATGTTCCAGCGCACGTGGCCGTCCCTGGCGTCCAGGCTGAGGAGATGGGCGTCGGGGGTTTCGAAATACAACCAGTTGCCCCACATGCCCACGCCGCGATGGCCGATGTGGTCGCCGCCATCGGAGTGATAGCGGTAGTGCCAGACCTGGCGTCCGGTGCGCGCATCCACGGCCCACACCTGCTCGGGCACGGTGAAGTAGAGGATGCCGTTGACTTCCAGGGGCGTGGACTTGATGGCCTGCGAGTTGGCCTGGAAGGCCCAGGCCAGGGTCAGCGAATGGACGTTGGAGGCATTGATCTGCAGGAGCGGGCTGAAGCGGCGGCCGGAGTAATCGCCGTTGTAAGTGGGCCAGGTATCCGTGGGTGGCTGCAGGAGAGCGGCGGGATTCAGGCCTTGCGCCGGGGCCAGCGCCATGCTCGCGGCAAGGCTGCCGCAAAGGGCCGCGTATTTTAAAAGGTTGGCGTTCACCGCAGGGTCTCCAGATAGGCAAATAAGTTATGGATGTCGGCGTCGGTCAAGCGGGACAATAAGTCGCGGTGGGCGCGCAGGGGGTCGTGAACGTCGACGGTGACTCGATCGCGCAGCCAGGAATGGTACCAGCCGGAGGCGTCGCGCAGCGCGACGGAGAACTCGTCCAGGTGGACCATGCGGCCGTCGATGCGCTCGCCGGACGGGGTAGTGACGGTCAGGTTAAGGGGCGCGCCGTGCGGCGCCAGCAGGCGCTCCTCGAGCGACAGGGGCTGATACTTCTTCGCCACACCGGCCAGGTCGCCGGTGGGCGAGTGGCAGGACGCGCACTGGCCGGCGCCGTTGAAATAGGCGCTGCCCGCTTCGGCGTCGCCGGTGAGCAGGCGGGCGAGCGGATAGTCATAGCCGACGCGGGAACTGCGCGCGGCTTCGGTGACGCGCTGGTGCAGGAAGGCGACGATATCCTGGATGGCGGCGTCGGACAATGGCAGCGCGGGCATGCCGTTGTCGGGGCGGCCGGAGCGGATGACGGGCGCGATCAGGTTGCCGCCCACATCGCGGTTCACCAGGGGCGAGCGCACCAGGTCGGGCGCGCGGGAGCCGGTGGCGTCCTCGCCGTGGCAGAAGCCGCACGACTGGACGAACTCTTTTTGGCCGCGCGCCGGCGCGGGCTGGGCAAGGGCCGCCGCGGCCAGCCAGCAGGCGGCGGAGGGGAGCAGAATCGAGCGAATCATGAAGCCGGATAACCTCTGAACGGGATGCTCCCATGGTGCCACAATTCCCGTCATACAATGTACCTATGCGTTTTGCTACGGCACTGCTGGCACTGGCTTGCGCCGCGGCATGTACGGCCGACACCCTCACACTGCGCAACGGCCAGGTGGTGCGGGGGACGTACCTGGGGGGCACCGCGAGGACGGTCAACATGCAGGTGGACGATGCTACCAAGACCTACGATGTGACGGACGTGACCGCGCTGCGGTTCACGGCGCCGGCGGAGGTGGCGCCCGCCGCGGCCCCGGCGCAGGCGGTCGAAGGGAGGGCGGACAGCACCGTGCGAGTAGTGATCTACGAGGATCTGCAGTGCTCCGATTGCGCCGCGTTCCGGCGCATGATGGACGACCGGCTGCTGGCGAAATACGCGGACAAGGTGGCCTTCGTGCATTACGATTTTCCGCTGGCCAAGCATCCCTGGGCGCGGCGGGCGGCCATCGCGGCGCGCTACTTTGCGGCGCGGAGCGCGGAGCTCGGTCTGGCCTACCGGCGCTACATGATGGCCGGGCAGGAGCGGACCACGGAGGCCAACTTCAACGAGCGGCTGAGGGCCTTCGCGGCGGCGCACGGCGTGGATGCGGAGGCCGCCGAGGCGGCGCTGGGCGACGCGCGCTACGCGGCGCTGGTGGAACGCGATTACCAGGACGGCGTGTCGCGCGGGGTGGTGCACACGCCCACCGTCTTCGTGAACGGGCGGGCGTTCATCGAGACCTTCACCTTCGAGGAGATCTCGAGCGGCATCGACGAGGCGCTTGCCCAGGCCCGTTAGCATCGTGACCGGCGCCAGCCGGGGCATCGGGCGCGCCATCGCCGTGGAGCTGGCGCGCACGCACGATGTCATGGGCACCTACAAGAGCAACCGGGCGGCTGCCGAAAGCCTGGCCGCGGAGACCGGCGCGGCCATGGTGCCATGCGACATGGCCTCCGCCGCGGACCGCGCCGCGCTGATGCGGCAGGCGCGCGAACGCTTCGAGGGTCTGGACCTGATGGTGAACAACGCGGGCATGGCGCCGCGGCAGCGCCTCGATGTGCTGGAGGCCGGCGAGGAGAGCTTCGACGAAGTGCTGGCCGCCAACCTGAAAGGGCCGCACTTTCTGAGCGCCCTGGCGGCGCGCTGGATGCTGGAGCGCGGGCGCGGGCGGATGGTGTTCATCACCTCGATTTCGGCCTACGCGCCGTCGGTGAACCGCGCCGAATATTGCATCTCGAAGGCGGGGCTGAGCATGTCCGCGGCGCTCTACGCGCAGCGCCTGGCGCCGCACGGCATTTTGGTATTCGAGATACGCCCGGGCATCATACGCACGGACATGACCGCGGCGGTGGAAGGGGCGTACCGGGAGCGCATCGCCGCGGGACTGCTGCCGCAGCCGCGCATGGGCGAACCGGCCGACGTGGCGCGCGCGGTGCGCGCCATCGCCGACGGGCTGCTGGATTATTCCGCCGGCCAGGCCATCGACGTGGACGGCGGCTTCCACCTGCGCGGCCTGTAACTTCCCGGTCGGAATCGTGCCTCCTCGCGCGGGCCTGGCGCGTAATGCGCAGTGAGGCGGGAAACATCATGAAAATCGCAACAATCGCGCTGGCGGCGGCCCTGCTGCCCGCATGGGCGCAAGAGATCCAGCTGCCGGTGAACCTGGACGCGCTTTCGGAGAAGGCGGAGGAGTCCGTGGTGGTGACCATGGATAAGTCCATGCTGAAGCTGGCGGGCAAGTTCCTGAAGGACGGAGACGACGACGCGGAGGTGCGCAAGCTGATCGCGGGGCTGGACAGCATCTCCGTGCGCAGCTTCCAGTTCGCCAATGAGGGCGCCTACAGCAAAGCCGATGTGGAGGCTGTGCGGCGGCAACTGCAAGGTCCGGCGTGGGGACGCCTTGTAGGGGTGCGGTCCAAGCGCAGCGAAGGGGATGTGGACGTGTACTTCAAGGACTCGGGCAACGGACAGCTTGGGGGCATCGTGGTGATTGCCGCCGAGCCGCGCGAGCTGACCATCGTCAGCATCGTGGGAAATCTGGATCCGGAGAAACTGGCGGACCTGGGGGGCGAGTTCGGCATTCCGCGGCTGGAGGGATCGCGCATCAGGAAGGTGGCGCGATGAGCGCCCGGGTGCTGGCCGGGCTGCTGCTGGCGGCGGGCGCGGCGTTTCCGGCGGACGCGGGATTCGAGCGCATCGTGAAGGCCATCGAATCCCGCTACGGGACGCGGCCCGAGCATATTCCCTTCATGGGCGTGGCGAGCCTGGCGGTGAAGGTGGCGCATCCGGAGGGCGCCGCCGGCTTCAAACTGGCGGTGTTCGACGACCTGCGGTCGCCGGACTCGCGCGCCTGGGCGGAGCGGGACCGCTTCATGGATTCGCTGACCGGCGGGAGCCTGCATCCTTTGGTGCGGGTGCATTCGCGGCGGGACGGCGAGGCAACCTACATACTTATGGACCCGGCGGGCAAGTCCGCGCGCATCCTGATCGCCACGTTCGAGCGCAACCAGGCCACCGTGATCGAAGTGAAGGCAGATATGGACAAGGTGCTCGAATCGCTGCAAGATCCGGAACACGCGGGCCGCACGCTGGGGGAGTAAAGTAGGGGAATGACCTTACGGGAACGGCTGCCGCGCCTACTGGGTATGGCGTGGCTGGATGGCGCGGCCGTGGATCTGCGCCAGGGATGGACGGCGCTGCGGCGGCGTCCGGGGTTTCTGTTCACGGCCGGCGGGGCCCTGGCGTGCGCCGTGGCGATGAACACGCTGGTCTTCACTATCGTGTACGGCGTCCTGTTCCGGCCGCTTCCGTACCGCGATCCGGACCGCCTGGTGCGCATCTTCGAGCAAAGCGCGGCGCAGCCCAAGTTTCCGCTTTCGATTTACAACTACCAGGAGGACGTTCAATCGAACCACACCCTGGCCGGCCTGGCGCTGTACACCCGCGAGGACATGCAGCTCATGCACGAGGAGCGGGCCGAACAGGTGACGGCGGTGGCCATCACGGACAGCTTCTTCCCGACGCTGGGCGTGGCTCCCTCAATGGGCCGCAACTTCCTTCCTGGCGAGATGCTCGGATCGGCGCGCGTGATCATGCTCGGCTACGGCTTCTGGGCCGGCCGGCTGCACGCCGAACCGTCCATCATCGGTAGGCGCCTGCGGCTGGACCGGGAGGACTGGACCGTGATCGGCATCGCGCCGCGCGGTTTCCAGCACGTGGGGGGCGCCTACCGCTCGCCGCTGCAGGGCGAGACCGTGGCCATCTGGCGTCCGCTGCCGATGCAGACGGACGCCGGGAATGCGGACTGCATGAAGGGCTGCCATTACACCAACGCGGTCGCGCGCCTGGCGCCCGGGGTGACGCCGGCGGCGGCGAGCGAGGATCTGAACCGGATCATGGACGAGCTGGCGCGGCGGTTTCCGGATTTCTACAAAGGCAAGCGCGCGCGTCTCGAGGCTTTAGGCGCCGAGGTGGTGGGGAAATCGCGCGGCGCGGTTCTGATCATCATGGCGGCGGGCGTGGTGGTGCTGATG
>VFSW01006049.1_pt1 | contig 17823 bp, 19 predicted proteins | sample 5358111 | NCBI WGS metagenome assembly VFSW01 (sample SAMN11554181, study PRJNA540505) | mine drainage metagenome | isolation source: sediment from site ElyBrook_90M | place: USA: Ely Copper Mine, Vershire, VT | collected 2017
CGAATGATTTATCTGAGCGCGTAGATCTTTCGGTTTACCTCGATCTTCGTCGGCGTTAGCGGTTTGACCGGGGTCAGTTCGACTTTGAGCATGCCCTTGTCGACCTTCGCGATGACGTGATTGGCGTCGAGATCCTGCGGAACTGCGATCGTGCGCGAGAACGCGCCGCTACGCATTTCGCGACGATGGTAGCGCACGTCGTTCTTTTCCGTTTTTTCCGTATGTTTTCCGGAAACGGTTACGGCGTTCCCATTGATTTCGACGTTGATTTCTTTGGGATCATATCCCGGGACCGACATCTCGAGGACGTACGTGCCGTCCTTTTCATACAGATCGAGCGGCGCGTTCGAGTAGGCGATGCGCGTCGGCGTTTGCCAGTCGAAGAAGCTGTCGAGCACCTGATCGATCAGGGCGAGATCGTTGTCTCTGGTTTTGAGTAGGGTCATGGAAAAGCATCCTTTCTATGGAACGATGTCGATTCGATTGTCGACGTGCTTGATGCCGGGGAGCGACCATGCGGCTTGCGTCGCTTTGTCGTGCTCGAGCCACGTCCGCACGCTGCCGGTCAGTTTAACCGTCGCGCCTTCGACCGTTACGTCGATGCGATTTGCGTCGAGATCGGCGGCGCGCGCGAATTGGCTATGAATCTTGCGTTTTATGTCGTCCTGCGTTGCGACGACCTCGGGCTCTACCGAGATGGCGTTAAAGACGTCTCGCACGCCCGTGACGCGACGCGCCTCGGCGGCGGCTTCTTGAGCTTGAAAGTGCCAAGCGACCTTGCCGGTCAGCGTGACGGTTCCGTCGGACACGACGAATTGCACTTGCTTTGGGACGATTTCGTTCGACTCGAAGCGGCGCTCGATTGCTTGCGCGATCGTGGTGTCGGTGCGGGCGTACATCTGCGGCAGATCGACGACGATCTCGTTGACGATTCCACGAACGCCGCGGATACGCTTGACGTCGTCTTCCACGTCCCATTTTTGCGCCAGGCTTGGAACCGTTCCGCGTAGCGTTACGACTCCGCCGGCGGCGGTGACGGCGACGTCTTCGGATGCGATCCGTGGGTCGAATGCCAGTTCTTCGATGATCTCTTCTTGGAGATCGAGACTGATGGTTTTCACTATCGGCTCTCCTATGAAGATGGGGGTGTCGGATTCACCCATGTCGAGCCGTCGGCGTATTTCACGCGCATGACCGCGCAATACGGAATTGCCGTGCCGATCGGAAATATTTCAGGACTCACGACGAACTCGTGGTCGATCGCTACTCCGGGCGAAAACGTTCCTACGTCTCTTGCGACCGCGATAAGCCATCCGCGCGCGACCAGGCCGAAATCGATCTCCGTAGCGTTGATCGGGGCCTGATTCGTATATGAAATCGTCAGAAACGCGTCTTGGTACGGGAACGTGTGATAGTGCCAGGCGCCGTATGGGTCGATCCAGGGATGAGCCTGCGCTGCCGTGTGGCGATGCGCGTCGCACGCCGTTACGAGGATCTTCGAGCCGGGCGTTTGCTTGATCTGCGCTGAGGCCACGATTGGCGCCAAAAGCGCGGCGGCCAGTACGACGGTCAGGAGTCTCATGCGAGCAGTTTACGCTCGGGGAGGGAAGAACCAAGGACGTTCGCTTCCCAGACCCTTCACGTTGTTCCGGAAACGCGAAGCTGCTACGCTTACGTTCGTGCACACGTACTTTGAGGCCATCATCGAGCGATGCCGCGCGCTCGCTCCCGTCCGTGCCGCCGTCGTCCATCCGTGCGATCGCCTGGCGCTCGAAAGCGTCGTCGCGGTCGCGCGAACGGGCACGATCGTCCCGGTTTTAGTTGCGAATCCCCAGAAGCTCCGTTCCGTAGCGCTCGAGGCGGGCATCGATATCGCGGCCTATGAGGTTGTGCCCGCGGCTCATAGTCACGATGCGGCGGCGCGAGCGGCGCAGCTCGCACGCAGCGGAGAGGTGCAGATGCTGGTGAAGGGCAGTCTCCACTCGGACGAGTTACTGCACGAAATAACGCGTCCCGATTCGGGATTGCATACCGAAAGGCGTTTGAGCCACGTGTACGTGATGGAGGTTCCCGGCCGTACGGAGCCGCTGCTGATTAGCGACGCGGTGGTGAACATCGCGCCGGATCTCGACGATAAGCGCGATATCGTTCAAAATGCGATCGACGTTGCGCGAGTACTGAACATCGCCGAAATTCGGGTTGCGTTGTTGTCGGCAATCGAGACGGTAAACCGCAAGATCCCATCGACGATCGATGCCGCGGCGCTCTGCAAGATGGCCGATCGCCTGCAAATTACGGGCGGATTGCTCGACGGTCCGCTCGCGCTGGACGACGCGCTCAGCAATGAAGCTGCGGACGAGAAGGGCATCGTATCGGGCGTCGCGGGACGCGCGAACGTTCTTATCGTTCCCGACTTCGAATCGGGCAACATGTTAGCGAAAGCGCTGATTTTGCTCGCCAAAGTTTCGGCTGCCGGCGTCGTGCTGGGCGCGCGCGTTCCCATCGTGTTGACCAGCCGCGCGGATAGCGTTGCGACCCGCGTCGCATCGGCGGCAATCGCGCGACTCCTGTGCCGGCCCGCGTAAGCGTGGACGTCCTTTGCCTCGACGCCGGTTCGTCATCGCTGAAATTTGCCGCATATCGTGCGGAGGTCGCGAGCGCCGAGCCCATACGCGTCGCCGGTGGAGAATCGAGTGCCGTCGGCAACGACGCGGATGCGTCTCTCGGCGCGGCGCTCGCGCAGTTGGCGTTAGCGGCCGACGATGCGGTAGCGGTCGTCGGTCATCGTGTGGTGTTCGGCGGGCCGCGTTACGTAGGGCCGACGCGCGCCGACGATAAGGTGCTGCGCGCGCTGGAGTCGCTGGTCGCCATCGAGCCCCTACATCTGCGCATCGAACTCGACTTGATCTATGCTGCCAAGCGACGATTCCCAAACGCGATGCACGTGCTGTGCTTCGATACGGCGTTTCATCGTCGCGCTCCCGAGATTGCAAGACGGCTTCCGCTCCCGCGCGATCTCGATCCGCTGATCCAGCGCTATGGATTTCATGGATTGTCGTACGAATACATCGTTTCTCAGTTGCCCGGCGATGCGGGCAAGACGATCGTCGCGCATCTTGGATCCGGCGCGAGTCTGTGCGCGCTCGTGAACGGCGAGCCGATCGATACGACGATGGGATTCAGCGCGCTTGGGGGCCTGATGATGGGCACGCGACCGGGCGATCTCGATCCCGGCGTCGCGTTGCGTTTGCTCGGCGACGGCTACGACCTCGCGCGTCTGACGGAGTTGTTCTATCGGCGCTCCGGCCTGATCGGCGTCTCCGGCACGACCGCGGACATGAAGACGCTCATCGAACGCGCGCCTTCGGATCCGCGCGCGAGCGAAGCGGTCGAGCTCTTTGAATATCAACTCGTCAAGGGGCTGGGCGCCCTGATTGCCGTTTTGGGTGGCTTGCAAACGCTTGTGTTTACCGGTGGTATCGGCGAACGAGCGTCCACGATCCGCGCAGCAGCCTCGGAAGCGCTCGCTTACACTGGCGCGCGGCTCGATGGCGAAGCAAATAAAAAAGACGCGCTCGTGATATCGCTGCCGGAGAGCGCCGTCACGATCATGGCCATCCCTACCGACGAAAACCTCACGATCGCGCGACACGCGCTGCGCATGAGCCGGGATGGGAAGAACTAGCGGCGGTCGCTTCTTCGCGGATTCAAAAGTGGCGGATATGCTCGAGTCCTATGAGACGTTTGCGCGACACGATTCAAATGGATGTCCCTCTCGGGGAGGCACAGTCCCGTATCGACGCCTATTTCGACTCGCTGCGCGGCGCCGGCGGCGTGGCAAACCTGCGTCTTCCGATCAAGGGAGCCGGCGCCGCCCTCGGTCTCTCCCTCGAGCGTGAAGCCTCTATCGAGGCCCGCAAAACGCGCGACGACGACAATCTCAACGACGTCGTTCGCGTCAGCTGGAAGACCGAAGGGAGCCCGCTCTTCCCCGAGTTCAACGGCGTACTCGTCGTCTGGGGGGAAGCCGATCCGCACCGCAGTTTCGTCGAAATCGACGGCGAATACACGCCGCCGCTCGGCATGGCAGGCGAAGCGTTCGACGAACTCGTTGGAGCGCGGATCGCCAAGGCTACGGCGCGCGAGTTTCTCAACGACCTCAAGCGTACGGTGGAGCGTTCAGCAGTCTGACGAAACGAGCTGCATCGCCGCTAATTCGTTAATGACCCGAGCGTAATCCGTCGCGACCACCTCCCAAATCATGTGGCGGCCGTACGCGTACGCGCGCTCGGCGATTTGCGAGCGCAACGCCGGGTCTACCAACAGCTGCGTCATCGCCTCTGCAAGCGAATCGGGATCGCGAAATCGCGCGAGTAAACCGCGCCCGTTCGCGAGCAGCTCGCGTGCGTACAGATACGGCGTCGAAACGATGGCCTTCCCGGCGCCTAGGGCGTATGCGAGCGTTCCGCTGACGATCTGATCGGCGTTGAGATATGGGGTCAAGTACACATCCGTAGCCAGTAAGTACGCGATCAACTCATCGAGGCTGAGATAGCGATCGATCATGCGAATGTGCTCGTGCATTCCAAGCTCGTCGATTTGCGCTTGCAGGGAGCTGCGGTAACGCTCTCCCTCGGAGCGCACCACGACGGGGTGCGTCGCTCCGAGAATCAGATAGAGTATTTCGGGGTGCTTCGGGGCGACCCGCGCGACGGCTTCGATCGCGTGCTCGAGACCCTTGCCGCTGCTCAATAGGCCAAACGTGGAAACGACGGTACGGCCGGATAAACCGAGCGCGGCTTTGGGCGCGCTCGATGGCCGGTAGGCTACGTCGGGGACGCCGTGAGGAATTACGGCGATTTTTTCCGGCGTGACGCCGTACGTGTCGCTTAGGAGATCGCGCCCCGTTTCCGCCAGGACGATCACGCGCGCCGCACCCTCGCAGAGCCTTTGCGTCAAGGCGAGTTGCGAGGGAGCAGGCCGCGGCAGTACCGTGTGCATCGTGAGCGCGATCGGTTTGCTCACCGCATGCATGAAGTCGAGACACCATTCGCCGTGGGCCCCGCCGAAGAGTCCAAATTCGTGCTGGATGTTGACGACTGCGGACGGATGCCGATTGGCGAACGCCGCCGCCGAGTAGTACGAGGCGCGTACGTCTTGCGTGATGCGGTTCGCGACTTCGGGACCGTAGCGATACGCGCAACCGGACGGGTCGTCGATGGCCACGACGTTGCTGCGCGAGCCGGTCAGACGATCGTAACTGTCGACGACGTCTTTGGTAAACGTGGCGATGCCGCATTCCCGCGGTGGGAAGGAGCCGACGAAAAGAACCATGTTATTGAGAGAACAGCCAAGCGGCCGCGCAAAGGACCGAGCCGATCCAGATTCCCAGGCCGATGTGTTCCCAAGCGGCCGTGCGGCGCCGGCTCTCCACCCGCGCGCGCCGGACTCTGCGCGCGACGAGTCTCGATGCAAGCGCGCTGCAGACGATCATGCGCGCTTGGTCGAGTGGATCGAGCCGTATCGGCCGCATAAAGCGAACCTCCCCCTCCAGGGTACCGAAATCCCGAGAACGTATGAGGACGGGAGTTTCCCGATTTCTTCCGATTTCTCGGGAGAAGACGGCTACGGGCGCTCCATTTCTAGGCGAAGGCGACGTAGGAGCGAGCGCATCGTCGCCGCCGCGATGTGGCGTCCGACCAGGCGATCGAAGAACGCTCCTGCTGCACCGAACGGCGGCACGTACGAGATGCTCAACTGAATTTCGGTGCCCTGCGGCGCGTGCGGCCGCACGGTCATCAGCGCGCGCGCGGCGGGGAACAGTTTCGACTGCGGATACCAGCGGAACTCGAGTGCGTCGTGACGTCGCACGGTATCGGTAAAATCTTCCACCACGAGCACCCTTACGGTCGTCGGGACGACGAGCTCGTCGATCTTGCCGCGCGCTTCCGCCGCACGGAGAAACGCCTCTGCGCGCTCGATCGCTACCGAGAACGGGCAGCGAGCAAACAGATTTTCCCGAATGAAACGTTTGCTCGTGGGTTCGATCATGACGTGAGCATGCGCCGGCTCGGTGAAGGTTTCAAGAAGAGCTCCTTACCAGTCTTTGGGGAGCGTCACGTACGAGCGGTCGAGTGCCGCGACGTCGTGAACGCCGAGCAGGCGCAACGTACGGAGGATATCCGAACGTAGAATCTCGATCGCGCGGGCAACGCCCGCAGGGCCGCCGGCTCCAAGCCCATACGCGTATGCTCGGCCGACCAGCACCGCCCGCGCGCCCAGGCAGAGCGCTTTGACCACGTCGCTTCCGCGGCGAATACCGCTATCAAAGTACACCTCGGCACGGCCGGCGGCGGCGTCGACGATTTCGGGCAACGCGCGTATTGTCGACGACACGCCGTCGAGCTGGCGCGCGCCGTGATTCGAGACGACGATGGCCGCGGCGCCGGCATCAACGGCCCGTCGCGCATCGTCGCCGGTCAGCACGCCTTTGACGACGATCGGGCCGTTCCACAACTCGCGGATCCAGCGCAGGTCGTTCCACGCGACCGTCGATCGATCGAGTGCCGCGCCGACGTCGGCGTACTGCATCGGTCCGGTGTCGGGCAACACGATGTTGGGAAATTCCATCAATCCACCGTCGCCGAGAAAACCGGCGAGCCAATGCGGACGAGCGAGTACCTGAGGGAGGTACGGTAACATTTTCACGAAGTTCCGCGAAACGAATTCCTTGGCGCCGTTACGCAGATCGCGCTCGCGCAAACCCGAAACCGCCGTATCGATCGTGACGACGAGAGCCTCAAAACCCGCGTCTTTGGCGCGTTGGATCGCGCACGTAGCGACCTCGCGACCGCCGATAAGATAGAGCTGATACCACGCACGACCATCCGTCGCGGCCTTAACGTCTTCGAGTTTGCAGCCCGAGAGCGTCGAGAGCGTATACGCGGTGCCGGCGCGACCGGCTTCCTTCGCCGCGACGCATTCGCCGCGCGGCCAGAACATGCGACTGCTCCCAACTGGGGCGAGCAGAAATGGAAGGTCGAGCATCGTTCCGAGAACGGACGCGTGTAGATTGCACGGCGCATTCTCAACGGCGTTGCGAGGCCGGAACGTTATGGATTCGAACGCGCGGCAGTTTTCGCGCAACGTGAGCTCGGCATCGGCGCCGCCGTCGATGTAGTCGAAAACGACGCGCGGAAGCCGGCGTTTCGCCAGCCGCCGCAAGTCCTCGACGTTTACCGCGTGGGATAGATCGGCCATCCCCTAGGCGTTGTCAGATTACGATGAATTCGCCTGCCATGAAGCCTTCTTTTCCGGGGCCACCGTAACCGGGGCCCATCGCCCAATATCCGTGGGCGCCGTCGCACGGCACCTTGCAATACCAGCGAAAATTGCCTCGTTGCTTTGGAGTGAACGTGAACGTGGTGGTGACGGGGGCAACCGTGTGATCCTTGCGTAAGGTACCGGGATTGATGATGACGTCGACGTGAAGCCCGGGCGCGGTAACGGTGTGCGGATCGGAGGTGTAGTTTTCCACCGTGACCGTTACCGGGATGCCCGCCTTGAGCACGACGCTCGAAGGCGCCATCGTGTCGTGGGCTTGGCCGTCGGGCCCGTGAATGTGTTGGCTTCCGCCGAACACGTACATCTCAAGGTGCGCCGGCGCTTGAGCGGCAGCACGGATCGGGACGAAGAGCGGAGCGAGCAGCGCAAATGCGAGCGCGAAAAAGGCGACCGGTTTGAACATCATGCGCTCAGTATTGCGGCCGTCGATGAATCGCTTACGAAGGAATTGAGAAGAAGCGGTGTACGACAAAAGGAGAGAGCGGCACTCGTGCGAGCGCCGCTCTCTCCTTTTGTGAACGCGTTGGGTTGCTATTGCGGGGACGTACCTACGTGGTATTCGATCTGCAGTCGCAGCGTGCGCGGCGGAGCCGGGATGAGCGGGGAGAGAATGCTCCCGAGCCCGGTCGACGACTGACCAACCTGCGCCACCCCGGCGTTTGGTTCGGGGAGGTTTTGGAAGTTGTTCGTATTGAGGAGATTCTCGACCGCCAGCTGCAGTTCGACCCGGTCGTTGAGGGGCCGGCGCGCCGCGAAGTTATAGACGATGAACGGCGGTTGATTGTACGTGTTGTTCTTGCCTTCGAAATCCGCGCCCAACTGGAAATACGTGCGATCGCGCAGCGTGTATTCTAGTTCGCCGTAGGCTTTCAGGTATGGAATGCAGACTTGGCTTCCGCCGTTGCTGCATTGCTGCTGCCCGTTGGCCGGCTGGACGTACGCGGTCGGGGAGGTATAGAACGAGTCGGGTACGCCGTTGACGATCGATCGCGAGAGCGCGGCGGCAACGGAATATCCGAGCCCCACGTTCGGCGTGTATGCGTATTTGAGGTTGATCGACTCGGCGGACAGGTTGGCTACGTTCACCGGCATGTTCACAAAGGAGTAGAGTGGTGAGACTGCCGGCGTCGAGATCGTCTCGAAGACGTTGCGAATCTGATTACTCGCGAGGTCGACGCTGAGAATGCCGCCGTTGTGGAAGCGATGATCTACTCCGAGATCGAATTCGGTCGCAACTTCGGGACTGAGATAGGGGTTTTTCTCGGTGAACGTACCGAGCGGGGCCGTTGCCGATCCTTTGGTGATAAACGACGTTCCGCTTACAAGCGACGCGTACGGGAACGTTGCAGAGGTTCCATATGCCACGCGGTACGACGTATCGTTTGTCGGCTGAAGCGTCAAGGCGATGTGCGGATCGATGCGGCTGACGCTGCGATTCAAGGGGCCGGAGGTGGTTTTTCCACCGGGTAGTGGGATCGATTGGATGCCGTTCAGATTCCAATTCGTTCCATACAGGCCCATGCGCAGCGTGACGGTTCCGCTCAGGGGGAAATCTCCGGTGAGGGAAAGCGTGCTGAATTTCGCAGTCGTATCGGGCACGACGACGCTCGCGGGCGTATTGTAATACGCAAACGTTTCGTCGCTGTGATAATCGTATACGGCGTCGATCGTGTTCGCGCCAAAAGGATGGACGAACGAGAGCGTTCCGCCTTTGAGTTTATCGAACTCGAGGACGCTGAACGGGCCCTGTAGGCACTCGACCATGTTCCCTTGCGTCGCACCGACGATGCCGTATGCGGGCGCCCCGGTGCAGACCTTCGTCGAGCTTCCAACCGGGAAATAGAACTGCGGAAACTTCGACTCGCCGGAACCGTCGATGATGCGGCCGATGTTGCCCGCGTACGGGCGTATCAACAGCGTATTGTCGCCGATGGTGGTGCGAAGCTCGCCGGTGAAGAGCGGCTGATTGTTGTAAACGTTCGAACCGGGGTAGTAGATCAGCCCAGAAATCGTCTTCCCGACGTATTGATTGTCGTTCGGGTTGGTGCACGAGGTGCCGTTGCTCAAGCACGGCACGATGGTCATGTTCCCCGCGTATTGGCCGTAGGCGGAACCTTGCGGGGAGTAGCCCGACTGCGCGCCTTCGAAGCCGGCCTCAAACGAGGTTGCCTTCGAGAAATCGTAGCGTAACTTCAGCAATTCGCCCTTATTGAAGAGCGATCCCGAATTGTCGCCGCAGAATTGAATGATACCCGTGCTTCCGGGCTGGTTATCCTTGGCGGGGGAATTCGGTTGCACGACGCAGCCGTACGTTCCGTAGTACGGACCGTTATTCGATCCGTAGCCCAGACCGAAGACGTACTTCAATTTATCGCCGAGCGAACCGGTCGTGAGGAAATGCGAGTATTGGGATTGATAGCTGTCGATGCCGTCGACGAATTCAAACGTCGGCTTCGCGGTGAAGCCGCGCGTCACGAGGTTGGCCGTTCCGCCGAGTGCCGTTCCGGCAAAAGGCGTCGTGTTGCCGGGGCCGACTTCGGTCTCGACGCTTTGGAGCATCCACGACGGGAAGAATTGCGAGAACCAAACGCCGTAGCGACCGGCCGAAAGCGGATGGCCGTCGAGTAGCGTCTGCGTTTCGTAGGACTGAGATCCGCCAAGCGAGATGGAGGTGTTTGGCGAAGAGCTACCGCGCTCGATGACGGCGCCCGGAATGCGTTGAAGGACCGCATTGATTTGCGGATTCGCAAGCGTGGTGAATTGCTGCGATGAAATATACGTGGTCGACGCCGCACCGGTATTGATCGAACCGTGAGCCGAGGTGCTCACCGACGCAATCGTTCGCAACGAGCCGAGCGAAAGGTGCTGAAGCGATGCAGTCACCGGCGTCGATTCGCCCGCAATGACGGCGATGTCCGACGTAGCCAGCGCGTAGCCCGGCTTATTGACGTCGATCCGATAAAGTCCGGCGGGAAGACCGGAAAACGAGAACGCGCCCTGCGCGTCGCTCGACGTCTGCTTTGCAACCGGACCGTTGATTTGAACCTTTGCATCGGCGATTGCCGTGCCCGAAACGTCGAGGACTTTGCCGGCAATCGAACCGGTCGATGCGCTTTGCGCTATCGCGCCGGCCGGCTCAATGGCAAATATCGAAAGTATAAGAGCGGCCAGGATATAGACGATCGTTTTCAACGCTTGTCTCCTCACAGCGGAATTCCAAGTGCCCGCCCTTCGAGTCGACATACGGTGATTCCGTCAAGCAGCGCAAGCGCGTTTTTTATCCACAGGCCGCATAATTTGTATCTAGCCGGAAACGAACAAAGGCTTAAGGTTGCAGCGCGAGAGCGGCGTCTCGAAGGGCGACCGAGATTTCGTTTTTTGAGTAGCCTCGGCGCCGCAAGCCGACCACGACTTCGTCGAGGTCGCCGCGGAGGATGGAGGCGCGCTCGCGGACGCTGTCGGCCGGCGTAGACGTCGCGACGCGCGTTCCGCGACGCCCGTCGCTCGTGAGCCAACCGGCCTCCTGTAAATCCGTATACGCTCGCGCAACCGTATTCGGTGCGACGCCTAGGTCACTCGCGAGCTGCCGCACCGTCGGCATCGCGTCGCCCGGACCCAACTCGCCGCGCTCGATGAATTCGCGCAGTTGATCGGCTATCTGTTGAAACGGCGCCGCGTCGAGTGCCGGGTCGACCGAGAGAATCAAACGCGTCACGATGCAAGCGGCGTTCGGGTCAGCCGGTGCGCGTAGAAGCGCATCCACACGAACAGACCCAAATCCCCAATCATTATTGCCGAGGCTATTGGGGAGCCGTTAAAGCTGAGGAACATGGCGCTCGCGGCTATGGCGAAGAAGCACGCTTTGCCCGTACGAATGGCGCGCGTTTCGCGATCCACGACTTGCTCGGCTTCGAGATCGTCGCCGATGAGAAGAGGCGGCGCAGTTGCGATGCGCCATGCTGCCGCGACCAACGTCGCGGCGCACAAGGTCACCACGATCGCCGCCATCCGATCCGCTTGAACGAGCACCGAAGGGAGAAGCGCCAACGCCGAAACGGCGGCCGCGCCGATCCAAATCAGCAGCACGGGATCCGTTCGCCGCGAGCGTCCTAAGACGGCAGAGCGCCGTCTCGTGGCGCGTTCCTCGGCGATTTGATCGACGACCGATCTCGCCGCCAAGACCAGGCAGAGCGTCGCGTACGCTACGGTCACGGGAACGACGTTCGCCAGTAACGCGCAGGCAGTAGCGAACGAAATTGCCGCCAGTATGTAATGCGCAACCGCCGGGATACGTTCGCGCGCGTCGTCCGCGCGCTCGATGCGGCTGCGCTCGCGTTCTTCATTTCCACGTCCCGCGACTTCGGCGAGTTCGTCGCGAGAGCGCGCGGACATGGCCGATCTGATCATGAGGATCCCGCCCCAAGCGGCCATCACAAAAATTAGCCAGCGCTCCGCCTGTGTTGCGAGCAGCAAACGCTCCGGATCCACCATCGATCGAACCCCCTTTGTGTCAAGGAAGCTAACACAAAGGTTTGTATTGTGTCAACCATGACAATACAAAAATATTCGATACGAACACCCGTTCGTTTGCCCAGGGGGCTCTCAGCAGGTATAGTGGTGCAAAGTGGTGTTAAGTGGTGTTCTAGGGAGGGGTCTTGCACGCGGAACTACCGCGCTTTACGGGATCGGTGGAGCATGCCCTCGATGAAAAGGGGCGCCTCATCGTCCCTGCGCGTTTTCGGGAGCGACTTGGGAACGGCTTCGTCATCACGATTGCCGAGCCTGAGCCATGCCTCGCTCTCTACCCCAGCGTCACCTGGGCCCAGTTCTGCGCCCGTTTAGAGGAAGCACCGCGTAAGGACGAGCGGTACCGCCGCCTCGTTCGCCACATCTTCGCCCACACCGAAGAGTCCGAGTGCGACAAGCAAGGGCGCTTGCTCGTGCCGGCCCCGCTACGCGCCTTCGCGGGGATCGACCGCGATGTCATCTCCATCGGGTCGCTCACGCGCGTTGAGATTTGGGCGAAGGAACGTTATGCCGCTCACGCTGCGCCGGAGGGCGAGGTTGCCGAATTCATGGCCGACCTCGGCTTGTACTGATGGTATGCGAGCATGATGCACGCGTCGGTGTTGTTGGGCGAATCGCTCGAATTTCTGGCGATCCGTCCGGATGGGATTTACGTCGATGCGACGTTCGGCGCGGGTGGTCATACGCGTGCGATCTTGGAACGTGTGCCGCAGGGGCGGGTCATTGCGCTGGATGCGGATCCGGACGCCGTTTCGCGCGCGCGCGCGATAGTCAATCCGTCGTTTACATTCGTTCAAGCGAACTTCTCGGAACTTCGTCGCGTGCTCGACGACTGCGGAGTCGAGCTGGTCGATGGGGTGCTCTTCGATTTGGGAGTGTCGTCGATGCAATTGGATGAAGCGCAGCGGGGCTTTTCGTTCCGCGAAGACGCGCCGCTCGATATGCGGATGGATCCGTACGTCGGCCGTAGTGCCTACGATATTTTAGCGAGCGCGAGCGAAAGCGAACTCGCCGACATCTTCTTTCACTACGGCGAAGAGCGCGCCGCGCGTCGCATCGCGCGCGCGATTGTGACGCGACGAACGAGCGGGCGCCTCCCACATACCACGATGGAGTTTGCGGCGATGATCTCGGGTATCGTGCATCGACCCGGCAAGCGCGAACGCATCCATCCGGCGACGCGCGTCTTCCAAGCGCTGCGCATCGCCGTGAACGACGAACTGGAAGCGCTTAGAACGGGGCTCGGTGCCGCAATCGGCAGCTTGCGAACCGCGGGACGCGTGGTCGCGATCAGCTTTCATTCGCTCGAGGACCGGATCGTCAAGCAGACCTTCCGCGGCGACGAGCGCTTGAGCGTCCTCACCAAAAAACCGATTCTGCCGGAGGAATCGGAGATGACTGAAAATCCGCGAGCGCGCAGCGCCAAGCTGCGCGCCGCGCAACGGAAGGCGAGTTAAAACGACATGGCTATGGCGCAACCCAAATACGCCGAGCAACCGCGCATTACCAATCCGCGGCGCGCTCGAACGGCGACGCACACGCGCATCGTCAAACACCATCGCGCTCGCTACGAAAGCATCGTGCGCGTCGGCTCGGTGCTCGGCATCGTCCTCGTCGGTTTGCTCGCCTACGTGATGCTGATTTCGAATATCACGAGCACGAATTACGCGCTCGATCGGGCCCGGCAACAGCGCGCGCTCCTGCAAGAGCAAACGGCGCACCTGGACGAACGATTGGCATCGATGCGTTCCGACGACCGCCTGGCGAGCATTGCGGCCAAGCTCGGAATGCGTCAACCGGTGACGTTTGCGGTCGTGCAGCTCCCGCCCGAGGCGCGCCCATCCCGTTTTCCGGTCTTAGATTCGATCGCGAGCCTTTTTGGTGCGACCGCGCCTAGGCCGCAAACGCGATAGGGGTTTCATACGCGACGTTCGTCGATGCATGATCGCCAATTCGCGCGCGTCGGACCGATGCGCGCGAAAGTGTTTTTCTATCTCTGCGCCGCGATGGCCGCTTTCCTCGGTTGGCGGCTCTATAAAGTGCAAGTCATCGATGGGCCGGTCCTCGCTCGTGAGGCGCTCGCGCAACGCTCCGATACCGTCGAAGTCTTCGCGCGCCGCGGCAGCATCCTCGATCGTGACGGCAACGTGCTCGTCCGTTCGCTACCGTCGCAAAGCGTCTATCTCGTGCCGCACGACATCGTCGATCCTGAGATGACGGCGCAAAAACTCGAAACGATCTTTGGAACCTTGGACCCGGCAATCGTCGAGGAGATGCACGTTCGCTCGCTATGGTTCGTATGGCTTGCGCGCAAGGTGCCGAACGAAGTCGCAGACCGCGTGCGCGCGCTCGATCTTCCCGGCGTGCAGCTCAAACAAGAGGATACCGGGCGTCGCATCGATACGGTCGGCAAAATGGCGTCGACCTTGCTCGGCTTCGTCGGAACCGATGAAAATGGACTCGACGGCCTCGAATACTCGTTCGACAGCTTGCTCAGAGGCGTTTCGGGGAAGGTTACGCTCGAAACCGATGAATTTGGGCGTCCGATTCCGTTCGGACACGAAACGACGGTCAAGCCCGCGCAACCGGGCCTCGACGTCGAATTGACGCTCGATCCCTATCTCCAGTTCGTCACCGAAGAAGCGCTCGACGGGCAGATCAAGAAATATCACGCGCTCGACGGGACGGCGATCGTCATGGACCCGTGGACCGGTGAAGTGCTCGCCATGGCCAATTATCCGCAATTCGATCCAAACAAATTCTGGAAGTACACCGACTCGCAACGGCGCGACCGCGCCGTCGCCGACGCGTACGAGCCGGGCTCGACCTTTAAACTCGTTACGGCTGCTGCGGCGCTCGAATCGGGGAAAGTCGGATTGCAGTCGCGTTTTCCGGCGCGCGATTCGCTCGCGGGCGGCGGCCACGTGATTCACAACGCCGATGACGGGATGCCGATTGCCGGCGGAAGCGAAACGCTCGGCCAAATAATCGAGTACTCGCACAACGTCGGTGCTGCCGAGGTCGGTATGTCGATCGGCGCCCAAACGTTTTACGACATGGAACGTAAGGCGGGGTTTGGATCCGCAAGCGACATCGAGCTTCCCGGAGAGAATCCGGGGATCGTTCCGGCGCCGGCCGATTGGAGCGACTCGTCGCTCGCGACGATGTCGTTCGGTCAAGGCGTCTCGACCACGCCGATTGCCATGACGCGATACTATTGCGCGATTGCAAACGGCGGCTTGCTCATGCGCCCGCGCATCGTGCGCGCCATCACCGACGCGCAAGGGAAACTGATTTACCAATATCCGCCCGAAGTCGAACACCGCGTGTTTTCGGAGCGCATCGCCTCGGAGTTACGCGGCTTTTTACGAGCCGTGGTCACCGGGGGCACCGGAAATCCCGCCGCCCAGATCGCGGGATACACGACGGCGGGAAAAACCGGGACGGCACAGCGCGTCGTGAACGGGCGTTACGACGGATCGTACACCGCGTCGTTCATCGGAATGATTCCGGCCGAAAAGCCTCGCTACGTGATCTACGTCAAGATCGACCGGCCGATCGGCTCCTACTACGGCAGCATCGTTGCCGCCCCGGCGTTTACCGAAATAGCGCGCGCCGCGATGTTGCACAGCGGCATCCTTCCCGTCGCGAGCCCGGCGCCGAAAACCGTGGCAAAGCGGCGATGACCGTCGCGATGTCAACCCTGATAGCGCATCTGGCGGCGAGCACTCAGGTGCTCGGCGATCCCGATCGATTGGTGACGGGTATCGTCGTCGATTCCCGGTCGGTGTCGCCCGGCAACTGTTTCGTCGCCGTACGCGGCGAGCACAGTGACGGACACGCGTTTGTGACGCAAGCGATCGAACGCGGCGCGTCGGTGGTGGTCGTTGAGGCCGCGCATCGCTTGGACGTTCCATCGACGATTACGGCGGTGCACGTGCCCGACACGCGCCGCGCGCTCTCCGCGCTGGCCGCCGCTTTTTACGATCACCCTTCGCACGCGCTCGACGTTGTCGGCGTCACCGGCACCAACGGGAAAACGACGACGAGCCGCATGATCGCCGCTATTCTCGATGCGGCGGGAAAGAAATGCGGCGTCATCGGAACCGTCGGCGCCGAATTCGGTGCGCGAACCTGGGAATTGGCAAATACGACGCCGTTGCCGCCCGAGTTGCATGGGCTGCTCGCGCAGATGCGCGATCTCGGCGCGCAAGCGGTTGCGATGGAGGTGAGCTCGCACGCGCTCGCGCTCGATCGCGTGGAGGACGTGCGTTTCACCGTTGCGGCGCTCACCAACGTTACGCGCGATCATCTCGATTTTCATGGGACGCTCGAGGCGTACGCCGCGGCCAAGCATCGCTTGTTCGCGATGGCGCATGCGGCGGTGATCGATCTCGACGACGAGTACGGCGCGCGCTGGCTCCCGGAAATCGCGCATCGCGTTCCCACGCTCACCTACGGCGTGAGACCGGGGGCGGATCTCGTGCCGAGCGATCTAGCGATCGGTGCCGCCGGCAGTACGTTCTAGCTTGACGGCACGGCCTTCAGACTCGAAATCCCGGGGCGCTTCAACGTCAGCAACGCGCTCGCCGCCATCGGCGTCGCGCGCACGCTGCACGTCGACGATGCGACGAGCGCGCGCGGACTGGCCGCGCTTTCCCACGTGCGCGGACGCATGGAACACGTTGGGACCGGTCCGATCGATGTGGTGGTTGACTACGCGCACACGCCGGATGCGCTCGAGCAGGCGCTCATGGCGCTTCGCGAGACGACGCATCATGCGCTCGTGGTGGTGTTTGGGTGCGGTGGGGACCGCGATCGCGGTAAGCGTCCGGAGATGGGGCGCGTGGCCGCCGAACGTGCGGACCGCATTTATGTCACGAGCGACAACCCGCGCGGCGAAGCTCCGCTGGCGATCGTCGAAGAGATCAAAGCGGGCATCGGCGCGCACGCGCACGTCGTCGAAATCGATCGGCGCGCTGCAATCGAACGCGCCATCGGCGAAGCGTCGCCTGGGGACGTGGTGTTGGGGGCGGGTATGGGGCACGCAACCTATCAGCAAATCGGATCGCAAACGCTTCCCTTCGACGACGCGGCGGTCGCGCGCGAGGCGCTTGCGAAGCGGGCTGCGCGCGCGTGAGCCTTCCACTACGCGTCGCGATCGAAGCCACCGGAGCGACGACCATCGATATCGAGCGCGCGCCGCACGACGTGCGCGTCGTTACCGACACGCGCGTCGTACTTGCGGGAGACACGTTCCTCGCCCTACGCGGCGAGCGCTTCAACGGCCACGATTACGTCGCGAACGCGGCGGAACGAGGCGCGGCGCTTGCGATTATCGACGACGCGACCGCGCACGTTCCCGGGATGGCAACGCTCGTCGTACGCGATACGCTGGGCGCGTACATGGCGCTAGCCGGAGCGGCGCGCGATCGGTTCGAAGGCCGTGTGCTCGCGATTACGGGGAGCACCGGTAAAACCACGACCAAGCATTTCGTCGCGCAGATGCTCGCCGCGCACTTTGGCGAACGGGTCCTCGCATCGCCCGCAAACGAAAACAACGAAATCGGCGTGAGCAAACTGCTGTTGGCAGCCTCGAACGAGGAGCACGACGTGCTCGTCGTAGAGATGGGCGCGCGTCACCCCGACGACATCGCGAAGCTCGTCGCGATTGCAAAACCGCACCTCGGGATCCTCACGAACGTGGGTGACGCCCACATCGAGATCATGGGATCGCGCGAGCGCCTCGAACGGGCGAAGTGGGCGTTGTTCGATACCGGGGCGCGCGCGGTGCTGAATGCCGGCGACAGTGCGTCGCTCGCTCGGGCTCCGTCGCTGCGCGAGGCGCCGCACTGGTTCATCGCGACCGAAGTGGACGGAAACATTCCCTTCAACGGGCGTATTACTGCGCTCGTCGGAACGATTCAGCTGCTCGATATCGAGAGCGGCGCT